>Ga0185299_10001737_pt1 | contig 38839 bp, 40 predicted proteins | sample PaiPotPPA55metaG_FD_128002 | JGI IMG/M metagenome (GOLD analysis project Ga0185299, IMG submission 128002) | Iron sulfur acid spring bacterial and archeal communities from Banff, Canada, to study Microbial Dark Matter (Phase II) - Paint Pots PPA... ...
CGACAAGCTTTATCGATCTGTCACTGCCGCCTTGGATGAGTTAGTCGCTGCGGTCGGGTTAACGCTCGCTGCCTGATTCAGTCCTTACGAGAACGAAGTTCTCGTTGGGGCCCCAATAACGGTCTAAACTGGAATTCGGCCACAATTGGCGGTTTGAACAGGTCGACGAGATCACTCCCGAGTTCGCCCGCCGGAGATGAACTTGACCACGCTGCGCTTGCGGAGGAGTTGGCCTCGGGAGGCCTCCCGTCGATGGTGACGTTCGAATAGCGTTCGTGGCCTTTCTCGAACGTCACCTCCGCTTTCAATACTGTGATCGACTTCGGACCGCTGGTGGTCGTTTGCTCACAGTTGAACCCCTCCGCCCTAAAGGGCGAAGATTCTCAGGCTACGCTTAGGATTACAACCCTTACGTTAGCGCCTGAAGGGTCGCACCGACCCCAGGCGTCTGGTTTTTAGACGGGGACTAACCCCATCACAGCAGCCCTTTATGCGCTTAGGCTTCAGGTCCAGTTAAATTACGAATCGCAAATTTGCCGGGAAGTTGTCTAGCGGTAGCGTACCAAGAGGTACCAAGAGGACAACTATATACGGCTTATATCTCCGCTCTGAAGGGCGGAGTTTTACGCCGCTAGGCGGATAAACTGCCGCACCGTACTGCCGCGCAAGCCCTCCCATGGCCGCGGGAGCCAAAACAGACACACCCCCGCTTTTCGTGGTATTACCGAACTTTGAGGTTCAATATCCGTACCCTTCAATGAGGATGGAGGAACGGGGCGAGCGCTTTGATCTAATCGCCCGGGCCAAGCTTGGTGCAACTTTCGATTGCTTCCTACCAGTGAATCGGGGCTGGCGATCGCTCTGCAGCATCATACAATTTTGAGTGGCTTACCTGCTGTCGTAACAACTGTGCATCTTAGTGAACAGTACTGATGTGAGTCGACGATGCTGACGGCGCTGGACATCTTCGCGCAGATCTTTCGCAATCTCTGGGCGCACAAGCTGCGCTCGTTTCTCACCATGTTCGGGATCGCTTGGGGCGTGGGATCCCTACTGCTGCTGGTAGGAGTCGGCGAAGGCTTCCGCTCGGGCAACAAGCGCGAACTGGCGGAGTTTGGGCAGGACATCATGTTTTTGTTTCCGGGGCGTGCTCCGGCTGTGAAAGGCAACATGAACTCCGCTCGATCCTACCTGCTCACTTATCGCGACTACCTGGATATCAGGCAATTGGCATACGTCCGCAATGCTTGCCCGCTAATTTCTCGCACCGATCTGCACGAGGTCAGCGAATTTGCTAACGGCAGTGGCGAGATTCTGGGCACAGAATCGCAGCTCAGCGAGATTAGTTATCTTCCGCTCAAGGAAGGGCGCTGGCTCAATGAATTGGATGGAGTGCAGCGACGAAATGTAATCGTTCTGGGAAACGAGTTGCTGAAGACGCTATTTCCCGGGCGTCCCGCGGTTGGCGCGTTCGTCGTGCTGAATGGCATCCGATTTGAAGTGGTGGGTGCTATGCCGCACCTCGGGCGCGGCGACAACATGTGGCTGAACATGCGTGGCTACATCCCCTTCCAGGTGATGGCCAGCAGTTTCCCGCTCAAGGGTGAAAACCATCAGAACTCCATTTCTTTTATCGAGTATCAGCCGCGTGTCACAGCGGAGCACTTGCTGGCGCAGAAAAAGGTTCACGAAATTATTGGCCGGAATCACGACTTCGATTCCGCCGACGAAAACGCTTTCGACGAGTGGGATACAATCCAGGAATCAAAGATGGTGGGAACAATTTTTGACGGGATGAACCTGTTTTTGGGAGCGGTGGGAATGGTCACGCTGGCGCTGGGCGCGATCGGAGTGATCAATATCATGCTGGTTGCGGTGAGTGAACGCACGCACGAAATTGGCTTGCGGAAGGCGTTGGGCGCTACCAACCGGAATATCCTCTTTCATTTCCTTCTGGAAGGATTACTTCTTACCCTAGGCAGCGGGCTGATTGGTATGTTCCTGGCGACGGCCTTGATGGTGGCAATGGGGGGAGTGCGGGGGCCCCAGGGATTCGATCCGCCCAAATTGGTGCCGATGTCGGCCATGCTGGCAATTGGCAGTCTGTCGCTGGCTGGAGTGATTGCGGGTCTCTATCCGGCGCGCCGAGCGGCCAAGCTGCAGCCGGTGGAAGCGCTGCGGCAGGAGTGAGGTGATGTTCCGTGATCTGTTCCACGAAGCTTATGACGCCATGCGTCACAATCGGCGCCGCACAGCGCTCACCATGCTGGGCATGGGTTGGGGAATCGCAACCGTCGTTATGCTGCTGGCCTATGGCGACGGTTTTGGCCGGGCTTTCGCGAATATTTTTGCCAATTTCGGTACGAAGCTGACCATCGTGGTGCCGGGAAAAACGTCCATGCAGGCCGGCGGTCAGAAATCGGGAGTTCAAATCCGATTCACTCAAGACGATGTGGAGGCGCTCGCCACCAACCTTCCCCAAGTTACGCATATCACGCCGGAAGTCGAGAAGCAGGTAAACGTCCAGTACGACACCAGGGTCTTCACGTTCCCGGTGAGCGGGAATGATCCAGATGTAATTTCGATTCGCGCCCTCAAACTGGGCCAGGGCCGCTTTTACAACATGGAAGATCAGAACCAGCACGCCCGTGTAGCGGTGATCGGTTCGGAAGCCAAAGAGAAATTGTTTTCTGGACGTAACGCGTTGGGGGAACACATCCGGCTTGATGGTCTCAGCTTTGAAGTTGTCGGCGTTTTGAGCGCCAAAATGCAGGAGGGAAACGACGACATAAACCGCGTTGTCTATATCCCCTTTACCACGATGAGCGATCTGAAGGATACGCACTACCTCGATACCATCTGGTTTAACTACGATACCCCGGAGTACGAGCGAATCGAGCCCGCGGTCCGCTCCATCATGGCCTCGCAACATAAGTTTAGCCAGACCGACCGTCAAGCCGTGAGAGTGTTCAACCTCATGATGCAGCTTCATCAGTTCGAAATCATTTCGCTCGGGTTGAAAATCCTGATGGGTTTCATTGGCGCACTCACGCTCGGCATTGGCGGTGTCGGGCTGATGAATATAATGCTGGTCTCGGTTACGCAGCGGACCCGTGAGATTGGTGTGCAGAAAGCGCTGGGCGCGCAACGCTGGTACATTCTGATGCAGTTCCTTGCCGAAGCGCTGACCATTACGTTCATCGGCGGCGTGCTGGGCGTAATCCTCGCGTATGTGGTGGCGCTTTCGGTGGGGAGGCTTACCTTATACAGCGCGTTTGCGAAGAACGGAGAAGCGGGCGACATTCGGCTGATTATTGCTCCGGGAACGCTGATCGCGTCCACTCTTATTCTCGGCGCGGTGGGACTGATCAGCGGGATGGTGCCGGCTTTGCGGGCGTCGCGAATGGATCCGATTGAAGCCTTGCGACACGAATAGCGGCTGCCATATTCAAATGGTATGACATCTGAGAACTACTGATCCTCCCGGATCGCAGTCAAAAAATCGCCGTCACAGTGCGTCGGGCTAAACCGGCATGAAGGTGTGTCCAGCGGAAGCTGGCGCATTCAGTGAGGATAATCTCGCCCGGGTTCTCGACTCTACTCATGTTTACACTTATTGGCAACCGGGTCTAAAAACGTTGTTACCTCGTCTATTCAAAGGCTCACTTAGTCCGACGATCTCTGCCATATCTGTGTACCCAGCTGACCTTTTTCCCCATCCAGCCGCTTTAGGTGTGGAAAGAACGGAGTCACTTCGAACGGCGCCTTCTCTGAGGCCGACTCCAGGCGAACTGGTTTGCTCTTGAGCATCTCAATCCGGTCCGACCAGGGATCCACTACTATTCGCGAGCCTAGGGGCAGGGCAGCGATCTGATCCACCCGATCCATCTGCAGATGCTTGCCGGTGTTGGCCAGTGCTTGCATCCCGACCAGGTGGCTGCTCCCGAAATCGTTGCTGAAGCGCCCATGCAACAAGTTCGGCAATTGCGGAGAGCGTGCTTCCAGAGCTTTCAGGAAGAGTCCGGCATTGGCGAGTTGATCTATATACGGCGACTTCGAAAACAGCTCCAGGCCCTTCTTGTCGGCATCGGCCTCCTGCGCGGGATCGAAATGAAAGTTCAAGTTGGCAAAGATCTCCAGATCCGAGAACGGCAACGTCACTCCCGATAAATATCCGGCTCCGACGGAATGGCCCAGGACGATGTGGGCAAGTTCGTGAGCGAGCACCGCGGCGAGGGTCGCCTCATCGGGCAGCACATCGAGAAGCCCGCGACTCAGAACGATGGTTCGGCCGACGACGAACGACTCCAGCGGCGTTGTGAGCAGCACGCGGCAACGAACCGCAGCCAGGTCGAGATCATTGGTCACCATCAGATTGTTGACCACTGTCTGCAAGATTCGGTCAACTTCGCCGTCGGGAGCCATCAGTCCGGCAACTTGCAACCGCTCCACCACATTGTCTTCCGGCGTGTAGGTTGTCTGCCCCAGGGTGTTAGCCGGGCTCAAGTCCTGCGACGCTTCCTGCCGCTTAGGATCGACCCACACTGGCGTGTCCGTCAGAGGTTTGGCATACTCCCGGTGATCCCCGAAGTGTGCATTGTCGTAACCCCAGATCCGGGTTTGCGCCTTAAACCACAAGCCGTGGCTCGAGGGATCGTGGGGATCAGACTCCTCGGTGTAAACGTAGGCAGGCGTCCACATTATGCTCAGGGTGTTCAGCCGCCAACTGTCGAAGTGAAACGCACGCCTGGAGAACTCCTTCGAGACGTAGGTTCCGGTGAAACGCACAATGTTGAAGTCCTGATCTTCCACCCAGATCCGGCCCACAAAGCCCTGATTCACCGAATGCTCACGAGGCTTCACGTCCACGGCGGCGCAACGCACCTCACCCAGAATCTCCCAGCGGACAAATTCAAAGGTGTAGTTCTGCCGATCGAAGTGATCCAGGTCCGGGAACAGTGCCTGCGCAAAGCCGGCCGCCGCGAAAGGATCCTCGTTCTTGGGCTTGGGCAATTTCTTCTCCCAACCCCGCTTCAAGGGCTCGTCGCCTGCAAATGCTGAAGTGCTGGCGGCATTGCCCGCCAGATCCAGACGGCTTAAGAAATACTCGTCGCCTTTCGGGGACGTCCCCAGGGCGGCGTCACGCTGTTGCTTCTGGATATAGGTCTCAATGATCGGCTTGAAGTTACGCAGCAAGTCGGTCATGCGGCGCTCCTGCCGGATCGCCGAGTCGACAAAATCATCGAAGGCAATGGCTTTGCGCGTGGAAACTGAGGGCGCCGACTGGGCCGGAGGCGGAGTCGAAGGAGTGGTCGTCTGACCTACCGCGAGCCCAACCGCTAACACCTCAAACAGTGCCAGGCTGAGCCAGGAAATTGTCCTCAGCGCAAACATGCTGGAACCATTTTAAGTCCTGCGGCAGGTTCGCCATCCGGAATTTATGCGGTAGTTGTGAAAAAATCGACTTATCACTTATTGGTTTTTGAAGGGATCTTGAGTGTAATCGCCTATGGGTGTTGAAAAACTCTGCGATCGGGATGTTTTTTCGACTGCGAGTATCGCTGCTGCGAGTTTTTTTCTTGCCACCTCGGCTAAGGAGTGGCTCCAAGGTAGGTAATGGCTGGAAGGAGCGCGGCCAGCCGGGTTGTCCGATGAACCTGATCGATGACGCCAGCAGTACCATGCTGTGCCGGTTTTCTGCGGAAGAGACCATCTGGGCGGAGGCCCTGTTGTTGCGCAGCTGGATCGAGCGCTATGGGGGGTAATCATACAGCGAAGTCTTTGTCAGCCACGTCCCTCGATTGACAAGGGCTTAAGGGGCAGTTCCCCACATCTATCGTTACTAGCTCAAGGCCGAACCCCAATGAATATCCAGTTTCACCGTATATCATGGATGTGCCCGATCACCGAAGTCGTTTCATTGCTCTCAGACGTACCAGGAAACGACGTGGATCTTCCATGGTAATGCCAAGCTTGAAGACTGGCCATGATGCTGCTCGCCGCCGATTCTGGTTGGCGATGTCGGGGTTTGTCATAGCGCTTGCGCTGCTGCCCTTTTCCTACAAAGTCGAACGTCGCCTGGAGACAGTTGTTCACATCAAGGGCGGAGAATCCGAGAAAGTTGATCTGGAACTGGCGCAGCGTTTCCAGTCTCCATACGCCCACCGCCTGGTTCTGGTGATCAGCGGTATTCCCGATCCGGATTCAGCTAAAGGCGCAGATGCGTTGGGCTTCTTAACCAGTTCATTGCGTAGTGTGCCTGGAGTGTCGGGTGCCGTCTCGAGTCTGGATTGGCCAGATCCCTTGTTCACAGGGAACAATGGCGGGGCGTTGATCATCGTCGGGTTGGACCCACACGATGAAAGTGTCGAGGCGTTGGTCCCCAAACTGAGAGCAAAAGCGGACTGGATGGAAGGTCAGCTTAGGTCGCAATACCCCAATATCAAACTGGAGATTACGGGTGAAACGCCACTGAACTTCGATCTCCGCAAGGTCAGTGCAGATGACGTCAAACACGCCGAGGAACGAGCGATGCCGGTAACTCTCCTGCTGCTGTTGCTGGCTTTCGGCAGTCTTGTGGCCGCGCTATTGCCGCTGGGAGTTGGAGTGCTCTCAATCTCAATGGCGATGGGTGCGGCTGCGATCCTCGCGCATTATCTGCAGCTGTCGATTCTGGTGCAGAATCTGGCGACGATGCTCGGCCTTGGCTTGGGCATCGATTACGCCTTGCTGATGGTGAGCCGGTTTCGCGAAGCATTGGCCGAGGGATATGATCCCGGCCAGGCTGCCGATATTGCTGCCGGGTGCGCGGGGCGGACGCTGATAATCTCGGCCACAACGGTTGCCATCGGATTTTCAGCGCTGTTGACTGTGCCCATCAGCGAACTGCGCTCCATCGGGATCGCTGGCCTGCTGGTGACCGTTTTGAGTGTCATGCTGTGTACATTCATTTTGCCTTGGGTACTTGGTCTGCTAGGGCATCGCATCGATGCCGCCGGAGTGCGTCTGTCAGCGAGACGATTCAAAACCCGGGAAAGCCTATGCGCGGCGAGCGAGCGGTGGGTGCGGTGGGGCAGCATCATAACCCGCCGGCCCTGGACAGCTCTGCTGGTCGCCGGGATTCCGCTACTGATCCTTGCATTCCAGGCACGGAAAATCTCTCCCGGGGTTCCTGACCATAACTCGCTCCCGGCCGCAGCCGAGTCGGTGCAGGCACTGCACACGCTTCAAGGCATGGGGCGGTCGGGTATTGTGCAGTCCCTCCGAGTGGTCCTGGAGTTGCCGCCGCAGTCTCCGCCGCTCTCGCCCGCTGGCTGGCTTGCTGTCAGTCGCATGACCGAGCGCTTCCAGAGCGATCCTAGAGCGCAAGAAGTCATATCTCTTCCGACCCTCACGGGAATGTCTGACACTGCGGATGCTGTCGGCGATGTGCCCGAACCAATCCGCAAGAGCTTTCTTCGCAGCGATGGCCAAGCTACCTTGATTGAGTTGCTGCCCACGGCCACTCTTTCGCCCAACGAGCAGATACGATGGGTAGGTGAGGTGCGTTCCTCCGATGTCGCGGCGATAACCGGCGTGCCCGGCGCTGTGCTGCGCGTCGGCGGCGTTCCCGCACTCGAAGCAGATTATGACTCGGTAGTAAAACAGCGGTTGCCAAGGGTAATCCTTGGCGTCGTTTTGGGGAGCTTGCTGGCGCTCCTGATCGGGTTACGTTCCCTATTCGCGGCTGTCAAAGCAATTCTGCTGAATGTGCTCTCCGTTGGCGCTTCGTTCGGTGCGTTGGTTGTTGTTTTTCAGGAAGGCCACGGTAGCAAACTCTTTGGGCTCGACGGACCGACCGGCACCGTATACCCGATCGTGCCGATCCTCTCGTTTGCCATCGTCTTCGGATTGAGCATGGACTATGAGGTCTTCCTGGTCGCCCGAGTCCTCGAAGAACGGAGGCGCGGTCTATCCGAGAGATCAGCGGTGATCGAGGGCCTGGCGCGGACGGCCGGGCTCATCACGAGCGCCGCAGCAATTATGATTGCCGTCTTCACCGCATTCACTGTGGGAAGTTTTCTGGTCGTCCAAATGCTGGGCTTTACACTCGCCGTGGCGGTGTTCATTGATGCTACGGTGGTACGGATGGTGGTCGGGCCGGCACTATTGCAACTTGCCGGCGACTGGAATTGGTGGCCCTTTGGCTTATATGGCGCCCCGGCAGCGTCTGAAAAAGAGCTTGTCCCATGACGGCGTACACCGTGGATGCTCCAGTGACAGCACAGGCCCTCGTAACCGCCTTAATTAAGCGATTCGATTTATTTCACTTTCTCTGAGCACTGGACTGGCTGATATCGAAGTCCTTGCGTCCAAGATTTGCCTTGCCTGAGCCCCCTTCGATTACAAGAATCGAGGAGCCGGGCTTGCCCTGCAGCTTTGCCTCCACTTGCGTCGCGGACCAAACGCCGCCGATCTTCCGCAGCCCATAATAAATGAATTCCTTCTGCTGTCCCGTCCCGCGAAGCGTTTTCACCACATGCACAGGGTACAAAATGCCGCTATCGATCCACGATGTTACCGAATCATAGTAAGTCCGGTCCTGGGAGCCGGACGTGCTCTTAAGGACAAAGCAATCCCGTGCGCCGTATTTCTCCGGTGCCAGGAGTGCCTGATTCTTCCAGAAGAACTGGCTCTCTACCATGTCTTCATAGGAGAAGTCTGCTCCGACTAGTGGGTCGTTCCAACGTTCGAATGGCAACACGCTAGCGGCCTCCTCGCCAGGAAGTACTGCCTCGATGGTCACGTGCCCACTCACGCTCATATGCAGAAGAAGGCTCGTCTTCTCTGAGCCAGGCCCCGAGATCTCGGATAGCAGACGCAGACCATCGGGAAACCAGTGAGCCTTGGCGACAAACTTGTAGCTCGTACGCTTGCCATTGCCTTCCACCCGTGTGAGTCGCCCGGTCACGCGGTAGTCCAATTTCTCAATGCGCTGGCGCGAGCCAGTCAGCACAGTCTCCAGGTCAGGATTCACCGCGAAGGCCCGCGATGGATGCACCAGCGACAGCAGCACTAGCAAAGCGATGGACGCTTGAATCGTCCCAAAGGCGCAATTCACCCATCTGGCCTCCGGATACCGGCCAAACTTGCGGCTGCGAGAGAGCATTACGATGCGGCACAGGAGGGTCATAGCTATGTATACAGCCAAAGTCCCTATAGCGCACCATCCAGGGCGGCGGGGTAGTGATTCTCGAGCCGTGGTACGCAGCCCATTTCAGAACCCACACTTTAGGTGACAGGCTCCCGAACTCTTTCGGCGTCTTGTTTCATTGGGATACCACCATGTTGTGGCAAGCCTTCTGGGATGGCGAGTACGGATTCTATTGCTTGCTGAGTTTCAAAATGGTCACTCGATGCGATGGATTTTAGCAGGGTTTCGGAGCAGTCATTGAGAACAAGCAGACTTTACCTGCGGGCTGGAAGTTCATTGATATGGGTTGGCAGTCTCGAACACCGATCTAAGCATTCGTTCGACGTGATCGGTGTGCCCTCCACTTGGCGCTTGTCTACAGTCGGAAGTCCATCGTTGGCTTGGGCAGCGCCAACCGCACCTGCGAAAAGCAGAATCACGAAAGCTGAAAGCAAGGTTTTCATCATGAGCTTCATATCTAGAACTCCAGGACGAATCTTCCTCGAAAGGTTCGGCTCACGCCGTAGTAGAACTGACCAAAGCGGTAGCTGTCGACGTCGTTCTGCACATCGCGCGGATTGAAGCGATTAAAAACATTGAATACTTCGAAACCGATCTGCGCCCGTTTTGGGTTCCTGCATCTCCGGCAAAGGCGCAGACGCCAAGCAGCCCAATCGAGATCACCAGCCTTGCAAGGCTGTTTGTCATCCCAACTCCTTCGGTCGGTTCGAGCCTGTACTGCTGGACTTCTTGCGCATATGAACAAAGGCGCCACCGTGGTCGAAGTGAACTTCATCCATTAACGATTTCATCAGATAGATTCCGCGGCCATGACTTGATTCAATCGTTTCTGGGGACGTCGGGTCCGGTACGGCGTTGGGGTCAAAGCCTTGTCCTTCGTCCTTTACGACGATAGAAACATCCTCGTCGGCTTTGCAGTGGCAGCAAACGTGAACATGCTTCCGCGGGTCTTCATGATTTCCGTGAACGGCAGCGTTCGCGAGGGCCTCACGCAACGCAATTTCAATGTCCATCTCGTGTCCGCGAGCGCATTGGCTCCTCTTGATCAGGAGCATGAGCCTGTCTACAAAGTGTGAAATGGCGGCGACTTTACTCGGCAGGGACCGCTCTATCTCGATGCACAGCCCGCCGTGCTGCCGATCGCTTTGCCGCTTTCGAGTCATCGCCAGATACAAAGCAAAACGCATGCCAAACCTTTGCTGCGATAAGTCATTGACTTTGGAGAGGCCCTTGAGGAAGGTGCTCTACGACTGTCGGCGGTGCTAGCTGGAGCTGTCGAAGGCTCGGTGACAGTTGCTACGGGACTTCCTCTGTAACTTGCGGAGTTAGTCCACCGAGCTAGCAAAGGCGGGGGAACGGTTCGTCGCCTTTGGCAGTGCAGCCTGCAAGTGCTTGGGGCGAGCAACCGCCGAAGTGAGAATAGACAGACTCAAGATCGCTTGCGATGCCCGCAGCTGTTAACGGTGAATGTACGCCCGACTGTGCCTCGGTCACCTGTAGCTTTGCGACGGGTGGAACCCTGAAAAAATCGTCGCACTGGAAGTAGGGAAAGAGACCATGTAGCGTCATCGGCACGGCGACATGGACCGCGATTACGGCTATGGGGCCAAGATTCCGCTCTTTTCCGCGCAACTGGAGACAAACTATTCAGTGCATTCATTCGCAATGGTCTTGATTGAAGTAACCGTTAGCGTCACCGACGAAGGAGCGCGCCCTTCCAAGGAGTCAGAACTTGTCCGCAACGAAGGTGATGTTGTCCCGGTCACTTGCACTTGTTGTCCCAGGTAGCGGCTGAGCTTTGTTTTGCCAGTGGGCTGAAGTTCATACGTCATCGCTGGGTCCGGCTTCACGAGAGTGTAGTCGCCGTTAGACCTGCTGACACAACCCTCAACGGTTATCTGTCCTCTCGAAGGTCTCGAATTGTCCGAGCTCGCGCCCTTGGGCGGATTTTTGTCTTGGGCCGCGATTATGCTGGCCGAAACTAGCAAGACAAGCAGCACTGTTTGCTTCATAACGATTCTCTCTCCCTCTACTCAATCAATTCAGTGTGATCGCTTTCTTGACGGACGGTGGAATCCCGCGGATAAGAGTCGCTCCCAGAGCGGACGCCAATCCGTCTGAACATTTTCCCGGGCACTCGAACTCTCTGCCAGGTTCACCCATGCTTCCGCCGCAATCAGGGCGCACGCAATTCAGAATGCCCGATATCGCCTCTGAACTCACCCCGATTGCAGCTGACCTCACTGCCGGCATATCCACCTCCATGAACGACAAGGAACCGCCAGCTGCGTGTCCGCCAGCTTCAGACCGTATACATCCCCGCGGGCAGAGAAGCGGAACGCAAATGCTGCCTGCATTTCGCATTCCAAACATTAGGAGGAGAGATTTTCGTGGTGTTTAGTTCAGAAAACAGCGTCGTGCAAATTAACGTGTCGGAATTGTCCCCCCCCCAGCATCAGAGGGGCATATGGCAATGCGCCAAGAGCGACAGTCGCCTTCGCAGTCCCGCCCCCTAGATGTTTCATCCACTGCGAAGGCGGCTTGTGCCTGAACTCTCTTGCCGAATCTCCCACAATCTGTGGAGAGTCTTTTTCAATCAGGTGAACTAGCGCAATTGCGACCATCACTTGAGTTTCCTGATGCCGAACCCTGTGTAATTCGACCTTGCTCCAGATTGACTATTGGTACTTGCGGTACTCGCGCGACACGAGCCAACTGTCGAAGTGTTTTAGTCGAAGATGACAGCACGGTATTCGACACCCCGGCAAAATCGAGACAGTGACTACTTCGTTAAGCCGATGGACCAATCAATATTGACCGATCAACCCGGACTGGCTGATGGCAACTCGCGTGCTCATGAAGACTCAGGCAAGGAGGACGAGTGCCATGACCCAACAATCAGCGCGCACCGAAAAGACCAGTATCGAGGCCGAACTCGATCGCCTTACGTATTCGACGTACCTACTCACGCTTAATCGTGGACTGGCGCTTTCGGTGGTGCTCACCGCGCTTGATTGGTCTTTGGAGAAGCCCATCGCGAACTCCGACCTGCAGCGACGCACAGTCGAACTTTCACTGCGCCAGCTACAGCATCAATCCGGCGTGGATAGTGATAGTGAATGCCCGTCGTGTGAGGCGGTGCTCTATGACGATTCTGGAGTGGCCAATTCAAAGGGTTTCAGCTCGTCGGACGAGGATATAAGCAGCAACCCAATTCTTTCGCTCGACGCTGGTTCCCGTATCGCATTTGTCTTGCATCACGTTCTCGGATACGACATCGAAGAATCGGCCATGCTCGCGGATTTGGATGAGAAGGGATTTCGTGCACAACTGCGTAGCGCCTATGTGCAATTGGCATCGTGCCAGTTATGGAGGTTTGATGCACATCCGAATGAAGTTCTCGCGCAGTCGGCGTTGGTGTAGGAGGCGACATGAGGTGGCTGAAGTGGATTCTGGCTTACTTGTTCGACTGCATCCATCGCCATACCACGTGGCCGCGACGTGACCGCCGCGGACTGGACTACATCTGCTGTCTTGATTGCGGAAAGGAGTTACCGTATTCGATGCGAAGGATGAGCGTCGTCAGCAAAGAAGAGCAACTGGAAGATCGAAGCCGGCAAGCTTGCGAGGAACTGAGCCCGGTCGGATCCCGGGCGGTTGCACGGCGAGAAAGACTTCTAGCCTCCTAGCGAAGCCTTTGCGGGAACTGGTTAACTTACCTAAACCATTGACGCCCAGCTATTTACGAGAGCATTGGTGAATGTGCGCTGCGCTTGCCAAACTCGGAGTCGACTGCGAGTGAGTGCCGTTAGGCTCGCGGCCTGACCGGCGCACCATCGCCTCCACAGATATTGAGAAAAATCAATGAACTCATAAAATCCCGCTCTTTATCCAATATTCATTTGCAACGGTTTTCAATCGGCTGCATCGAAAAAACAGGCCAAGTCAAATGGCGACGTTTCCTATCACATGGTCTGAAACGTTGGCGAAGCGCTACGAGGCGCTGCTGCACGTATTTCGTTCGTTGTCGTCGCGCACCCCTGACGAAATGGCGCACGCGCTCGCAGACGAACTTCGTCTCGTGCTCGATTTTGATTTCCTAGATGCGATTGTCTATAAGGAGGGTACGAACGAAGTGGAATGGAGCGTCGGGACATGCCCGGTGTCCCGGAGCAACGTTCCCGTCGAAGAAACAGCGGCGTGGTGGCTATACCAGAACCAACAGACTCTATCCATAGCTGACTGGAGCCGTGATGCACGATTTCCTGTGGTCAGAGAGGCGCTGAAGTCACTTGCCTCTGATACTCCTTCATTCCTCGGCGTGCCCCTCACTTCACCGCACCGCAACCTGGGCGTGTTGGCGATTGCCAGTTCTCAGCCTCATGCCTATTCCGAAGAGGAAATTTCGTTTCTTTCGTCAGTATCCGATGGCCTGGCGATGGCCATTGACGCTTCGCTCAATTTTGAAACGTCGCGTCGGGCGCAATCGGAACTGGAACGCCAGAATTCGCGTCTGAAACTGCTCCTCGATCTGACGAATCGGGTCACTTCCAGCCTGGACCTTCACGAGCTTCTCCGTTCCACCGCTGCAAGCATTCGCGAGCTGATGGATTGTGACTATGTTCCTATCGGCTTGAGGGATGCGAACAGCGATAAGTTTCAGATCTATGCTCAAGACTTTCCCAGCAGCAGAGGATTCTTCAAGGAACAAATATGGGTTTCCCCCGTCGGACAGATTAGAAATGCTCTCGATGCCCTTAAGCCTATCTTGTTGACAGAGATCAAACCGGCAAACCACAGTCCCGAAGTATACGAACGGTTAATCGGCGAGGGGATCAAGTCGATATGGCTCATTCCGTTGGTCAGCCGAGGATGTTTGCTCGGTTTTTACGGTCTAGGCCGAAGAGGAGAAGAGTCCTTCAGCGACGATGATTCTGAATTTCTCGCGCGGATCGGTAGCCAAATCGCCATTGCTGTGGAAAATGCACTAGCTTTTCGGGAAATCTCTGAGCTGAAGAACAAACTCGCTCAAGAAAAACTCTACCTTGAAGAAGAAATCCGCAGCGAGATGGACTTCGAGCAGATCGTTGGTCGAAGTCCAGCCTTGCGCCACGTTTTGGAACTCGTCGAAACTGTTGCGCAGACCGATTCCACGGTGCTGTTATTGGGCGAGACAGGGACCGGGAAAGAATTGATCGCCCGTGCTGTTCACGATCACAGCCGGCGCAAGAACAGCACTTTCGTGAAGCTGAATTGCGCCGCGATCCCTACCGGTCTACTCGAAAGCGAATTGTTTGGGCACGAAAAGGGAGCATTTACCGGAGCCATCGCCCAAAAGGTCGGACGAATGGAACTCGCGGACCAGGGCACTCTGTTTCTCGACGAAGTTGGCGATATTCCCCCTGAGATCCAACCGAAGCTACTGCGCGCTCTGCAGGAACGAGAGTTCGAGCGTCTGGGCAGCAATCATACGAGGAAGGCGAATGTGAGGCTAGTGGCGGCTACCAATCGCGATTTGGAAAATATGATTGCGAGCCAACAATTTCGCAGTGATCTCTACTATCGCCTGAACGTTTTTCCCATTCGTATTCCACCCCTTCGCGAGCGCAAGGAAGACATCCCTCTGCTTGTGAGCTACTTCGTCCAGAAGTATTCACGCCAAATGCAAAAAGACATCGATACAGTTCCGGGTACGGCATTGAAAACGCTGAGCAGCTGGCACTGGCCCGGCAACATCCGGGAACTGGAAAATTTCATTGAGCGCGCGGTGATCCTGACGCGCGGCAAATCTCTGGAAGCACCCCTCGGTGAATTGAAAGCGCCTGCCCCTTCGTCGCCGCCTGTCGATAGGCGAGGCTCTGTAGGGAGGGACTATGTCGCTCGGATTGTGAGAGAAACCATTGAGGGGTTGAGTAAGGTAGCCCCGGAAAGGGATCACGAAGAAGAAGAGTCCGAGAATCAACGTTCTGAAATTATGCGTGTGCTCCGCGAAACCGACGGGCGTGTTGGCGGCACAGAAGGGGCTGCGGCCCGTATGAGCATCAAGCGTACAACTCTGATTTCACGCATGAAAAAGCTGGGCATACATGCGAACGAGCTTGAATAAAGCACCGAGTCTGGGGGCACGATTCAGTCCCGGAAACACTTGGATCAATGACCTTCCGCTTCCGGCTTCACTTTTCTGACCTCAACGAGCAGCGCGGGCCCTCAATTCGACTGTTGATGCCAGCTTCGACAACTTCGACATCCACGCTCCGTCGCCTTTCTGACTTGTAATTTCAACTACTTACGCCCTCCCCACTTTGGCATCTGTATTGCTGTTTCTCCGAGGTCGGGTGCCTGTTAATGATGAAGATTTCCGTCGTCGAGAGCCAAAGTCGGCTGAGGCTCGTGATTGAAGGCAAGTTGGTTGCGCCATGGACCGCGGAGCTCCAAAGAACTTGGAATTCAGCCCGTTCCGAACTTCGTGGCCGAGCGCTGGTGATCGATCTTCGAAATGTGACCCACATCAGCCGGGAGGGTGAGAACGCTCTGCTGGATTTGATGACTGAGGGCGCTAGATTCACTTGCAAAGGCGTATTTACCAGGCGAGTACTCGAGCAACTGGCGCGCCAATGTCGGTGTAAGTCAGAGCCCACGGTCATCACTCTATCCAACGATTCCGACGATGAAAACTAGAGGGACCAAAATTGAACATGCCGCGAACGGATTCAAACTCGACTGCGAAGCCACAGATTTACGCCACGAGCACTGATTTCGCCAGAGTATTTCGAGAAGATATGGGGAGCCTCCATTTGCTCTCGTTGTTGCTCACGGCTGATCACGAGAAAGCCGAGAATTGTTTTGTTTCCGGCTTGGACGACTGCGTCGAAGGAAACAACGTATTTCGCGAGTGGGCGCGCTCCTGGGCCCGCCGCGCGATAATCCAGAATGCGGTTCGCATGCTGGCACCTCGCCAGGAGGACCCTACCGGGGCACCAGCGCCGGTTGATTCGGTGGATTACGGATTTGGTCAGACCCCGGAGGCGAATGCTGCTATTACGAACATTCTCAAGCTCCGAGACTTTGAGCGCTTTGTCTTCGTGCTATCTTTCCTTGAAAGGTACTCCGATCAGGATTGTTCCGTCCTGCTTCGATGCTCACCGCAGGACGTACGTGAGGCGAAAACGCGAGGGCTCCAACAACTGGCGGAATCGCCCACTACCAGCATCGCCACCGGATCCCCGGCCACAAATCAATTGCGCCACCACTCCGAGACAGTCGTGACCCTGGTCTTCGCAATCATTCACGTCCTCGGATTTGCTGCGGCGCTTTGCAGTCCAGGTCCCGCAGTGGCGCAAGCGCAGCTACCTCCTTCGACCAGGAGCGAAGCGGCGCTGATGCTGGTAATTGGTTTTATGGGTGGCTTCGTTCGTACCGACGACTTCCACCACTCGGACGTTCAACTTGCGCGGCTCCAAGCAACTTACAGCGAGAGTGTTGCTCAGAAACATCCAGGCCAAGAGACAGCTGTGAGACCGGCTTCATCGAGTTACCGAATTTGATCAGGTTTATTCGCTAAGGCTGGCTCTTCCTGGGGAAACTCGATCACCTTCCCACGCTGGTCGCGGGGCAACCACTTCACTTTTTTCGGAAAGAGATCTCGAACGTAAAATTCAATCACTTTCGCCATAACATCATCCCATCCACTGGTACATCACTGACCTACTTGAAATCTGCTTCCTCGGTCCTGTCCTGAGGCATGGCCGCAGGGAGCGATTTGATTGACTCAATTCCACAATCCGCGACTGTAAAGCACAGCAACAACTACGCAAACTATGGCGAAAAGGGCCAATAAAGTAATAGTAATAATGACCCCGCCGTCAGTCGCTTTATCCTTTGCATCCGGATCGAGATAGCGAATGGTCCACCGGATCTCTTGGTCCGAAAGGGTCTCTTCGTCCTTCGCTTTTTTGTGCTCGGTGTTCTTCTCCATATTGGATCTCCACAACGTCAAGACGAACGGACGCGGCTTTGAATCGCGCAACTGACTCAGGACGGCAGCAATGCACCAGCTCCTTTGCGGTCAGAATGGGGTGCACGAAGCGAGGTCATTGACCTGGTGCGCCCCGTGCATGCATGCCGGCTCGAAAGCATTCGTCGCGTCCTTAACTGCCGACCACCTCGAACGCGACATCGACGTTGCCGCGCGTCGCATGCGAGTAGGGACAGATTTTCTCGTGTGCTTCCCGCACGAACATGGCGAGATCTGCCTGTCCAATGCTCTTATCATCGACGTGCATCTTCACCGCGAGCCCAAAACCACCGTCCTCGCGCACGCCGATCGTTACCGCGCACGTTACCTTGGCCGTAGACGCGTCTTTCTTCTTTTGCTTGGCGACGAAATCGAGCGAGCCGCCGAAGCAGGCCGCATAGCCTGCGGCGAACAGGTGCTCGGGGGTCGCCGTTCCGGGCTTGCCTGGCCCGCCCATCGCTTTCGGTACCGAAAGGTCAGCCTTAACCAAACCGTCGTTTGATTCGGTATGCCCGTTGCGGCCGCCGATGGCGGTTGCAGTCGCGGTAAAGAGTGGATTGATCTTCCCCATATATATGTCTCCATTCAGGTCTTCAATAACTGTCTAACCATGGAAAGCAAGGCAGCTGCCAATGCGCTGCTGGCATAAGTCAATGAAAGTTAAGGCTGATTAAAGCCTAGACGGGCGAGCTGGAGAGACTAATGTCGAAACTGTTGAAGGCGCGCATCGTCCACCTTCGTTTGTTGTTCCGGAGTCAACACCGCGTACAGTTCTGCCTGGAAGCGCGATGTGGCCACAATCAACTCTGCCATGAGGCGTGACTGCTGAGTGGCAAGTTTTCGGACCAGTTTCTCATCGAACATCCCTTTCTCCGTTGCCGCGACGAGACGCTGCCGATTTCCACTAAATCGCGTCAATAGCGGCTCAAGCCGCTGCCGTTCCCTTCCAATCAGGATTTGAATCTCTACCACCTGCAACTGCGTAAGGTTCAGGTAGCTGACCAGAGTGGCTGGAAGCTGCGGCGATGAGAATGGCAATTCCGCCACAACCACTTCGCCTCCGCCATGTTCAGAAGCTGGCGGTGGCACAGGCCGAGCCTGGTCCAAATCGTGTCGCAAAGCAGAGTGCAAAGCACTAAACACTTGAAATTGCATCATGGCGATCTGATATCGCTCCCAAATGAGACCCTCACTCTCGCTTGCGCTGATTTGGCCTAGCCGAACGCCTTCGATAATCTGAGCCAATTCCTGCGAAAACCCGTCGGAGATCGAAGTCATTTCTTGCTCGTACTTGTTGAGAACGTCGAGTGGCCCCCGCGGCATTTGAGGCGTAACCGCAAGGATATTGCTCAGCGCAGCGTGGTCAGCGGCGCCCCCCGCGGTCAACTTTTCGATCGGTGGTGCGTCTGATGCTCTCGGCGGCTGTCCCCAAGTGGACGCCCAGGAGAGCCTTCCGGCCAGCACCAGCAGCATGACGATACCGACAGCAAGGCTTGCCCGCCTACCGGCTTTGTCCTTTCTTTCCTCGCCTTGCAAGTTACGTCTGCGTTCGACCTGTCGAATTACCATTCGAGCGAGAGGGCTATTGCCCACCAGGCGCGCTCCCTCGGTGAACATCTGAAACAGAATATTCTCTCCGTGCTGACTGACGATCGAGACCTTCGTCAGATCAATCACGAACATGGCGCCTTCCTCTGCCCGGCGCTCCTCATCCCATCTTCCTTTAAGATCTGACAGCGAAGGGCCAACAAGACCGCCCTCGAGAACCAATATCCGCTGCGTTTGGTCGGTAATTGTCGTGACCTTGAACATGATCGCTTTCTCCTCGATCCCACTGGAGGGCAATGTCCATGCCAAACCCTCTGTGTGCTAAATCGCTGAATCCAGATGCATGTGGGTCACTGTGTAACTTCGTGTCAGAACTGTCGAGGCGAACCCGACAGATGATCGACCCTAGCACCTCGGCATCGGTACCAGGTGGACCACCCAGTGCCGCTGGACTGTACTTAAGGACCGACTGTTGATGCCGATCGCTATCCGGGTACAATCGATGGGCACTCGGCTTCACTTTTGGTCCTTGGCTTCTTTTGAGTCTGCGGAATCGCAGGGGAAACAGTTTCTCCCCCGGCTCGTGTGTCGGCGTGTGAGCTGTTCCACGATGTGTCTGGTAAACACTCCGCGACATTGAAACTTTGCTCCGTGCCGCATCAGCTCCAGCAACTCGCTTTCTCCTTCGCGGCTGATGAAGGTGACGTCGCCGACGTCAACGACGAACTCGCGTCCACCAAGATCGGCGGCGAGTGCTTTCCAGGTCTTCTTGAGCTCCGTCACCCAGGGTGCGATCAGCTTTCCCTCGAGAACGATCCGGCACTGGGCGGATGTATCGACAATTGAGATCTTCAGCATCGCGGGTCGCACTCGACCACCAGGGGAGAGGCAAGGCTGATGCCAATTTGCGCTTACGGTAAGTCGAAGAAAGTAAAGGTGGGCCCGACTGTCGAAGAGACCAATGTCAAAACTGTCGAAGTCAATCTCAGCAGCCCAGGAACACGTACAACTCCATGGAAGTTGGATCAGAAAACGTAGAGTGTGAGTGGGCTGGGGAACCGACGTTGGTCAGGTCAGTAAAACTGTTTTGGATTTATGCCTAGTTTTTTGATGCGAGACAGGAGCGTTGTGCGACGGACACTCATACGTGCGGCAGCTCCGTCCGAGCCTCCAATGCGGCCTTTGCTCTCGCGCAGCGCTCGTACAATCTCTTCGCGCTGTCCATTATCATGTTCATCTTTATTATTATTGGTATCGCTTTTCGCGGCGGCGTGACGCAGGGCGCTGATCGTTTCTCGCACAATTAGACCAATGTCTTCCTCTCCATTGCGGCCGGCGGGAGTGGCGGGTCCGTCGGTGCTCAATTTGCGTAGCTCGGCTAGCGGTACTTCCAGGGACGTGCCGCGTGTGAGGATCACCGCTCGCTCTATCAAATTCTCGAGTTCGCGGATGTTTCCGGGCCAGTCCCAGTTGATCAGGCCCCTCATCGCGGCATCTGGAATCGCCTCAATGTTCTTTTGCATTTGTCTCGAAAACTTTTGCACGAAGTAACGAACCAGCAAAGGAATATCTTCCCTGCGTTCTCGCAGCGCGGGAACGCGGATCGGAAACACGTTCAGCCGATAGTACAAATCACTTCGGAATTCACGAGCTGCAATCATCTTCTCCAGTTCGCGATTCGTGGCCGCCACCAAGCGTACATTTACTTTTCGCGTATTGGTACTGCCCAGGCGCTCGAATTCCCGCTCCTGCAAAGCGCGCAACAGTTTGGGCTGGATTTCAATGGGAATGTCTCCCACTTCGTCCAGAAATAGCGTGCCCTGATCGGCTAGTTCCAGTCGTCCGATCTTCTGGTTGATGGCCCCCGTGAAGGCGCCCTTTTCATGTCCAAACAATTCGCTCTCGAGCAGACCGGTGGGGATGGCGGCACAGTTGAGCTTAACAAAGGTACGTTCTTTGCGGCGGCTATGATCGTGAAGAGCGCGAGCGATCAGCTCTTTTCCTGTGCCGGTCTCACCCAGCAGGAGGACCGTAGAATCGCTGGGCGCGACTTTCTCGACGAGCTCCAGCACGCGCCTCAGTGCCGAACTGTTCCCATGGATCTGCTCAAAATTGATCTCGCTGCGAATCTCTTCTTCGAGATACACCTTCTCCCGGGCGATCTTCTCTTTGAGTTCGGAGATTTCACGATAGGCAAGCGCATTCTGAACCGCGACCGCTATCTGGCCCGATGCCTGACTAAGAAAATCAGTGTCATCTTCGTTAAACAAGTGTTCGTTTCGGCGGGCAAGGCACAATATGCCGAGCGCCCGTCCACGGTTGACGAGTGGAACCCGACAGTGAGCTTTGAATCCTTCACCGACGCTTCTCTCGTACCACTCAGGACCTAAGGTGGCCGCATTAGGTTGGTTCACAATTACCGGCTTGAGTGTTTCAAGAGCGATCGCGCTAGCACTATCTGTCCGACTGAGCAACTCCTCGGAGATGAGCCCCTTGCTCTCTGGGAAGTCGAGAGCGTAAACCAAAGAGTTGCCAGTTGCTGAATCTGGAAAGCTAACACCCACGGCATCGCAGTGCATCACCTCGCGAACGTTGGCGCAGATCGAGCGCAGCAGCTCTCTGATGTCAAGATTGGAGGTGATTCTGCTGGCCAAATCCAACAGCAGCTTGAGTCGAGCATTTTGCTGTTCCAGTTCCGACCGTGCAGCTTGGGATTTCTTTAAATTGAGGCCGTCGTCAACCGCCAACGCGACCCCGCGAGCAAGCAACCCGAAGAACCTGACGTCATCGCAGGTGTACGCATTGCGTTGATGACTGGCGATGCCCAGCGTTCCTAGGCGACGGTGCGCGGTGGTCAACGGCACACGAACGAGTGAGCCGAGTTCGACACCAGCCTCCGCAAGCAGCTGCCTTAAGCGGGGGAAACGCTGGTCCTCGTTATAGTCGGCAATGTGGAGCGGCTTCTGCGTATGGTAAACATGCCACATCGATGTTTCCTCGATTGGCAGATCGGGGAAAGCAATCGGCCCCTTTCCCCAAACATGCCATTCGATTTCTTTGGAATCGTCCTTAAAGACAACTACGTCAAGATGATGGAAACCGATCACCTCGATGAGTTGGTCGGCGAGAACTCGCGAGAGCTCTTCTGGTTCCCGACAGGTTGAGAGCGCCTCAAAGATGCGAAACAAAGCTTCGTAGCGCTGAGTGTCGGTTCCCCACGCGAACTGCGAGTCAGTGGCCATGCTTTAGCGTCCTGGCTCTACCTAGCCTCTTGCACAGTCAGAGGTGGAGGGGTGATTCGCTTCACCTCGGCTTGCACTTTTCCAATCCTTGTTGATGTTGGATGTTCACGAGACTGCTCGGTCGCATGTTTTTCCGCAGCCTTGCCTTTCGCTGGAGCCCCCTGGATGAAGTTCCTGGATGTCGGAGAGCGGTCGACACCTTCGACTTTTAAAACCGGCGGCTAATCGACCTTTGGCGAATAACTTTGTCTTTTAGCAAATTGCAGACGAAGCTCGTCGCTTCCCTTTGGCATGTCAGTTGCATTTGCCCAACCGACGTACAGAAAACCATCGCTGAAAAAGCGAACAGGACGGAGTAAAGGGGCCTCGACGGAACCGAACCGCGGGTACAGGTCATGAAATTGCCACACGTCGTTACGAATGCTGTGAGTGCACGCACGAACCCCAGCGGAAATCCGTCAGGCGAGCATTTTGGATCCACATCAAGCGTGGCAAACTTCGCGGTTGCGACCTGGACGATTGGCTTAAGAGCCGAATGCGCACTTCAAGAAAGGTTCAAAGACGCGGAAAGTGAAAGAACAAAAAACAAAGAAGAGAGATGCGTCGTCGGAACGATGTCGAAATTCGCGAGAGGAACGCCGGCCATGAAGTCACTTGGAATTGCCGACCACCTGTGAACAATCATGCGTGAAATTGAATTGATCCTGTGCCCCATTGATTTCTCAGAGTTCTCGGTGCGGGCCTATCACCACGCAGTATCGCTGGCTGAGCACTATCAAGCCAAATTGGTGGCGCAGCATGTCGTAGAGCTATGGCGACATCCTTCCGCCAGCTTTGCTGCCTCTGCGGGACTCTATGAAGAGTTCGAGCAGGCGCTCCGCGAGAGCGGCAGCAAGCAACTGCAGGAATTCGTTAAGAACCACACCCACGATGAAATTCAGCCGGAACTGGTGGTGCAAGAGGGGGTAGCCGCAGACTCTATTTTGTCCTTTGCGCAAGCCGAGAAAGCGGATGTGATCGTCATGGGAACACACGGCTGGCGAGGATTTGATCGCCTGATGCTGGGGTCGGTGACCGACCGGGTAATGCGCAGGGCTCCCTGCCCGGTGCTGGCAATATGTAAGCCGCCGCACGACTCCGTGGCCGCAGGTAGAGAGCGGGGCTACGTCCACCACTTGAGCCGAATTCTTTTCTGCGCGGATTTCTCCGAGAATTCGGAGCTGGCATTGAAATATGCGATCTCTGCGACAGCAGAGTACGACGCGGAGCTCACACTGCTGCACGTGTTGGAGGGGGTCCCAAGTCCGGCCAAGGCGGAAGAGGCCATGGCGGCCGCTGGGGAGCGACTCGATCAGCTGATTCCACAAGAGGGACGCAAGACCCTCAAGATTAAGACGGCGGTGCGCATCGGAAAACCATACTGGCAAATCATTCAACTCGCGCTGGAAGCGCAAATCGACCTGGTGACTATGGGAGTGCGTGGCCGCGGCGAATTGGATCTAGCAGTGTTCGGTTCGACAACCTATCGGGTGATGCAGTTGGGATCCTGCCCTGTTCTCGCTGTCCGTTCATGAGAAGAACACAGGTCGTGAAATCGCAGGTCTCATCTGTTGTTTATTAGTGCCTCACGTGACCAGTTCGCGATTGCAGTGTAGGGAGGTCTAGTTATGTGGATTGTTAGAGTCGCCTTGGATCGGCCGTATACCTTCATCGTTCTGGCTGTGCTGATTTTGGTTCTGAGCCCGATCATGATCTTGCGCACGCCGACCGATATTTTCCCGAACATCAATATTCCGGTGATCTCGGTTGCATGGCAGTTCACGGGCATGAATCCCGAAGAATTAGAAGGCCGGCTCACGAGCTCGTTTGAACGAATATTGACCACCACTGTCGACAACATCGAACACATCGAATCGACAACGGTAAACGGTCAGTCCATCGTCAAGATTTACCTGCAACACGGCGCGAGTTTGGACACCGCGAATGCTCAGGTGACGGCAATATCACAAACCGTCCTTCGCCAATTGCCGCCGGGGACTCTGCCTCCGATAATCCTCAACTATAGCGCTTCAAGTGTCCCTATTCTGCAGTTGGGCCTTTCCGGCAGCGGACTCTCGGAGCAGCAGTTAAACGACCTCGGGCAGAATTTCCTCAGGCCCCAATTGGTGACGGTGCCTGGGGCGGTTATTCCTTACCTTTATGGCGGGAAGCAGCGCCAAATCATGGTCGATTTAAATCAAGGCTTGATGCAATCGAAAGGGCTGGCGCCACAAGATGTTCTCACTGCCGTGCAACAGCAAAATCTTATTGTGCCGTCCGGAACTGCAAAGATGGGTCCCTTCGAATACGACATTCGGCTGAACGCCAGTCCGAAAACGGTGCCTGAGTTGAGCGACCTCCCGGTTAAGGTCGTTGGCAATTCCACGATCTATCTTCGCGACGTGGCCAACGTGCGCGACGGCTTTGCGCCGCAGACCAATATCGTGCGCCAGGATGGCCGTCGCGGCGCTCTGGTCTCCGTCCTTAAAGCCGGCAACGCGTCTACCATCGACGTCGTCAAGGGTATTCGAGACCTGCTTCCGCGTGCCGCGCAGACGCTGCCTCCGGAACTGAAGATTTTGCCGCTTGCCGATCAGTCCATTTTCGTGCGCGGCTCCGTGAACGGAGTCATCCGCGAGGCCGTTATAGCTGCGTGTCTCACAGGCTTGATGATTCTGCTTTTCCTGGGAAGCTGGCGCAGCACGTTGATCATTGCCGTCTCCATTCCGCTATCCATTTTGACCTCCGTCATGATCCTCAGCTTTCTGGGTGAAACCATCAACATCATGACGCTCGGAGGACTGGCGCTCGCGGTGGGAATTCTTGTGGACGACGCAACGGTTACGATTGAAAACATCGAACGATATTTCGAGGAAGGCTATGCGCAGCGCGACGCCATCCTCGAGGGTGCAGCACAAATCGCCGTTCCCGCCCTCGTATCCACGCTCTGCACTTGTATCGTGTTCTTGCCGATGTTCCTGTTAAGCGGCGTGGCCAGATATCTTTTTGTGCCTCTGGCCGAGGCCGTGGTGTTCGCCATGCTCGCGTCGTACATCTTGTCCCGGACGCTCGTTCCTACGCTGGCGATGTATTTGCTGAAAGCAAAACCGCACGACCGCGCCGGCTCACGGAATCCTCTAGTCCGGTTCCAGCTGGCATTCGAGCGCGGATTCGAATGGCTTCGGGCTTCCTACCATTCCCTACTCACAACGCTGGTCCGCCGCCGGGCCCTTCTTGTCCCCGGCTTTCTTCTCACCTGCGCCGCGGCGTTTCTCCTCGTGCCCTGGCTCGGTCAGGACTTCTTTCCGAGCAGCGACAACGGTCAATTCATCCTCCATCTCCGTGCTAAGAGCGGCACGCGAATCGAAGAGACCGCGAAATTGTGCGACCTCATCGAGGGCACAATACGCCGCGAGATTCCTGAGCGTGAGGTGGACAACATCCTGGACAACATCGGACTGCCATACAGCACCATCAATTTCATACACAGCACATCAGGCCTGATTGGAACCGCGGACGCCGATATTCTGGTGTCCCTCAAAGAAGATCACCGCACCACTCTGGACTACGTGCAGCGCCTGCGGGAAACGCTGCCCCGGGAATACCCCGGCACGACCTTTTACTTTTTGCCTTCGGACATCGTCACTCAGGTGTTGAACTTTGGGTTGCCTGCGCCCGTCGATATTCAAATCGAGGGCTCCGATATTGAGGGCAATCGCGAAGTCGCAGCCCGGATGCTGCAAGAAATCGAGCGCGTTCCCGGTATCGCCGATGCGCGCATACAGCAAGCGTTTGATTACCCGGAGTTCGATGTGGCCGTGGACCGTACCAAGGCGGCCCAGGGTGGCTACACGCAACGCGATGTAGCCAACAGCCTGTTGAACTCACTTAGCGGTAGTTTCCAGATCACGCCAATGTTTTTTTTGAATTGGAAGAACGGTGTGAGCTACAACCTGGTGACCCAGACTCCGCAATATTCGATTCAATCCCTGGAAGACCTCCAGAACACCCCACTTAATGCAGCGGCTGCCGCGCGTCCTGAAATTCTCGCGGACGTCGCTTCCATCAAACGGGCGAACGAGATGGAAGTGATCAACCACTACAACATTCGGCGGGTGGTCGATATTTACGCCACTGTCCAGGGCCGAGACTTGGGAGCGGTGGGCCGCGAGGTCACGCGCATAGTGAATGCCAACCGGAAGTCCTTGCCGCGCGGCAGCTTCGTCACCGTTCGGGGCCAATTGCAAACCATGCGCAACTCGTACCTCGGCCTGCTGGGTGGACTCGTCTTTTCGGTCGTTCTCGTCTACCTCCTGATCGTGGTCAACTTTCAATCGTGGCTCGATCCCTTCATCATCATCACGGCACTTCCCGCCGCGCTTGCCGGCATCGTCGGTTTCTTGTTCTTCACGCATACGACACTGAGCGTCCCGGCATTGATGGGCGCGGTTATGTGTATGGGTGTCGGAACGGCGAACAGCATACTCGTCGTGTCTTTCGCCAAAGAGCGGCTTCTGCACCACGGAGATCCGGTCGAGGCGGCCATCGAAGCCGGCTTCACCCGGTTTCGGCCCGTGCTCATGACGGCGCTGGCCATGATCATCGGCATGATTCCCATGGCGCTCGGACTGGGCGAGGGCGGCGAGCAGAATGCGCCGCTGGGCCGTGCCGTTATTGGCGGCCTGTTGTGCGCCACCGTGGCTACCCTGATCTTCGTCCCTGCGGTTTTCAGCCTGTTACACAAACGACATGATTCTCCGGCTGTGCAAGAAAACTCCAAGGGTGCCCCGGAACCAATGCAAGCGTGAGTGAAAGGAAAACGAATGATACCGAGCGAGGAAAATGTGACGAGCAGCCCCGATCCAGAAACGAGTGAGGCACAAGGCATACAACCGAGTCCAGACGGTTCCCGATCCCGGCCGTCAGCCCGCCGCCGACCCGCAATCCTTGTCGCGGCCTTGCTCATTGTTCTCGGCCTCATGATTTATTCCGGCGTCCATTCGCGTGCCGTGGCCGAATCGCGGCTGATGCGACGAACGCAAGAAGCCGCCGTTCCCACCGTCACCGTAGTTTTTCCGCGAGAAGGCGCCCCTACACAGGAAATTGTACTGCCCGGTAATACGCAGGCTTTCAGCGACGCGCCGATTTATGCGCGAACCAATGGCTATCTCAAGCATTGGTATTTCGACATTGGCGCGCACGTTCAGAAAGGCCAGTTGCTTGCAGAGATCGAAACCCCAGAAGTCGACCAGCAGTTGCTTCAGGCTCGAGCGGACCTGGATACCGCGCAAGCCAACCTGAACATCGCCAGGATCACTGCGACTCGTTGGCAGGACCTGGTAAGCAACGGCTCCGTGTCCCAGCAGGAAACCGACCAGGCGGTCAGCAATCTCAGCGCGCTGAAAGCTGCGGCCGAATCCAGTGCTGCCAACGTGCGGCGCCTTGAACAGCTGCAATCGTTCGAAAAGATATATGCCCCCTTTAACGGGATCATCACCGCCCGCAATACGGACATCGGAGCACTCATCGATGCAGGGGCAAACACACAACCGAGAGAGCTCTTTCATATCGCTGCCATTCACACGCTCCGCCTCTATGTCTCGATCCCCGAGGTGTACTCCCGTGCGGCGCGCTCCGGTGCGCCAGCCACATTGACCCTTGATGAATTCCCGGACCAAACCTTCCATGGCACTCTCGTTCGCAACGCCAACGCCATTGACGTCGCTTCTCGTACGCTGCTTGTCGAAGTCGATGTCGACAATCCGACCGGCCGACTCCTGCCAGGAGCCTACGTCTTTGTGCACCTCAAGTTGCCCGACCAAACGCGTTCGGTAAGCATTCCGTCGAACACATTGATCTTCCGAAAAGAGGGCTTGCAGGTCGGGCTGGTTCGCAAGGGTAAAGCCGAGTTGGTTCCAGTCAAGATCAGTCGCGACTACGGCAATAGCGTAGAAATCCTTTCAGGCCTGCAACCAACCGACGCCGTCATTGTCGACCCATCGGACTCTCTGGTCGCGGGTATGCCCGTCCGGGTGAACAACAAACCAGTAGGAGGATCCGGGAAATGAACCAAGTCTTTGTTGCCGCCCGCTGGATTCTCACCCACATCGTTGCGTTCCTTCTAGCCTTGCTGCTCGCGGGTTGCATGGTCGGCCCCAGATACGCCAGACCCAACGTGCCCACGACATCGGCCTATAAGGAAGAAGTACCAGGTTCATTCAAGGGGTCGGACCAGTGGCAGCGGGCAATTCCTGCAGATCAGGCGAGCCGCGGAAACTGGTGGGAGATCTTTGGCGATCCGGAACTGAATAAGCTGGAAGAGCAGATTGCGAGTTCCAACCAAACCCTGAAAGTAGCGGAAGCCCGCTTCCGCGAAGCCCGGGCAGCGATTCGCTTCAATCGCGCCGCGCAGTTTCCAACCCTCTCCACTTCGCCGAGTGCCAGCTACGTAAAGGTGCCGGACTATTCACCGAACTCTCCGGCGAAGATTCGAGAGGCCAGCACGGGCGATTTCGGATTGCCCATTGATCTTTCCTATGAGCTGGACCTTTGGGGCCGCGTGAGACGCAGCGTCGCTGCCGCGCGGGAAGAAGCGCAAGCGACTGCTGCTGACTATGAGACCGCAAAGCTCAGCCTCGAAGCGGAGCTCGCCTTGGACTATTTCGAATTGCGCAGTGCCGACGCTCAGAGGCAACTTCTTGACAATACGGTAAAAGCCTATACCGACAACCTCCAGCTCACGCTAGGGCGCTTCAAAGGGGGCGTGGCACCGAGATCCGACGTTGCGCAAGCACAAACCCAGTTGGACACCACCACCGTGCAGGACACGGATGTCACCGTGCAACGAGCGCAATTCGAACACGCCATTGCGATTCTGATCGGCAAGCCACCTGCAGACTTCAGCCTGGCGGCGGCACCTGTCAACAACCAACCTCCCAGCATTCCGATCGGACTCCCTTCCGACCTCTTGCAGCGGCGCCCCGACATAGCTGCTGCGGAGCGCAGAGTGGCTGAGGCCAATCAGCAGATCGGCATCGCCCGCGCGGCGTATTTTCCCACCGTGACCCTCGGGGGAACCGCGGGATTCGCCGGCACGCAGGGTTCAAACTGGTTCACGTGGCCGAGCGGCTTCTGGGCTGTCGGCCCAGCCCTCGCCGAGACGCTCTTCGATGCCGGTCGCCGTCGCGCCACTTCCGAATCGGCGCGCGCGAACTACGATGCCACGGTCGCAACCTATCGCCAGACCTCACTGACAGCATTCCAAGAAGTGGAAGACAATGTCGCCGCCTTGCGCATTCTCGAGAACGAAGCGCAGCAGCAACGGCATGCCGTCGCGTCATCGCAGGATTCCCTTCAAATTTTTACGAATCGTTACAAGGGCGGCGTCGACACGTACCTCCAGGTCATCACCGCGCAGACGATCGAACTCGCCAACGAACGAAACGACATCGATATCCTGCGGCGGCGGTTGGACGCGAGTGTGCTTCTGATCAAGGCACTGGGAGGCGGCTGGAATGCGTCCAACCTCCCTACATTCGGCGCGTCGTCAGTTCGCGACTATTGAACGGTTCCGACGGATGTCGGCCGTCTCTGTGACCGGATTGACTCACAGGCAAGACGCACGAGTCTTGCGCTAGAAACCTGAATTTCCTACGGGCGGTCCCCTTCAATGAAGGCACTGCCCAAGGTATCAAATGCCTGCGGCGTTCCCTGCTTCAGCGAGGCATGTATATGGTTGATTACTGCGTAATCCAGTTTTCGAAGCAGCAGATCGTGGCCGCCGGTATTGATAGGGAACTTCGCGCCGGATGCGGCGATCACCTGGCAGAACGATTCGTACCCTGCCTGGATGGCTTCGATGCCGGTGGTCGACAACCGCTCCAGACAATATCCCAGGTCAATAGTGGCTCTGACAACGTTAAGGTCGTTCAAGCCGCTGCCGTTTGCTCTTGAGCTCAGACGCGAATTCATATCCCCGCAGAGGGTTTGATTCACGGAAGTAAATTCCGTGTCCAAGCTAGTCGTAGTTGTTGTCGCTGGGCTCGAATGATTCGCCCGCGAGCAAACTCAACAACGTCGCGGTCGCAGCCGTTGATACCCAGCACAAACGCCGTGGCGAGCTTATGCAATTGTTAAGGATTGATCTTGGCAGTTAGGGCTCGGTGACTTCACCGCTGGATGTGCACATACCTTCTTCGTTACGGCGAAATTCTGCGCCTTCTTCTTAGCTTGAGGCATGTTCCTCGGCCACATCTTTCGAGCGCTGGCAACGAGTCGCAAAGCTCTTTTTTCCAGCATCTATTGTGGCGCGCCCGTGTGCTCTCCTGTCGGCTCCTGGGTGTGGGAAATATGCGCTCGCGTAGTTGTTCCCCCGATAGTTGTTAACATCGGATTTCGCCTGGCATTTGCCGTTCTCATGGCTTCCCTGAAATCACGACGGACCTGCTGTTCGCGCTTTAGGGACTGGTTGAGTTTCTGAAGGATCCTCAGCAACTCGTCGGGATCTTTTGCCGCCACCGCGGCTTTGCACAACTCTCTCCAGTTCTTGGGCTTTCTTGAGCCACAGTGATTTCCTCCCTCCGCCTACTCACGGTAGCGCTTCCCCGGCTGACCGCTCGCAGAGCCGCAACAGTCGAGCCAACAATACAAAAAACGATCAGTAAAAGCAGGGCGCTCATGAACAAACCGCCCAGCAACTCAACAGTGCTTTCCAGCATGCACGCCTCGTTCCGTCTCTAGTCTCGGCTGACGAAAATCCCAGCCATCCGCACGCGACTTGCTGTCCTTCAAAGAGCCCAATGTAGCGGTAATAGCAGATCAAGGGCCAAACTCTCTGCGACAGAAGTCGGATTGACGGGATAGGAGAACCGTGGCCGCGATCAGAATCGGAAAACAATTCCAGCGGATGGCTGCGCCGTGTGTGTCCAACTGTCAGTGAGGGCCAATACCCTGCCTCACGTTGGCTCGTGCTCCTTCCTTGAACTATGCCGTCTGCACTAACCGGCTGTTACAAATCGTCGATAAGTGTCGAGATTGCCTCCGACATCCTCAACACCATCGCCCGTCATCGTCTCCTCTTTATTAAAGTCAGCGGTTTACGGCATTCCCTTAGCTCATCGCTTTGGTCAGTCGGTTGCTTGGCCTAGTTTGCAGCAGAGGTAGCACCGACAAGACGAAAGTGCAGTTCGGGCTTTTCTGGCTAATCTGATTTGCTTCGAAAGGGACATCTTATGTCGGCGATGGAGATGGTCATTGAACCTGAGCGCTCAGTTCGCCTTGGATTCTTTGCCGAGCGTGTTCAGGAACTCGACAATGTCGTCTCGCGTTACCGTCCTATGTTTTACAAGAGGGCTTTCCATTTATTGAGGAACGCAACCGATGCGGAAGATGCGGTCCAGGATGCGCTTCTCTCCGCGTACAAGCACCTAGGCCGGTTCAGAAGGCAAGCGAAACTGTCTACGTGGTTAACAACAATTGTCATTAACGCCGCGAGGATGCAATTACGCCGCCGCAGTGGCCACTTGTCGTTGGACCAGGAGCATGGGCAAGACGGCCTCAAATTTTCGGAACAGTTACCCGATTCGAGGCCAAGTCCCGAAGAAGTCTGCTCCGCCGTGGAAGCTCGAGACCGGCTGGTCGAGGGTGTTCAGCAGCTCTCACCAAAGCTTCGTAGAGCATTTCAGTTGCGCGATATCGAGGGTTTAACGACGAAGGAAGCCGCCCATGTTTTGGGTGTTCGCCAAGGGACAGTGAAAGTGCAGCTCGCGCGGGCACGCGCCCAGCTCTGTGGAATCGTACGCGTGAAGCAGGTCAGGCGCCAGTCCCGAACCGTTTTACGTAGTAAAGAGGTCTCTACGAAAGGACGCTCGGAGAATTGGCTTTGGGACGACGCCAGCGGAAAATTCGCTACTTCGTCTCTCCAGAAGAGGCCAAATGAGGAATTCGCATCGAAGAGTCACGAGGGTCCAGTCCAACCGAGGAGAATTGCAGATGCCGCACGCGATGTTGCCAACAAATGAAGAAATCATTTCCGACATTCTTAACTGGGTATGCCCTGGGTGCGGCGGACGGATGGGCGGACGTACCCAAGAGTTCAAGTGTCAAGGCGAATGTCGAACAGACTAGCGTGACGTTTGGGAGCGTCGCTTGGCCAAACCAGGGAAAAACAGGAACTCGCCGCAGGCTCCAAGTAAGCAATACAGGGACTATGCGACAACCGAGGCGGCGCGGGAGGTACCGCTATGAATCCTATCGTCGAGCTTCTTGTGAAGCACGGATACTCGGTTCTGTTCGCGTCAGTGTTTGCGCGCCAAATGTGGTTGCCAATACCGGCGGCTCTAGTTCTGATTGCTGCTGGCGCGCTCGCAGCCTCCGGGCGGATGACGTTGGCCGTCGCTCTCGGGCTCGCCATCCTCGCCTGTTTGCTGGCCGACATCGTGTGGTACGAGGCAGGTAGACGGTGGGGTGACCAGATATTGCACTTCATTTACGGGCTCGCGCTCGACCCGGACGCCGCCTCTCGCCGATCGAAAGAGACCTTCGTCCGACATGGGGCTGGCACTCTCATGCTCGCCAAGTTCGTCGTGGGACTGGATGCGGCAACGCCTCCCTTAGCCGGGCTGTCCGGAACAAGCCGGACCCGCTTCATTGCCTTTGACGCCATTGGAGCCGCTCTCTGGTCAGGCGCTTACGCCGGACTCGGCTATGCCTTCGGCAAAGACTTGGATCGTGCCGCTGCGTACGCTACCCGTTTGGGTACGCTTTGGATGCTTGTTGTGTTCGCTTCACTATTTATATACGTCGGCCGCAGGCCTGTACGATGGCATCGCTTTGTCCGCGAATGTCGAATGGCGCCGATCACACCAGAAGAGTTCCAAGAGAAGCCAGATGCGGGTGAAAAGATCTTGGTCGTTGATCTACATGGCGGTCGAGATAGTCCGCGAGGCCATCAAGGCATTCCCGGCGCAGTGTGCATCGATCCGCAGAGGCTTGGACAACGCGCCAATCACGATGGGCGAATACCAATGCCTCTTGATTGCGAGGTTGTCCTTTACTGTACTGCTCCCCAGCGCTCGGCAAGTTAGTGGCAATGCGCAAGAAAACCTTCGCGGACGCTGCCAAAGACCGATACCTGCTCGCTTTCACCCATGTTTCATTTCCCGGAGTCGGGCGGGTGCGAAAAGAAGGGAATCACTATCGCTGGTGCCCGGCGGAGTACATGAACGATGCGTCGAAGCAGTAACCACGACAATGCCAACGTGAAATGGGACAACGATCATGCGTGCAATGCGAGCGGAAGCATTTAGCGGCTACAGAGATCTGAAGCTAGTGGACATTCCAAAGCCGGCAGTCTCGGATGGACGAGTACTGGTAAGAATCACAGCGGCCGGGGTCACGCCACTCGAGCACACCATTCTGTCGGGGGGATACCCACGAGCGAAAGCACCGCTGGTCTTGGGAGGAGAGGGAGCGGGCGTGGTGGAGGAAGGAGGGGGAACAGCGTTTCCTGTGGGCTCACGTGTGATGTTTACCGGTCCTTATGGCGTTTCGGAGAATGGAACCTACGGTGAGTGGCTTGCCGTCCGAAATGAGAACCTTTGCTTGATTCCCGAGAACATCAGGGACGTTTCGGCTGCCGGTGTTCCCGTCGCGTATCTCACCGCCCAAATGGCACTGAGCCTCGCCGGATTCGCGAAGGGTAAGACGGTGCTGTCGCCTGCGATTGGAGGGTCGGTCGGAAAATGCGGTCACTCAGTTGGCGAGAGCGCAGGGAGCGAAACACGCCATATCAAGTACAACCAATCATGCGAAGGCGCAACAAGCCCGCTATCTGGGCTTCGACGAAGTGATCGACCTTTCTGAGGAGAAGCTCAGCGACGGCGTTCGTCGGATCACGAAAGGTTACGGTGCCGACATCGTGATCGATGCAATGGGCGGAGAAATCCTGAGCGAGGCTCTTAGCACGCTCGCGATGGGAGGAAGTCTGACAACATTGGGTTACTCCGCAGGTCGCAATGCAACCATCGACGTCACGGACCTGATCTGGAAACGCGCGAGTATGAAGAGCTTCTCCCTGTTCGCACAACCTGCCGAAGAATGGGGCACCGCATGGGGCGTCATTTTTTCGTTACTTCACTCCGGCGCGGTCAAGCCCATCGTGGCGAAGACGTTCCCGCTCACTGAGGCGGCAGATGCGCTGCGTTACCTCGTTGAGGGCCGCCCCTTCGGCAGGGTCGTCCTCACAATCTGACGGCCTTTGATGAAAGAAGGAAATACACGAACCAGCAGGCAATGAAGAAGTACAGGATCGCCGTTCTGGACGATTATCAAAATGTGGCGCTTAAGAGCGCCGATTGGTCGGTGCTCCGCGATCGAGCGGACATCGCCGTATTTCAGGACCACCTCGCCGATCCGGACGCCGTGATTGGGCGGTTGCTGCCTTTTGATGTCGTTTGTGTCATGCGCGAGCGCACCCCGCTGCCCCGCAACGTCATTGAGCGCATTCCCAATCTCAAATACATGGTCGGCGTAACGATGGAGGGACTTGAGAAAAATACGGTTCGATGCCCTGTTGAGCTTCGGATTACTTTTGAAGCCCGTTTCTGCGCAAGTTGGACTTGTGCGGGCAAGGATGCACGAAAGATTGATGAAGCGTTGGACGCCGCGAACGCTGCATGGGCCGTGCAGCCCGAATTACCATGCAATGACAAATCGACGATGGGGCGAAAGTCGGATGACCTTTTTGTTCCGCCAACCGGGGGAACTCGTTCGAGTCGCGGTGCTTCATCCCACGACTGATCCTAACAGTACCTACTTTAACCTGCGGGCGTCGTCATCGTGAAGCTTCTGTGCCGCCGCCAGCGACTGGCCCGCAGCTGCACACGCCCTGTCCGCTTCCGAGAGTGGACAAAAAGGAACACTGGCTTTGCAAAGCAGCGAGTTCGCCATCGCCAAGCGGCCCCAGCTGGAACGGCGTCTCCGTGATTGCGAAGGAAGACTTACTTTGTTTCTGAATGTTGGTTGACCATGCCGGTAGCGAAGCATCCGGCGCGATCGCCGTTGGATCGCATGCCGTATTTGGGGATGCATCGGAGGGAACAATCTGGAGCACGCCAGTTTTTAGTTTGGCCCCAATGAGCGGGTTGCTGGTCAAGTCCCTATTAACGGAAAGCGTCAGCAAACCGTCGCGTGACACGAGGCAACCGCAGCATTCGGAGAGCTGCTGGTCTTGATCGAAGACATAAATCTCGGCGCAGAGATTGCCACCGGTATGGCCGGGATTCGTGAGCCGTACGGTCGCGTCAGCGACTCCGGAGGTGTGGGCATTTGAGAAGTAGGAAACAGCAAGCACAGGCCTGACAGTTACATTGGCGGAACCTCCAACAGAGTCCGAGGAGACGGAGATTATCGTCTCCCCGGCATGCCCGGCAAGCAGCAAGCCTTGATTACTGATATTCGCAATGGCTGGATCCGCGGAACTCCATGACACACTCGTGGTTATGTTCTGGGTTGTACCATCGCTGAATTTCGCCAGTGCACTCAACTGCTCCTGCGCCCCCACAGCAAGGACGGAGTTGGCGGGTGCAACAGAGAAGGACACGACGACCGGCGGGCCCACCTGCAACTGACTCGTGGCGCGGATCGTGCCCGAAGTTGCAGTCACCGTTACTGTTCCCAATGCATCCGCAGTTGCCATGCCCACGCTGCTCAAGCTGAGAACTGCGAGATTAGAAGAGGCCCACTGCACAGAACTCGTCAGATCCTGGGTGCTGCCATCGTTGTACGTTCCGGTAGCGGATAGTTGTTGGTTTTCTCCCAGCGGAATCGACGCTCCGCTAGAAGTAATGGAAATCGACTTAAGCGTCGGAGCTAGCACCGTAACTTTATCCGTCGCACTCACTGTGTTGGAAACGGCAGTGATCGTTGCCGCACCGAGCGCCTTTCCTGTGGCCAGACCGTTAGTACTTACGGCGACAATGCCGCCCGGGATCGCGCTCCAAGCGACGGAGGCCGATATATCCTGTGTACTTAGGTCGCTATAGGTTCCGACCGCCTTCAATTGAGCGGAATGCGTCGGGGTCAAGGTGAGGCTCTGCGGCGACAATGCGATCGACACCAGCGTGGGCAACGCGACAGCAAGCTTGTCGCTACCGGTAATCAATCCCATCCCGGCGATGACATTAGCCGCGCCTGGGGAGTTTCCGGTTGCCAAACCCGTGCTGCTTATGGTGAGCACGCCCGTCGCTGTGCTCGACCATGTAACCGCGCCCGAAAGATCCTGGCTGCTGCCATCTGTGAATGTTCCAGTTGCGCTCAGTTGAACCGAGTGGTTGGGAGTCAAAAGAGGACTCTGTGGCGTCACGGCAATGGAAACCAGCGCAGGCGGAGCTACTGTAAGAGTGGAAGAACCACTTACCGATTCATAAACGGCGGATATGTCGCTTTCGCCGATCGCTTTAGGGGTTGCCATTCCCGCAGCACTCATGAAGGCCACTTTGGGTTGCGCCGAAGTCCAGGCTGCAATGGTAGTAACGTCGGTCTTGCTGCCGTCGCTGAACAAAGCACTAGCCCTGAATTGCAGATTATTGCCTAGAGGAATTGTGCCGGCCGGAGGGACAATCGCAACCGACACCAGGTGTTTGGCCGCGGAGGGAGAGGAAGACTGTCCCATCCGGCTGGCTCCGCAGCCGGTCGAGACCACGGTGAGTCCCACTGCCAAACCTAGTAGGATGGCACACGTCCAAGGTCGGAGGCTGCGCAGTATCAGGTCCATTGTGATTCCTCCCAAAAACGCACTCGGCGGGAGAGTAGCTGAGGTGCTTAACCCGCGCGGCATAGGCTTATACCTTTCCGTGCGTAGGCCGTTATAAACTGCGCCCTCGGGTGCACCTTTTACAAGCTCCGTCGAGTCTAGTTCTAACAGTCTAGTTAAATAGAAGTAGTCATTTTGGCTAGACACAATGGGCTACCTAGGAAAAGGGTGGCGCCAACAAACATGACCATTGGATTTTTATAGCAAGAATTGGAGACCGGCGAGATAGGTGTCGGCCTGCAGGTTTTGTCTTCGTGTCCATCGCACCTGCATCAAGGTGGGAATGCAGACGGGGATTTCTGAAACGCCGATCTCGCAACGCACCACACACGATCGAGCCAATGGCTGCGGGCTGATGAGGCAGAGACCACCCTTGCTGACATTCTGCACTCGTCCCACCACCGCCTTACCTATCTCTCTTCTTGACCTTAAGGGCTGAACTTCACGAGCTTGCAACTCGAGTAGTTGCGGGAAGCGGGGACACTCCCGACGATCGCGCTCTATGATTCGTTTCACGAGCCCGCATCATTACGCGACTACTGCATCGCGTAAACTGCTCAAATGGATTAGCCAGGAAGCCTACGTAATTTTCAGGGAGTAGTTCGCATTACCCAGCCGGACCGATAACTTTGCCCAGAATACCTGAACGGGTGGAGACTCCCATCTTCACCATGACAATGCGCAGAAATGCTTTCACGGTGTTGGGGCTGATTTTCATTCGCAGGGCAATCTCTTTGCTGGTGAGTCCCTGAATAAGAAACTCTACGGTTTCTTGCTCGCGATGGGTTAACTCAAAGTCCTGTCCAATTTGAGCCAGAGCTGTCGTGCCCGAGGAACATCGCTCAAACAAGAGAGCGGCTTGCAGGGACGAGGTCTTGCCAACCGTATCGAGCCGGAAGCTTCGACAAAAATACCTCCGCTTGCCGGATTTAAACTCCTTCACAAAATCGAGACCATTAGAGGACTGTCGGCTGACAAGGCTAGCGCGGATTTTGTCGGCGAGAAATACATCGATTCGTTTGATCCGCTCGGGAAGATTGGGATAAGTGAGGATTTGAATGGCTTCATGATTCGAAGCAACCGGACCTAACGACTTGTCGAGCAACAGGAATCCAGGTTGTGAATTTCCGGAAAACATGAGCACTCTCCTCGCGAGCTTGCCCGATTCAACCTTGCTCAAGCCAAAGGGGGTGTTGGCTTCAGAGGTACAGGAAAAATTATTCAATGCGGAGTTTAAAAAAAAACCGCCGGCAGGGCTTAGGGGAGAAACAAAGCGCACCGCCTAGAGCATCACAACGATACAAATATTCCGCGGGCCGACTGCCACCGAAATTCTAAGTCGTCAACTAGAAAACCGGCTTGTTACTACCAGGCAAATCCAACTCTCCGCATCGGAGCTTCCGGAGAGTCTTCACACTTGCCCGGTAAACCTCACACAGAAGGGGAGTGCCCAATGCGCAGGCAGTTTGACCCTTGAATGCCGGAAAGTCAAGCCCAATCTTGATTCCGGGCGCGCGAGTTCGTTCGAGGTAAGCCAAAGGAACTAGTTTCCTTTAGCCAGAATGGCTAGCCCAACAGTGGCATTGCCAGCCGTCGGACCAAGTGATTAAATCCAGGCCTCGGACGGATCACAAGTATTATGCGGACGAAGGTCAGACCGGCGGCCCGGAGAGGTAAGCGTCTTTCGCCTTTCATCATGCGAAACTGGCATGTCTGTATTGTAGTAACGGCCGGGTTGCTCACAAATTGCACTTCGATGCATGCGCAGGATTCGACGCCGGCGCACGAACCTGCCCGAACGCGCGTCGCCCAGAAGAACGTGCCCAAGGCAAAGGAGGGGGAGACAAAAATTGCGAATGAAGCCGATCCTGCCTTGTGCGTAATAAAGCCAGACAATCCCGGGATAGCGACCAAGACGGGCGAGGCTTTACCGAAGGAAAGCGACGGCCGGGACCGAATGAGTAGGGTGACCAATGAAGCAATGTCTGGAG
>Ga0185299_10001738_pt1 | contig 38821 bp, 37 predicted proteins | sample PaiPotPPA55metaG_FD_128002 | JGI IMG/M metagenome (GOLD analysis project Ga0185299, IMG submission 128002) | Iron sulfur acid spring bacterial and archeal communities from Banff, Canada, to study Microbial Dark Matter (Phase II) - Paint Pots PPA... ...
ACCGGACGCGCATGTGTACCGGGGGAAATACACCGACCGGACCGCTCGCACGCTAGCCGCTGCGGTGCTGAAAATTCGCAGCTGGGACCAGAGCGCGGCGCCGGGTGCGTTCGACGCGGTCGCTTGCCGCATGCAGGATTGCGTTGTTCTTCCACAGTAATTTCCCAGACACGAACCAAGGCGGGCAATCATGAAAGACCGGCATTCGACCACATCGCAGTTGGACCTGTCCCGTCGGGACATGTTGAAGAGCATCGCAGCTACCGGCGCGCTGGCGCTCGGCGGCACGTTCGGGCTGAACCGCCTGGCTAACGCGGCGGCCTCATCCACGGTGCGCGCTTACGGCGTCACGACAGCACAGTTGAAAGACTGGTCGATCCTGCAGAAGTCGACCGGCTTGAAGATGGAGTATGTGGGTTCGGGGAACGACGTCGGCGTCTTCATGCGCGACGTGATGGCCTCGCAGATGGGCAACAAGGTGGACCTGTTCATCTTCGAGGGCGGCACGCAAAACATCCTCGGGCCGCAGGGCGCGTATCTGGTGATCGATGAAAAGAATCCGGAACTCAAGCTATGGCAACGCACGCCGGATACATGGAAGCGCTCGCAAACCGTGCTCGGCTCCGATGGCAAGCAATACGGCGTACCCGTGATCGGCAACGCGGACAGCTTCGGCTACTTCCCGGATAAGCTCGGTATCAACCCGGACGGGAGCGCGGACGTGTCGTGGAAGATGATGTTCGACGACGACCGCACGCGCGGCCGCGTGGGTTACGACAAGACCTGGAACTATTCGATCGGGGTAGCCGCGCTCTACCTTAATTCGACCGGCAAGGCGAAGATCGTCAACCCTGCGGACCCGTCGCCCGCGGAGGCGAAGACGGTGGTGGACTTTCTCGTGGCGCGCAAGAAAGCGGGGCAGTTTCGCACGCTGGTGTCCTCGTTCGAGGAGCAGATCCAACTGCTTAGCAACCATGAAGTCGACATCCTGAACTGCTGGGAACCGGCCGTGCGTGAAGCCAACCTGAAGCTCGGCGACGGCAAGACGCGCTATGCCTATACCAACGAGGGGTACTACAAGTGGGGCCACGGCGCGTACATCGCATCCCAGGCTAAGGATCGCGGCAACATGAACACCATCTACAGGATGCTGAACTATTTCCTCGATGGCGAATATCGTGCGTTGCAGGCGCGGGATCGCGGCTACGCGGGTCCGAACATGGACCTGGCCGTGAAATACGCCAGCGCGAACGGCTGGAAACAGGAGGACATCGACAATCTCAAGGCGACCCAGCAGAAAGTCGACCGGAAGTTCACGAAGCCGTTCGTGAGTACCACGACGCCTTCGCACTCGGACGCGATCGAGGAAGAGTGGCAGCGTTTCCTCAACGCGTAGGCTCCTGATCCCCGACTGGAACGCACCATGAGCGATGTAGCCCTCAAACCCGCGCGGCGCCCTTCCATGCGTACGCCTCTCGACCGGTCGCCGTGGCTATTGCCCGTGTTCCTGGGCATATGGCTGTTCATCGTCATCGCGCCGCTCCTGGTGCTGTTCGCCTACAGCTTCTTCGAAAGCCGCAATTTCGCGATGATCTACCGTCCGTCGCTCGCAACCTGGGAAAGCCTCTTTACGTCGGGGCGCTTCGAGGTGACCGTGCGAACCCTCCGTATCGCGATGACCGTCACTGTGATCGAGCTCTTATTGGCGTTTCCCTCGGCGCTCTGGCTAGCGAAGGGCTGTTGCAGTAAGACGACCAGGGCGCTTGTGTTAGCTATGCTGACTATTCCGTTTTTCCTCGACCTGTCTTCGCGGATCATCGTGTGGCGGGGCATCCTGGACGAGAACGGGCTGATCAATCACGTCCTGATGGCCCTGCATATCATTGGCTCGCCGATCCAGGGAATGCTCTATAGCGAGCCCGCCGTTCACTTCGGCATGATCGTCTCGGATTTCCCGATGATGGTCCTGCCCATCTACATGGCGATCAACGTTATCGACGATACGCTGATCGCCGCCGCAGCGGACCTCGGCGCCACGCCTGCCCGCATCCTGTTCGACGTCATCCTGCCGTTGTCGTTGCCGGGCGTGCTCGCGGGCGTCGTGTTCACGCTGGGGCCGGCGCTCGCATCGTGGATCGAGCCGAACATGCTGGGCGGAGGGTTCGTCAATATGCTGAGCAATTCGGTCGACAGTGCCTACAGTGCACTGCGATATCCCGTGGTCGCAGCTTTGTCGAGCTTCGTGATCCTGATGGTCGGGCTGATGCTCGCGCTGCTCATGTTCCTCACGCGCCGGTTCGCCGATTTATCCACGTCTTTCCGGAATCTTCAAAGTTGAACGATTCAGCTATTCAAATGCCGGCCCGGCACCCGGACTCGCTCGCGTATGGAGGTGAGTGGAGTTATTGGAAAGGCTGGACCCGGCTCGCCAGGTGGATCATGTTCGGCGTGCTCGGGCTGATCTATTTTCCGTTGCTGTGGCTCGCCCTGATGTCGATCAGCGCTCGGCCGCTCTCGGGACTACCGTTTCCATTCTCGGGCGCGAATTACGTCTCGCTGTTCCAGAACGGCGACTGGCTCGCGCCTTTTGGCATCAGCGTGCTGATTGCTATTGGCGTCGGCTTCGTCACGGCTGTCACGGCGACGCTGGTCGGGCGCGCATTGCCCCATTCGAAGCGCGCCGGCACGCTCGTGCTGCTTGCCGTGCTGCCGCTGTTCATCCCGGGCATGTCGATGGGCGCTGCCCAATTCATCTTTCTTCGCCCGATGCTGGGGCTCACCCTCGGCTTCTGGTCGATCTTTCTCGGGCACGTAGTCTGGGCGTTCCCGTTTTCGCTGCTGATCGTGCTGGTTCTGACCACACGCTTCGACAGCCGCCTGGTCGAAGCGGCCGCCGATCTCGGCGCCTCGGGCTGGCGCACGTTCTGGGACATCGAGATGCCGATTCTCCGGCCGGGGATCGTCGGTGCCGGAACCTTCGGATTCCTGATTTCATTCAACGAAGTGCAGCGCTCGATCTTCCTGCGCGGCACCGCCACTACCATGCCGATCTGGAACTGGACGATGGCGTCGTCGCAGCAATCGCAGGTGCCGGTAATCTTTAGTCTCGAGACCATTGTGCTGGCGGTGGTGCTGCCCTTGCTAGCGGCGTTGTTCTGGGTACTTTTTGTCCGCATGGACAAGAGCTGACGGGCCTTCACACTCAACATCCGGACCTTCCCATGCATCACTGCGAACCGCATTTCAAGCCGGGCGGCGACTGTTTCATCGAGGTCGAGCTAGGCGACGAGATGAGTTTCAACTTGAACGTGCGTGTGCACGCGCTGGCTGCGGCGGTCCGCGCGGCAAAAATAGAAGGGATTGTCGAACTGGTTCCGGAACTCGCGTCGCTGCTGGTTTCGTATGATCCAGATCGCATCTCGTTCGCCGATACCGTCAGCGAAATCAAGAAGCTATCCGAACTGACTAGCGGCGATGGCAATGACGGCGGCCAAGGCGCGCAGGAAATGCCGAGCCGCCTGTTCCACGTCCCGGTGCTGTATTTCGACCCATGGACGACCGAATGCGTGGACGACTATCGAAAGACCTATCCGGACAAGCTGCCCGATCCCGAGTTGCTTTGCGAAGCCAACGGCCTGCCGGACCGGGCGGCGCTGCGGCGCGTGCATTCGGGCACCGAGTATTGGGTAGCGGCACTCGGGTTTTGGCCGGGCCTTTGCTCACTGATGCCGCTCGATCCCCGCGCGCAGTTGAACGCCCCGAAGTACAACCCGCCGCGAGGCTGGACGCCCAAAGGCACGATCGGCCTGGGCGGCGGCATCAGTTGCATCTACCCGGACCGGACCCCGGGCGGCTATCAAATCTTCGCACGCACGCCCATGCCGACCTGGGATCGCGACCAGCGCCTGGCGGCGTTCAAGGACAGCCCTGCACTCGTTCGTCCCGGCGACCGCGTGCGCTTCGTGCCGATCGAGCGGGATGAGTACGACCATATCGAAGCGCAAGTAGCCGAGGGAACCTACCGGCATCCGATGGTCGACTATCAGACGTTTTCGATCCCGAGATATCACGCCTGGCTGCGCGACATTGGAGAGGAATGAGCCGATGCTGGAGATTCTGAAACCCGGGCTGGAAACGACGGTGCAGGAGCTGCCGGGGCGCATCGGCCACTGGGAGCAGGGGTTCCCGCCGTCCGGACCCGCGGACCCGTGGTCGTTCCGGCTGGCCAATCTGCTGGTGGGCAACGATCGTGATACGGCTGCGCTCGAGTGGCAGTTCGTAGGACCGGCGCTGCGCTTTCATCGCGATTGCACAATCGCGCTCACCGGAGCGGACATGGCGGTCAAGCTCGACGACACGCCTGTGCCGCTCTGGCAGACACTGCGGGTACGTACGGGCCAGGTGCTGACTTGCGGCGCGGCGCGCACGGGCGCGCGTGGCTACATCGCGATCGCGGGCGGGGTGCAGACCCCGGCCGTGCTCGGTTCGCGTGCGACCTTCCATATGGCCGGCATCGGCGGCGTGAGCGGCGGGGCGTTGAAAAATGGCGAGCGCCTGCCGCTGGGCGAAGCTGCTTCGTCGCGGGGGTTATTGCAGGTTGCGCCCGCGGCTCGTCCGCCGATCGACCTCAAGGACCGGACCCGCCACGAAGAGCAGGCAATCGCGGCTATGCTGGGACCGAACGATTCGTGGCTCCACAGCGACGCGATCGAAATGTTCTTCAGCAGTGAATGGACCGTGCAGGCACGCAGCAACCGAACCGGCTTGCGCCTGACCGGCCCCGACTTCACTTTTTCGGAGCGGGCGTATTCGAAGCGGCCCGAGCATGGCCGCGATCCGTCCAACATTCTCGATCACGGCTATCCGCTCGGCGGCATCAGCATCGCGGGGCAGACGGCGATCATCCTGATCCACGACGCCCCGAGCGCAGGCGGTTTCATCATCCCGTTCACCGTCCCCCGTTGCGATCTGTGGCGGCTGGGCCAAGCGCGTCCGAACGAAAAGCTGCGCTTCCGGCAGGTGACGATGAACGACGCGAGCGCGGCGAGGCGTCGCCTGGATGAGCTGTGCAGCCACCAATCGCTGGTCGATCTGGCCAGATGGATCGCTTGAAGATCGTTTGAAACCCACGGAGAAATATTCATGTCAGACGCAGAGGTCAGGAGCGAATTGCCTGGCACGTTCTACCGGAGTCCCGCGCCTGGCGAACCACCGTTCGTGGAGGAAGGGCAGGCCGTGAAAGCAGATACGGTGATCGGGATTATTGAATTGATGAAACAGTTCAACGATGTCACCGCTGGCGTGGCCGGCGTGCTGCGCGCCTTTTCCGTGACCGATGGCGATGCCGTAGACGCGGACGTGACGCTTGCCCTGATCGCGACCGGAGGGAGCTGACTTGGAACGTTCGATCAGGAAGGTATTTGTCGCGAATCGCGGGGAAATCGCCGTGCGCATCATTCGCGCGGCGCGCGAGCTTGGGATTGAAACGGTGCTGGGTTGCAGCGAGGCCGATACGGATAGCCTGGCCGCGCGAATGGCGACTGCCATCGAGATCCTGGGACCGGCTCCCGCTGCAAAAAGTTATCTCGATGTGCGCGCGGTCGTCGACGCCGCCAGGCGTTCCGGTGCCGATGCCGTGCACCCCGGTTATGGATTCCTGTCGGAGAACAGTGCGTTCGCGCAAGCCGTACAGGATGCGGGCTTGATCTTCGTCGGGCCTTCACCGCAAGCGATCGCCTTGATGGGCGACAAGGCTGCGGCACGAGCCTGTGCGATGAAGGCCGGCGTGCCGACGGTGCCGGGAAGCGATGGCGTGGTTGAAGGCGTTGCGTTGGCGCTGCGGGAAGCGGAACGGGTGGGGTATCCCGTCATGCTCAAGGCGGCAGCGGGTGGGGGCGGGCGAGGCATTCGCGTTGCTGCCGATGCGCACGAACTGGCTGCGCAGTTCGTCGTCGCGACGCGCGAGGCAGAAAGCGCATTCGGCTATGGCGGTCTTTACCTCGAGCGGTTCGTCGGCCGGGCGCGACATGTGGAAGTGCAGATCATCGGCGATGGACAACGTGCGATCCATCTGTACGAGCGCGAATGTTCGCTGCAGCGACGGCGCCAGAAGCTCGTGGAAGAAGCGCCATCGCCGTCCCTCGACGAAGCGGTGCGAGCCCGAATGTGCGCATCCGCGGTCGCGCTGGCGGAATCGGTGAACTACGCGGGCGTTGGAACGGTCGAGTATCTGTACGATCCGGCGACCGCCGAGTTCTTCTTCATCGAAATGAATACGCGCGTTCAGGTCGAGCATCCGGTCACCGAAATGGTGACGGGCGTGGACATTGTCCGGGAGTCGCTGCGGCTTGCTTGCGGCGCATCGCTTGGCTATCGGCAAGCGGATATCGTACTGCGCGGCGCGGCGATCGAATGCCGTATCAATGCGGAAGATCCGGGCAGGAACTTCATGCCGTCGCCGGGAGTCGTCGTCGGTCTGACGCTGCCGGCAGGACCCGGCGTGCGGGTAGATACGCACCTGTACGAGGGTTATCGCGTGCCGCCTTTCTATGATTCGCTACTCGCAAAAGTCATTGTCTGGGACACGAGCCGTACTGAGGCCATTGCCCGGATCAAGCGCGCCCTGGGCGAGTTGAAGTTCGACGGCGTCAAGTCGACACAGGCGCTTCATCTCGCCTTGCTCGCCGACCCGGGCGTGATGGCGGGTGACTACGATACAGGTTACCTGGAAGCAAATCTGTCGCAACTTCTCGGGCCACGTCTTCGATAAACGTCATGGCAAGAACGACCCGATCAAGCCGCGCGATAGTGATGCCGCATGAAAAACCGATCGAGTTCACGCTTTTCCGGCCGTCGCCCGGTAAAGACCTCGACATACTCCGCAATACGCATCATGCGTACAGATAGCTTCTCTTCGCTTTTCATCGAAATGTAGCCCATCTGCGTCAGGTAGATGGCCCGGGCGCGCACATCGGCGGAGATCGGTTCGTATTGGTAACGTTCGAACAACTGCGTGAGCGCGGCAATGCGCAGTTGATCGGCCACCTGGATCTCGGCAGCAATCTCGGGCGACTGCAGCGCCCAGCTCCGGATGGCGGCTTCAAACCGTGAATCGAAAATCTGGTCATCGAACCAGCAATCAAACACGTTCAGAACCGCCTCGCAGATTGTTTCGGCGTAGGCCTCGGTCTGCTTGACCCAGTTGCCGGTATTTTTGGCGCGCCAGCGTTCCAGTAACGCAGCCAATAGCTCCTCGCGGTCCTTGAAAAACCAGTAGAAGCTCGTCCGCGACAGATTCAGCTTCTTGGCCAACGGAAGGATGCGCACGGAATCCACACCGGCGTCGCGCAGGCTTTCGTAAGCGACCTCGAGCCACGCTTCAGGCGACCCTCGTCCCGCATCCGCAGTCGGTTGATCCATAGGTAAAAATTCCTTAAAGCAGTCGTGATCGCCAGTCCGCAGAGCGACGGTCCATCACGAAAGCGACGATATTCTGGCGTCTGGACCGGCATCGGTCAAAGCGCTTTCGCCCTGTATTCCGTCTTTTACCCCGCAGCGCAACGTGGCGCCGCCGACCAACTCGCCATCCTGATGTTCAGTGTAGTCGATATACTTGACACATGTGTACAGAGTGAATAATCTTCATTGCATCCCCCACACAATTGTCAAAGGCCACGCCATGTCGTCAAGCGACCCGCTGCTTCAGCCTTACACCATCAGACACCTGACGTTCCGCAACCGCATCATGACCACGTCGCACGAGCCGGCGTATGCGGAGGACGGCATGCCGAAGGAGCAGTACCGCGCGTATCACGTCGAGCGCGCGAAGGCGGGGATTGCGCTCACGATGACGGCGGGGTCGGCGGCGGTATCGAAGGACAGCCCGCCGGTGTTCAACAACGTTCTTGCTTACAAGGACGAGGTCGTGCACTGGATGAAGGATCTCGCCGACGAATGCCATGAGCACGGCGCAGCGGTGATGATCCAGTTGACGCACCTCGGACGGCGCACGCGTTGGGATAAGGGCGACTGGCTTCCGGCGGTGTCGCCCTCGCACAATCGGGAGCCTGCGCACCGCGCCTTTCCGAAGAAGCTCGAGGATTGGGATATCGAACGCATCATCAAGGACTATGCGGACGCCGCAGAGCGAATGAAGGCGGCCGGTCTTGACGGGCTCGAGCTGGAGGCCTACGGACACTTGATGGACCAGTTCTGGTCGCCACTCACGAATACGCTCGACGCCCCATACGGCGGGTCGCTGGACAACCGGATGAAGTTCACTTTCGACGTCCTGACGGCCATGCGCAAGCGGGTTGGTCCGGACTTCCTGCTCGGTATCCGATACACCGCCGACGAGATTATCGAAGGCGGCCTCACGAAAGAGGACGGGCTGCATATCTCGATGAAGCTGAAAGAAAGCGGTCTCGTCGATTTCCTCAACGTGATCCGCGGCCACCTGGAAACTGATGCCGGATTGACCGACATCATCCCGATCCAGGGCATGAAAAGCGCTCCCCATCTGGACTTCGCCGGAGAGATTCGCAAGGCGACCGGGTTCCCCACATTTCACGCAGCGCGAATCCAGGACGTGCCGACAGCGCGGCATGCAATCCAGTCAGGCAAGATCGACATGGTCGGCATGACGCGCGCACACATGACGGACCCGCACATTGTTCGCAAGATCATCGAGCGACGGGAAGACGATATTCGACCGTGCGTTGGCGCGAACTATTGCCTCGACCGCATCTATCAGGGCGGCGCAGCGTACTGTATCCACAACGCTGCCACGGGCCGCGAAATGACCATGCCGCACGACATTGCGCGTGCGGCATCCAGGCGCAAAGTGGTGATCGTGGGGGCAGGGCCGGCGGGACTGGAGGCAGCTCGCGTTGCCGGTGAGCGAGGTCATGAGGTCGTGGTGCTCGAGGCCACGAACCATCCCGGCGGCCAGATCCGCCTGACCGCGCAGAACGAACGGCGCAAGGAGATGATTGGCATAGTCGACTGGCGGATGTCTCAATGTGCACGGCTTGGCGTGAAGTTCAAGTTCAATACGTGGGCCGAGTCAGCAACGGTTCAAGCCGAAGACCCGGACGTGGTGATCGTGGCGACAGGTGGAATGCCTCGCACTGACGTTTTGCGCGAAGGAAACGAATGGGTTGTATCGACCTGGGACATCATTTCCGGCGATGTCAAACCGGGTTCGAATGTGCTGATCTTCGACGACGCAGGCGACCACGCCGCGTTGCAGGCAGCCGAAGTGATTGCGCAAGCCGGCGGGAAGGTTGAGATCATGACGCCAGACCGATCATTCTCGCCCGAAGTGATGAGCATGAACCTCGTGCCCTATATGCGATCGCTCCAGAAGCTGGATGTGAAGTTCACTGTGACCTATCGGCTCACTTCGGTACATCGGGACGATAACGGACTTGTTGCGGTCGTGGGCAGCGACTACGGCGGTATCCGGAACGAGCAGCGTCATGACCAGGTCGTGGTGAACCACGGAACCATTCCGATGGACGATCTGTATTTCGAACTGAAGCCCCTGTCGAGCAACCTCGGTGCGCTCGACTACGACGATCTCATCGATGGGACCAAGCAGTCACGCCAGTCCAACCCGGACGGCGCGTTCCAGCTCTTTCGCATCGGCGATGCGGTGTCGGCGCGTAACACGCACGCAGCGATCTACGATGCGCTGCGTCTGGTCAAGGACCTGTAAGACGGCTGCTGCAAGCAAAGCCTGCATGGGAATTTTTGGTAATTTGGATAGCTAATTATTATGACTGTCGTAGAGCCGAGTGCGAACCTCCGGGCATGTCGCGGTATTACGCGAACGCTTCAAAATGCGGCCATCATCTCCGCGCGAAATCGATGTTTTGATACCTTGACAGATGGTTCCACGTGGGACTAATCTGAAATTGATGGTAAGCGGATAGCAGGTCGCGACGGGTGGTGGTCTCTTTGCGTGTCTCGAACCGTTCGACGAATTCCAACACGCGGTTGACCTTCGAAAATGGATGGACGTAACCATGGATCGTGACGTGCACCTTTCCGGACTGACCTTGCAAAGTCCTCGCGACGGTCGTGAGTATCGGGAGGATCAGGCGGTCAAGGACCACCAGATGGCGCCTGTCGACCGGTCGTTGATTCAGCAATACGAGAGCATCGACCGCCGTTCCCTGCGCGCTTATCGTCTCGAAAAAATTCGTGCGCAACTGCGCTCGCATGACTACGGCGGAATCCTGTTGGCAGATCCGCTGAACATTCGCTACGCCACCGATACGAACAATCTGGGCCTCTGGGTAATGCATTCCCCGAGTCGCTACGTCTACATCGCGACAGATGGACCGGTCATCCTGTTTGACTTTGTCAGCAGCCGCCACAACAGTGAAGGCATCGAGACTATCGACGAGATACGTCCGGCAATTCCTTGGCTGTACTTTCTCGCAGGCCCCAGGGTCGAGGAAAAGGCCGCGTTGTGGGCCAGGGAAGTGGCCGATCTGGTTTCCACCTACGGCGCGGGTAATCGCCGCCTTGCGGTCGACCGTTGCGATCCCTGGGGTGCTGAGCGCCTGAAGGCGCATGGCATCGAATTGTTCGATGCGCAACCGCTCTCCGAACAGGCGCGGCTGATCAAATCGCCGGAGGAAATCGCGCAGCACGAGGTGTCGATGGCAGTGTGCGATCTGGGCATATCGCGCATGTTTGAATCGCTTCGTCCCGGCGTGACCGAGAACCAGTTATGGAGCATCCTGCATGAGACCAACGTCGCGCATGGCGGCGAGTGGGCCGAAAGCCGATTGCTGAATTCAGGTCCGCGTACGAACCCGTGGTTTCAGGATGCAACGAACAGGGTGATCGAAGCGGGAGACATGGTTTGCTTCGATACGGATATGGTCGGGCCGGGCGGCTACCTGTCCGATATCTCTCGAAGCTTTGTTTGTCCAGGTCGCGCGATGTCGGCAAGCCAGGGGAATCTCCTCGGCTTCGCGGAAGACCAGATCATGCACAACGTGGGACTGCTTCGCGCGGGACTTTCGTTCCGCGAATTCGCTGAACAATGCTGGCCTGTGCCCGAGCGTTACGTGCACAATCGATACATGATGATGCTTCACGGCGTTGGACTGGTGGATGAATATCCGAGTGTCGCGTACGCCGTCGACTTCGACGCCTGGGGGTACGACGGAATTTTCCAGGAAAACATGGTCGTGTCGGTGGAGAGCTATATCGGCGAGCAGGGCGGTAAAGAGGGCGTCAAGCTTGAAGAGCAGGTCCTGATTACCGCGAACGGTGCGATCGTCCTTTCTCGGAGTCCGCTTCTGGGCCGCCGATACTCATAGCAGCGACCAACCGATATGCGAAGCGACACTGTGATGACCGAAGCCCTTCCTCGCGTGATTGATTCCGACGCGGTGCTGGCACGGGTTTCCCCTATTGCACTGATCGACGCAATGGAAATCAAGCATCTGGAGGATTACGAAACGATTGGCCGCCTTCATACACCGATCTCGAGGGACGACCGGCCCGGTGCCGAGTTGCTCATTTGGGCGGGCGCGCGGGCCGACGGATCCATGGGTGCGAAAATCGTTTCGATCTCTCCGGACAACGGTCGACTAAGCACGCCTGCACCCACGGTTCATTCCGCGTTTGCACTGGTCGACCGGCTTGATGGGCACTTCAGGTCCTTTATAGTGGGCGAGAGTTTTACTCGATGCAAGACCGCGGCTGATTCCGCGCTTGCGGCGCGCTATCTCGCCCCGGCCAAGCCGACGAAACTGGTCGTGCTCGGCGCCGGTGCTCAAGCCAGGACGCATCTGAAATACCTGCATGCGGTTTGCCCGACCATCGAACGGATTGACGTGTGGAACCGAAATCGTAGTAAGGCGGGGCAGCTGGTAGATGAGCGTTTTCTGCCCGTCAATTTTCATGTGTCGAATGATCTCGAGGCGAGTGTCGCGGACGCGGACATTGTAGTGTGCCTGACGTCGTCGTCCACGCCGGTACTTGATGGAAAGTGGCTTAAGGACGGTTGCCATGTCGATCTTGTGGGCGGTTTTACTCCGGACATGCGCGAGACAAACGATGCCGCGATTCTTCGATCAAGTGTTTTTGTAGACCATCTGGGGCTCACGGCTGAGCATTGCGGCGACATCTTTCGACCGTTAAAGAATGGAACCCTCGACATATCGGACATTCGGGGAGACCTGTTTGACCTGTGCAGAAAAGAGGTTTCGGGGCGACGCAGCCCGCAGGAAATTACGCTGTTCAAAAACGGTGGCGGCGGGCATCTGGATCTGATGGTGGCGGAATGGCTGTCCGAATCTCTTCGCTGACGTAGATGTAGGGGCAAGTGCTGTCTGTCGTGCTTTCTGCCGTATTCCCGGGTGCGGTCTGTTTATGACTTTTCCTGGTTGTTGAATTCAATGATAAACAGATATGGTTAGTACAGTTGAGGATGTCAGGTTAACAGAACCGAAGACGTCCGACAGCACCGCTCACGCACAAGACGTGTTCGCTTCGGTCGTCACGAACGGACCGATCAGCGACGCATGGCGCTTTACGCTCTGGTCGAACTACTACACCGAGCCGTGCTTTTCTGCGATGAGTCGTGACTTCGATGTTGGTCGCGACGAGTTCAATGTGCTGAGCTGCCTGAGTTCCTACGGCCCGATGGCTGCCAAGACAATTTGCGAAGTGACGGGTCGTCCGAAGAACAGTATCAGCCGTGCCGTAACGCGACTAAGCGAAAGGAAGATGATTCGCCGCAAGATCAACCCGCTTGATCGGCGTGAGAGTTCGCTCATCTTGAACGAAAGCGGGCGGAAGCTCTATGAACGGGTGCTTCCCGTTGCTATTGGGCGGCAATCCACCATGCTGAGCGGGTTGAGCTCAGCAGAACGCGCGCTTCTCGATCAGGTACTGAACAAGTTAATGCAGTTTCGCCACGAGTGGTGAAGCGGTTGAGAAAAGGAGCCACTTCGGAAGGTGAATCATAGGAAGTTGATTCGATTGCCGCACTACATGATGCGAAAGCATCACTTGAGGCCTGCTTTTTGGCTTAGTCAAATCAACTAAACGAGTGGTGGTGCCAGGTAGCCTTGGCTGGCGCTGGTGTTCGCCAAGCAACCGAGACCGGCTTAGCAAGAAGTTCACGGAGTGAGTTCCATGAATAGTATCGCTTCCCCCTTTCTGGAGTCTGATCCGGTCGCATCGCAGCGCGCGGGGCTTGCTGGCGAGCCGATACTTTGCGTTGAATCGGTGAGCAAGACATACGGCACGCACAGGGTACTCGAGAACATCACCTTCCAGATGCAAGTTGGAGAGGTCATCGCGATCATCGGCCCCAGCGGTTCCGGAAAAAGCACGTTGCTTCGGTGCATCAATCAACTCGAGCCGCCGAACGAAGGCAGGGTGACAATCGGAGGCGTAACGATCGACGCTGGACACCCACCCGCCCGGCGCGACCTCGTCGCATTGCGCCGGAAGATCGGCATGGTTTTCCAGTCCTTCAATCTGTTTCCCCACCTCTCCGTATTGCGCAACGTCAGTCTTGCGCAGGAGCGCACCATGGGACGCTCCAGGAAGGAAGCGGACGAAAGATCGATGGACCTTCTGGCGCGCGTTGGCCTTGCAGACAAAGCGAGCCAGTATCCCGCCCGCTGCTCCGGTGGGCAGCAGCAACGAATCGCGATTGCCCGTGCGCTGGCCCTCGAGCCGGAGATCATGTTGTTCGACGAGCCGACTTCCGCGCTGGATCCAGAGTTGGGGCTGGAAGTGCTGGCGGTCATGAAGGAACTCGCCTTATCGGGCATGACGATGATCGTCGTAACTCATGAGATGCATTTTGCGGAGAACGTTTCGGACCGCGTGATCCTGATGGCTGAAGGTCACATACTCGAGGAAGGACCTAGCGCCGACATCATGCGCACACCGAAGACGGAACGCGCAGCCAGGTTCCTTAGCGCAGTGAGGGACCGGTAATGATCATGGATCTCGCTGCGATCTTGAAAGGCGTTCCGTGGACAATCGCGCTTACGCTGGCATCGTTCGTTCTGGGCGCGGTGCTTGGATTGCCGCTTTGCGCGATGCGCCTGTCTACCAATGGCGTGCTGCGGCTCACGTCGACGGGGATCGTCGTGTCATGCCGATCGATTCCACCCATTGTATGGCTCTTCTTCGTGTTCTTTGGCATTGGCAACGGCCTCATAGCAATGAGCCCGTTTACCGCGGCCGTGGTTGGCCTTGGCCTGGTGACCGCCGCCAATATGTCCGAGATCTATCGAGGCGCGCTGACCGCTATTCACCCGGGGCAGTTCGAAGCAGCGAAGGTGTTGAACCTGACCAGGAGCCAACAATTTCGTGACGTCATTCTGCCGCAGTTGACGAGGATCGCATTGCCGTCCGGGGCTACGTATCTTATTGGCTTGCTTAAGGACTCTGCCGTCGCATCGACGATTGGCGTAAGTGACCTGGCCTACCAGTCGTATCACGTTTCTCAACAGACGTTTCGCGGGTTGAGCGTCTATGCGGCTGCAGCGCTTATCTACATACTCCTGAGTTTGCCGATTGCGTGGCTTTCGCGCTGGGCCGATGTTCAATTGCGTTCGAGGGTGTCGAGATGATGGAGCTTCTTAACCTCTGGAAGGGCTGGATTCCGGAGCTCATCGACGGGTATGGCCTCTCACTCGAGGTCACGGCTCTGAGCCTCGCGATAGGCATTCCATTAGGACTCGTGCTCGCGCTTGCGGTGCCGGCCAAATCTAAGGTGATCCGGATCGCCGCGTTGACGTTCGTTGAAATCGGAAGAGGGGCACCCGTTCTTATCCTGCTCCAGTTTGTTTATTTTGGCTTGCCGACGGCGGGTCTTACGCTGACGTCGTTCGCGTCGGCAGTGGTTGCGCTGGCGTGCTGCACGGGCGCTTATACGAGCGAGATCATCCGGGCAGGATTTGAGGCTGTCCCGTATGGACAAAAGGAGGCTGCGTTAGTGATCGGACTCAATGGCGTTGACGCCCTGCGCTTCGTAATTGTCCCTCAAGGGCTAAGAGTTGCGCTGCCCGCGCTCCTCGGGTTTTCGATAATGATGCTTCAGGCGACGTCTCTCTGTTTCACGATCGCGCTTCCTGAGCTGGTCAGCCGGGCATCGAATATCGGGTCCATGACCTTTGAATATATGCCGGTGCTGATCCTCGCCGGTTTGCTGTTCGCTGCCATCTGCGTCCCCGCAACACTGTTTGTCTCGGTGCTTGAACGAAGATTGGGACGTCATGCCGTTCGATAGATCGATCCGCTCCATGTTTGCTGCTTAGCTGCCCGTGAATATCCCTCCACTGAAGCCACGATAGGAAAACGACATGAAAACGTCAGCGAAATTTTTTGGGAGGCTGAGCGCAGGCCTCCTTTTAACCAGTGTCACCTATTCTGCCGTCGCGGATCAGTGCAAGCCTGCTCACACGTTCCCGACTATTACTTCGGGTACCTTATCGGTTGCAGCGTGGGTGTTTCCTCCCTATTCAATCCCGGCGGGCAGCACGGACATTGGGGGTGTTGACGGAGATATCGTCAAGCTGATTGCGGCGAAGGAATGCCTGAAGCTCTCGATCAGCACGGTGGATCCGGCTGCAGTCATCCAGTCGGTTGTGTCCGGGAAAGCGGACATCGGGATGGGAGACTGGTACAGGACCGCTGACCGCGCGAAGGTCCTGGGGCTCAGTGGGCCGATGTATCTCGATCAGATGGGCGTCATCTCCAAGGACGGTATCGACACCATCGCCGGTTTACAGGGGAAGCGGGTCGGATCGGTTCAGGGTTATCTCTGGACAGGCGACCTTCAGAAAGTACTCGGCAGCACGTTGACGCTTTATCCCAATCCGGTTGCCATGGCTCAGGATCTGGCGGCTGGCCGGATTGACGTAGGTACGGACAGCTACGCCGTCGCGCAATACGACCAGAAAAAGGGCGGTTATTCGTCGATCAAGATCACGGCAGTGAAGCCGGACCCCAGGGTCCCGGCATCGGTTCAGCCGGGCCAGACCGCGCTTCCTTACACGAAGGCGAATCAGGCTCTCGGCGACGCCTTGAGCGCGGATATCGTGGATCTGCACAAGTCCGGCGACATTGCGCGGATCCTGAAGGCTCACGGTCTGGAGCCCTCAGCCGCTGACGTGGGGCAACCGCGACTGATTCAGTAATGAATGTCCGGCTCGCATCGAGGAGAAGCAATGATCAGCTCAGCCATGAGAGTCGCGTTGGGTCCTGATGTGAGGGGCTCGCATTTCCTTGATGCGACAGCTCTTCAATGGCAGCCGTCGGACACCCCGGGATTCGATCTTGTGACGTTATTCGAGAATCCGTCAAACGGCGAATCGACTGCCTTGATGAGAGTCGAGCCTGGTGCGAGTACGGGTTCGCACAGTCATGACTTATTCGAGGAGATCTACGTCCTCGACGGCGATTTCTCGGATGAGGAGCGTACCTACCTGCGTGGGCAATACTGCGTGCGTTCGCCGGGAACGCTTCACACAGCGGCGTCGGAACACGGATGCGTACTTCTGCTGATCTACCGGAGCACAGCGGCGCCGTCGCCGTAACCATGCAGATATCGCGCGCATCCATGATCAATCTCGGCGTAATCGGAACGGGGCAATTCGCTTCGTATTTTATTGCGGCGCTCCGCCGTGGGGGCTATGACGGTAACGTGTTGCTCTCACCGCGCAATGCCGACGTCGCCAGCACGCTGGCGCACAATCACGACTGCATGGTGGCCGCGTCTGCCGAAGAGGTGTTGGCCGGCGCCGACGTGCTCCTCTTGAGCGTGAGGCCGGAATATGCAGAGGCCGCGTTAGCAAACCTCCGTTGGGAGCGTCGTCACACCGTCCTTTCCGCGATGGCCGGTATTCGCCTCGACGACCTTCGCGCGTTGCTACCTGGCGTGGGTGGCATGCATCTCATCATGCCTGGCAGCTACATCGAAACTGCGCCAGGCCCCATACCGCTTTATCCGCCAGCGCCGGAGCTCATGCCGTTGCTCTCTTGCGCCGGGGATGTGATTGCGTTGCCGAACGAGGCCGCGTTCAATGCGGCGATGGTATCGCTGTGTGTGTCGACGTGGATATACGACCTTGCCGATGTGCTCGCGGTCGAGCTTGAGCGGCATGGTCTTGAACCTGACGCTGCTCGCGCGTTGACGCTCGGCAACATTGCGGGTCCAGCCAGCTTCGCCCTGGGCTTGCCGGGAAAGAGACTTCTTGATATCTCGGCAGGCATCGCGACGGAGCGGACTTTTACCAAGGCAGGACTGGATCATCTGAAGGCGCGTCACTTCGACGCTCCATGGAGAGAAGCCATTGCGCGGCTTGCGGAGAGGCTAAAGCTAAGCGTGTGACGTCTTGAGCACCATTGCATTAACCGACATCAGGCTTAGTTGGTTTAAAAGGCGGCTTTAGGGAACGTGCTCGCGAACGCGAGCCGTTGAGCTACATATACTGAGCTACATATAATCTGGAGTGCGTCGTGAGTTCTAAAGTAGTTATAGTGGGTGGCGGGGTAATCGGTAGTTCGATCGCCTATTTTCTGCGTGCTTCAGACCCGACGGTTGAGGTGACCGTGATCGAACGCGACCCCAGCTACGCGAAGTCATCGTCGGCGCTTTCGGCCGCATCGATCCGGCAGCAGTTCTCCACGCCGCTTTCCATTCAAATGTCGTTGTACGGTATCGAGTTTCTTCGCGGTATTGGCGACATCCTTGAAGTCGACGGTTTCAAGCCGGCGATTGAGCTGCACGAAGGCGGTTATCTTTTCCTCGCCACGCAGGCTGGGGATGCCACGCTTCGCGAAAACCACGCGTTGCAAAGGAAGCTTGGCGCGGACATCACGCTCATGGGGCGGGACGCACTGCATGCGAAGTTTCCTTGGTTGAACGTCGAGGATCTCGTCTCCGGAGCGTTTGGTGAAAGTGGCGAAGGGTGGTTCGACGGCTACGGTCTCGTGCAGGCTCTTCGCAAGAACGCGCAGTCGCTGGGGGTGCGGTACGTCACGGCGGATGTGACCGGACTGCTACGGGACGGCCGACGGGTCACGCACGCCGTTGCGGGCAATGGCGTGCGCTACGCGTGCGACACGGTGGTCAATGCAGCGGGGGCGTGGACACGCAAGATATCGGAAATGATGGGTATCGAGATCCCTGTTTTCGCGCGGCGCCGGAGCATCTTCAATGTGTCGTCACCGGCGCGGCTAGAACACTGCCCCTTGCTGATCGACCCGACCGGCGTCTATTTTCGCCCTGAGGGGAAGACGTATATCTGCGGTGCGTCGCCGAGTCCGGACAATGACCCGGATGACCTGCCGCTGGACGAAGTCGACCACGCTATCTTCGACGAAGTCATCTGGCCGACACTTGCTCATCGTGTTCCGGAATTCGAAGCCCTGCGCGTTGAAAACTGCTGGTCCGGCTACTACGAGTACAACGTGCTCGACCAGAACGCAATCATCGGCTATCACCCGGACATCGAAAATTGTGTGTTCGCGAATGGTTTCAGCGGTCATGGGCTTCAGCAGGGCCCCGCCACCGGACGTGGGGTGAGCGAGTTGATCCTCTCAGGTAAGTACACTTCACTCGACCTGTCGTCGCTGAGCTGGGAGCGCGTGATCGAGGGCCGTCCGATCGTGGAAAAGAACGTCGTTTAGCGCGGTTCGATTTGATCGTTGCCGAATGCCATTCCTAACAACCTCGACGAGCTTCAAGCGGGCGTGGCCAGTCTTGCTGTGCTTATTGGTGCCCAAGAGGAGCCGGATTGTTTATGTAAGTCATTGAAAAAACATCGTTTTATTCGTCGCGATACCAAACATGTACTAAACATGTACCCGCTTTCCGTCCGGTTAAGTGGCGCGGACCTATCGCACTTGTTTGGGCCGGATGAAATTAATAGTGACAGTATTGCTGGGTCTGTCTAACTCAGTTTACGGATCCATCGACCGCTTGGAACAACTTTATTGGACCGTGTCGAACGCCGGTCCAATAGGCGTTGCTTTTAACGCTGCGTAACCGCACACCCCGTTCTTGTGCAAAGTCGCACCAGCCTCAATGAAGATGTGCACCGCAGTTAAGCCAGTGAGCCCTTCAGCCTGAATGCCGACAAAGGCTCGCCGCGCGCAAAGCGTTTATTGAAGGGAATTTTTGATTCCCGGCATGAACATGGCACAAACGTTGCCTTGGCTTACCCGTTGGTGGTGACCGGAAACAGCGGGAGATCAGTCAGCAGCCGGCTGCGGATACACAAAGATCGACAGGAATTGAATGGGCGTCTTGATCAGACGCACAGGACCGTGCGGTATCTCAGCCTGGAACGTGAAGCGTGTCGCCAGGATGAAGAATGTAGGTGTGCTGACCGTGGCGGTATTCGATCACGCCTTTGAGCATGTGAATGAATTCGGTGCCCGGATGCTCGAACTCAGGCAAGTTCCGCCTCGTCCTCCATCGTAATCAGGAAGGGTTCGAAGAGCTTGCGCGGCCCCTGGTCGTAGGCAAGCAGGTGATAGGCGCGACCGCGTTTGGTGCCAGAAAGCGTCGCAGATTGCTGCGGCGGGTCACGCGCGAATGGTTTCACCTGGGGAAAGTTTATTGCTCACCAATAAAATTCCCGCTTGATTGAAGACGAGCTTAAAGCGCGCTGCAACCCGGTTCAAAAGCGTGTTGCATAGCTTGGCCACATGCGTTGTGTGTAGCTTTTTTAAACCACGATGGATGTTGTTGCAGGGAGTAGGGAGGAACCTGGGCGCATTCAACTTTGATTCACTAATCTATAAGGAGCCCAACATGAGCACGCAGCAAAGCACTCCGCAAAGCAACACGCAAGCAGCGCCGGTATCATCCGGCGGCCTGCGTGCCGGTACGTTAGGTTTTGCCGAGGTGATCGGCCAATCCATCGCGAACGTTTCTCCGACCTTCACGCCGTCGATCAACGTGACTGCGATCGCGGCGCTGGCCGGCGCGGGGACCTGGTTGATTTATGGTCTTTCTACGCTCGGGCTGCTACTGGTGAGCATGAGCATCATCGCGCTCTCGAGCCGGATCGCGTCGGCTGGTTCGTTCTTTATCTATATCTCGCGCGCGCTCGGGCCGATGGCGGGCGGCATTGCCGGCTGGGGCTTGATCGCGGCTTACGTGGGCACTGCGATGGGGGTTGGCGCCGCAGGCGTGATGTTTGTGCAGAATGCTTTTTCCGCCTGGGGTATCAATATCCCGTCGTGGGCGGTCTACACGATCTTTGTCGGCCTGGCCTGGTTCTTCTCGGCACGTGACGTGAAGCTTTCCTCGCGCCTGTCGCTGGGGATCGAAGCCGCTTCGGTGGTGATCGTGGGCGGCGTGCTGATCTATGTGCTCGCACTGCATCCGGACCATATCATCGACCATACGCAGCTGGGGCTGCAGGGCGTGAGCGGCAAGGGTATGGCGCAGGGCATGGTGCTCGGCATCTTCTCGTACGTGGGTTTCGAAAGCGCGGCCTCGCTCGGCCAGGAAACCAAGAACCCGCTGCGGGTAATTCCGCGTGCGGTGATCTGGAGCGTGATCCTGTCGGGCCTGTTCTTTATGTTTGTGGCCTATTCGATGACGATCGCCTACCACGACGACGCAGCCAAGCTCGGCGCCGATTCGGCCGTGCTCAGCACCTTGCTCACGAGCGTCGGCGCCTCGCCGCTCGGCCCGGTGTTTTATCTCATCGCCTCGGTCAGCGCGTTCTCGTGCGTGCTCGCCTGCATCAACTCGTCCAGCCGCCTGCTGTATTCGATGGGCCGCTACCAGTTCGTGCACCGCTCGATGGGTATGGTGCACCGCACGCACCAGACGCCGTATCTGGCCGTTGCGTTTTCCTCGATCGTGACCTTCGTGGTGTGCATTGCGATGCTCGGCGCGGGTCCGCTCAACACCTTCGGCTATACCAGCACGTTCGCGACCTTCGGCTTCCTGGTCACGTATTTCCTGGTCGCGATCGCGGCGCCGATCTACCTGAAGAAGCAGGGCGAGCTCAAGACGATCAACGTGGTGTGGGGCGTGCTCGGCGCCATCGCGATGGTCGGTGCGGTGATCGGCAGCGTGTATCCGGTGCCCGATTATCCGTATAACATCCTGCCATATATGTTCGTTGCGTATATGCTGGTTGGCGCAATCTGGTTGTTGATGCTCAAGAAGCGCTCGCCGCAGGTGCTCGAGAAGATCGAGCACGATCTGGAAACAAGCGACGTGATGACCCACGGCAAAAAGTAAATGAGTGAACCTTTCTCGCTGGATAGCTTGCCTGCACCGCACACGGGCCGGATGCCAGACGATCCAGAAGAAAGGCCTGCTAGCCGCCGCGGAATGGGCGGCCAGGAAATCGACCTGCAGTTGCGGCCGGAGCGCGGCGAGTGCGCCGCCCTCGAGATCGGTTGTGTCTCTTGCCCTGCCCGCGTCCGCGGGCAGGATCGCATCAACGAAGACTACGTCGGCGTGATGCTCGGCGATCTGGCGGAGCGCGCCGCGCGTGGCAGTGTGATCGCCTTGGCCGATGGCGTGAGTGGCAGCAAGGGCGGGCGGGTCGCGGCCGAACTCGCGGTGCGGACGTTTATCGATGCCTATTACGGGCTCCCCGACACCTTGCAGCCTGGCGTGGCCGCTGCGCGCGCGCTCGAGGCAATACACGGCTGGCTGCATCAGATTGGCCGCGTCGATCCCGCGCTGAAGCAGATGGCCGCGTCCTTTGCGGCGCTGATCGTGCGCCGCGCTACCGGGTATCTGGTGGCAGCCGGCGATGTGCGGCTCTATCTGCTGCGCGACGACCAACTGACCCAGCTCGGCGACGACGACGTGGTGCCGGTCGCCTTCGGTTCTTATGTGGGGCATGCGGTCGGCATGCATCCGACGCTGGTGACTCGCATCGAAACCCTTGAGCTGCGTGAGGGCGACCGCCTGCTGATGTGCTCCGACGGGCTTTATCGCCGCGTGCCGATGCGCGAGCTGCAGACGGTGCTGGCGGCGCGCAGCGGTGCGCTTGAAACTGCACGCCGGCTCGACGCGCTGGCGGTGACGCGCGGCTCGCAGGACGACGTGACGAGCGCGGTGGTCGATGTGGGCGGCCTGCCTTTGCTCGATGTCGGTTACCTGGAGCGGGTGGTCGGCACCTTGCCAATTCCGGCGGTGCCCGACGCAGGCAATGTTGTCGATGGATATCTGCTCAAGAGCGTGTTGAGCGATGGCTTCTATTCGCGGATTTTTTCCGGCTACGATCTGGCCGATCCGAACACGCCGCTGGCACTCAAGTTTCCCAAGCCGCGTGTCTCGCAGGACGAGAACGTGCGTCAGTCGATCGTGCGCGAGCGCTGGCTGGCCGGCAAGATCGGCGACGAAGGCGTGCTCGCGCCGATTCCGGTCGATGCCGACCGGCAAACCCGGCTCTATGTGGTTATGCCGCTCGGCGCCGGCGTCACGCTCGAAAAACTGCTGGCGGCACCGCAGCCCATGGCGCTGCCGCGTGCGCTCGAGATCGCGCGGCAGTTGGGCCGTTCGATCGACGCGCTGAATCGCCGCAATATCTTCCATCGTGATATCAAACCCGAGAACGTGCTGGTGATGTGGGGCGATAGCACGCGCCTGCTCGATCTCGGTTTCGGTTATATGCCTGGCATGCAGTTGCCGGGCCCCGACGCCGCACCGGGCTCACCCGCTTATATGGCGCCTGAGTTGATGAAAGGCACGCAAGGCGATGCGCGCTCCGAGGTGTTCGCGTATGGCGTGACCCTGTATCGGCTGTTCAGCGGCGGCAAGCTGCCCTACGGCTTTAATGGCCGCGTGCCGCTCTATCAGTATCGGCCCGACGCGCCGCAATGGCTCGACCTGGTGCTGGAGAAAGCGCTGCAGCCCGATCCGGCGCGCAGGTATCAGGACGTGCTCGAAGTCTGCGCTGATCTCGAACGTTTTTCGAGCGGTCGAGACGCGATGGCGCCGGTTCGGCGCAAGCCCTTGCTCGAGAGCGATCCGGTGCTGTTCTGGCAGGTGGTCGCGGTGCTGTTGCTGGCGCTGCTATTGTGGTCCTTGATGCGGCATTGAGCGGAAAAGGCGGGATAAGTGCCGAGCGAGATGCGCGGTTGTTTCCCGCCCATTCTGTAACGGAAGTGCCTCCATACCTTCAGGGTATGAGGTTTTTTCCCATTTTCCAGAGCATGCCGCAGGAACCCAATTTGTTGTAAAAATTGTTTATAATCAATGTATTACATGGGATTTACATTCTCAGGCGTTACCGGATTTAACCGCATCCTCTCTCACGAGAGTGGGGGTATGGAAAGCATCCGTGGGAGCCGACATGAAGATAACCGTGAAGCAGCTTGAAGCGCTACGCCCCTCGGATGCGGGCAAAACCATTCGCGAAACCGGCGGCCTTGTTGGCAAGGTGCGCATCTCGAAAGTGGGTGTCGTGTCGGTCGGTTTTTCTTTTGAGTTCCGGTTCAAATCGAGGAAGCGAGAGTACTCGTGTGGCGTATGGCCCCGTGACTCGCTGGCGGACATTCGCGGGATACGCGACGAAGCGCGCGTCCTGCTCGGTAGCGGTACCGATCCAGTCGAGGCAAGAATCATCACCTGGAAACCCGGTTCGCACATGGTGACCTCAAGGGACCTTGTATGAGGGTACTCCCCAGAATCCTATCTGGGCCAAATGTCCACGATAGAACTTGCTTGCAGAGTAGTGCGTTGGACCGTCTGCTCGGGCATGCCGTCAAGTGCTACGCTCCGCGGGCTTCGACCACGAAATCGACACCGACACGGTTCGTAATCCGCGGGGCTTCATCCTGCCGTTCCGGCGTTGTCCTGTAACTGACCGTTGCCCCAGCGCCGAGCTAACGCGCGCGCTCGAGCCTCTCATCCTGGGAAGATTAAGTCCGGCAACGCGATTTAGTTTTTCATGACAGTGAGAAATTGCAATGCTTGATCGCATTACAGGAATGCAGGTGTTTTCTCGTGCCGCTAACGCGGGAAGCCTCTCAGCGGCCGCCCGACAACTCGGCCTATCGCCAGCTATGGCGACAAAGCATCTGGATGCGTTGGAGCAGCGGCTGGGCGTGCGCCTGTTTCATCGAAGTACGCGCAAGCTCACTCTCACCGAAGCGGGCCAACAGTACCTGGAAGCATGCACACGGCTCCTTCCCGACCTCGAGGAAGCGGAGGCAACGATCGCGTCACAGCGTGTGGAAGCGACCGGACTGCTCCGGCTGAATTCTCCTCTTTCATTCGGTGTCCGCTACGTGGCACCACTCATTCCGGCCTTTAGCAAGCAACACCCCAGGGTCACCATCGACCTTGGCTTGAATGATCGCGTCGTCGACCTCATGGAAGAGGGTTGGGATCTGACGATCCGGGTAGGATACCTGAAGGACAGTCGTCTCGTCTCCCGCAGGTTGACCGAAAGCGCCATGATTGTCTGTGCGGCTCCCGGCTACTGGACACGGAACGGACGCCCCAAGCGCTGGTCCGATTTGCGGAATCACAATTGTTTGAGCGTGTGCTTTTCCAACATCTCACGACCCGAAGAATGGCGGTTCGGCGAGAACGGGGACAAGCGCGTTGCCGTAAAGGGAACCATGCGGGCCAATAATGGCGACGCTCTTGTCGCAGCCGCCGTCGCTGGTCTCGGGGTCCTCTACGAGCCCGAGTTCATCGTTGCCGACGCAATCCAGCGAGGCGAACTGGAGAAGGTCGCACTTGACGTCAGCACTGCGGATCTGGGAGGCATACATCTGGTTCGCTCGCCAGATCGGATGCCCCCGGCGAAAGTCCGGGCTATGATCGATTTCCTGGTCGCCGCGTTCAATCCACGGCCGCCATGGGCAATTCTGTGACGCACCGCTACCGGTCACGTGCTGTTCGAGGCCGCATTTCCCGCGCGTTACGAAGCCCCTTGGATTCCTGCGGGATAGTGGAGAGCAGGGTGAATAAAGGAATCACGGCAGCGGCGAATAGGGTTGCCGTAGAATCGAAGCTGCTGTCGACCACGGCTTAGCTAATAATTCCACGCAGTTCGTTGGCGATGTTTAAGGCCAAGATAATCGTGGTGGCAGCGAGTTCAGGGGCCTATCAATCGTACGTCATCACGCGCATTGGCATCGGCGGAAGATTGGCAAAGGTGGCGAGGCCATAACGAAGGCGGCTGCAACGAGTGGGCGCTTGTAAGGTGTAAGGAAGTGCTTTTCGTCAGTCCGCAATGTCGCTCGTATCGTTCCATTCTGATATCTCCCGAGTTCTGTATTGTGACCGGCGTGTTGCCGTCTAATTTAGTTTGCAAACCTGATTAGGCGGTGATCGAAGGACAACCCAGGGGGCAGATTTTCTGCGGCGCCGACGTGTGGGCTGTCCATCATCCTGAAAACATCTCGTTCACATCCGCTGTGGTTGGTTCACCACCGCCAATATGCGCTGAGTGCTTCTCGTAAGTCGGCGACTCCAACTGGAACGACGATTTCGCCGATTTACTCCACTTTGGCAAGTACCGCATGGAGACATGCCGGGTTGTAGGGCGGCCGCGGAGAGGCTTGCCGCATAAGCGCCACGAGAAAACACCTGCATTCCGGTAATACGATCAAGCATCGCAATTTCCCACTTACAGTAAAAACTGAATCGCTTAATCCGGGGATTATCGCTCACTCGGTGAAACTGTACATTCCACGCTTGGATATTGCTCGTGTGTACGGTAGGAATCGACGATGAAACCATCAGCATCCCGGAGGGCTGCAAGGACTCGAACGGTGTCTCGGCGGGAGCTTGTCATTGCAGCTTCGATAGGTGGGCTGACGACGGCACTTCTGAGTCCGCTATCCAGTGCCGCTGTGCCTGAACTGCAAGTGGTGCGGTCCCGGTGGCATCGGGCAAAGGCGCTGGACGCTGTCATCCTTGATGCGGTGAGCAGCGGGCATATCGTGGGCGTGACCGTCATTGCCTCGAAAGACGGTGAAATCGTCTACCAGCGTGCAGCCGGTTTCGCCGACATGGAAGCCCGGCGCCCGATGAAAGAAGACGAAGTCTGCAGGTTGGCGTCGATGACCAAGCCGATCGTTTGTGTCACGGCGTTGGCGCTCGTTGATCGCGGTCAGCTTCGCCTGGAAGATCCTGTGACACGCTGGCTTCCGAATTTTCGCCCGAAGCTCTCTGACGGCCGTGAACCGGTCATCACGGTGCGCCATTTGCTCACGCATACGGCGGGTCTGAGCTACGGATTCCTTGAGGTTCAGGATGGCCCCTACCATCGGCTGGGTGTCTCCGATGGTTTGGATAGTTCGGGCCTGACGCTCGAGGAGAACCTTCGGCGGATTGCCTCAGCGCCCTTGCTGTTCGAGCCTGGAACCGGTTGGCACTATTCCGTCGCAATCGATGTCCTTGGCGCCGTCATCGAGCGTGTGACCGGTATGACGTTGCCCGAGGCGGTCCGAAGCATCGTAACGAGGCCTCTGGGGATGTCCAGCGTCAACTTCGTATCGGCAGGCACGGTATTGGCAACGCCTTACGGCGATGCCTCTCCTCAACCCAATCGCATGACGGAACCCTATTCACTCAAGTTCGGGCAAAGCGCGATTGTCTATTCGCCCGCCCGTGCCTTCGAAGCGACGGCGTTTCCGTCGGGCGGCGTCGGCATGATCGGAAACGCCCGGGATTATCTGCGGTTCGCCGAAGCGATCCGCACCGGCGGCGCAGGCATCATTCGCCCGGAAACGGTGGCCGCGATGACGACCAATGCCATCGGCGAGTTGCCCGTCGGCGCGGCCGGTCCGGGCTTCGGCTGGGGCCTCGGCGTGGCGGTTCTCAAGGATCCGCTTGCGGCGAAGTCCCCGGTTAGCGCGGGCGCCTGGAACTGGTCCGGTGTATATGGCACGAACTTTTGGGTGGACCCGGCCGCTGGCATTTCCGTCGTCGCGCTGACGAATACGGCCGTCGCCGGAATGACAGGTGATTTTCCAATGGCGCTCCGCCGTGCGGTCTACGCCGGATGACACGTCTGTATCGCTGAGTTGCGTGCCAATAGTGCTTGCGACAAAGAGAGTCGATGGGATCAGGCTGTTGGTTCGAGCAGTCTGCCGAGAAATTTTCAGGAAAAAATGACGAAGGCTTATCAAATCCAGGCCGGCACCGGAATTGCCGGGCTTAAACGTGTCGAGCGCGTCAGCCGTGCGCTCGAAGCTGATGAGATTCGAGTGCGTGTCAGCGCGGCGGCGCTCAACTATCGCGATCTAAGTTTCGCGAAGGGACAGTTCTACAATCCGCCCGACTATCCGCTCGTGCCCCTCGTGGACGGATGTGGGGACGTTGTAGCCGTAGGCTCGGCGGTCACGCGTTTCAAGGAAGGCGATCGCGTCATCACAAGCTACTACCCGCGATGGATCGACGGTGCATTGTCGCCCGCCAAGACGGCCGTCTCCTTCGGCGCCCAGGTCGACGGCACGCTTGCGGAAGAACTCGTGGCGAATGAGGATGCTTTCGTTCGGGCGCCGCGCAGCCTGGACGCAATCGCGGCTGCGACACTCCCGTGTGCCGGCGTGACGGCCTGGAATGCCTTGTTCGTTGCGGGCGCGCACACACCAGGCGCAAGTGTGCTTCTCCTGGGCACCGGCGGGGTATCGCTCTGGGCACTGCAGCTTGCCAAAGCCGCTGGCTTTTTCGCGATCGTCACGTCATCGCAAGACGAAAAGCTCGAGCGCGCGCGTTCACTTGGGGCTGACGCGACGATCAATTACCGGACGACGGCGGAATGGCAGGACGAAGTGTTGCGGCTCACAGGTGGAACCGGAGTCGATGTCGTGGTCGAGGTCGGTGGCGAAGGCACATTGGCGCGCTCACTGAAGGCTGCGGGGGCGGGCGGGACTATTGTTGTTATCGGCCGTGTCAGCGGCGGGGGCGGTGTCTTGATCGAGCCGGGCGCGCTCATCGGCGGAGCCAAGCGTCTGGTCGGCATGACGGCCGGTAGCCGCACGATGCTCGAGCAGCTTGTCCGCTTCGTCGACATCAACAAGATCGCCCCTACCGTCGACCAAGTCTTCTCGTTCGACGAAGCTCCGTCCGCCTACGCGTACCTCGAGGGAGGGTGGCATTTCGGCAAGGTGGTGATCGACATGCGCGCATAGCGCGATGTTCCTCTTCCGTTCCGGTAAAACGGATTGCATTCCCAGGCATAGGTCGGCTGTGATCGTCACTGAGGCCGACAGCAAAGGAGTAGTGCATGAAATTGATGTCAGCGTTGTTGGCGCTCGGGTGTGCCATTACTGTCAATTCAACCTTCGCCGCGGACCCCGTTCGGATCGGCGTCACAACCATCCTCAGCGGCCCAAATGCCGATCGTGGACAGAGCGAGCAGTACGGCGTCGAGTTGGCGTTACAGCGCATCAACGAGTCCGGTGGCGTGCTCGGCAGGCCTGTCGAGGCGTTTTATGTCGACAACGCCGCTGATCCGGCGACAGGCATTGCGGCGGCGAAGCAGCTTATCGAGCAGCAGCATGTTTCCGTGTTGCTAGGTGCGCTGGCGACTCCGGTGACGCGCGCGGTGATGCAGGTAGCAAATGCGGCGAAGGTGCCGCTTGTGATCGACATATCGGCCGGGCAGGAGTTTGTGGACGCCGCAGGTTCCGGCGGCTACGACTACGTATTCAAAACCAGTCCCTCCGACGGGGATGTTGCGACTGCGATGATGCTGTGGCTGAAGGCCAGGAACGTCCAGCGCATAGCTATCCTTGCCGACGACAACGACTTCAACCGCGCCAACGCGACGGCGATGGAAACAGCCGCGACAGCCGCGAATATAAGGACCTTGTCCAGCGAGATAATTGCGAAGGGAACGACGAATCTTGCGCCGGCTCTTGAGCGATTGACGGCCCTGCATCCAGATCGCATCGTTACTCTTCTCAGCCTGTCCAGTGCGGCGTTTTTCCGTGCTTATGAGCAAAGCGGCGAGGGTATCCCTCTTGCCGGACGCATTGATTTCGCGGCGGCCATCGCGAACTTGTCTCCCCAGTTCATGGCGGCCGGCGGGCTCGATCAAGCAACGGGGATTTCAGTGTTTACGCCCTCGGCTCCTACACCCGCCGTGCAAGCGTTCGTGACATCTTATCGGGCGAAATACGGACTCGCTCCGACCCAGCGTTCGATCTTCGCGTTTGAGGCGACAGAGCTGGTCATCGACGCGATTCGCCGCGCGAAGTCAGACGATCCTGCCGCAGTACAGCAGGCGCTGCGATCGACGCAGATGCCCTCTATGCTTGGCGGCACTTTTGCCATGGATGAGCACAATCATTCCCACACCGCAATGCAGATCGTCGGAATACGGGGCAGCAAGCTCGCGGTTCTCGACCAGGTCGGGAAGTAGGCTTTATATGCCCGATTGGGATTGCGCCGCTTATTGGGTTGCCACATCGGACTGCTTTGAAAAAAACTGACCGCGCGTGGCGTCTTCCAGGCTGACAATCGATTGAGCAATAGCTTCGGTTGTGGCGAGCGTGGTGATCACGCCCGTTCGTAAGGCACCTAGAACGGCAGTCGTTTTCGTATTTTCGCTGGCCACGGCAATGACGTTCGGAATGTGCTTCAGATCTTCCAGGCTGAGACCGATGACCCGATCGCGTACGGGAGTGATAACTGGACGGCCTGCCATGTCGATGAAGTGGTAACCCATCAGATCTCCGACTGCCCCGCACTGCCGCAGCTCGGCGATCTCGTCTGTCGAAAACCAGCCGGTGCGGACCATATTGCTATCTTCGTTGATGTCGCCGATGCCGACGAGCGCGACGTGCGCTCTGCGTGCCTTATCAAGTGTGGGTTTGACGGCGTCATTGTTGAGCAATCCCTTCCGGACCTCCGGGTCGCCGACCAGCGCAGGCGCATAAAGCGTCTCGCTGTCGCCCCCAAAACGCGCCGCGAGCCGTCGACTGATGTGATCGGCATTCATGATCTCGCCGCCACGATAGAAGCCGCCGATTGCGCAGACGAACGTAGAAGAGCGCTGCGTCGACGAGATCGCGTGCTCCGAGATCGCGTTGATATTGCGCCCCATGCCGACGGCGACAATCATGTCGTTGGCGAGAATGCGGTCGAGATGACTTGCGACGAGGCCAGCGAGAAGTTCGCGCTGCTTGTCCTGATCCTTGTGATTGATCGACACGATCGCTTTCTCGATGCCGAATCGTGCGATCAGTTCACGCTCGAGGTCGCGTGTATCGCGTGGATGGTGCTTCACGCGAATCTCGACGATACCTTCCTCCTGCGCGCGTTTCAGGAGACGGCCTATCTTGGCGCGCGAAAGCGAGAACTGTTTGGACAGATCTTCCTGTGTGAGTCCGTCGACATAGTAGAGCGTCGCCAGACGAGTCAGTTCGTCAGTGGTCATATGGTTTATCTCATTCCCATTCGGCTAGATGCAACGTGACCTGCCACGTGCCGGTGTCCTGATGGGCCGATGAGCTGACCGACCCGGTTACACAGTTTCGTTGCCGCGCGGTAATTGATGACTATCCTCGTATTCCTTGATGCGGTTTACCTTCGGGACAGAGCGCCCTCCGTCAAAGCGTGCTCCAAGCCAGGTGTCGACAATCGCTTTCGCCAGCTCGGGGCCCACGACGCGAGCGCCGATTGTAATGATTTGCGCGTCGTTGCTCTTGCTTGCCCGCTCCGCCGAATACGTATCGTGGCATTGGGCGGCGCGAATTCCGTGCACCTTGTTGGCTGCGATCGCCATCCCAATCCCGGTCCCGCACAGCAGAACGGCTCGTTCGAATTCACCTCGCGCGACGCTTTCAGCCACCGCGAACGCGATGTTTGGATAGTTCACAGGCTCCGTGCCATGCGTGCCGAAGTCAGCGACATCCACGCCCTTGTCGACCAAATATCGCTTGATCAACTCCTTCAGGTCAAGCGCCGCTTCATCACATCCGATTGCCAATTTCATATTTAACTCCGATTTTCCAGTTCCACCTGACAGGAGACGAACAAATGTTCATCAATGATCAAATTCTCATTTCAGTTTGTCCGAATGTCAAGGCCGCAATGAGGGCGGCTCTCGCAAAAATCCGCGCAAAAACGATCCCGGATAATTGCCCGAAAGGCCCTATAGCATTGAGTGTTTAGCGCGTACGGGTCAACCACATGACCACGGAGATTGACACGCATTTGGTCCCAACCTACGATGTCACCTAACTGCTCAAATGTTCAAGAATGAGCAAATGTTAGGAGACAAAGTGAGCGACCTTCTTGTTGAAGCCACGGGTGTGCAGAAGGCATTTAATGGCGTTCGGGCGATAGATGATGGCCGTCTGAGGTTGCGGCGCGGCAGCGTTCATGCGCTATGTGGCGGGAACGGCGCAGGCAAATCGACCTTCCTTGGCATCGTCATGGGTATTACCCAGCGCGACGCCGGAGAAATCCTCTTCAAGGGGCAGAGTGTCAATTTCCAGTCGCCCGCTGAAGCGCTGGCTAACCGTATCGCGATCATTACCCAGGAGCTGTCGCCGATTCCCGGAATGACTGTCGCCGAAAACCTTTATCTTGGCCGCGAGCCTCGCAGGGCTGGTGTCCTGGTCAGACATGCAGCGCTCATCAAGCAAGCGCAGGATCTGCTGGGCCGGCTCGGCTTTCCAGTCGACGCTCGCGCGAGAATGTCGTCGTTGAGCCTGGCGCAGGTTCAACTCGTCGAGATCGCCAAGGCGTTTAGCCACGACTGCGACGTGATGATCATGGACGAGCCAACCTCTGCCATCGGCGAGCGCGAGACCGAGGTGCTGTTCAGTGCGATTCGCAACCTGACGGCGCATGGGGCCGGGATCATCTACGTCTCGCATCGGCTCTCCGAAATATTCCAGATCGCCGATGACTACACGATCTTTCGCGACGGACGATATGTCGACAGCGGGCGCATCGCCGACATCGACCGCTCCTACCTGGTGAGCACGATCGTCGGACGCAAGCTCAATTCAGCCGAAAAAACCCGCAGGCCTGCCGGCAAGCCCGTACTTGAGTCGACGAGGCTCTCGCGGGAGTCGGAATTCAACAATATTTCGCTCACTGTTCACCAAGGGGAAGTCCTCGGCATATACGGACTCATGGGTGCAGGCCGGAGCGAATATCTCAACTGCGTGTATGGGCTGACCCGCCCCGATAGCGGGCAAGTCAGGCTCAATGGCCGCGCATTGCCGGTTGGCCATCCGCGCAAGGCGATTCAGGCGGGACTGTCGCTGGTGACCGAGGACCGCAAGGAGACTGGCCTTGTGCTGTCCGCTTCCGTACGGGACAACATCGCGCTTTCCGCCTACAAACGACTGTCTCGCCTGTCCTTCATCAACCGGCGAAAGGTGAAAGCCCTCGTCGAGTCGATGATCGAGCGCATGCGGATCAAGACCAGTTCCGTATCGCTGCCGGTATCGTCGATGAGTGGGGGAAACCAGCAGAAGGTCGTGCTCGCGCGTTGTCTTTCAACCGAGCCGACGTGCCTGTTGTGCGACGAACCAACCCGAGGCATTGACGAGGGTGCCAAGCGCGAGGTGTACAAGCTTCTCGACGACTTCGTCTCGAAAGGGGGCGCCGCCATTGTGGTGTCTTCGGAGGCTCAGGAAATTCTGGATGTCAGCGACCGAGTCGCCATTTTCAAGTCGGGGCTGTTGGTCACCGTGATCGACGGCCATACCACCACTCAGGAAGATCTTCTTCACCTCGCATCATGAATACTGAAACTACTTCCCTGAAAGTCCCCGTGGTTCAAAGCCGCGGGGCGCATATGCGTGAAGTCTATCGCCGCTACGGTATTGTCGCGGTGCTCATCGTCTTGTGCATCGTGCTGTCTTTTGCGAACCAGTACTTTTTGACGGTTGGCAACATCGCGGACATTCTTCGACAGACTTCGATCAACGGCATCCTTGCTGTTGGGATGACCTACATCGTCCTCACGGCCGGCATCGACCTGTCTGTCGGCTCGACGCTTGCGCTTGCGGGCATCGTCAGTGCGAGTCTCGTGACCGGCGCGCATCCGCACAGCGTGATGTTCGGGCTGATGGCGGGACTCGTCGTCGGTGTGGCCGTTGGCGCAATCAACGGACTGCTCGTTGCCCGGCTCTCCATACCGCCCTTTGTCGCGACGCTCGGCATGTTGAGCGCGGCGCGGGGTCTCACCTTTATCTATAACGACGGCATGCCTGTGACGGATCTGCCGGACGGATACCTGAATATCGGCACGGGTGCGATTGCCGGAGTACCCGTGCCGATCATCATTTTTGCCCTCGTCGTCGTGATGTTCTGGTTTGTCCTGCGCTATACGACTTATGGCCGCTACATCTACGCGGTGGGCGGCAACGCAAGGAGCGCCAAGACGAGCGGCATCTCGACCAGAAAGATCATCTTTTCCGTGTATGTGATCGGCGGACTGCTGGCGGGCCTCGCCGGGATCATCCTCGCCGCCCGCACGACGTCGGCTTTGCCGCAGGCTGGCCTGTCCTATGAGCTGGACGCGATCGCGGCCGTGGTGATCGGCGGGACGAGTCTTTCAGGCGGCTCGGGGTCACTCGGCGGCACGGTGGTCGGCGCTCTGCTGATCGGCGTTATCAATAACGGTTTGAATTTGCTGGGCGTGTCGTCGTATTACCAGCAAGTTGTAAAGGGCGTCATTATCGTCGGCGCCGTCCTTCTCGATGCTTCGCGCAAGAAGCAATAACATCAACCCAAAAAGAAACAACCCGGAAACTCAGGAGACTTCAATGATTTCGTGGAAAAAAGCCGTTCTGGCCTGTGCAGTGATAGGCCTGACCTGTACCGTGGCGCAGGCGAAACCCATCCGCGTCGGTGCGGCCGTGTACGGCCTCAAGGGCGAATTCATGCAGATGTGGACCAATGCACTGAAGGCGCACCCGGCAGTGAAGGACGGTACCGTGCAGCTGACAGTCTTCGACGGGAACTACGACGCGCTGACCCAGAGCAACCAGTTCGACACGATGATCCCGCAGAAATACGATGCAATCATTTTTGTGCCGATCGACAAGGCGGCTGGTGCGGCTGCGGTGGCAAAGGCCGCTGCGGCACACATTCCGGTCATCGGGTCGAATACGCTTGTTTCAGGTGACAAGCTTACGTCGTATGTCGGCAGCGACGACGTCGTCGCCGGGCGGATGGAAGCAGAGGCTATCGTCAAGGCAATTGGCGGAAAAGGAAACGTGGTGATCCTCGAGGGCCCGATCGGCCAGTCTGCGCAGATCGACCGCTCGAAGGGGATCCAGGAGGCGCTGTCGAAGACCCCCGCCGTCAAGGTTATCGAGCATAAAACGGCGAACTGGTCGCGTGCCGAGTCGCTGGGTCTCGTGGAGAATTGGCTGACCGCGCATCCAGACCAGATCAGCGGCATCATCGCGGAGAATGACGATATGGCACTTGGTGCCATTCAGGCATTGAAGTCCAAGGGTATCGATCCGAAGAAAGTGCCCGTGGCCGGCATCGACGGCATTGTCGATGGCATCTCAGCGGTGAAACGCGGCGACATGACAACCTTCTTCCAGGACTCTCAGGCGCAAGCGCAAGGCGCGCTGGATGTTGCGCTGCATACGGTGATGGGCCCGTCGTACAAACCGCGCTCGGAAATCTGGGCCGGATATGGTGCGAAAATGCCTTGGGCCGACGGCACGGAGAAATCCTACTCGGTGCCATGGACGCAGGTCACGCCGGCAAATGCGCAAGAGATTCTCAACAAGATTCCCAAGAGTAATTAATTAAGGAGTTGAGCGATGTCGGTCAATTCAACGACCCTTTTCGATATCACGGACCGCGTCGCGGTCGTGACAGGTGCGGCAAGCGGTATTGGGCTTGCCGTTGCCGAGTGCCTTGCCGCAGCGGGTGCGCGTGTTGCGTTGCTCGATATCAACCCGGCAGTCAACGCCGTCGCCCAGTCGCTTCCTGGCGGCCCGAACCGGCATGTGGGTATCGCCACTGATATCACCGTCGCCGGAGCGTCGGACGCTCTGGTCCGGCGCGTGACCGAGACGCTAGGCGCGATCGACATACTGGTCAACAATGCCGGCGTCGCTTTGCTCGACAACGCGCAAACATTGTCCGAGGATGCTTGGGACAGGACCATGGCGATCAACCTCAAGGCCCCGTTTCTTCTCGCGCAGGCGGTCGGCAAGCAGATGTTGAGCCGCGGCTCCGGCCGGATCGTCAATCTTGCCTCCCAGGCGAGTGTGGTCGCACTGGAGCGTCACGTGGCGTACTGTGCAAGCAAAGCTGCGATCGTCGGCATGACCAAGGTGCTTGCACTCGAATGGGCGAAACACGGCATTACGGTCAACGCCGTTTCGCCAACGGTCGTTGACACCGAGCTTGGCAGGAAGGCATGGGCCGGCGAGGTGGGCGAAGCGATGAAGGCGAAAATACCGGCCGGACGATTCGCACGCCCTGATGAAATCGCCGCGTTGATTCTGTATCTGGTCAGCGACGCGGCCGCCATGATCAATGGCGAGAATATCGTGATCGATGGCGGTTACACCGCCCAGTAACAACACTCAAGATGCAAAGGAACGGTATGAATCGCGTCATTAACAACCCTGACCTCGTTGTCGAGGACATGCTGCGCGGCATCCTTGCCGCACACCCCGAACTGCGTGCGGCGCCTGGGAATCCTCGCGTCGTTTCGCATGCACAAGTGCGCCAGGCGGGCCGCGTGGGCATCGTGACCGGCGGAGGATCGGGGCATGAACCGGCGTTCATCGGGTACGTCGGGCGCAACCTTGTGGACGCCGTGGCTATCGGCGAAATCTTCTCTTCACCGACCGCCAAATCGTTCTTTGACGCCTTCAAGGCGGCTGATAGCGGTGCAGGCGTTGCATGCCTTTACGGCAACTACGCTGGCGACAACATGAACGTGAAGATGGCGATCAAGCTGGCTGAGCGCGAAGGAATCCGCGTGCGCACGGTCGTCGCGAACGACGACGCCGCGTCGGCACCGAAAGACGAGATCGAAAAGCGGCGCGGTGTTGCCGGTGAAATTGTCATGTGGAAGGTCGGTGGAGCACGAGCCGCTCAAGGCGCATCGCTCGATGAAGTGGTCGCCGCTGCGCGCAAAGCCGTCGACGCGACCCGCTCAATCGGTATCGGACTGTCCGCATGCACGATTCCTGCGGTCGGCAAGGCCAATTTCGTGATCAAAGATGGGGAAATGGAAGTCGGCATCGGCCATCATGGCGAGCCGGGCATCCTGGTGCAACGCACCGTGCCCGCGAAAGACATGGCGAAGCTGATGCTCGACAAGCTGTTGCCGGATCTGCCCTTTGCCCGGGGCGACAAGGTGTCGGTGCTGCTCTCCGGCCTCGGCGCGACGCCCTTGATGGAGCAGTATGTTTTGTATGCCGAGGTGGCTGACTGTCTGCGCGAAGCCGGCATCGACATCGAGTTTTCCTTCGTGGGCAATCTGTTCACGTCCCTGGAGATGATGGGAGTGACGCTTACGTTGACGAAACTCGACGCCGAACTGAGTGCTTGCCTCGCACATCCGTGTCGCAGCATCGGACTTACCGTGGGAGGAGCATGATGACCGAAACAGTCAAACTGGCCGACGCCGGCGAAGTCGTTGTCGATCTCGTTCGCACCATCAACGCGAATCGTCAGTACCTGAGTGAAGTCGATGGTGCCATCGGTGACGGCGATCATGGGATCAACATGAGCAAGGGCTTCACTCAGTGCGGCGAGCATATAGCGGCACGCGGCGCTATGCCGTCGCTGCCGGTGGCGCTGGGTGATTTGTCGACGGCGCTCATGGAAGGCATCGGTGGCTCGATGGGCCCGCTTTACGGTACGTTCTTTCTCAGTATGAGCGATACGCTTGCGGATCATGTCGAACTCGATAAGGCATTGTTCTACCGCGCGCTCACCGACGGTATTGCCTCCGTTCAGGAAATTGGCGAGGCGAAGGTCGGTGACAAGACGCTGATCGACACGCTGGTTCCGGCACGCATCGCCTATGAGTCCGCATTGAAGGAGGGCAAGAGCTTTCGCGAATGCATCAGCGCGTTGGTGGCCGCCGCGGAAGCCGGCATGAACTCGACGCGGGACCTGCGCGCCCGTGTCGGCCGCGCAGCCCGGCTCGGCGATCGTTCAATTGGCGTGCTGGACGCCGGGGCCTGTTCCTGCTTCCTGATTTTGCGCAGCATGGGTGAGTCGATCACACGTTTGCTGAATAGTGGCACCTCCGCATCTGGTGGGGCAGCAGTGAGCGCGCAGACAGACTAGCAAGCGAAGACTCGCACGCCGAAGCGGGTCTTTCGTTGGGACGGTTAGGTATCCAAATTATAGGTGATGCATGTCTTACGTTAATCCGACTCGGCTTGAGCTTGCCAACGCCATCCGCTTTCTGGCAATCGATGCGGTTCAGACTGCGAATTCCGGGCATCCCGGCATGCCAATGGGTATGGCCGATATCGCCGAAGTGCTGTGGTGTAAGTACATGATGCACAATCCGTCGGCGCCCGATTGGGTTAACCGCGATCGGTTCGTGCTGTCGAACGGACATGGCTCGATGTTGCTGTATGCCGCGTTGCATCTGACTGGTTATGAACTGTCAATCGACGACCTGAAGGGGTTCCGCAAGTGGCAGTCCATTACGCCAGGGCATCCCGAGCGGGGCCTGACTCCGGGTGTCGAGACCACCACCGGTCCGTTGGGGCAAGGCCTTGCTAATGCCGTCGGCATGGCGTTGGCCGAGCGGCTGCTAGCCGCCCAGTTCAACGAGCCGGGATTCGACATCGTCGACCACTACACGTATGTATTTCTCGGCGACGGATGTCTGATGGAGGGCGTCTCGCATGAAGCGTGTTCGCTGGCGGGCACGTGGGGACTTGGCAAGCTCATTGCCTTTTACGACGACAATGGCATTTCGATAGATGGACATGTCGAGGGCTGGTTCACCGACAAGACGGCGATGCGTTTTCGCGCCTACGGATGGCATGTCGTCGAGGGCGTCGACGGCCACGATCCGCTGTCAGTCGAGCGCGCAATCGATGAGGCGCGTGCCGAACGCGACCGGCCGTCGCTGATCTGCTGCAAGACTGTGATCGGGCACGGGTCGCCCAATCGCGCGGGCAGTCACGATGTGCATGGTGCGCCGCTGGGAACCTCCGAAGTCGCGGCGACACGCGAATATCTCGGCTGGAGTCACGCACCGTTCGAGATTCCCGACGCGATTCGCGGCGCATGGGATGCGCGAACCGCAGGTCGCGATTACCACATGATCTGGCGTACGCTGTTCGAGGCCTATCGCACGCGCTTTCCCGAAAAAGCCAGCCGCTTCGAGCTGCGTATGCACAGCGGCTGCCGCGAACGATCAGCTGACGTGATCGAGCGCCTGCTGGAAGATAGCGACTGGTTCGAACAGAAAATGGCAACCCGCAAGGCGTCGCAGAAGTGCCTTGAACTTCTGGTCGCGCAGATACCTGCCCTGCTGGGCGGCTCGGCGGATCTTGCGCCTTCAAACCTCACCATGGTGCCGACCTCCCGCGCAGTCGCAGCGGACGACCGGTCGGGCCATGCAAACTACATTCACTACGGTGTTCGTGAGTTCGGCATGGCCGCGATCATGAACGGCCTTGCGCTTCATGGCGGTTTTCTTCCGTACGGCGGCACCTTCCTCGTGTTCTCCGACTACGCGAAGAATGCGCTTCGCATGGCGGCATTGATGCACCTGCAATGTGTCTACGTCTTCACCCATGATTCGATCGGACTCGGCGAGGACGGGCCCACTCATCAGCCGGTCGAGCATGCGGCAATGCTGCGCATGATTCCCGGGATGAACGTGTGGCGCCC
>Ga0185299_10001739_pt1 | contig 38818 bp, 28 predicted proteins | sample PaiPotPPA55metaG_FD_128002 | JGI IMG/M metagenome (GOLD analysis project Ga0185299, IMG submission 128002) | Iron sulfur acid spring bacterial and archeal communities from Banff, Canada, to study Microbial Dark Matter (Phase II) - Paint Pots PPA... ...
TCCCAAGCGCCGTCGAGTTTACCCTGTCGCGCTTCCTTTTCAATCCGTCGTGCTGTTTCAAGCGCGGCCGACGGCCCGAAGTTCCCTACCGATCCTTTCAGTGCATGGGCAGCGTCGGCTAGAGCCACTGTATCGCGCGACGCCAGGGAACTCCGGATTCGGGCCATCATGCTGGGGCAATCTTTGCTGAACGTTTTGACAAGCGACCGTAAAAGGCCTTTGTTGCCGCTGAATCGCTCCAACAGGGCCTCACTGTCGAGAGAATCTTCCGGTCCCTTTCCATCATCGGCGGCCGCCGTAGCTGCCGCTCCGTCGACGCCAACCGCCTCCACGGTCTGCAGAAATTTCTTCGGGTCGAGCGGCTTCGCGATGTAGCCATCCATTCCGGCGGCAAGACACCGCTCTCTGTCGCCCTGCATCGCGTGCGCCGTCATGGCGATGATCGGTACGTGCGTCCCGCTCGCTTTTTCCTTTTCCCGAATTGCCTGAGTTGCTTCCAGTCCGCCCAATTCAGGCATCTGCACATCCATGAGCACAAGGTCGAAGCTATGTTTCTCGACCGCCGCAAGCGCTTGCCTTCCGTTTTCCGCAAGGATCACCGAGTGGCCGCGCCGCTCGAGAAGATGCAGCGCCAGTTCCTGATTCACCGGATTATCTTCGGCCACCAGAATCCTCATCGGACGCCGCGCACCTCGCGAAGGCCGCTTCGCGCCCGCGATCCCGGCCTTGTGCTGCCGGGGGAGGTGCAACACCGTCACAATCGCATCCCAAAGCTCCGATTGTTTAATTGGTTTGGCCAGCGCAGCCGCCGCTCCCGCAGTCTTCGCCCGCATTAAATCCTCGCGTTGCACCGCCGAGGTCAGGAGAATCACGGTGGAATCGTGCAATTCCGGGCTTTGCTTAATCCGTGCAGCCACTTCGAAACCGTCTAAGTCCGGCATGTGCGCATCGAGCAGCACCAAACGGAAGGGGTTCCCCTCCGTCTTCGCTCGCTGAAGCGTTTCCAGCGCATCGCGTCCGTTCTTTGTCGCGACCGGCTTCATTTTCCAGTTCAAGATCATCTCTTCCAGGATTTGTCGATTTGTTTCGTTGTCATCAACGATCAGCACAGGGAGATTCCGCGTTTTCACCGAGGTAGGCTCGGGCGCAGTTTTTGCCTCTTGCATCCCGAACTGTGCGGTGAAGTGGAACGTGCTTCCCCTTCCTTCTTCGCTCACCACCCAGATGCGCCCGCCCATTAATTCAGTGAGTTGCAACGAAATCGCAAGGCCGAGCCCCGTGCCGCCGTACTTACGGGTCGTCGAGCTGTCCGCCTGCGCGAATGCTTCAAAAATTCGCGCTTGTGTCTCGGCTGACATGCCGATGCCCGTGTCCGTCACGGTAAAATGTAGCGTCACGTCGGTGCCGGATCGTGCTTCCAGGCTCGCGCGCAATATCACTTCTCCATGTTCCGTGAATTTGATGGCATTCCCGGCCAAATTCACCAAGATGCGCCGCAAACGCTCGGGATCTCCGAATAGCGCGTCAGGGACTTCCGGCCGAATTTGGCAGGCGAGTTCGATTCCCTTCTGCTGGGCGCGAACCGCCAGCACTTTCAGCGTGTCTTCCAGCGTATCGCGCAGCGCGAACTCGGTCCGATCCAACTCCAGCTTGCCCGCCTCCACTTTTGAGAAATCCAGAATGTCGTTGATCAAACTCAGCAGCGAAGCTGCCGAACCTTTCACCGTTCGGAGATATTCTCGCTGTTCCGGAGTCAGTTTTGTTTCAAGCGCAAGCTCCGTCATTCCCACGATTGCGTTCATGGGCGTCCGGATCTCATGGCTCATGTTCGCCAGAAATTCGCTTTTGGCCCGGGTGGCCTCTTCCGCCCGATGCTTTGCAATTTCCAACTCTTTCACAAGCTGAGCCAGCCTCCGCGCGTCCTCCTCTTGCGCATGCCGCGCGGCCTCGAGATAATCCGCGTAATGTTTCAACTCGTTTTCCGCGTGCCGCCGCTCGATGAATTGACCGATCTGGCTGCCGATCGAATCGAACATCTCGAGCAGTTCGTCTTCAGGCTTGCGAATTTCGCGGCTGTAAAACTCAATGACTCCCATCACGTTCAAGCCGATGCGAATCGGAAAACCGAACGCCGAGTGCAATCCATCGCGCTTCGCGACTTGGGCGCGTGGGAAATTTCCGTCATTCGGCACATCCGGAATCCACGCCGGCTGCCCCGTCACCCAGACACGTCCCGGTAGTCCCATGCCGCGCCGGAACGACATTTGCCGCGTATCTTCGACGAAGTTGGGGAATTCAAGCTGCGGCGGATGCCAAATCTCGGTGCACTTCATGGCTTCGCCGGTGTCATCGAGCCGCCAGATGGCGCCTAGTTCCCACCCAAGTCCTTCGCAAATCGACATTAGGATCAACGGCGACGCAGCCTCAAGCGTATCGGCCTCCGCCAGCACCCGCGTTACCGCGTAGCCCGCGGCAAGTCGCCTCTCGGCCCGTTTTCGCAATGTGATGTCGCGCGCGACGGCAAAAATAAGTTTGTGCTGGCTGCTTGGAGTCGCATTCCACAACATCCAGACGTACGACCCGTCGCTGCATTTGTAGCGGTTCTCGAAGGAAACTGTTTGAATTCCTTCGCCCAGCTTTTTCGCCTCTGCGATCGAGGCTTCCCGATCGTCGGGATGCACGAATTCAAGATAGGGACGCGATAGAAGTTCCGCCGTCGTAATGCCAAGCGTTCTTTCCCACGCCGGGTTGATTCGCTTGAAGTACCCATCGAACCCCGCGATTCCAAGCATGTCGAGTGAAAGCGTGAACAATTGGTCTAGCTCATCTTCGGCGAAGCGCCGCTCGATCATGGCTCGCGAAAGATTTCCGATGCTGCGGCGAAGCTCGAGCTGCGTCACCACCAGCCGGCTCAAAGACTTCAGTGCGCGTCGCTGCTCGGGAGACATATCCCGCGGCTGGTGATCCATCACGCACAGTGTTCCCAATGCGTGGCCCTCCGCCGTCATTAGGGGTGCCCCGGCATAGAAGCGCACGCTTGGATCACTGGTCACGAGTGGGTTCGTTCGGAAGCGCTCATCAGCGAGCGTGTCGGGCACTACCATCACGTCAGGCTGCAGAATCGCGTGCGCGCAAAACGCGATATCGCGCGGCGTCTCCGGCTCTTCCATGCCGATCCGCGCCTTGAACCACTGTCTATTCGCGTCAACCAAGCTGACGAGCGCGATCGGCGTGCCGCATATCATCGACGCTAATCGGGATAGATCGTCAAACTCTTGTTCCGGGAGCGTATCGAGGACGCCGTAGCGCTGGAGAGTTTCGAGTCGCGCCGCTTCGTTTTCGGGTAGTGGCGCTTTCATGTCGAGAGGGTTGAACCGTACTGCGCGCGCAATCTTATTGCTGCCGCGCCAAACAAGTCAACGGGAGTGTGCTTACTTCAGGCTTCTTTGATGAGACATTTAGTCGCGTGGGCGTTCGCTCAGAGCTTGCTGACCATGCGCTTACTGCATCTGCTTTTCTTCAATCCATTCGGCGACTCGTCCCAGTGCCTTCTGCAAACTCTCGGGATTGCCCCCGAATCCGAGCCGCAAATAGGAATCCATCCCAAGCTGTTCTCCAGGCACCACCAGAACTTCTTTCTGCTTGCGCAACGCTTCCGCCATTTGGGCGGAATTACTGCCATCCCGCAACCCCGCCCACGCGATAGCCCCCGCGCCTGGAGGAATGTGCGAAAAGAAACCCCCGTGGGCCGTCAACCACGTGCGTACAACGGGATAGTTCTCTTGAATCTTTTGCCGCGTCCTATTCAATATCCATTCGCGGCGTTTCGGTTCGAGCGCCACTGACGCCAAGCGGTCCGTCAGCATCGTCGGTGCGATACTCGTGTAATCGTGATAGCCCCATAACCGCCCGATAGTGTCGGGTGGCCCCACCACCCAGCCTGTCCGCAGTCCCGGCAGGCCGAACGCCTTTGATAGGCCGGCGGTACACAGAACGCGTTCGTAACCTCCCCAAAAACTCTGCGTCATTCGTCCGTCGAATTCCGCGCCCCGATACACTTCGTCGGCCAAAATCCAAGCTCCCGCTTTCGCCGCCGTCGACGTGATTGCCTCGCGTTCTTCCTTTCGCAATACCGCGCCAGTCGGATTATTCGGATTGCAAATTGCGATCATCTTTGTTTTCGCAGTCACCAGACGCGGCAATTCCTCCAGATCGATCCCCCATTTCAGTTTTTCTCGCAGCCACAGCGGCTTCACGGTCGCATGCAAAGCCTCTGCAATTCCTCTCACCTGCATGTAGTTCGGCAGCATGAACACAATTTCGTCGCCTTGCTCGATTAACGCGCAAGTCGATACAAAGTTGGCCTCCGAGCCTCCGCACGTGACCAGCACGTTTTCTGCGCGCGCCCCCGGATACATTTCCGCAATTCGGGAACGCAATTCCTCGCTGCCGTTTGTCTGCGGATATCCCAGCGGCGCTTCCATAATTCTCCGTAGGACTTCCGGATCGCCCACGAGCTCCGCCGTCGTCAACGGATGCACTCCGCTTTCCGAAATATTCAGCTCTACGTTGTTTTCCCAAATTGACTGCCATCGTTCAAGTTCGAAAGGCTGCAATTGCATCAGATGATCCTTTTTATGAACTCAGTCAGGGCGCGCCGGACTCATCACCGATCGTGAACGCCGGTTCGAACGTCAGCGTTGGAAGAAATGTATGCGAACGCAAGGCCTTCCCCAAGCGAATTCGCATCTTGTGGATTGCTATTCCAGATGATGTCGCGAGAAAATGCCGCGGATCAGATCTGGGGGAGGGGTGAATGGGTAAGCGAGGCCTCATATTAATAGCGCTAGCAGTTTTCGCATGCGCCAGCCCATTCAGCCGCCGTACGCCGGCGCAGACAGGCGCTCCAGCCCCTCCCCAATCTGACGGGCCTACCAATGGCCTTTGGTCCTTCGCCGTCTCTGGTGATTCTCGCAATTGCGGCGACGTCGTGATGCCTGCGATTGCAGCCGGCGTGAGGCATAGCGGCGCATCATTTTACTGGCACCTCGGCGATCTTCGAGCCATCTACACTTTCGACGAGGACATGCAGCATGAGCCCGAGCATGCCGCCGCACCCATGACTATCAGCGACTACCTGACCACCGCTTGGGCCGATTTCATCCAAAATCAATTAATGCCGTTCGGCACGCTCCCGGTTTTTCTCGGCATCGGCAATCACGACACGATTCCTCCCATGACCCGCGATGGCTTTATCATTCAATTCGCGGATTGGCTCGACTCGCCCGTTTTGCGGAAGCAGCGCTTGAGCGATGACGCCTACGACCATAAGCTGAAAACGTATTATCACTGGATCGAAGGCGGCGTCGACTTCATCAATCTCGATAGCGCTTCTCCCGATCAATTCTCTGCACCTCAGGTGACTTGGTTCGAGAAAGTCCTCGCTGCCGATTCATCGAATCCTCAGATTCGCGCCCTCGTCGTGGGCATGCACGAAGCGCTGCCGTATAGCCTTTCCGAAGGCCACAGCATGAATCAATCGCCCGTGGGAGTCGAAAGCGGATTGCGCGTCTATACGGATCTCCTCAAGGCACAGAACGACGCCCACAAACACGTATACGTCCTAGCGAGCCACTCGCATTACTTCATGGACGGCACCTTCAACACGGACTACTGGCGCGCGCACGGCGGCGTCTTGCCCGGATGGATCGTCGGAACGGCGGGAGCGGTGCGATACCCGCTTCCTGCGGAGCGAGCTAACGCGCGTGCGGCCGAAACCGATGTATACGGCTTCCTGCTCGGCACCGCGCAGCCGAGCGGCGAAATTGACTTCACCTACAAACGCCTGAGCGAAACCGATGTCCCGACGCCTGTTGCGCAGCGATTCACACCGCAATTCGTGCATTGGTGTTTTGTGGCAAATTCTCAAACTCACTGAAGAACATCCAAAGGGAGACAATTCCATGGCTTCAGCTTCCGGTCACGCGCACCCCAATCCCGAATCTATATTTGCGACTCTCAACGCACACCAGCAAACGGCCGCGCTGAAGACCGCCATCGAACTCGACGTCTTCACCGCGGTTGGCGAAGGCGCGAACACCGTCGCCGCAGTAGCGAATCGCTGCCAAGCCTCCGAACGCGGCGTCCGCATTCTATGCGACTACCTCGTAGTTCTCGGATTTCTCTCCAAGCAAGCTGAGCGCTATTCACTCACTCCGGACTCCTCCGTATATCTCAATCGGCGTTCACCGGCTTACATCGGCTCCGCGGCTGGCTTTCTCACGATGCCTATTATGCTCGACCGGTTTCGCGATCTCACTGCGACCGTCCGCAAGGGCGGCTCGCTCGAAGATGACCGCGTGACCATCGAGCCAAATAGTCCCATCTGGGTTGAGTTCGCGCGTTCAATGGCGCCATTGCAGAAAATCGCTGCGGAAGGCGTAGCGTCCGCGCTGAATGCCGACGCGCGCGAGAAGTGGAAAGTGCTCGACGTTGCTGCGGGCCACGGAATGTACGGAGTCACTCTCGCCAAACACAATCCGAATTCGGAAATTTATGCGGTCGATTGGCCGAGCGTTCTCGAAGTCGCAAGGGAAAACGGCCGCGCCGCGGGTGTTTCCGAACGCCTTCACCTGTTGCCGGGCAATGCGTTCGAGATAGACTTCGGATCAGGATACGACGTCGTTCTGCTCACCGGCTTTCTGCATCACTTCGGGCCGCCGGCCATCGAAACTCTCTTGCGTAAGATTCACGCGGCGCTTGCTCCCAACGGCCGGGTCGTAACCGTCGAGTTCGTCCCGAACGATGATCGCGTCTCACCGGCTGTACCCGCCGGCTTCAGTTTGATCATGCTCTCTTCCACAAAAGATGGTGACGCTTACACATTTGCCGAGTTCGATCGGATGTTCCGCAATGCCGGTTTTTCTTCCAACGAACTGCGGCCAGGCCCAGGACCCCAAAGCTTTATCATTTCTCGCAAATGAACCTTCGCGAGCTTAGTTTTTCGTGGGGTTTACAAATGCGAGCTGCAACAACGTGGTTTGCTCCATTTCGTGCGCTTTGTGCGAGCCCGTCGCCGGACTGGCGCTCGCCGAGCGCTTGATGGAAAGCACCGAACGGTCATGCGCGAGCCGTTCTAGCCGCGGCAACAGAAATGCGAGCGCGCCCATATTCGCGGGCTCTTCTTGCACCCAGGTGAACTCCCGCGCATTGGCATGCCGATCCATCTCCGCCGAAAGCTCCGCTTCTGGAAACGGATAGAGTTGCTCGAGGAAAACAATCGCGGTCTCATCGTCCTTGCGGCGTTTTCTCTCCGCCACAAGTTCGTGCCCTATTTTTCCCGTGCACAATAAGACTCGCGTGGCGGACCCGTCTCCGCTATCTGGAATCACAGTTCGAAATCGCGCCGCCGCAAGATCGGCCAATGAGGAAGACGCCGCCGGATTCCGTAACATGCTCTTCGGCGTGAAAACGATCAGCGGCTTGCGCCACGCGCGAAGTGCCTGCCGGCGAAGCAAATGGAAATACTGCGCAGCCGTCGAAGGCTGGCAGATTTGAATGTTGTCGCGCGCCGCCAGTTGCAGGAATCTTTCGATGCGCGCGCTCGAATGCTCCGGCCCCTGCCCTTCATAGCCGTGCGGCAGAAGCAGCACCATTCCCGAAAGCAGATTCCATTTGTCTTCGCCCGCCGCGACGAACTGGTCGATGATAATTTGTGCGCCGTTCGCGAAATCGCCGAACTGCGCTTCCCAAAGCACCAGCGCCTCGGGGAAATCGCGGCTGAACCCGTATTCAAACCCCAGGACGGAGGCTTCTGACAGCGTTGAGTTATATGCCTCAAACCGCGCTTCTTGCGGCGCAAGATGTTCGAGCGGCACGAACTCCTCTTCGGTTTCCGTATCAATTAGCGCTGCGTGTCGCTGATTGAAGGTGCCGCGGCGCGTGTCCTGCCCGCTGAGCCGTACGGGGATGCCGTGTTTCAGCAACGAACCAAACGCCAGCGCCTCCGCCATTCCAAAATCCACCGCTCGCTTCCCGTTCGCCATCTCCAGCCGCTGTTCGAGGAGCTTTTTCACTTTCGCGTGAATGTGAAAACTTTTCGGATAACTCGTCAATCCTTCGCCGATCTCAAGCAACTCTTCCTGCGTAACTCCCGTATCGACTTCGAGTGCAGCGTTGTACCGGCCGCCGCGATACGCGTCCCAGTAAGCCGGCAAGCGCCTCATCGGCGGGTTCTTCTCCAGTTCCTCGGCTTGCTTTTGAGCTGCGTCCAATTCTTCGCGCACCCGCGCGACAATCGGCTCCGCATCTGCTCCGATCTTCGCCGCGTAGATTTTCCAGAGCGGCGGATGCGCTTCGATTTTCCGATAGCGCAACGGCTGCGTAATCGTGGGATCGTCCACTTCACTGTGGCCGTGCCGGCGGTAGCCAATCAGGTCCACCACCACGGGCGTCCCAAAAGCGTAGCGATATTCGAGCGCCATACGTCCCACGCGCACCACCGCGTCGGCATCTTCCGCATTCACATGGAAAATTGGAATGGGCAATCGCTTCGCAAGGTCCGACGAAAATCGCGATGAGAACGCATCTCGTGGAATGGTCGTAAAACCAATCAAATTGTTCACGATGATGTGGATCGAACCGCCCACGGTAAATCCCTCGACGCCCGACATGTTCAGCGTCTCTGCCAAAATTCCCTGTCCGGCAAACGCGGCGTCGCCGTGCATCACCACCGGCACGATTTTCTGGGGTCCGTCCTTGCCACTTCGCGCTTGTTTCGCGCGCGCTCGCCCGATCACCACCGGATCGACAGCATCGAGATGGCTCGGATTCGAAACCAGATGCATCTCAATCGTCTTTCCGTTTGCCGCCGCAAAATCCCCGGTGGCTCCCATGTGATATTTCACGTCGCCGCCGCCCAGGACGCTTCGCGGGTCCACATCTTCAAATCGCGCAAACACTTCCGCCGCCGCCCGCCCCACCACGTGCACCATCACGTTCAACCGCCCGCGGTGGCTCATCGCGAGCATCGCCTGCTCGGCGCCCAGCTCGGCAGCGGCATTCAAAATCGAATCGAGCAGCGGAATAAGTGCCGCCTCGCCTTCGAGCGAATAGCGCTTCGTTCCGAGGTAGCGCGTTTGCAATACCTGTTCGAAAATCTCCGCGCGGACCAGCCGTTCGAGAATCTGGCCACGATCGACCTCAGCAGCTTTTGATTCCATTCGCCCCTGCACCCAGCGGCGTCGCGCGCCGTCCGGAATATGCATGAATTCAACGCCGATGCTGCCGCAATAAATCTTTCTCGCAGCCGCAGCTTCGGCACTCGCCAGTTCGAGTTCCGGCACAGCTTCCGGCTTAAGGTCGCCAAGCGGATCGATATCCGCCTGGAGATATCCCCAGCGGCGAAACGCGTCCATCAGGCGCTCCCGTTCTTCCCTCGCTGTCGTCGGTTCGACTGCGATCTGCTGACGGCTCATAGCTCTCCCTTCAATTTCAGGCCCTATTATACCGACCTTCGGAGTCGTAGTGCTTTGGGAGACACGCTCTCTACCAATTGCCCAGCAGCTTGCGCAACAGAACGAACTGCCCGAGGTGATACGCGTTGTGATCCGCGACAAGCAAAGCCTCGCGCAGTATTGTCTGGCCCGAGCCGCCAGAAATGGGTGCGAGGAGATCGGTTTTCGGATCGACGACGAGCTTCTCCATCGCTTGCAAATCCTGTCCAAACGTTCTCAAACTCACCTCCCACGCACTTGCATCCGGCGGAGTTGAACTCTTGGGCCAATATCCGGCGGGAAAGTCCGGAGAAATATGCTTCGGATTCCGGCAAAACTCGAGCATGTCCCACTGCGCAATGCGGGTGTGTTCGAGCAGGTCCCATGCCGAATGCGGAATGCCGGGCGGCTTCGCTCCTCGATCCTTCTCGGGAAAATCAGCGACAGCTTTCTTCCACGCCACGTGCGCCTCTCCCCAACCGAGCGCTTTCCCTAGTTGTTCGCGCAGCGCTTTCTCGTCCATGGCAATCCCTCCTCTCGAATCTCGCTCATTGGATGCAAGCAATGTTCCGTTAGGCTCGGACGCCGGAGCGTCCTTGTTCGCCGCGCCATCGCGGCGTATCATCCGAGTCACTTCAACTTTCGGAGTGTGACATGTCCAAAGCACTTTTCTCACGCCGGGATTTTTCGCGCACCCTCAGCCAATCCCTGGCGCTGGCTGCCGCTGCCCCGCGTCTGCTCGCCTCGAACGCGAAGGACTTTGAACCGACGCTTTCGCCCGCTCCCTCTGGCGTGATTCGCATCAGCGCGAACGAGAATCCGTACGGACCGTCGCCGAAGGCGATCGCTGCAATCGCCGCGTGCGGGGGAATTGCGGCGCGGTATCCCGATGTCGCACACCGCGAGATGTGCGATGCGCTCGCGAAACTTCACGGCGTAACCCGCGACAACATTGTTCTCGGATGCGGCTCCGGCGAAATTCTGCGAGTCGCCGACATCGCTTTCTTGGCGCCCGGGCAGAACGCGGTGGCCGCCGAGCCTACCTTCGAAGCGGTGCTGGAACACGCCCGTGTGTTGCGCGCCGAGGCTGTGAAAATCCCGCTCACGGCGGATCACCGGCACGATTTGCCGCGGATGGCGGGCGCATGCACATCCAAGACGGGCCTGGTATACGTCTGCAACCCGAACAATCCCACTGGGACGATTGTGACGCGCAGCGAGATGGCCGAGTTCATCCCGCGCGTGCCCGCAACGGCGCTAATACTCGTCGATGAGGCCTACTACCACTTCGTCGAAGATCCCGTCTACGAGACGGCGCTCGGATGGATTGGCGAGCATCCGAACGTGGTGGTGGTACGGACTTTCTCGAAGGTTTACGGCATGGCCGGAATGAGATTGGGCTATGCGGTGGGAGCGAAAGAGACAATTGCGCGCATGCGCCCGTATTTGCTTTATTCAAATGCGAACGCCGCCGTGCTGGCAGCCGTGGAAACGAGCCTGGGCGATACAGAATATGTCGCATCGTGCCGCCAGCGCATCAACGGCACGCGGCAGTGGCTCGTGGATCAGCTTGCCAAAGAAGGCCGGCAGGTGGTCCCCTCGCACACCAATTTCGTGATGATCGACATGAACCGCGACGTAAGGCCCGTTATTGAATCGTTCCGCGACCGCAACATCGAGGTCGGCCGCAGGTTCCCTTCCTTGAGTAATTTCCTGCGTGTTACGATCGGAACCCAGCCCGAGATGGAAAAGTTCCTCGTTGCGTTTCGAGAGATTGCTGCAACAGGCTCCTCGAAGGCCGCCTGACCAACGGAGTCGCGGAGCAAATCGCGACCCGCCTCGTCGCTTGGACCTCGCGCCACAAATGCGAAGGGCCCGTCCTCCGCGTCGCAATCCGGAACGGAGAAGGGCCCACTGAGTGCAACTCTCCCGCATTGTTCAGAGCATCTCGCAACAACCCGAGATTCTCCGTCTGTCTCCGTCCGGCCGGGACAATGCCCGGCAAATTTCAAGCCCGCCGCGAGCCGGCAGTTGCCTAAGCCTGCGCTCCACTTTGTGCGCCAATCGACCGCCGCTGTTGGAAGCACTCGCGGCAATATACCGGACGCCCTTGCGTGGGCTTGAACGGAACGGTTGTTTCTTTTCCGCACTGAGAACATACCGTCTTGGTTTCGACGCGTTGCGTGCCGTTCGAACCCGAGTCGGCGCTTCCCTGCGCGCGCGTGGCCTTGCAGCCTTTGCACCGCTTGGGCTCGTTCTTGAAGCCCTTATCGGCGAAAAACATCTGCTCGCCGGCGGTGAAGACAAACTCAGCCCCGCATTCAGAACACTTCAGGACCTTATCGTGGTATTCCATGCGCTGCTCCGGAACCTTGCTGGGACAGGACAGGCAGCCATCTAAGCCACGTCAGACGTTAAGATTCGCTCCAACTTCTGCGGTTTCTCCCGCCGACGGGCCTCAAACCAAATCACCACCACGTGAAACGATTGCCTAATCCTGCTCGCGCCGCTGCTTTTTGCGGAGGCGTTTGCGTGAAAGGGCTTCTTTGGCTCGACGCTTTTCCCCGGGCTTCATGTAGTAGCTGTGCTTCTTGATTTCCTTGATGATGTCTTCCGACTGCACCTTTCGCTTGAAGCGCCGGAGTGCATTCTCCAAAGATTCGCCTTCTTGAATGACAACTTCTGCCACGCGACTTCACCCCCGTTCCCTGTTGATGGTTAAATTGGACTGATGGAAACAATCTAGTGTAGCCGGTATACGCCAGAACCGGCAATTGCCAAATTCTTCTATCGGAGGCTAACCCCCAAGTCAAGGCTTTATTGCGCTGCGACAGCGACCGCGTGGCTCACGGGGTGCCTTTGTGGTTATTAGCCCAGCGTTGGTAAGCCGACGCACTTGCACAAATCATCCGTGCCGCGACTCCTCGGCAACCCGGCGCCACTTGCTGATAGAATGCTTTTGAAAGAGGCGGCTCAAAATTTCAAACATGGCTTCCATGCGCAACGCGTTAGGCGTGCTTCTCGCCGGCGGGCAGGGCGAGCGGCTCTGGCCGCTCACGCGCGACCGCGCCAAGCCGGCCGTCCCGTTCGGCGGCGTCTACCGCATTATCGACGTCACACTCTCGAATTGCCTGAATAGCGACCTCCGCCGCGTCTTCGTCCTCACGCAGTACAAAGCGCTCAGTCTCAATCGCCACGTGCGCCGCGGCTGGTCCACTCTGATGGGCCATGGGGACTTCATCGAAGTCCTGCCACCGCAAATGCGCGTCTCGCAACACTGGTATCAAGGCACTGCTGACGCGGTCTACCAGAACATTTATTCCATCGGCAGCGAACAATCCAGCTTCGTCTTCATCCTTTCCGGCGATCACATCTACAAAATGAATTTTCAGAAGATGCTTTCGCAGCACGTCGAGAGCGGAGCCGACGTCACCGTCGCCACGCTCGAAGTGGATCACGTGGAAGCCGCGAATCGCTTCGGCGTCATCGAAACGGATGCGAACTGGCGAATCATAGGCTTCGAAGAAAAGCCGGCGCAACCGAAGCCCTCGCTGGTTCACTCCGACAAAGTCAACGCGTCCATGGGCGTCTATCTCTTCAATACACAACTGCTTTTGCCCGCGTTGATTGCCGACGCCGAGGATCCTACGTCCTCGCACGACTTCGGTAGGGACATCCTGCCGCAGATCATCGGGAAATATCGGGTCTTCGCCTTCAACTTCGTCGACGAAAATAAGAAGGATACTTCCTACTGGCGCGACGTTGGCACCGTCGACGCCTATCACGAAGCGAACATGGACCTATGTTCGGTGACGCCGGTTTTTAACCTTTACGACGCAAGCTGGCCCCTGCATACCTGGCAGCAGCAGTATCCGCCGGCAAAGTTTGTTTTTGCCGACCCGCAGCGCATGGGTATAGCTGTCGATTCGGTTATCGGCGGCGGCTCGATCATCTCTGGAGGGCGCGTGGATCGTTCCGTGCTCGGCTACGACGTTCGAGTCAATAGTTACAGCGAAGTTCGGGATTCGATCATCTTCAACCACGTAAATATCGGACGCCGTTGCCGCATCCGCCGCGCCATCATCGACCGCCACGTCAACCTGCCCGAAGGCACCGTGATTGGCTACGATCTCGAAGCGGATCGCGCGCGGCACTCCGTCACCGAAAGCGGCATCGTCGTCGTCGTTCGTCCCGAATCCATGCTTGAAGAACCCGAATAGTGCAATCCGTCGTTTTCGCGCGCGGCATATCAGGCTTCCAATGCACCCAATCCTGAAAAAACTTTCAGGCGGCGGCCGGTCAATCGGCCGTTCAAGTGAAATCGTCGCTGAAGTCATGGCTCGCCCCGGGCGTTTCCGCCATGTGTTTGCGGGCCTTACCAGCGATGACGCAGTCGTTCGCATGCGCGCCGCCGACGCCGTAGAAAAAATCACAGCCCAACGCCCCGAACTTCTCCAACCACATAAAAGAAAACTCCTTGAAGTCGCGGGAAGCACCGATCAACAGGAAGTCCGCTGGCATGTAGCTCTGATGATTCCTCGCCTCCAGCTCAACGCAAAAGAGCGCCTCGTCGCCGTTGACATTCTCTTTGACTACCTGCGCGACCGCAGCAGTATCGTGAAAACCTTCGCCATGCAAGGACTGGCCGGCCTCGCAGGAAAAGATTCGCTTCTTCGGACGAAAATCCTTCCTTTACTTGAGGAGCTCACTGAAATCGGAACACCGGCGATGCGCGCGCGCGGCAGAAACCTTTTACAGCACTTGAATCGCCCGCGCGCAAAGGCATAGGATGCGGAGCGCTCCTTCGGGAGCCCAAATATCCAGGGGACGGCAATGCCAACCACAATTGTTCGCGTTCACGCTCGCGAGATCCTCGACTCGCGCGGTAATCCCACGGTCGAAGCGGACGTTCGCCTCAACGGAGGCGCCGTCGGCCGCGCTGCGGTGCCGTCCGGCGCTTCCACCGGCGAGCATGAAGCCATCGAGTTGCGCGACGGCGATAAATCCCGCTATCTGGGCAAGGGCGTTCTCAAAGCCGTCGAACATGTAAACGGCCCAATCGCTAAAGCCGTCGCGGGAATGGACGCGGAAGATCAAGGCGCGCTCGATCGCCGCATGATTGAGGCCGATGGCACGCCCAACAAATCGAAGTTTGGCGCGAACGCCGTTCTCGCCGTCTCGATGGCTGCCGCTCGAGCCGCTGCCTCGGAGCTTGGACTTCCGCTCTACAAATACCTCTCGCGCTATTCGAGCGAACGCTCCGCGCACACGCTGCCGGTACCCATGATGAATATCCTCAATGGCGGTGCGCATGCCGACAATTCCGTTGACGTTCAGGAATTCATGGTGATGCCGCTCGGCGCGCCCAGCTTTCGAGAAGCGCTGCGTTGGGGAGTCGAGGTTTTTCACAACCTCAAAGCGGTCTTGAAGAAGAACGGCTACTCCACAGCGGTCGGCGATGAAGGCGGTTTCGCGCCTAACTTGAAATCAAACGAAGAAGCCCTCGAGCGAGTTCTTGAAGCCATCACGGCCGCGGGCTACAAACCGGGCGAGCAGATTTCGATCGCGCTCGATCCAGCCTCCAGCGAATTCTACGATCGCACCAGCAAGAAATACGTCTTCAAGAAGTCGGACAAGTCCGAGCGCACCTCGGAGCAAATGGCTGCGTTCTGGGAGGGCTGGATCCGGCAGTATCCAATTGTGTCACTTGAAGACGGCATGGCCGAAGATGATTGGGAGGGCTGGAAAATTCTGACGCGTGACATCGGCGGCAAGGTACAGCTCGTCGGTGACGACGCATTTGTAACAAATCCTAAGATCTTTGCGCGCGGCATCTCCGAAAAAATCGGCAACGCGATTCTCATCAAGCTGAATCAAATTGGCAGCGTTTCAGAAACTATCACCGCTGTCGAAATGGCGCGCAAAGCCGGCTATGCTTCCATCGTCTCGCACCGCTCCGGCGAAACCGAAGACGCCTTCATCTCCGACTTCGTCGTAGCCATGAGCAGCGGTCAGATTAAAACCGGCTCCGCCTCGCGCACCGACCGCGTAGCCAAATACAACCAGCTCCTGCGTATCGAAGAAGAACTCGGCGCCACGGCCAAGTTTCCAGGCCGCAGCGCCCTCGCTCGCCACTAGTGGCGAGCGCACAATACGCTATCTGGCTGCTAAGGTCTTGAATCGAAGGGGTGCACGAATTCGCACTCACAATCTCGCGCTCGTAGGATTCGGAAATGTCGGCAAGGAATTGGTTCGCCTGCTAGTCGCGAAAGAGACCGTGCTTCGCGAGAAATACCATATTGCCTGGAAGCTCACAGGAATTGCCTCTCGCCGCATCGGTTGGGTTGCCGATTGCAATGGCCTCGATCCCGCTGCGCTGCTCGATGGCCGCTTTCCGCAGCTCCCGGCGTGGAAAAAACCACAAAATATTCACGCATGGCTTGAGACGGCCGACCCAACCGTTTTCTTCGAAGCGTCTTCGCTCGACCGTCGCACCGGCCAGCCTGCCATCGACCACATTAAAGCCGCGCTCGAATCCGGCGCGCACGCCGTCAGCGCGAACAAAGGCCCCATCGTCTACGCCTACCAGGAAATTTGCGATCTAGCTCGCGCCAGAGGCCGCAAGTTTTATTTCGAATCCACTGTAATGGACGGCACGCCGATTTTCTCCATGTTCCCGCACTGCCTACCGGCCGTCGACCTCCGGGGCTTTCGCGGCATCCTGAATTCCACAACCAACGTCGTTCTCACCGAAATGGAAAAAGGCCTGACCCTCGACGAAGCCGTCCGGAAAGCCCAGGAAATCGGCGTCGCGGAAACCGATCCTTCGAACGACCTCGAAGGCTGGGACGCCGCCGTAAAAATTGTCGCGCTCACGATCGTCTTGATGGGAGTCTCCATCACGCTCGACCAGGTCGAACGCGTCGGCATCCGCAGCGTCACGCCCGAACAGGTCCGAGCCGCCCGCGCTGCCGGCATGCGCTACAAATTAATCTGCCGCGCGGAGCGCACCGCGGACGGCGTTCGTGCCAGCGTCCGCCCCGAGCAATTGCCGATGTCCGACCCGCTCGCACTCCTCGAAGGCACCACCTCGGCGCTCCGCTTCGACACCGACGTGTTCGGCCTCTCCATCATCGAGCACAAGCCCGGCGTAATCGCTACCGCCTACGGGCTGTTCGCCGATTTCATCCGCGCCGTCTCGTAGCACTCACTCCCTCGCCGCCCGTCACCGGCGACTAGCCACTCACCGCGCACCGCTTGTAGAATGAATCCCTTATGACGACGCCTCTCGCTCAGACGGAAACTATCGTGCCGCTCGACATCAACTGGGTCCGCGCGCAATTCCCGTCGCTCCGGCAGACGGTCAACGGCCATCCCGCCACTTTTCTCGACGCGCCCGCGGGAACGCAAGTCCCGCAGCGCGTGATCGATGCGGTGCGCGACTACTTCGAGCAATCGAACGCCAACACCTGCGGCGCCTTCGCCACCAGCCGGCGCACCGACGCGATGATTGCCGCCGCCCGGGCAGCCATGGGCGATTTCTTCAATTGCGCTGCCGACGAAGTTTTCTTCGGCCCCAACATGACCACCGCCACATTCGCGCTAGCCCGCGGCATCGGCCGCGATTTCAAGCCGGGCGATGAAGTCGTCGTGACCACGCTCGATCATGACGCGAACGTCGCGCCCTGGCGCGCGCTGGAAGAACTCGGCGTGGTCGTCCGCCAGGTCGACATCCACGAAGAAGACTGCACGCTCGACATGGACGACCTGCGCCGCAAGATCACGCCGCGCACGCGTCTCGTCGCCGCCGGGTATGCCTCGAACGCCGTCGGAACAATCAATCCCGTCGCGGAAATCGTCCGCCTCGCGCACGAAGCAGGCGCTCTCGCGTTCATCGATGCCGTGCATTACGCACCGCACGGCGCGATCGACGTTCGCGAACTCGACTGCGATTTTCTCGCCTGCTCGCCGTACAAATTTTTCGGCCCGCACATGGGCTGCATTTACGGCAAGCGTGAACTCCTCCTGCGCTTCCGCCCCTACAAAGTTCGCCCCGCACCCGAAACACTTCCCGATCGCTGGGAAACCGGCACGCAAATTCACGAAGGCCTGGCAGGAGTGATCGCCGCAATAGATTACCTAGCCGATGCGGGCCGCCGCTCTGATCCTTCTTCAAACACAACTCGCCGCGCCGCCCTCGCGGCCGCCTATGGCGCAATTCGCCGCCACGAAATGTCGCTCGCGGCAAAAATGATCCGCGGCCTTCTGGAAATCCCGGGCCTGCGCTTCTATGGCATCTCCGATCCCACCCGTTTCGACGCCCGCGTCCCCACCGTCGGCGTCCGCCTCGCCAATAATAGGCCGCTGGCCATCGCAACGTTCCTCGGCGATCGCGGCATCTTCACGTGGGACGGAAATTACTACGCGCTAAACCTCACCGAGCGGTTGGGGGTCGAAAAGGAAGGCGGCCTGCTGCGAATCGGCCTGGTGCACTACAACACCGCAGAGGAAGTCGATCGACTGTTAGGCGCTCTCCGAGAGCTTGCCGCCTTACGCTAGCATTCCAGACACACCTGTACGAGCGTCCAGTACTTCGTGTTCGCAATTCTTGCCAGTATGGCTCTTGCCCCGGGAGAACCTTAGCGGGACAAACCAAGGAGGTAGGAACGGCTACTTTGGCAGAAGTGGGCGCACCGCAACAGGCGCTTGATCCGCCCTTGCCGAACCGAACGACGCGGATCTCGGAGCCAAGCGCGGCCGTCGTCGCCCAGGACAACCGGAATTTGATCTTACTCGCGATTGTTGCGGCCATCCTTGGCGCCGGCGCATTCGTGTTTCATCACACCATCTTGGGATCGGTCCTGGGGGCGTTTGCGCTGCTTTGTATAATTGGCGTGTTTTCGAAAAAAAGCCTGGTGGGCCAGTGTCCCTACTGGATGGCAACTTTTCGCTCGGCAAGCAAGCGCATTCCGCCACGGCATCGTTGCGAAAATTGCAGCGAGTATTCGGCAGTTGCGGATAAGACGCTCCGTCCACTCGACCCGAATACAACCGCTTCGCAGATCCCGGAGTTCGAGGCTCCGGTGTTCAAGAGTACTTCGTTTCCAAACACATGCGCAGCTTGCGGCGCACCGGCAACTCGCGTAGACCAGGTGCAGGCGAGCAAAACGGATCGCACGATGGCAGCATTGAGCGCGGCAAGGCTGGCGCATTCGCTGGCGACGGGTTCGCCCGCAGCGCTGCTCTTCCGGAAGACGCAGGCGTCGATAACGGTGCCATATTGCAGCCAGCACAAGGATGCGGTTGAGCTGAAGATCGTGGGAAACAAAACGCCGGTGTTGGTGTGGTCCTCACTTCGGATGATGCGCCGCTACCTGGCCGCAAATCGCGGTCGCGAGAAACACTAAGCAGCGTCCTGATAACCTAAAAGGTGGGGAGCCGGCGACATAAAGTCACCGGCGCCCCACCTCGACTTGCAATGCCGGTGTTTAGTTACCAGGTTTGTTGATGTCTTCCTTCGCCGCCAGCCGCTTGTTCATCGCCTGCACGAACTGTTTCGCGCTGTCGGGCGCGCCGGCCAGCGCGAGTTCCCCTTCCTTCGAGGCATTTGCGAAGTCGCCCTGCGCGCTGTAGACGCGAGCCATTCCCGCGTGCGAATACCAGCTGTTCGGGAACTTTTTGATGCTCATTCGATAGATCGCGAACGCCTCATCGTTTTTCTTCTGCCCCTGAAGCTGCCGTCCATAACCATACAACTGCTGAGCTCCTGCCTTCTCAAGCGCCAGCGCGTGTACTTTGGCAGCCTCGTCTTTTCGTCCCAGCCCGTCGAGGGCCTGCGATTTCGTGTCCAAATTTTCGTAGCGCTCATCGAGCTGAATCGATTTGTCCGCGTACTTCAACCCCTGTTCGTAATCCACTTTGTTGCTGACAAGGTAGTCCGCCGCATCGTTCCAGCTCTCCCACGTATACTGCGACAACCCGCGAAACTGTTTCTCGAAGTTGGCTTCGACTGTTGCTTTCAGATCTACCCCAACCTTGAACGGCACCGCCAGCTTCTCCCAGCGCAGCGTCACCACGGCTGAATCCACCTTCGGCTGATCGAAGTCGTACGTCAGCGCCTCGTGAAAATCCGACGCCTCCGGTTTCACCGTCACGCGCAGCGCGTCTTCGTCCTGTTTGTAGCTGAAGCTTCCCCAGGATGTCGACGCCTTCGAGAAAACCACGGTCCACTGGTCCTTGTCCGGAATCATGTGCAGACCGTAGGTTCCGCTGGCCAGCGGCTTTCCGTCGATCGTCACCGGGTCGCTGAACGATATCGTGGTGTTCTCGTTCGCTCCGGCGCGCCACGGCTCCCCGTACGGCACCAACTTCCCCCACACTTCGCGGCCATTTACAAGCGGCCGGTGATACTTGATCTTGACGTCGGTCAGCCCAATTCGCTGCTCCACTTCTGCCCTCTGGCTCGGTCCCGGCAAACTCATCACGAACGACTGGGCCCCGCTCACTCCCGCCGCAAGCAACAAACATGGAATTAACAACAGCAATCGAATCTTTGACGGAATCTTTCGCATGTGAAGCTCCTTTTCTTTGTTCATTCGAGTTCTCTGCCGCACCTCGTAGCAATTGGTTTCTGCGGCCCGCGCCTTTTCCACTCCCGCCTCGCTTAGACGGATGAACTATGTCGCCGTAAGCGCCCCTAGCCTACACGGTCGCCCGTCACTCGCCTCTCAAATACCTCACCCATCGTGCTAAATTGTTCCGGCCAAAATGTCTTCCACAAGCAATCGCCCAAAACCGGTTATCCTCACTATCCTCGACGGCTGGGGCTACTGCCCCGCAAGCAAGGGCAACGCGATCCATTTGGCGCGAAAGCCCAACTACGACCGCCTGCTCAAGGATTTCCCCAACACTCTGATCCACACTTCCGGCCCTTACGTCGGTTTGCCCGAAGGTCAAATGGGCAACAGTGAAGTGGGCCATCTTAACATCGGCGCAGGCCGCATCGTCCAGATGGACAGCACGCGCATCGACCAGCTCATCGCCGCCGGCGAATTCTCGCGCCAGCCGTTGCTCCTCGAAGCCATGCACCGCGGTCGCGACCATCAACTTCATCTGCTCGGCCTGGTCAGCGACGGCGGTGTCCACTCGCACATCAATCATCTCTTCGCGCTACTGCGCATGGCGCGCGAAAATAAGGTCTCGCGCGTCTTCGTTCACTGCTTCATGGACGGCCGCGACACTCCTCCGAACAGCGGCCTCGATTTCCTCCGCCAGCTCGAACAGAAAATGCGTGAGCTAGGCGTCGGCCAGATCGCCACCGTCGTCGGCCGCTACTACGCGATGGACCGCGACAACCGCTGGGAGCGCATCGAAAAAGCCTATCGCGCTATGGTTCACGGCGACGCCGACGCAAAATTCACCGATTCCATCGCCGCCGTTCGCGCCAGCTACGAAAAAGGTGTCACCGACGAATTCATTCTTCCCGCAGTAATCACCACCGAAGCCGCGCCGGGAAAACCTGCCGCTCCTCGCGGCCTGATTCGCGACGACGACGCCGTCATATTCTTCAATTTCCGCGCCGACCGCGCCCGCCAAACCACCCGGGCCCTTATCGAGCCCGGCTTCGACAAATTCTCCGACCCCGCGCGTCCGAAGAATCTCCAATTCGTCGCCATGACCCAGTACGAAAAAACCTGGACGTGGCTTCGCTACCTTCTCTCGCCTGAAAAACTCGAACACATTCTCGCGAATGTTTTCGGCGAGATGCATTTCAAGAATCTCCGCGTCGCAGAAACCGAAAAATACGCGCACGTAACTTATTTCTTCAATGGCGGCGTCGAAAAACCATTTCCGGGCGAGGAACGCACGCTCGTGCCGTCGCCGAAAGTTCCCACCTACGATTTGAAACCGGAAATGTCAGCGGCGGGCATTGCCGACACGGTCGTGCACGCCATAGAAAAAGGCGAGTTCGACGCCATCATCATGAATTTCGCGAATGCCGATATGGTCGGCCACTCCGGAAACATCGAAGCCACCATCAAGGCCTGCGAGACCGTCGACGAATGCCTCGGCCGCCTTTTTCAAGCGCTCAAAGCTTTGCACACCCGCCCTGCGTGGCTCATCACCGCCGATCACGGCAACGCCGAAATGATGATCGACCCAAAAACCAGCGGCCCGCACACATACCACACAACCAATCCCGTTCCGTTCATCCTGGCCAGTGATGAACCCCGCGTCCAGTTGCGCGCCGACGGTTCCCTGCGCGACATCGCCCCCACAATCCTCGGCGTCCTGGGCCTCCCGCAGCCGCCCGACATGACCGGCCGCGACCTGCGCCTGCAATCGAAATGAATTCAGAAAACAGCCAGAATCAAAAACCCGCAGAAACGCTGGGCTTCCAGCGCCCGCTCAACATCCTCTTGCTTATCGTCCTCTTCATCGCAACCGCGTTCCTCTGGTCCCTTCGCGTCGCGGCGATTCTGCTCGGCCTTCTCATCATAGCCACGCTCATCAGCGTTTGGATGCGCAAGAAAAAATCATGACGAGCGCAGCCCATCGCATTTGGCCCGCCATGCCACGGAGCAGCAACGCATGAATCGCACGAAGCCGGCGGAAACGAAACTCCTGATCTGCGTGCGCCATCCCTTTTCGCTTTGGAATCCGCCTCCCGGAATGCCCGAACACATCCGGCAGCGCTGGCCGGAGATGCGCGTCGCCCATCTCCCGGATTACGCCGGACTCGAACACGAACTCACCGACGCCGACATCTTCGTCGGCTTCTCGTTGCGCCCCGAGCAATTTCCGTGGGCGCGCCGCCTCAAGTGGCTTCATTCGACAGCCGCCGGCGTAGGCCAGTTGATGTACCCCGAATTGCGGCAGAGCGCCATTGAAGTCACGAATGCCAGCGGCGTCCATCGCATTCCGATGTCCGAGCACATTCTTGGAACGCTGATCGCTCTCGCGCGGCGCTTTCCCGATTGCTGGCGCTACCAGCAGCAATCGCGCTGGGCGCAGCAGCAGCTGTGGGACGATCCTGTTCGGCCACGCGAGCTGCGCGGCCAGATCGTGCTGTTCATCGGTTTCGGAGCCATCGGGCGTGAGGTCGCAAAACTCGCCGCTCCCCTCGGACTGCGGATTCACGCTGTGACGCGCTCGGGCCAGGGCGACGAGGAACTTGCCGCGAAATTCTATCCTGCGGCGAAACTTCATGAAGCGCTGCCCGAAGCGGATTTCGTCGTGCTGGCTGCGCCCGAGACGCATGAAACGCGGCGCATGATCGGCGCGCGCGAGCTCGCGCTGATGAAGTCCACCGCATATTTCATCAACGTGGCTCGCGGAGCCCTCGTCGACGAACCGGCTCTCATTGCCGCGCTCCAGCAACGCACGATCGCCGGTGCTGCACTTGACGTTGCTTCTCAGGAGCCGCTGCTGCTCGATAATCCTTTATGGAAGCTCGACAATGCTTTCATCACGCCGCACATGAGCGCCGTGAGCGAGCATCTCTGGACACGTCAGACGGATCTATTGATGGAAAATCTCGAGCGATGGTTCACCGGCCGCGAATTGTTGAATCGCGTGGATCTCGCTCGAGGTTATTGAATTTTCAGTCGCCGATGGCGCTCTTTGGCGACACGTAGCCCTGGCGGGCATACACCGTCACGTTCTTCATCTTTCCCTTCTTATTCGGAATCATAAGGATATTTCCCTGAGCATCCAGCACGTCCACCTTCAGCTTGTGGTACTTCCCGTCCTGCGGCGTCGTGGGAGAGAAGCCCATGGAATATTGGCTGCGCAGCAGCGCCGCCACAGAATTGAAGATGCTCGTCGCCTCTCCCGAAAACCGCGGGAACCATGCGAAGCCGCCCGTCATATTTCCGAACTGCGTGAGCTGGTTTTTCGCCTGCGAATAGTTGATCGTACTGCCACGGGCGTATAACTCCACTTCTTCCGCCATGCCCACGCTATAGATGGCCACATCCGTTTCCTTCATCCGCTTGTACGTCTGGTCCAGCGTGTGCTTGCTGAAGGTGTCGAATCCCGTGCACAAGAGCAGGATCGCCTTCTTTCCCTGCACGTCTTTCATCTCGTCCATCGTCTCGAGCAGCGCGTCGAACATATTCGCTTCGCTGAAATCGGGGAAAAAGAGCGATTGGATCGACTGCGCGACCTCTCCCCGGTTGTGGGTGAAATCCACTTGCAGAGTCGTCTTCAGGTCAAACGTCTTGAAGGCCACCCAGTCCTTCTCGTTCAAATGGTGAAGAAAATCGTTCGCCCAGCCCTTCGCTTTGTAGCCGAAGAATCCGTACGCGATCTTGCTGAATTCCATCAGTATAACGATGGTCATCGGCGCTTCGCTGGGAGCGAAATTCGCAAGCTGTTGCGGCTGCCCGTCGTCGAGAACCCGGAAGTTCTCCTTCTTCAGATTCGTCAATACGTTTCCTTCCGCGTCCGTCACCGTCGCGTCGATGTTGACAAGGTTCGTCTGCGCCGCAATCGTCACATTGGGCTTCTGCGCACCTTCTGCGGGCGCTTGCTTTTGTTCGGTGGGTACCGGCGCAGGCGCGGGATTTTGCGGCGGTTGAGGCTTTACCGGTCCTTGTTGCTCCTGCGCGAACGCCGTCCATGCGCTGGGAGGTACACCCAGCACCGCTACGAGCGCGCCCAGTAAAATGGCGCGAATCCACATTCTCGATTTCATATTTCCCCTCTGACCCTTGGATGCTCCCACCCGCTGTCCTGGATGGTCGATTGCAATCCAGAAAACGCCTCGCGAGCCTGTTTCCGAAGCGCCCCGTTCGCCATGATAATATCCAATTTTCTTTCCAAGGTAATGTACTTTCAGATTCAATCGGAGGCTGTAAAGATGCCGCGCTCGTTCGCTCGATTTCCTCTGTGGATCGTGATGGCAATGCTTCCCGCCTCCGCGCAAACGCGCCCGCCGGCGTCTCCAGCCGCTTCGACCGTTCAATCATCTTCGGTGGCTGGCTTCGACTTGCCGAAACTCCAGAGCGAGGCAGTCCTGTGGCTTCAGGGCCTCGTTCGCATCAACACCACGAATCCTCCGGGAAACGAGCTCGTAGCCGCGAAATATGTCGCTGACATCCTGAAAAACGAAGGCATCGCCTCGGAAATTTTCGAGACCACGCCCGGCCGCGGATTTCTCGTCGCGCGGCTTTCGTCCAGCGCCGTTCCCGACCCATCCCGTGCCCTCCTTCTCATGGGCCACCTTGACGTGGTTGGAGTCGATAAAAAGAAATGGACGGTGGACCCCTTCGCCGGTGTCATGAAAGACGGCTACATGTATGGCCGCGGCACGATTGACGATAAAGGGATGACCGTTGCCAACATCGCCGTGATCGTCGCCCTCAAGCGCTCCGGCGCGCGCTTGAATCGCGATGTAATCCTTCTCGCCGAAGGCGACGAAGAAGCAGGCGGCGAGGAGGGAATGAAAGCCGCCGTGGAAAAACACTGGGACAAAATCGCTGCCGGCTACGCCATCAACGAAGGCGGCAGCGTCGTCATCAAAAACGGCAAAGTGCAATACGTGGGCGTGCAAGCGAGTGAAAAAGTGTCCTTCGCCATCGACGTCATCGCCACCGGAACTTCCGGGCACGGCTCGATTCCGCGTAAAGACAATCCCGTCGAACATCTCGCCGTGGCGATAGGCAAGATCGGAGCGTACGAAGCGCCGGTACAGCTCAATTCCATCACTCACGCCTACTTCGAAGGGCTTGCTAAAGTCCAGGATGAGGAAACCGGAAAATGGATGCGTGCGCTCGAAGAAGCTGATCGCGCCGACCATGCCGCTCGCTGGATTTCGAATGCCAGCCCGATCTGGAATTCCATGCTGCGCGACACGATTGCGCCCACCATGCTTCAGGCAGGCATCCGCCGCAACGTCGTCCCGTCCGAAGCTCGCGGCGTAATCAACATCCGCCTGCTTCCGGGAAACATGCTCAGTCCGCTCCTCTTGAAGCTCGAACAATTAGTCGACGATAAACAAATCCGTTTCGAAGAAGAAGCTGGATCCGGCCAATCGGCTCCGTCCTCTTCCGTTACTTCCGATCTGTACAACACAATCGCATTGGTCGCGGGCCGCGAGTTCCCCGGCGCCACGCTTGTGCCGGAAATGTCCACCGGCGCCACGGATTCCGCGCGCCTCCGCCTGCGCAGCGTGCAAGCATATGGCGTCGATCCTTTTCCACTCGAAGAAGCGGACCATCTGCGGATGCACGCCGATGACGAACGCATCCCGCTTGAATCCTTCCGCAAGGGGGTCGATTTTCTCTATAACATCGTCACTGCTTTTGCGGTCGCAAAGTAGCTGGAAGAAATGATGAAGCGCAAAGCCAAAATCGTCTGCACGCTCGGACCAAGCAGTTCTTCGCCAGCAATCATCGATAACCTCGTAGGCGCCGGCATGGACGTAGCGCGCCTGAATTTTTCCCACGGCACGCCGGAAGAGCACGCCCGCAACGTCGCCGCCGTTCGGCGCGCTTCCGAGCGTAACGAAAAGCCCGTTGGAATTCTCGCTGATCTGCAGGGGCCGAAAATCCGCACCGGCCCGCTCGAGAAGGGCCAATCCATTCATTTGCATTTCGGCAAGCGCTTTGTGATCACCACCCGAAATATTATCGGCACGGCCGAAGGCGTCAGCACCACGTTCCGCGCGCTTCCGGAATCGGTCCGCAAAGGCGATCGAATCCTTCTGCGGGACGGCGAAATCGCGCTGCGCGTCATCTCCACGCGCGGACGCGATGTCGTTTGCCAGGTTGAAAACGGCGGCGATCTTGGCGAGCACCAGGGCATCAATCTCCCCGGCGTAAAACTGAAAATTCCCGTCCTCACTCGCAAGGACCACGAAGATCTGCGTGTCGCCCTAAAGCTGGGCGCGGACTACATCGGGCTGAGTTTCGTGCGAACCGCCGCGGACGTGCGCGCGGGAAAAGCCGCGATTGACCGCCTGGGAAAGGATACGCCCGTAATTTCCAAACTCGAGAAGCCCGAAGCCATCGACAATCTCGATGAAATTTTGAGCGTCACCGACGGCGTGATGGTGGCGCGCGGCGACTTGGGCGTCGAGATGAGTCCGGAAAAAGTTCCCGTCGTGCAGAAACAGATCATTCTGCGCGCGCGCAACGCTCTGATCCCCGTAATCACCGCCACGCAGATGCTCGATTCGATGCAGAAGAATCCGCGGCCCACGCGCGCCGAAGCTTCCGACGTGGCCAACGCGGTTTTCGACGGCAGCGACGCGCTGATGCTCTCCGGCGAAACCGCCGCTGGAAATTACCCGCTCGAATCCGTGGTGATGATGGACCGCATCATTCGCGAAGCCGAAGCCAGCGTCACCGGCCTGCTGCGCCCCGCGCGCTACACCGAGCTGCACATCGACGAAGCGATCGCTGAAGCGATTTGCCACGCTGCCGAAGAATTGCGCATGAAGGCCATCGCGGTTTTCACTGAGACCGGCTCGTCAGCACGCTTGGTTTCGAAATACCGGCCGCGCGCGCCGATCGTCGCATTTTCACCGAATCAGCAAACGAGGCGAAGGCTCGGGCTGCTTTGGGGCGTGCTGCCGCGACGAATCGTCCGCGTCCACAATATCGACCAGCTCGCCGTGGCGGCTGAGAAGCGCCTTCTCGAAGAACATCTCGTAAAGCGCGGCGACATCGTTGGAATCATCGCGGGGACGCCACTCGCCACGCGCGGCACAACGAACCTCATGCGGCTCATCCGCATCGGCGGCTGAAAACAATTCACTTCACTATTGTTCTGTTTTTAATTAACCCAGTTGTCGGGGTTTGAGGGCGGCTTCTCGCGATGGTCGCGAACGTACACTTCGAATTTTTTGCGCAGCCTGCGGCGTTTCCAATCTGAAAAATAATTTCGGAAGTTATATCCGTACGATCCTCGCCTTAAGTAGATGTAGCCCACGAGCATTCCGCCGAGATGGCAAACGTGGCTCACGCCGTCGCCGGTGGAACCGATCGTCAGGAAAAACTCGATGGCGCCCATTACGATTACAAAAATTCGCATGGAGACGGTAACAGGCAAAGGAAAAACCCAAATCTGCCGGTGCGGCATAATAACCGCCACCGCCAGTAGAACGCCGTAAATCGCACCCGATGCCCCGATCGTTGGCACCATCGCGGAACCGTGGCCGCGCGGGTCCAGCAGCATGTTGACGATGATGTCGACAACGCCCGCGCCAATTCCGCAGATCAGAAAATACGTGTAGAAGCGGCGTGCGCCCCAGGTGTGTTCCAGAGCCGCGCCGAACATCGCCAGATACAGCAGGTTGAAAAGAATGTGCAGGATTCCGCCGTGCAGGAAAATATAAGTGAACGGCTGCCAGAACCGGAACCCGTGTACCACTGCATAAGGCCGCAGCGCGAACCAATCCAGCCAGAATTTTTGTCCGGCCTCATGGAAGAGCAACCCAGAAATCTCCTGGAGGAAAAAGACGGAAACGCAGACGATGCAAATCGTCTTGATGGCGCGGGGAAAGTACCCGCTCAGGTCAAATCGATAACCGCCTGAAAAGGAATTCACGACGGCACCAGTTTACGGTCTCGTTGAGCCCGAGTCAAAGAGTCGGACAAATTGGTTTCTAAGCACCGGGACGAGCTGGCCGGCGGGATTCGCACGGCTTCGAGCGCCCGCACGGTCAATGAAGAGCGGAAATGGAATCATCGTCAGGAAAGTTTCTTGCGCGCGAAGTAGAAGAGCGAACCCGCGAGAAGCATAAACATGAAAAGGCCAAATAGATTGCTGGTGGCAAGCGAGCCAAGAATCTTGGGGCCGAAGGAGAAAAGATCGGGACGCCACGGAAGACGCAGGACGGACGAAACCCACTGTGGCACGCGCGTGGAAATCTCGGGATCTTGCAATAGGGCGATGATGATGCCAAGCAACCCGAATACGCCTCCAGCGGCGATCAGGCCGCTCGAATAGAGGGCGCCGGGGCTAGCTTCGCCCTCGTCCGCTTTTTTCGAAGTGGTTTCGACGAGCCACCGCACCAATCCTCCAGCAAACATGGTGGCCGTAGTGGCGATCGAGAGATACGATCCGACCGCAAATGCCAGGGAACGCACGCCGAGAATTTCGACAGCGAGCACGAGCGCGACACCCATCAAAACAAGCCTCCATGGCAGACGCTGATTCAGGATGCCGTTGATGACCGTGGCCATCAGACGCGCTTGCGGAGCAGGAGCCTTGTCGCTGCCGATACCCTGTGCCCATTGAATCTCGATTTGTTTGGTGCCGGGGTCGTAGAGGTACTCGCCATCGGGAACTACGCTCGAGCCCAGCGAGTTAATCAGGGCGTACGTTTTTCCCTGGTGGACGAAGGTGTCTTTCTCGATTTTCACGCCGGTGGGCAAAGCCTGCACGTTGAGCGGAATCTGAGTGGGAATGTATTTCTGAAGACCGGTGTTCATCAGATTCAACGTAGCGCCGATGGCGATGGTGGAAATGGTGACGCCGATGAGCAAACCCATTTGTTGGCGGACGGGAGTGGAGCCGACAAGATATCCGGTCTTAAGATCCTGCGAAGTGGCTCCGGCGATGGCGGCAGCGATGCAGACAACTCCACCGATTGTTAAAGCGAGAACCGCGTAGTTCGGGGCGGTCCACCCGGCGACGAAGAAAATTGCGCAGGTGGCCATCAGCGTGGCGATGCTCATGCCGCTGATCGGATTCGAGGAATTGCCGAGCAGTCCGCTGATGCGCGCCGCTACGGTCACGAAAAGAAATCCGAAAAAGATGACGAACACACCAGCCAGAAGATTTTGATACCAAGCGGTGTTTGCGCCCTTGATTGGATTAAATGTAAGCAGCACCCACATCATGGCGACGATGGCGAGCGAGCCGAAAATCACCACGCGAATCGACATATCGCGCTCGAGACGGTTCTTGGCTACTGCGTGCTTCGCGCCCTCGGACCGAACGTCTTTCAGTCCGGAACGCAAGGCGGAAATAATCGTCGGAAGGGTGCGCAACAGGGTAATCAATCCGGCGGCGGCGACGGCTCCCGCGCCCATCGGACGAATGTACTGCCGCCACATGTCATCGGGCGTCATCAGAGGAATGGGAATTGTGGACGGATAAATCGCGGTACCGCCTGAGAGCTGCCCGAAAAATTTGATTGCGGGCATCATCAGCAGCCAGGAAACTACACCGCCGGCGAAAAGTATGCCGGAGACTTTAGGGCCAATGATGTAGCCCACGCCGAGGTATTCAGTGGTGATGTTGGCGCGAAAAGAAGAACCGGGAAACCAGCTGGGCCGCGATTCCGGCTGCGAGTTCCAGGCTTGGACGGTGTTCATTAGGAATGTGTAGACACCTCCGATGCCGAGTCCCCAGAAGACGCGTCCTGCAAAAGAGCCGCCGCGTTCGCCTGCGACGAGAACGTCCGCGCACGCAGTGCCTTCCGGGAAAACGAGATTCCCGTGTTCCTTTACGACGAGCTGGCGGCGCAGCGGAATCATGAAGAGAACGCCAAGCCATCCGCCGAGGAGCGCGAGCGGGAAAATCCGCCAGAACGTAAATTCGGAGCCGAAACCCAGGAAGATGAGCGCGGGAATCGTGAACATCACGCCGGCGGCCAACGATTCGCCTGCCGAGCCGGTGGTTTGCACGATGTTATTTTCGAGAATTGTGGAGCGCCCGAACGCGCGCAGGATGCTGATAGAGAGAACGGCGATAGGGATGGAGGCGGAGACGGTCAAGCCGGCGCGAAGCCCAACGTATACCGTGACGGCGCCGAACAGAAGTCCGAAAAGAGACCCGAGGACGACGGCGCGCAGCGTGAACTCGGCGATGCTTTCTTCTGCCGGAATGTAGGGACTGAATTCGCTCGGCGGAGCCGTCGAACTCCATTGCTTCTTCGCCACGCAACACCTCTCCTAAGAACCTTTGCTAATTGTCCGGTGCTACTTACGCGCGGCAATGCGGCACAGCGCGCGTTTGCTGCGACTTCGCCCTGAACAACGCGGCGAAGTTAGCATCAGAAGTATGCCGAGGCAAGCCGCAAACGCGCGATTCTGTCGTCGCTGCAACGGAATGCGGAAACCGCGATTCAGCGACGATTAGAATCGGCCTCGAGTGAGCGTTTTCAATGATTTACGCCCCTTTCTAATCGGCTGCCTCTGTCGATTAGAATTCTCGATTTCGGTTGAGATTTCGGAGTGGCCAAAGTCTTTGAAGTACTCGCACGTGCAGAAAATCCGCTCGTAGTGTTGTTGCATTGGTAACGTCCTAGTGGCTCTACGTGCCCACGCATAGTGCTCCCTTTTAGTGACGGCGATCGTTACGCTTCGAAACCGGTAAACCATTGACAGACATCTTGGGCCGGAGTAGCGTGGCGACTAATTCACTGCTTGGGAACTGCGGGCCCGCCATCTCGGCGGGCGGAGTGTGTCGAGCGCCACTCATTTGATCGCGGCCCGGTTCGACGAGGGCCGAAGCGCGCTGCAATGAGCGACAACGATTGGCGACAACGGAGGTGGCTCCCAGCCATGACGAAAGCCAAGTGGAGTCTAATCGCAGCGCCGATGTTGATGGGACTTTGCTGTGTGGCAATACCCGGCGTGGTGGCGGCGGGCGACGATTGGCTTCCGGTGCCGCCGGCCGATCTGGCGCTGAAGGATAACCCGGCGCAGCCGGGCGCTGATGCGATGATCCTCTACCGGCGCAGCCGTGTGGACGCGAAGCGGGCGGACATCGATGAAGATTTTGACGAGGAGTACTTCCGCGTCAAGGTATTCACGGCACGAGGGGCGAAGGAGACAAGCAAGATTCAGATTTTTTTCTCAAAAGAGAATTCCGACATCAAAGATATTCGCGCCCGAACGATCGGGACCGACGGCAAGATTATAAACTTCGACGGGAAGGTTTTTGAAGAGACGGTGGCAGCGAGCAACGGCAACTCGTATCTGGCGAAGACGTTTCAGCTTTCGGACGTACAGCCCGGTTGCATCATCGAATATCAGTATCGGCTTCAGTACAAGGCGGTGCCAGGGGCTGTCGTGTTCTATCTGCACTGGCAATCGTGGATCGTCTCGGACCGGTTTTTCACGCGCGACGCCAGCTTCTCGATCAATCCTTACGTTCCCAAGAGCAATTTTGACCCGACTCTTTACTTTCGGTCGACGGGACTCCCGAAGGGATCGCTTCCGCAAAAGCAAGGGAATGGGTCGTACTCGATGGAAGTGCACAACATTCCCGGTATCGAGGAGGAACCGCTGATGCCGCCCGCGCGTTCGCTGCAAGCGCGGGTGGAGTTTTTCTACCGAGATAAGGACGAACCTGGCGGAGAAACAACGCAACAGTTCTGGAATCGAATCGGTAAGAAGTGGAGCGATGAAGTGGACAAGTTTGTGAACAAGAAGAGCGCGCTGGAGGGGGATCTTTCGCAGACGGTGGGAGTCAGCGACCCGCCCGAGGTGAAGCTTAGGAAGATTTATGCGCGCGTACAGAAAATTCACGATTTGAACGACGAACCTCGAAAAACGGAGGCAGAAAAGAAAAAAGGAAACAATAAAACCGAAGAAAGCGCGGAGGGCGTGTTGAAACACGGCTCGGGAACCGAACGCCAAATCAACTGGCTGTTCGTTGGCCTGGCGCGCGCAGCAGGGTTCGAAGCGGCGGAAGTCTACTTTGTGCCGCGGAATCAAGACCTGTTTATTCCTAGCGGGCAGAACATCGGACCACTGACCGACGATCTGGTGTGGGTACGCGCCGGTGGGAAGGAATATTGGCTGGACCCGGCTGCGCTGTACTACCCGTTCGGACTGATGCCCTGGAACGAGACTGAATCGAAAGGCATCCGCGTGACGAAACAGGGATCGGAGTTCGTGGAGACCCCGGCGGCTGCAAGCTCCGATGCGACAATTTCGCGGCGAGCTGATCTGGAGGTGAAGGAAGACGGGAGCGCCAGCGGAAGACTACTAGTGGATTTTGCCGGCGGGGAGGGAGCGCTACGGCGGACGTGGCACCGCAGAGACGATGAAACCGGGAGGCGAAAAGCCCTCGAGAGTGAGATTCAGAATTGGCTTCCGGGAGGCGCAACTTTTGAATTGACGAGCATCGCGAACTGGAATGATACATCCCTGCCGCTACACGTCGAGGGGACCATTACGAATGCTCGAATGGGTTCCTCGTCCGGTCGGCGATTGATTGTGCCGATCGAAGTGTTTCAGACAAGTTTCAAAACAACTTTCGAACCACAGAGGCGAGTTAACCCGGTCTACTTCAGTTTTCGGTTTGAGGAAAAAGACGACGTGAAAATTCATTGTCCCGCGGGATACAAAATCGAGACGATTCCACCGCGGAAGGTGATCAATCCCGGAACCGCGATGGCCTATGAGATTACGCCCGGCGAGGATGGCGGCGGCATCGAAGTGAAACGCCACTTCACGCTGAGCGACATTCACTATCCCGTCGACTCGTACGCGGCGCTCCGTTCCTTTTTCAATCTTGTGAAATCGGATGATGAAGCTCAAGTGGTGTTCCAAAATGTTGAAACGGCTAAAAGTAACTAGTCTGGTGGCATCGCTTGGCACTGCGGCGGGAGTTGCCGCGATGCTGGTGTGGCTTGCGCCCAGCAGCCTGGCGGATAACGCGCCGGATTGGATGCGGGCGGCAGCGCAGGACAAACTGCCGGAATATCCCAAGGAAACAGTGGCGGTTGTTTTGCTGGACGACGTTCAAACCGCCGTGAAAGACAACGGCGAGATTGAGACGCGGACACGGCGGGCGTACAAGTTGTTGAGACCCGGCGCGAAAGAGGAATTCGGCAATGCGATCGTGCACTTTGACAGCGAGACAAAGATCTCGTACTTGAAAGCCTGGACAATCAGGCCCTCGGGAGAAGCGATCGAGGTGAAGGAGAGGGACGCGGTAGACGTAGCGTTTTCGAGTTACGAGATTTTCAGCGACCAGCGGGTGAAGGTTCTAAAGTTCCCCGCGGCGGAAACGGGAAGCGTGGTTGGGTACGAGCTGGTGCAGAAGCAGAGGCCGTTTGTTTTTGACGATGTCTGGGATTTTCAGTACACCGTGCCGGTCCGGCGGTCGCGATTCTCACTGCAGCTTCGCCCCGGTTGGGAATTCAGCACGCTTTGGGAAAATCACGCCGAACAAAAACCGCAAACGCAGGGCGCCAACCAATTTCAATGGGAAATGACGGACGTTCCGGCGGTTGAGGTCGAGCCGGAGATGCCTCCTTGGGAAGTAGTGGCGGCACGCATGGACGTGAAATACTTTCCGCGCGACCTGGCGATGAGGGCGAAGACGAGCGGCTCGTGGAACGATATCGGCGCGTGGGCGTCCGGACTGACGACGCCGAGGCGAGCCATTACGCCGGAGATTACCGCCAAGGTGGCGGAGCTCACTGATGGAATTCAGGATCCTGTCGAAAAAATAAAGGCGCTGGCGGCGTTCGCGCAGCGGCAGATTCGTTATGCAGCCATCGAAATTGGAATCGGAGGCTTTCAACCACATCCGGCAGGCGAAGTGCTTGCGCACAAATACGGAGATTGCAAAGACAAGGCGACGCTGCTGGCGGCGATGCTGCAAGCGATCGGCGTGGATTCCTACAACGTTTTGATCAACGTCAGGCGCGGCGTGATCTCGCCGGATTTTCCGGAACTGCGGCTCAATCACGAGATTCTTGCGATTCGGTTGCCCGACAAGATTGCGGATACGGCGTTTCTGGATATGGTGAACCATCCGAAGCTGGGGCGGCTGGTGTTTTTCGATCCGACGAACGAGTACGTGCCGCTTGGATCCCTGCCTTCTTATTTACAGAATAACTACGGATTAGTAGTAACGCCGGGGGGCGGAGAAATTTACCGGTTACCGTTGCTGCCCGCGTCGACGAATCGGCTGCTTCGCACCGCGAAGCTGGAGTTGAGTTCTGGGGGAAAACTGACAGGCGAAGTGCACGAACTGCGTTCCGGAGACCTGGCCGTGCAAAGCCGCGAGGCATATCTGGAAGAGGCGCCGGCAAAACGCGCTGCGATTCTGGACAGGTTCCTCGGACCTTCCTTAAGCAATTTCACGGTCACGGGAGCGAGCGTTGGGAATCTGGAAAAATACGACGAGAATTTGACGCTTGATTACAAATTCGCGGTGGAAGGGTACGCCAAGACAGCAGGCAATCTGCTGGTGCTGAGACCGCGAGTGGTGGGAGCCAAGGGTTCGAACCTGCTCTCCGGCAAACCGCGGAAATATCCGATTGAATTTCGCGAAGCTTCGCGGCAGGACGACGATTTCGAAATTACGCTGCCGGCGGGGTACGTGGTGGATGAGCTGCCGCAGGCGGTGAAGGCGGAGTGCGCATACGGCTCGTACAAGAGCGAAGTGAAGGTCGACGGCAACAAACTGCGCTACAAGCGGACCTACGAGATTAACGATTTAATTGTGCCCACGCAAAAACTCAATGAAGTGCGTAATTTCTTCCATCAGATCGCCGTGGATGAAGGTTCGAGCGCGATTCTGCGTCGCGCAAATTGAGACTGCCAACGTAAGAGTTGTCGCGACGGTGCGAAGCGGTCAATCGGCCGGGACAGCGCGGGATTTCGCCCAGGCGCGAATGGCCTGGACTTCTTCGGCGCGCGTCACGCTCACGTCACGCGAGCATCCCGAGAATTGGCGCGCGGGCAGAGGAAAGTTACTTGCGCCATTGCGGGCAGGTTGGCTAGCTCCGCGCGCAGAGTGCGCGAGGCGTATTGCGCGGCGTCGCGCGCGAGCTCAGCGACCTGCGGCGGCGCAAGAGCCATGGAGTATAAATCGCCGCGCAAAGCGTAGGAGTATTCGCGGTACGCGGGCGCGGCGTCGCGCGCGAGGCTCATCAAGCAATCCCAGAAGCTGCGGGCGCGCAGCAGCTTGCGCTTGGCGGCCGCATCGCGGCGCACGCGCAGAGAGTGGCGCGCGGGCGAGCCGCTGGATTCGAGGATTGCTTCAGTGCAACGGTCGGCGCGGAATGGGCGCGACGGGTCGCTTTCAGAAAAGCTGTCGGGATAGCGCGCGAGGATTTCATCGAGAGCTGCGGCGTCCGCTTCGAAGCCCTCCCACCAGTAACGGTAATTGTGAAAAACGACCGTGCCGGAGCGGAGAATCTGCTGAATTCGCGGAAGATCCTTACCGGTCACAGCGAGAACCATGTCGACAAGTTCGGCCGCGCGAAACGACTGGCGAACGACGGGGCGGATGCTCACGTACTCCGCTTCCTCTTCGGTGTACTTTACGGGGATGGTTTCCGGCAGCGGCACGACGCGCGGGGCCGGCCGTCAGGACTTTCCGCTGAGGCGCGCGCGGACGTGATCGCTTAGGGCTTTTCCGTCCACGTTTTTCCCTTCGAGGCGGGCGCGCGCTGCTTTAATCACTGCGCCCATCTGCTTGAGCGAGTCGGCGCCTGCTTCAGCGATGGCGGCTTCGACGGCGGCGCGAATTTCCGAGTCGCTGGGAGCAGCGGGCAAATATTTTTCGATGATTTTTATTTCCTTCAGTTCCTTCTCCGCGAGATCGTTGCGGCCGCCTTTCGTGAACTGCTCGGCGGATTCATGCCGCTGCTTGACGAGCGTTTGAAGCACTTGGAGCGATTCCATATCGTCGAGGGGGCGAACCTTTTCGATTTCCTTGTTCTTGAGCGCGGATTTGACCATGCGCAGCACGCTGAGGCGCAGCTCATCTTTTTCCTTCATGGCGGCGGTCAGATCGCCCTGGATGCGTTCGATGTATCCCATTCGTTGGGGTCTCCCGCGCGAAAGAATATCACACGCAAAGATTCAGACGGGGCGCAATTGACAGTGCGCGCGGCGACCGTTAGGCTCGTGCGCATGAAACTTGTGGTGGCGGACAAAATCAGCGAGCACGGGATGGCGCTGCTGCGCGAGACGGGCTGGGAAGTGGCGTCTCCGGCGGCAGGCGCACTTGCCGGAGAGATGGAGAATGCTGACGGGCTGATCGTGCGAAGCGCGACTCGGGTGACGATCGAGTTGCTTGAGAAGGCCGAGCAACTTCGCGTGGTGGGGCGCGCCGGAGTGGGCATCGATAACATTGACGTGGAAGCGGCGACGCACCGCGGCGTGCTGGTGATGAACACGCCGGGAGGAAATGCGGTGAGCGTGGCCGAGCATACGCTGGCATTGATGCTCGCGCTCGCTAGGTCGGTGCCGCAATCGAATGCGGCGATCCACGCGGGGCGCTGGGAAAAAACATCGTCGGGAACAGAGCTGCGCGGCAAAACGCTGGGGCTGCTGGGCCTGGGCCGCGTGGGAACCGAAGTGGCGCGGCGCGCGCGGGCGCTTGAAATGAAAGTTCTGGCGCACGACCCGTACGTGACGCCGGCGGCGGCGCGCGAGGTGGATGTGGAGCTGGTGTCGTTCGAGAACTTACTGAAGCGCTCGGACGTGATTTCGCTGCACACGTCGCTGAGCGCGGCAACTGAGAAAATAATCGGTGCAGCGGCGATTGCGCAGATGAAGCGCGGAACTCGATTAGTGAATTGCGCGCGCGGAGAGTTGATTGACGAAGCGGCGTTGGCGGAAGCGCTGCGCTCGGGGCGGCTTGCGGGCGCGGCCGTGGACACGTTCGCGCAGGAGCCGCCGACGAATTCGCCGCTGCTTGGTTTGCCGAATTTAATTGCGACGCCGCACATCGCGGGATCGACCGCCGAGGCACAGGAAGAAGTTGGAACGCAGATCGCGCAACAGGTACGGGACTATCTCGCCGAGGGCCTGATCCGGAACGCCGTGAACATGCCAGCGCTTTCCGCGGAGCAATACCGGAGGCTGCGCCCTTATCTCGATCTGGGCGAACGGCTGGGAGCGCTGGTGGCGCAGGCGACGCCCTCGCGCAGTTTTAGCCGCATTCGAATTCGCTACGCGGGCGAGCCTGCGGAATTGGGATCGCACGTGGTGCGCAGCGCGGTGCTCGTGGGCGTGCTGAATTGCGTGCTCGACGAAAAGGTAAATCTCGTAAATGCGTCCGAGGCAGCGGCGGCGCGCGGAATCGTGGTGGAAGAGACGACTCGGCGGCGCGAACGCGGCTTTCCGAACACGCTCGAAGTCGCGGCGGGCGACGATGGGCGCGAGTTCACGGTGGAAGGAACGGTTGGGCTAGACGCAAAGCCGCGAATTCTTTCGCTCGACGGCATCGAATTGGAAGCGCCTCTTGAAGGCACACTGCTATTGACGCGCAATCGCGACGTGCCGGGCGTGATCGGTCAGATCGGCACGGCGCTGGGGAATCTGGGCGTGAACATCGCGACGTTCGCGCTTGGTCGGCGCGAGGCGGTTCTGGGCGCGGAGGCAATCGCGCTAGTGCGGCTGGACGGCACGGTGGATGAATCGATCGCGCAGAGCATTCGCGCGATTCCGTCGATCACCGATGCACGGCTGATTCGACTGGGCGAATCCTCGAAGTCGAAAACGCTGACCTCGAGCCCGGCGCGCTAGCGATGGCTTCGATCAATGCTTCACGATTATCGCCGCTCAGTGACGGTGCGTTAAGATTATTCCGGCTCGGATGGAGAATTTTTGCTGGAAACCGCTCGAATGCGGCTATTGCCGTGGTCAGCTGAGGATTGGATGTCGTTGCGTCCTCTTGCGCGCGATCCGGAAGTAATGCGCTACATTTCCGGCGGCGACTTGTGGCCCGATGAACGCGTTCGTGAGTTTGCGGAGCGGCAAGTCAAGTGTTTCGCTGAGCGAAGGTTTTGTTTTTGGAGACTCGTCCATAAGGAATCGGGTGAGATGATCGGATTCTGCGGTCTGCAACCGCTGGACGATACGCCCGAAACAGAAATTGGCTGGTGGTTGGCACGCGATCGCTGGAATCAGGGACTCGCGACGGAAGCGGCACGCGAGGCGTTGCGGGACGGATTCGAGCGCGTGGGATTGAAAAAGATCGTGTCGGTGGCGATGCCTGAAAATCTGGCGTCGATTCACATCATGGAGAAACTCGGGATGCACCTCGAACGAAAGACCACGCGGCGAGGATTTGCAGTTGTTGTTTACGCTCTGGAGAAGAATAACGCGGAAGACATCTGAGCTTACAGTATGGATCGCGCGCGGGTGAAAAGCAATCTCGATCTTTTACGGTAACACATTGTGCGCTCTGTTCTTGGCTCTCGCAAAATCGCCCAAGGTGGTTGCGAGGGAAAGCGGAACTTGCAAGCGCAGGATTGGAGTCTGGGATTCGTGTATGAAACGGCGCGCGGTTGCGGTTCGTGGAAATGCGTCGTAGACTTGTTCAGTTCCGCAGTAGACGGTCGGGGCGTAGCGCAGCCTGGCTAGCGCGCCTGGTTCGGGACCAGG
>Ga0185299_10001742_pt1 | contig 38722 bp, 28 predicted proteins | sample PaiPotPPA55metaG_FD_128002 | JGI IMG/M metagenome (GOLD analysis project Ga0185299, IMG submission 128002) | Iron sulfur acid spring bacterial and archeal communities from Banff, Canada, to study Microbial Dark Matter (Phase II) - Paint Pots PPA... ...
AATCAACATTCAGAAATCAACAGTCTTCCGGATAGCCTCAGCGCGGCATCTTGAACTTCACCGTGACCTGCGTCTGAATCTCAACCGGCTCGCCGTTCAGCAGGTAAGGTTTGTACTTCCACTGCTTCACCGCATCGGCCGCGGAGCGTGCCAGCTGCGCATCTCCATTGAGTACCTTCACCGCCGAGATGTCGCCGTTCTTGGAGATCGTCGCCAGCAGTTCAACCGCACCCTCAACGTGCGACCGCAGCGCGCTCGCCGGATACGTTGGCGGAACTTCTTTCACCAGAAGTCCCCGCGATACTCCCTGCGATATGTGCAGATCCTGCAGCACAGGAGCCGGAGCTTTGCCGCTGCCCATCAGACTAGGCAGTGAAGCGCTGCTTCCGTGCGAGGCGATCCCGTCGATGCTTGGGGCCGTCATATCGACGCTCGGCGCAGGTTTTCCAACCCCAGGTTGCGCGGGATGACTCTTGATCACAATGGGCCGCGCAGCCGCCGCTGTTGTTGGAGCTTTGTTCTCTGCCACCGACGAAACCGAAAGCTTGGACGAGTCCTTCGAACCTGCGGCTGGCTTTGTATCGGCTGGTTTCGCACCTGCGGTCGAAATCGGGGCAGAAGAGGATGCATCGGGAGGCGGTACGATCGGGGCCGGCTTCGGCGCTGCAGGCGGAACGGCGGTAGAAGTCGTTTTCGGTGACGCTGCAACCTGCGTGAAAGGAGTGGCAGCCCCGCTTGAACGTACCCACTGCATCCACACTGCGTAGCCACCGGCCGCGAGCAGCACAACCGCGGCAACGGCCAGCAATGCCTTCTTGCGTCCAGAGCCGGCAGGCTCGGCGACGCTGTCAACCGTGCCGCTGAATGTGAGCGAAGTTGCAGGCGCAGAAATTTCTTCGGCCGAAGAATCGCTCCCGATAGCCGCGGTTCTTTCCACCGGACTCTCTGGTTCCAAGATAACAATTGACGCCATGTCTTCAGTCCCAACGCTGGGTTTCGGCTCGCGGGCTGGCGCAGGCGCGCTCGCAGCACCGGTTCCAAACCCTCCCGGCGTCGGCAAGTGTCCCACCGTCGGTGCCGGAGTCTCCGCTGTGCTGGCCGTGATCTTTACTTCGGGTGTAGCAGCAGTATGTAGGTGCGCCGGCGGAGCGATTTCCTCATCCGCCGCCTCAAACAGATCCGCCTCATCGATTTCGGTGGGCACGGACGCCACTGCTGTCGGTCGTGGTGCCGTTTTCGGTGTTGGAGTATTTGCCACCGCCACCCAAGGGGTCATCGGCGCTGACTCGCCCCCACCAGGCGCAACCGGAATTGTGCGTTGTGGTACCAGCTTTGGGGGCGCGATCGCGGGAGCCGTAGGCTTCACTGCTGTCGTCGCGGCGCCCGTCGCGGGTTTTGCCGCCTCGCTCTTGCGCAGCAATCCGCGCGCGACTCGCAACGTGCCTTTCGCCTGCTCCACATTCACCGGCTTGGTGAGGACCAGGTTGGCGCCGATCCGGAAAGCCTTCGCCACTCCTGCTTGCCCCTCAACCACCGCAACCGCCAGCGACGAATGGTTGTTGGGCGCGTTGCGGGCGCTCTTGAACAGCAACGTGGCGTTCTGCTCGTTTTCGCAATCGACTACCACAGCGTCGAAGTGTTCGGCCATCAATTTCTTGACCGCGGCGAAGGGTTCGGTGCAGGGAGTAACAGCGAAATCCAGCTCGCTGAGAACCTGCGTTACGGTGCGAGCCGTCTTCTCGTCGGGGCAGAATAAGAGCGCTTGATAACCCATACTGAGGTCATCGTAGGTACACGAGTAAGCCTCATCAAGTTACGGTGGTAATTCCGATCCGGTCCGTTTGCCTTGCCAGAATGGGCTTTTGGCCCTTTACGATTTCAAGGATGTCCGGAAGCCGAGCGCCGGAAGCCGGATGCTCTTCTTGCTGCGGATACAATACCGTCTCATGCGCATCCCGCTCTGGCTAAAACTTCTCTGGACTGCCTGCGTGATCGCCTGGATCCCTTTGTACTGGCGGCAATACGGACTGCAGAATTTTCTCTACTTCTGCGATCTCGGCAATTTCTTCATCACCGCCGCCCTCTGGCTCGAAAGCCCGCTCCTGTTCTCCTGGCAGGCAACCGGACTGCTGCTTTTCCAAACACTGTTCACCATCGACCTGGCGAGCGCTCTCGTAAGTGGAGGCCACCCCATCGGCGGAACCGAATTCATGTTCGATCCGCACATTCCGCTGGGGTCCCGGCTGCCAAGCCTGTTTCACGTCGTGACGCCGCCATTGCTGCTGTGGGCAATTCGACGTTTGGGTTACGACCGGCGAGGTTGGAAGTTTCAGACGCTGACCGCGTGGATCGTGGTTCCAATCAATTATTTCTGGCGTCCGGAATACGACGTGAATTGGGCCCGCGGCCCTTTTTTTCACGAACAACACGCCATGCCCGGACTCTTATATCTCCTGGGATATCTGATCGTTGTTCCCGCTGTAGTGTACTTTCCGACGCACCGCTTTCTGCTCTGGCTGACGCAGCGCTGGCCCGCAAAGTCGTAATCATCTTCATGCTTCATCCGTCTTCTGCCTGCGGACGCCGATTCTACCGGCGGAACTGCCTCCGTCCACATTTCGTATCTTTAATCTATGAAAAAGCAACTTGCGCTCGGCGTCGTTGGTGCGATCCTCATTGGTCTTGCAGCATTCTTTCTTGGCTTGAGGATGAATTTTCATCCAGAGAACCAGAAGCCGGGCAAATTCCCGGAGCAGTTGGTCTACGTTCGCTCCACAGACGAAGTTGTCGACGGCGGTGTCCTCTTTACTTCGGCGAGCTCTCCATTGAAGCCTCTGGCGGTCATCTGGGTGCACGGTTGGGGAGCGAATTTCTATACCCCGAGCTACGTTGGAATCGGGCGGGAGCTGGCGCAGCGTGGGTTTCCAACCGTCTCAGTCAATACGCGCATGCACGACATAGGGACCGTGGAGAAATACACACTTCTCGGGAACCGAGTGCGGGGCGGCGGGTACTGGGGCGTTACCAGCGAGGACTCGCGAGATATCGCCGCCTGGATTGATTATGCTCAGCAGTTGGGGTACAGCCGGGTCATCCTGGTGGGCCACAGCGCAGGCTGGGCCAGTGTCGCCCGTTATCAGGCCGATTCGCAGGACCGCCGCGTAGCCGGGTTGGTCTTCGCCTCCCCAGGTGTAGGCTATTCAGCCCAACCGGACGACCCGCAACTGGTTGCGCAGGCAAAGAAGCTCGTCAACGAAGGGGAGGGCGAGGACTTGCTCCGGCTGCCGCACCGCTCTTACCCGTCGTTCGTCAGTGCGGCGACATACCTGGACATCGCCAACACACCGCGCCAGTACAATGACTTCTTTGGAACCCAGACTCCGGATGCTGCCATCACCACAGTCACTTGTCCGGTACTGGCTTTCTTCGGATCGAAAGACGACATCGGGGGCGAAAGGGACCTCGCACTGCTTACATCTTCGGTTCGGCGGCTGGCCCATGGTCCAGTCAAGGTAGATACCGCCATGATCACAAATGGTAACCACGAGTACGTTGGAGAAGAGGCGCAGGTCGCCCAGGTAATCACGCGGTGGATTGAAACTGAAGTGGAGGGCCACTGAGTTGCTGCCGACGCCCTCACGACCGCCGTTTAGAACGCCGGCGTAGGGTGAGGACTCCGATGACAAGCACTATCAGGGCTCCTGCGGTCTATGGGAGCCGCTGATCTATTTATGGGACTAGTTCTAGGAGGAAGGTGGGTTCTTCAGCCCGGCTTTGATCTTGTTCTTTTCAAGTCCCGGATCCCCGCTCAAATAAAGCGTCTGCGACGGCGACGCAAGCCTGGTTCCCGAGTCCTCCACGAAATTCATGATGCGCAAGAGCAACTCTTCGCGGACGGCGGCGAACTCATCGAAATCCCGCGTCAACACGTACCCCAAAACCTCTATGTTAATAGCGCTCGGTGCCAGCTCGATCAGCCGCACGCGAATTGTATCGGTCTCAATTTTGGGATGGCTCGACAAAACCCCGCGAATTTCCGCCAGCACGCGGCGAACTTGGTCCGCCGAGGTGTCCAGGTGCAGCCCCAGCACACTCTTGAAAAGGATCTTGTCCCGCCGGCTCAGGTTTTCGACATTGATGGTAGCAACTGTGCCGTTCGGAATGGCCAACAGCGTTCTCTCCTCGGTACGCACTCGGGTTGAGCGCAAACCGATATCCTCCACCGTTCCCGTGCGGTCGCCGAACTTGCAAACATCGCCCACACGAATGACTTCATCCCCCAGCACCGAAACGCCGCCAAACAAATTCGCAATGGTCTGCTGCGCGCCGAAGCCGACCGCCAGCGTGCCAATGCCCACGCCCGCCAGCGCCGTGCTCATATTGAAGCCCAGCACGCTCAGCACAAGAAACAGTGCCATCACAACGATCACCGCTTTGAGGATGCGCTCGCCCAGCAGCATCAGCGAGCCCGTTCCCGAGTGTCCGTGAGCCAGAGCGCGGCTGCGCACGCGCTCCAGGAACCAGCGAGTCACGCGCCAGAAAATCCAAAACGCCCCAACAATAACCACCACCGCGACGACCTGGTTGTAATAATGCCGTGGCAGCAGAGCAATCCCGAGATAGCTGGCCAGAATCCGGTGAATAATCGCTGCGGTGAAAAGCCACGCCGGAGCGGAAACCGAGCGCCATTGCGCCAGTTCAGCCTGTGCGCGTCTCCGCGCCCACCATCGCAGAGGAATTTGCAGCAGCACCAGCAGCAGCCAAGCCGCCCCTGCTGCCACCGGAATCAGCAACAAAAGAGCAAACCATTGCCACAGCGGCATGCCGGCGAACTGATGCTTCACCGTCCACAAGGGCAGGCGCGTCTCGACCCGCCGCGTCTCAACCTGCTCGTAAAGTTCAGGAACTTTGGCCAGAGTGTCGGAAGAGATCAGCCAGATTTTCCCCACGCTGGGGTCGTTAACGCGAACCAGTTCGAGTTCGCCTTCCACATTGCCGGACGACATGGTCCCCAGCCGCTGCCGGCCGGGCGGAACGTCTTCCTGCACTGTGCCTTCCGGCTCCCGGCTCGGCCGCAGGCTGCCGGCAAACGCACCGTTCATCACCGTATACAGCCTCATCGCCTGCGCATCGCCCTCGCTCTGGCGCCGCGCGGGGCTCATCTGCAGATATTGCGATGCAATGCCGTAGTCGCCCGATTGCGCTGCCTGCAGAAATCCATAGACCGTTCCATACGGCGTGTCGCGACCCAGTTGGTCCGTAGGAGTCGTGGAAGAACTGGTCGCAGGCTTCGATGGTTGCAGGATCTGCGTGAGCGGAGTTTGCGCGGAGAGCGCCAGGCAAGCCCCGAGAGCAAGGGCGAGAAAAAGAATTCCTTTTGAAAATTTGGACATGGGCTTCTTCCCAGCTTACGCGCGCTTGGGACGGTATACGTCCGTGCTCGTGCCAAAGAAAACTTCCGCCGCTTCCATCACCGTCTCAGAAAGCGTGGGATGTGGGTGAATGCTCATCGCCACATCTTTCGCCAGCGCTGCCATTTCAATCGCCACCACGCCCTCGGCAATCAGATCGCCGGCGCCAACGCCGACAATCCCCACACCCAGCACGCGTTCGGTTCGCGGATCGATGAGCAGCTTGGTCATGCCTTCAGGACGGTCCAGCGTAACCGCGCGCCCTGACGCGGCCCAGGGGAATTTCGCGACCTTGATTTCCCGGCCTTCCTTTTCCGCCTGAGTCTCGGTGAGACCACACCAGGCAACCTCAGGATCGGTAAACACCACCGCCGGAATCGCAGCTGGTTCGAAAGCGACCTTGTGCCCGGCGATGGCCTCGACCGCAGTGCGTCCCTCGTGCATAGCCTTGTGCGCCAGCATGGGCTCGCCGACCACGTCGCCGATTGCGTAAATAGCAGCATCCGCAGTCTGTAGTTGCTTGTTGACTTCGATGAACCCACGGGGACTGACTTGCACTTTCGTAGTCTCGAGGCCGGGAATCTCGGAGTTCGGTTTGCGCCCCACAGAAACCAGCACGCGGTCAAAAGTCTTTTCGCGGTCTTTCTCCTGCACCGCCGCGCCTTCGAACGCCGCACGAATTCCAGCGCCATCTTCTTTAAGTGACGCGACGGTCGTGTTCAGCAGAATCGCCTCGAACATTTTCTCCAGACGCTTGTGCAGAGGAAGGACCAGATCGCGATCCGCCCCGGGCAGCAGCCCCGGGAGCATCTCCACTACGGTGACTCGCGTTCCCAGCGCGGCATACACCGAGCCGATTTCGAGCCCAATGTATCCACCGCCCACCACCAGCAGGCTGCCGGGGATGTCCTCAAGATTGAGCGCTCCGGTCGAATCCATCAGGCGTGGCGAATCCAGTTTAAGCGCCGGAATGATGGCAGGCCGCGAACCCGTCGCCAGAATAATCCGGTCAAAGCTCAGTACGGCTTCGGAGGCATCTGCCTTGCTGATCCGCAGGGTATTTGAATTCTCAAACGCCGCCCGGCCCTGAATGAATTCCACATGCCGCTGCTTCGAGAGTATTCCTAAGCCTCCCGTGAGCTTCTTGATCACACCCTCTTTCCAGGAGCGCAACCGCACCAGATCGATCTTCGGCGGCGGAAATTCGATGCCCCAATTCTTGGCCTGCTGCGATTCTTCAATCACCTTGGCGACGTGCAGCAGCGCCTTCGAAGGAATGCAGCCGCGGTACAGGCATACGCCGCCGGGGTTCACTTCCGGATCGATCAAGGTAACCTTCATGCCGAGATCAGCGGCGAGAAAAGCGGCAGCGTAGCCGCCCGGTCCGCCGCCGACGACGGCGATGCGCAACCTCGTTTCGGCCGTTCCATCCAGCGGTTGGTTGAGAGGTTCGTTCATGAAAGATTTTCTTTGGGGTTCTGGGGCAGTGGTGCAGTCTTCCTCAACATCCCGCTACTTCATTGAGTGCGTCATCCCGCAGCCCCGCGCTTTCAGCAGCGGGGCGAGGGATCTCCCACGCATCACAACCGCCGTCAGGAGCCGAATTGCACGCCCGTCGATATTCCCTTTCGGATCCTGTGCCCCTGCTGCTATCCCTGCACAGAGAGCAAAAAAGGCTGCTCGAATGCCTCCGCAACCCAGCGCAGAAAACGCGCGGCATCCGCGCCATCAATCAGGCGATGATCGTAGGAGAGTGAGAGCGGCAGGATCAGCCGCGGCTCGAACTTCCCTCCAATCCACTCCGGCTCCATGCGCGAACGCGAAAGTCCAAGAATGGCAACTTCGGGATGATTCACAATCGGCGTAAAAGCCGTGCCCCCGATGCCGCCAAGGTTGGTGATGGTAAAGCTGCCGCCTTCCATATCGGCGAGCGTGATCTTCTTATCGCGCGCCTTCTGCGAAAGTTGCGACAATTCCACCGCAAGCTCGACAATATTTTTCTTGTCCACGTCGCGGATCACCGGAACCAGCAAGCCCCGATCCGTATCCGCCGCAACCCCAATATGGATGTACTGCTTGTAAACGATTTCTTCCTTCTCCATATCGATACTGGCGTTGAATTGCGGGAACACCTTCAGCGCGGCGGCGCAAACCTTCAGCGCGATCGCAGTGACGGTCATCTTGCCGCCGGCTTGCTCGGCCTTCGGAGCAAAACGCGCGCGCAACTGCTCCAGCTCAGTGATATCGGCGCGGTCATGCTGCGTGACGTGCGGAATCGTGTTCCACGATTCCGCCAGATGTTCCGCCGTCTTCCGCCGAACTCCGCGCATGGAAACGCGTTCGATTTTTCCCCACTTCGCGAAGTCGGGCAGCTTCGGCTCGATGAAATGTCCGGCGCGCGGCGGCGCCTGCGCCGCCGCAGCCACGGCGGTCACAAGGGCCTTGGCATGGCCTTTGACGTCATCTTCACTGATGCGTCCGCCCGGCCCCGTGCCCTTCACTTCATAAATATCGACGCCAATTTCGCGGGCCAGACGGCGTGTGCTCGGGGCCGCCGGGACCGGCTCACGGTACTCCGTTCCCGCAACCTTGCCCAATTGCACCGGCATGGAGAACGTCGCAGGCCGCGGCCGCGGCTGGTCGGGAGGCAGCGCCTGTTCCTCAGTCTTGCCCTCGGCGCGAATCGCAGCCTGAAACGCCAGGCGCGCGCCATGTTGCCCGGTGACGTGTTCGACCGGACGGCTCTGCGGACGCACCGCCTCAGCCTTCGCCGGCCCCGCACCCTGCAACGTGAAAATCACCTGCCCAACTTTGATCCTCTCGCCTTCTTTGACTTTCACTTCATTCACCACGCCGCTCACCGTCGAGGGAACTTCAACCACGGCCTTTTCGGTTTCGAGCTCCATCACCGGCTGGCCTTCCGAAACCTTGGCGCCGGGAGCGATCATCAACCGCACCAGATCGCCCTCCGAAATGTTTTCCCCAAGTTCCTGCAGCCGGAACTCGCTGGCTGCCGGAGTGTCTGTCGATCGCGTTCGTTGCGGCGCCGGTTGAGATTCTGCTTGTGCCACCACCCGGGCAGGCTGCGGCTTCGCGGCACCCTCCTTCGCACTGGAGGAAGCACTCGAAGAAGTACTGGAAGAAGACCCGGCAGAAGCTTGCGCCGTCTGAACCTTCTCGGCTCTTTTCGCCGGTTTTTCTGCAGGCGGTGTTTCTTTCACCTCCGCAGCAGGCGCCCCATTACTTTCCGCGGTAAAAACGATCTGACCGACCTTGATCTTGTCGCCTTCCTTCACCAGAATTTCCGCGACCGTTCCACTGATCGAAGAAGGCACTTCCACCACTGCCTTATCGGTCTCGAGCTCCATCACCGCCTGGCCCTCGCTCACCGTCGCGCCGGGTGCGATCATCAGGCGCACCAGGTCGCCTTGTTCAATGTTTTCACCAAGCGCGGGCAATTTGAATTCGATCACTGATTCCATTCCTTAATTGATTCGCAGCAGCGCCTAACTGGTGGCCGGGTTCGGTTTCTCCGCATCGATCCCGAGGTCGTGGACCGACTGCTTCACCACATCGCTGCTGATTTTACTTTCCCGCGCCAGCGCACCCAGCGTCGCTAGCACAATGTGCTTCGCGTCCACTTCGAAAAAGTCGCGCAACGCTGCCCGGTTCTCACTGCGCCCAAAGCCGTCGGTTCCGAGCGCAACCAATTGCCCTGGCACCCACTTCGACAACGATTCCGGCAGCACCTTCATGTAATCGGACGCCGCAATAAACGGCCCGGGCGCATCCTTCAAAGTCTCAGTGACAAAAGGAACTCGCGGCGATTCCCCGGGATGCAGCATATTCCACCGTTCGCAGTCGTTGGCGTCGCGGTAAAGTTCTTTATAACTGGTCACGCTCCATACATCCGCCGCCACGCCGTATTTCTCTTTGAGAATCGTCTGCGCCTTCAGAACTTCGTACATGATCGTCCCGCTGCCCAGCAATTGCACCCGCAGCTTCGCATCCGCAGCGTCCGATGTGTTGAAGCGGTAGAGCCCGCGCAACACGCCTTCGCGCACGTGCTCGCCCTTTGGCATCTCCGGCATATGCAGCGGCTCGTTAGTAACCGTGAGATAGTAGAAAATCGATTCCTGATCCACGTACATGCGCTTGATGCCGTCTCGAATAATGATGGCAATCTCGTAAGCGAATGCCGGATCGTAAGCCAGCAAGTTCGGCACCGGCAGCGCGAGAACGTGACTGTGACCGTCCTGATGCTGCAAACCTTCGCCCGCCAGCGTTGTTCGTCCCGCCGTTCCGCCGACCAGAAATCCGCGGCACCGCATGTCGGCCGCAGCCCAAATCAAATCGCCAATCCGCTGGAACCCGAACATCGAGTAATAAATAAAGAACGGAATCGTATTGATGCCGTGGTTCGCATAAGCCGTGCCCGCCGCAATGAACGAGCACATCGACCCCGCCTCAGTAATCCCTTCCTCTAGGATCTGTCCGTTCTTGACCTCCTTGTAATAAAGAAGCGTATCCATATCGACGGGCTCGTAAAGCTGCCCTAGGCTGGAGTAGATCCCAACTTGCCGGAACAATGCCTCCATGCCAAACGTGCGCGCTTCATCCGGAATGATGGGGACAATCAGCTTCCCCAATTCTGGATCGCGAAGCAGCTTTGCCAGCAGCCGCACGAAAACCATGGTGGTCGAGGCTTCCCGCCCTTCGGTTCCTTTGTAGAACTCCTCAAAGTAAGACTCGGGCACGGGCTTCAGCGGCGCGGCCTGCACTTTGCGTTGCGGCATGTATCCGCCCAACTGCTGCCGCCGCGCCTGCATGTATTTGATCTCGGCGCTGTCGTCCGAGGGCCGGTAGAACGGCGCATTGTGCAGTTCGTCGTCCGGAACCGGAATCCCAAATCGCGAACGGAACATCTCCAACTCTTCTTCATTCAATTTCTTTTGCTGGTGAGTGATGTTTTTGCCCTCGCCCGCTTCGCCCAGGCCATAACCCTTGATGGTCTTGGCCAGAATGATCGTCGGCGACCCCACATGATCCACCGCGGCCCGGTAAGCGGCGTGCACCTTGATCGGATCGTGCCCGCCCAGCCGCATGCGCGCCAGTTGTTCATCGGAAAGATGCTCGACCATCTTCAGCAGGCGCGGATCCGTCCCGAACAAGTTCTGTCTGAAGTAAGCTCCACTCTCCACAAAATATTTCTGATACTGCCCGTCGCTGATTTCTCCCAAACGCCGCACCAGAATGCCATCGCGGTCTGCCCGAATCAGGCTGTCCCAATCCGTGCCCCAGATCACCTTGATAACGTTCCATCCCGCGCCGCGGAAAATCGCCTCGAGTTCCTGAATAATCTTCCCGTTGCCGCGCACCGGCCCGTCCAGCCGCTGCAAGTTGCAGTTCACCACGAAAATTAAATTGTCCAGATTCTCCCGCGAAGCCAGCGTGATCGATCCCAGCGACTCCGGCTCATCCATTTCCCCGTCGCCCAGAAACGCCCAGACTTTACCGCCGCTAGACTGCTTCAGTCCGCGATTCTCCAGATAGCGAATGAAGCGCGCATGATAAATCGCCTGGATCGGCCCCAGTCCCATCGAGACCGTGGGAAACTCCCAGAAGTTCGGCATCAGCCACGGATGAGGATACGAACTCAGCCCGCCCCCGGGCTTCAACTCGCGGCGAAAGTTCTCCAGCTTCTCCTTCGGAATGCGGCCTTCAAGATAAGCGCGGGCATAAATTCCGGGCGCGGCGTGGCCCTGAAAATAAACGAAATCGCGGTCGCCGCTCTCCGTGCGCGCCTGAAAAAAATGATTGAAAGCGACTTCGTACAAAGTCGCTGCCGAAGCGAACGTCGAGATATGCCCGCCAATGCCTTCCTGAATCTTGTTCGCGCGCACCACCATGGCCAGCGCGTTCCAGCGCACCAGGCTCTTGATGCGGCGTTCCATCTCCTGGCTTCCGGGGAACGGCGGTTGCTGCGGCGCGGGAATCGTGTTCTGGTAAGGAGTGGTCGCCGAAAACGGAAGATTCACTCCCGCCGCGCGTTTCGCATGCAGCGCCAGTTGCTGCAGCAACCGCCCCGCGCGCACCGGGCCGCCGCCTTTGGCCAGCACATAGTCCAGCGAGTCAACCCACTCCCGAGTTTCCAATACCTCTTGACCGTCAGTTTCCGTTTGAGCCACGTCTGATATCTCCATCGGATCGAGCCGAATGTTCCATGATATTCAATTGCGCGGAATTTTGCTGGCCGAACGGGCGACGCCCATGTTATGACAGCATGTGGGGACAGCCGCCTCAGCTGTCCCGCTGAGCGAAGCGGGGTGGCATCTCCGCCAGTGTCAGCCGGTAACAGCGGAGGGCGGAAAGAGCGGCGTAAGTGAGGCATTTATTTGAATTCATACTACGATTCCTCGCGGCTATTCTTGCTGTAGGGGCCTGTGTTGTTTTGGGTGTATTCGTTTCCTGGCTACTCGGAGGATTTCTCTTTCGCAGAGGAGTCATTGGCGATGCTACTCTTTTCAGTTTTCCGCTGTACGGAGTGCTTCCAGGACTGATTGCCGGCGGTGTGTGTTACGCGGTTATCTTGGTTGGCAGACGGGAGTCAAAGTAGCCCACTACCACGCCCGGCCAACCGCACCACCGCCCGCGCCTAAACGTTCTACAATGCCAAGGGTCTGGCTGGATGTACGCCAGGAGGTCGTCAAATGTTGCGAATCACTCTGATCGTGATCGTGCTTGCGATCATCAGCATCCTGATTCCCCGCCTGATCTCGGAATCGCGCGTGGCTGTTCCCGGCCCCGGCAGCGCCGCTCCCAACTTCACCTTGCCCTCGCAGCAAGGCCCTCCCGTCAGCTTGAATGACTATCGCGGCAACTGGATCGTCCTCTATTTTTATCCCAGGGATCAGACTCCCGGCTGCACCCGCGAAGCCCGCAACTTCCAGGTTGATCAGTCCAAGTACGCCGCCCGCAACGCGTTGGTTCTCGGCGTGAGCGTAGACAGCGTGGACTCCCACAAGAAGTTCTGCGCCAAAGAAGGGCTGAATTTCAAGCTGCTGGCCGATAGCGACGGAAAGGTCAGCCAAGCCTACGGTTCACTGAAAAACCTGGGACTGACAAAGTTCGCCGCCCGCCACACCTTTTTGATCGATCCCACCGGCAAAATCGCCAAAGCCTATACCAGCGTCGATCCCGCCCGCCACAGCGCAGAGGTGCTGGCCGCCCTCGACCAACTGCAAAAACAGTAATTGTCATCCTGAGCCAGCGGAGTCACCGGCGAAAAACCGGGGACTCCCAACGAAGAGCCTGCTCTGAGCCCGAGATCTTCAAATTACCAAATTACAAAATTACCCAATTACCAAATTTCCTAAATTACCTCAGTAACTTTCGAGTGATTCCCCCGCGTTCTACCATGCCTTTGCAGAGCTTCAGAGGGGGAGCGTCCGAAATGGGTGATCGTGTCACCCGAGCACCGCAGTCGGGGGAACTTGTACGCGCCAAAGGTTTGCGCCGCGCACTCAAGCGCGGAGCCCCGCCCACGTTCATTCCTCCCGCCCTTCCCAACCCCGCCGCCCAGCCGTCTTCGCTTAACTGGTATTCCGAAGAAAAGAGGGCCGCGGATGAGAGGGGAAAAAATTCTGCCGAAAACAGTTCACCACAAGAAGCTACTGAAGCAATCCTCGACCTCCGCCGTCAGTATCTCGAACAACTGTTCGAGAGTTCGCCCGACGCTCTGGTTGTGCTCGATGCCTCCTTCCGCACGCAGTGCGTGAACCGCGAGTTCCAGCGCATGTTCGGTTACTCCGCACCGCAGGCCATGGGCCAGCCCATTGACTCCCTCGTAGTTCCTCCCGAGCGAGCCGCCGAATCCGATTGGGCTGCGACCTGCCTGCTGCGCGGCGAGCAGATCACCCTCGAATCCCAGCGCCGCCGCCGTGACGGATCCCTGATCGACGTCTCCATCTCCGCCGCTCCCTTGATCGTCGCCGGCCGCCCGAATACTTTCTACGCCCACTATCGCGACATTTCCGGCCGCAAGCGCGCCGAAGCTCTCAGTTCAGCCCTCTATCGCATTGCCCAGAAAGCCAGCGCCGCACAGGATCTCCAGCAGTTCTTCGCCGCCATCCACGGCATCGTCGACGAACTCATGTGTGCCCGCAACTTCTCCATCGTCATCCAGGATCCCGAATCGCAATCGCTCAGCTACCCTTACTTCGTAGACGAGCAGGAGTCCGCTCCTTCCCACACGAAACTCGCCTCCGGCCTCGTCGAATACGTGCTGCGCACCGGCGAGCCTCTGCTCTGCACTCCCGAAATCGCGCAACAAATGCAGCGCCGCGGCGAAGTCCAACTCGCCGGCAAGCCTCATCTTCATTGGCTGGGCGTCCCACTCAAGGTCAACCAGCACGTCCTGGGCGCGCTCGTGCTCAAGAGCCGTTCCAAAAACACCCGCTTCTCCGAGCACGACCGCGATGTCCTCACGCTGGTTGCGCAGCAGTTGGCCGCCGCTATCGACCGCAAACGTAACGAGCAGGCGCTGCGCCGCTCCGAGGTCCGCTACCGTTCCCTGGTGCAAACCGCCGTTTACGGAATTTACCGCTCCAGCCTCGACGGCCGCTTCCTCGACGTCAACCCCGCTCTCATCGGAATGCTCGGCTATAACTCAGCCCTCGAGATTCTCGCCCTCGATCCTCAAAAAGACGTCTTCGTCGATCCCGCCGAATACACCCGCCTGGTCGACGAATTCCGCCGTAGCGGACGCATGGACGGTTTCGAAGTCCGCTGGAAACGCAAAGACGAAGGCATCATCACCGTCCGCATCAGCGGCCGCGCCGTAGCTGGAGGCGACGAACCCTCCGACGTCCTCGAAGCCATCGCCGAAGACATCACCGAGCGCCGTCTCCTCGAAGATCAATTCCGCCAGGCCCAGAAAATGGAAGCTGTCGGCCGTCTCGCCGGAGGCATCGCCCATGACTTCAATAATCTGCTGATGGTCATCAGCGGCTACACCGAAGTCCTGCTCGACCAACTCACGCCAGGCCATCCGCTGCACGCCAAAGCCGAAGCCATTCAGCAAGCCTCCGATCGCGCCACCACGCTCACCCGCCAGCTCCTCGCCTTCAGCCGCAAACAGCTTCTGGAACTCAAAGTCATCGACGTCAACGCCATCGTCACCGACATGGAGCGCCTCCTCCGCCCCCTGATCGGCGAGAACATCGAACTCACCACCACTCTCGCTCCCGCCGTCGGCTGTACTCGCGCCGACGCCGGCCAGCTCGAACAGGTCATCATGAATCTCGTCGTCAACGCCAAAGACGCCATGCCGGGCGGCGGCAAAATTTGCATCCGCACCGCCAGCGTCACCCTCGACGACTCCTACCGTCCGGAAAACACCATCATCAAAAACGGCCCCTACGTAATGATCTCCGTCAGCGACAACGGCCTGGGCATGGACCGCGAAACCCAGGTCCGCATCTTCGAGCCCTTCTTCACCACCAAAGAAAAAGGCAAAGGCACTGGCCTCGGACTCTCCACCGTCTACGGCATCATCAAGCAAAGCGGCGGCTACGTTTTCGTCCAAAGCGAACTCGGCCGCGGCACTGTCTTCACCATTTATTTCCCACGAATCGACGAACCCTCCGAAGCTCACGGCGCCGCTCCCGTTTCGCTCGCCGCCGCCGGCGGCACCGAAACCATTCTCCTGGTCGAAGACGAAGACTCCGTCCGCCAGTTAGTCCGCGAAACTCTGGAATCCCGCGGCTACCGCGTCCTCGAAGCCGCCAACGGACAGGCCGCCCTAACCGTAGCCGCCAATCATCCCGACCAAGTCCACCTCGTCATCACCGACGTAGTAATGCCCGGCCTGAACGGCCACGAACTGGTCCAGCAACTCCGGCCCGCCCGCCCCGGCATCAAAGTCCTCTTCCTCTCCGGCTACGCCCAGGACGCCTTTTCCACCCCGCTATCCCCCGAAGCCCAAAAAACTTTCCTGCAAAAACCCTTCACCCTGCAAAGCCTGGCCCGCAAAGTCCGCGAAATCCTCGGTCCCGCCACCAACTAGGTTGTGTCGAGACTGCTTTTCTGTCGGGACAGCCTAAGATTAAGATGATGTGGGGACGGCCGCCTCGGCCGTCCAGCCAAGCGCAGCGAGGCGCATAACCACAGCGCCGCCAGAGCATCCGTGTCGCATGAGCATCGGTGCCGCGTGAACTACTGTGGAAGAGCTACGCTTAAGCGCCGCGTCAAGATCCTTCCTCGAAAAGGGCTTCAGCCCCAGTGCCAGCCCTGTCATAAAAATCTCCCCACAACCGCACCCCATGAATCCGCATCCCTGATCCCATCATCAGTACAATCAGAACTCTGGAGGAAACATAATGGCTCACGAACTACCATCCCTGCCCTACGACTACGCCGCCCTTGAACCCACCATCGACAAGCAGACGATGACCATCCACCATGACCTTCATCACGGCGCCTACGTAAAAAATCTAAACGCCGCAATCGAGAAGCATCCCGAGCTGTCCACCAAGTCCGCCGAAGAATTAATTCGCGACCTCAACGCCATCCCCGAGGACATTCGCGGCGCAGTCCGCAACAACGGCGGAGGCCACGTCAACCACACCATGTTCTGGAAGATCATGAAGCCCAAAGGCGGAGGCGATCCCACCGGCCCCATCGCCCAAGTCATCACCAAAACTTTCGGCAACTTCAAAGACTTCCAGACCAAGTTCAACGACGCCGGCGTAAAACAATTCGGCAGCGGATGGGTCTGGCTAGCCGGCAAAGGCGGCGAAGTCCAAATCATCTCCACGCCCAATCAAGACAACCCCATCTCGCAAGGCCTCTATCCCATCTTCGGCAACGACGTCTGGGAGCACGCCTACTACCTGAAATACAACAACCGCCGTCCGGAATACTTGGCCGCCTGGTGGAACGTGATCAACTGGGAAGAAGTAAACCAGCGTTACGAAGCCTTCAAAACCGGCAAGCAAGTCCAAGAGCCGGCAATGGCGCACCGCTAGAAGTAGAGTTGCTCGTGTGGGTCGGACACTCCTGTCCGACTGCCTTTGACCTGGACTTTTGATTTTGATCGTTCAGTCCTCGGCATAGCCCATGTGGAGACAGCCGCCTCGGCTGTCCCGCGAAGCGAAGCGAGCGGAATCTGTCGAACAGCAAAAGGCCCTGCGCAAAAAGCGCAGGGCCATTAGTTTACTCGTTGAGCGACTCTCAATCTACGCCGCCGCAGTCTCCACATACCCGCTAGGATCAGCCTCGAATTCCTTCCTGCAATCTTCCGAGCAGAAAAAATATTTCCTACCCGCAAACTGCGTCTGGAATTCGCCGTTCTTCTTCTCATCAATTCTCATTCCACAAACCGGATCTGTTGTCATCGCTTCCTCCTGCTGGAGAATTTGTCCGTCCCCCTCCAACAGCAAGGACCCTTCCGTTCTCTGCTCTACCCAAGTGACTGACCCCGTTCACTTTCCCCTTTGTAAAATCCTCCTCTACACCAAACCCCCGAAGAAAAATCTTCAGGCCGCCATGCACCTTATACCCACCCCTCGCGCGGAACAATGACTCTTATTCTCCCGTAGCATCTTCTAACCAATGCGACTAACCAGGAGATCCCGCCGACTACTGCTCTCCCTCTCTCTATACCTGGCATTCTGCTTAGTAGCAGGCATCTTCGTAGCCGATGGAACTCTTCACCCCGCTCGCCGCCCTCTAACCGCAGAAGAAGAAGCCACCACGAGTGAGATCGCAACCCATCTCGATTCTGACCTCGATAACGTTTCTATCACCACGCCAGACGCCATCACTCTCCGTGCCTGGACCATCCATCCCCATCACAGCAATGGCAACGCCGTAATCCTTCTCCACGGTCTGGGCGACAACCGCATCGGCATGACCGGATACGCACAACTGCTCCTCGCTCACGGATTCACGGTCCTGCTCCCCGACGCCCGCGCCCACGGCGCCAGCGAAGGCGAACTAGCCACCTACGGCCTCCTGGAACGCAACGACATCCACCAGTGGTTCGATTTCCTGGTTGCGAAAGCGAACCCGCATTGCATTTACGGATTCGGAGAATCCATGGGTGCCGCCGAGCTCCTGCAATCCCTCTCGGTCGAGCCACACTTCTGCGCCGTAGTTGCCGAATCAAGTTTCTCCAGTTTCCGCGAGATCGCCTACGACCGCATGGGCCAGCCCTTCCATCTAGGCCCCTGGTTCGGACGCACCCTCCTCCGCCCCGTAATCGAATTCGCGTTCCTCTACGTCCGCTGGAGGCACCAGCTCGATATGCAGCAAGTTTCGCCTGAAAATGCAGTCGCCGCTACCACCGTTCCAGTCTTCCTCATTCACGGCCAGATCGACCGCAACATCCCGGCACGCCACTCGCGCCGCATCCAATCGCGAAATCCGAAAGCAGTTCTCTGGGAAGTCCCCAACGCCGATCATTGCGGAGCCATAAGCGCAGCCCCAAAAGAGTTCGGACAGCGCGTACTTGCGGGGTTCTCCGCAAAGCCGCCGAGCGAGACTGACCACTGACCACTGCGCCAACTGACCACCGACTCCGACCACTGACCACTGCCTTTCTGCATTTCCTGTGCAACCCCTGTGCACAATCTGCCTCCCCACTTTCCCAAACTTATCTCCTCTCGCTCCCGCACAAACCGAACTCCAGCCCTCCAAGCGGCTTACAGCCATATCTCTGAAAAGATTCTTGATCCCTGCCAATCCCCGAAAATCCGTGGCAACCATTTTCCTCAAATGCACCGAAAATATTGAATTGACCAAGCGCTCTTTCGCTCGTACATTCTGATTCGCCCTCAACAAAAAAAAGGAATCTGACCTCGGCCAGGACAGTAACCGGCCCCGGATGCAACGCGGAATCAGTAAACGTAGCTCGCCAGCAACTATCGCACTCATCGTCAAAAACTGAGAACCAAGAACTCAGAACTGAGAACTGAGAACTGAAATAAGGCACTCATGAGAGCACCCACCCCATGGATCACCTATCGCACCCGCTTCCTGGTCAAAGCCAAGCAACTCAACACCAGCCTCACCTTCACCGATCTTCTCGGCCGTCAGCACTCCGGACGCAAAGGCGACTACCTGGTCGAATCGACCGAGGGCATTCTCAGCATCGCCCCCCGTCAAATCTTCGAGGACATATATGTACCCGTCTCATCTGGCGAAACTCCAGTCCACGACGAGACTCGAACCCAGTTCAGGCTTGCACCGCCATACGACACTCCGCCACCAGGCGAACCCACCCAGAGGCGCGAACCCGTGCGGCAACGCGAGATGCCCACCCTCTCGCTCCCGCCCCACCTGACCCGCAAATATCCCCAACCCTACCGCGACCGCCGCACTCCCACCCCCGGCCTTCGCTCCCTATAACAGATAAGGAAGTAAGAGCCGTCACAGATCAGGAAGGGCACGACCTCAGTCCTGCCGTAGATAGACTTCGCCTGATCCCGGCTTTCGCCGCCGAGGAATGCCTGCACAACCGTGGAAGAGCGGCGCTTAAGCGCCGCGTAAGCCGACCCGAACGGATCCGGGCTTTAGCCCGCGTCCGCCTTACCACGCCCATAGCCCCAGGCGGTTTTACTGACCACTGGCCACTGACCACCGACCACTGGTTCTGCCCCGTCCAACTGCGCAGCTCAATTGCCCCATGCGGTCTGACTGACCACTGGCCACTGACCACTGACCACTGCTTCTGTGGAAAACCAATCCCCCACCCCCGCACCAAGCCCGTCATTGCTGAGGATACAACCTATGGTGTTTCCCACTTGACAGACACAATAAGCGGGAGTAACTTTGCAATCCCATAGCATCTTTTTGAAACCTTCCCCGCGGGAACGGAGCGGGTTTCAGGATGCGCAGAAGTCAGGCAGAACTACCGGAAGGCGTCAGGCAAGAGGTGACCCGGCGCCACCGGAAGCATAAGAAAAAAGAAGCCTAAGCAACTGGAAACCGGAAATTGGTTTTAAGAAGTGCGGTGGCCGTCAACCCGATCCTCCCCCGGGTCGACGACAGTTTACTGAATCGGAACTACTTTTAACCGCAATGCGGTTTCAAAGGCCGAAGCCCGAAAGCGGAAGCCCGAAGCCGGTTCTGAGGAGCCCAAAGATGGAAGCCATAACCCGCATCGTAGCCGATTCCCTCGCCCGCCACGGCTTGGATCGCCCTATCGACCCCCGCCGCCTGCAGTGGTCCCGCTGGTCCCGTTGCGATTCTCCGCACAGCCTGCTGATAGTCCCCAGCAAGCCCGGCATCTTCGCCCTGGCCGAAGAAATCATGGACTCGGAACCCAGCAACAACAATTTGGGGACAGCCGCCCTCGCTTGTCCAGCCGAGCAAAGCTCGGCTGAGCTTGTGTGGGACCGGGTCTCAGACCCGGTCAGGCCGAGCAAAGCTCGGCTCGATCTCGCTGGCAGCACCACAACTCCGGCCACGCGCCGCATGCTAGCCGTCCTCCACTTCTCCGAAGACGACGACATGGCCTTCACACTCGATCGCATGTTCACCTGCGTCAATCCCATGCGCTCCCGCCTGTCCTCCGGACGCTGCTTTCTCCGCTTCGTAGTAATCGAAGATGGAAACCAGCGTCAGAGCATCTGCAATGCTCTGAACCAATGGCTGATCAACTCGGTCGAAAAGGCCTCCAGCCTGCCAGCCGACTTTCAGTCGTCGCTCGAACTGGCGAGTGTAGGGCGGACGCCCTCGTCCGCCACCGCCGACAGCACCCCAAAACCAGCCCAAGCGATGCAGTCGATCAATTCGATGATGAACCCAGCTCTGAATCTGGATTCCGGGGCCAACAAGAACCTTCACTGTCCTCACCCCCTCCCCTCCGGTTTTTAAACCGGCGGGCGGCTCGCAAGGCCCGGGAGTTGGCAAACCCGGGGAAGGGCACAACTTTAGTTGTGCCGCCAGATTTGGCTTTGAAAGGGCGCGGCTTCAAGCCGCGCCGCTACATGTCGCTATGAATAAATGTGGGCTTTAGCCCGCGAGGTTTAGATGTATCAAGCACCACTGACGCAAGCAGCACCGTGGAAGAGCGGCGCTTAAGCGCCGCGTTGGAAGCAGAATTGATCCGGGGCTTTAGCCCCTGAGGAACTCAGCCCCAAGGGGCGAAAGCTCTTTACAAGACCCGCAACACCCCGAACAGTTTTCCCGTTCGGGAACAACCCAGATTCCCGTCCACCAGCCAGGGACGCCGAATCGGGGCAAGCTAGATAGAATCTAACTATTAATGGAGAGATCAATGCCCGAGCTAAAAACCACCACCGTAGAAACCCCTGCCATCCCTAGCAGGAAGGCCCCCGGCCTCTCCTTCCGCCGCTTCTTCACCAAGCCCGGCGTCTCACCCTACGACGAACTCGAGTGGGATCTCCGCCTCGCCCAGATCACCGACGCCCAGGGCAACGTGATCTTCGAACAAAAGGATGTAGAAGTCCCCAAAGATTGGTCCATGACCGCCACCAACATTGTGGCCAGCAAATATCTGCACGGCAAGGTAGGCACGCCCGAGCGCGAAACCGGAGTCCGCCAGCTCGTAACCCGCGTAGCCGAAACCATCCGCAACTGGGGACTAGCCCAAGGCTACTTCAAGACGTCAGAAGACAGCGCGACATTCCACGACGAACTGGTCCACATCCTCGTTCGCCAGTACGCCGCCTTCAACTCGCCCGTCTGGTTCAATGTAGGATGCGACCGCATCGAGCCCAACTCCGATGCCCGCAACTGGCACTGGAATCCCCAGACTCAGCAGGTCGAGTTCGGCATCACCGGCTATAGCAAGCCGCAATGCTCCGCATGCTTCATCAACTCAGTAAAAGACTCGCTCGACTCCATCCTCACGTTAGCCAAGACCGAAGGCATGCTCTTCAAGTGGGGCAGCGGCACCGGCACCAATCTCTCTCCGCTGCGTTCCTCCACCGAAGGTCTAAGCGGCGGAGGCACGGCCAGCGGCCCGCTCAGCTTCATGAAAGGTTTCGACGCCTTCGCCGGAGTAATCAAGTCCGGAGGCAAAACTCGCCGCGCCGCAAAGATGGTTATTCTTAATGTTGACCACCCCGACATCGTAGAGTTCATCGAGTGCAAACAGAAAGAAGAAGCCAAAGCCCACGCGCTGGTCGCCATGGGGTACGATGGCTCCCATCCCGATTCCGACGCCTACTCCTCCATCTTCTTCCAGAACGCCAACAACAGCGTCCGCGTAACCGACGACTTCATGTACGCCGTAATCCGCGACACCGACTTCTCCACCAAAGCGATCGGGGATGGCTCGGTGATGAAAACCTACAAAGCCAAAGACCTGATGAAGAAGATCTCCGAGGCCACTTGGCACTGCGGCGATCCCGGCATGCAATACGACACCTCGGTAAACCGTTGGCACACCTCGAAGAACACTGCAAGAATCAACGCCAGCAATCCGTGCAGCGAATACATGTTCCTCGACGATTCAGCCTGCAACCTCGCCAGCCTGAATCTCCTGAAGTTCGCCCCCAACGGAACTTTCGATGTCGAAGCGTATCGTCACGCAGTAGATGTCTTAATCACAGCGCAGGAAATTCTAGTAGACAACGCGGGATACCCCACAGAATCCATCATGCGCAACTCCCACGACTACCGCCCGCTAGGCTTAGGCTACGCAAATCTAGGAGCATTGCTAATGGCCGCAGGCCTCCCCTACGACAGCGACGCCGGCCGCGACTACGCCGCCTGCGTGACCGCCATCATGTGCGGCGAAGCCTACTTGCAATCGTCCAGGATAGCCGAACAATGCGCCCCACAAACCCCAGCCACAGACATAGTAGCAACGCGCCTCGGCATAACCGAAGCCGCCAACATGCCCGGAGGAGCCTGCCCCGGCTGGTACATAAACCGCGAACCATTCTTAGACGTAATCCGCATGCACCGCGCCAGCGTAAACAACATAAACAAATCCAACGTCCCCACCAATCTCTACGAAGCCAGCAAACAATGCTGGGACGAAGCCCTAGCCCACGGCGAAAAACACGGCTACAGAAACAGCCAGGTAACAGTCCTAGCGCCCACCGGCACCATAGGCTTCATGATGGATTGTGATACAACCGGCGTGGAGCCTGATCTTGCGCTGGTGAAATACAAGAAACTTGTTGGCGGAGGGATGATTAAGATCGTCAATCAAACCGTGCCTACTGCGCTGTTCAAGCTTGGGTACGATCATGATCAGGCGAATGCGATTGTCAGCTACATCGATGCTACTGGGACCATTGAAGGGGCGCCTCATGTTCGTGACGAGCATCTGGCTGTGTTTGATTGTTCGTTCAAGCCGGCTAAGGGGACTCGGTCGATTGCTTACATGGGACATTTGCGGATGATGGCTGCTGCGCAGCCTTTTATCTCTGGGGCTATATCGAAGACCGTGAATCTTCCGGAGAATGCTTCTGTGGAAGACATCATGGAGGCTTACCTTCAGGCTTGGAAGCTTGGATTGAAAGCCGTCGCGGTTTATCGCGATGGCTGCAAGAAGTCGCAGCCGCTGTCGGCGGCTGGGACTAAGACGGCGCAGAGTAGCGGCGGCGTCTCGCCGGCTTCTTCGACCACGGAGGAAGACAACCTTAACGCTCCTCCGCGGGCGGTGCGGCACAAGCTGCAGGCTGAGCGGGCTTCGATCACGCACAAGTTCAACATTGGAGGGCATGAGGGTTACATCACCGTCGGACTCTATCCGGATGGGGAGCCGGGCGAACTGTTCATCACTATGGCCAAGGAAGGATCGACGGTCTCGGGGCTGATGGATAGCTTTGCGCTGGCCACGTCCATTGCGCTGCAGCATGGGGTGCCGCTGAAGCTGCTCTGCGAAAAGTTCGCGCACACGCGCTTTGAGCCGAGCGGCTGGACAAGCAATCCTGACATCGGCTTCGCCAAGTCGATCATGGACTACATCTTCCGCTGGCTCCAGTTGCGTTTCCTGACTGGGCAGCAGCAGTTCTTGTTCGAGAATCTGAGAGTGAAGCCGCCAGTTGCCAGCGGCCAGTTGCCAGATGGCGAGATGAATGGTTCCCGGCCAACGACCAACGACCAACGACCAACGACGGGTTCTCTTCACGCCGCCGACGCGCTGGCCGGAATCATCGACCTCGGCGACGCTCCCAGCTGCAGCTTCTGCGGCAGCATCATGACCCGCAACGGTTCGTGCTATCGGTGTGGGAGTTGCGGGAGCACGAGCGGGTGCTCATAGACGAGATCTGCCATGAAGAGCGCTGCCCAGTTCGCTGTGTGCATCTCGAATAAGGGGTATGCGGCATCCTTAGAGGTGCGCAAGATTTATCGTCTTATTCCAGATAAGGCGGGGGCGAAGCGCGGTCTGGTTCGAGTGGTTGATGAGATGGGCGAGGATTATTTGTTTCCGGAGGAGTACTTCGTTTCCTTAAGGCCAATCGAATTGGCGCAGGCAGTTTCAAATTGGTCTTGAGGAATCCCAATTTGGCCTAATGCTGGCCTCAGGTGTGGGGAGCTATGGTCGACTTTTTAGAACCCGCGACTCGAAGCAGGGTGATGTCGAGCATTCGGTCGCGCTGGTCTCGTATAGACTGCGCCGTCCACGGCTTGCTCAAGTCCAGGAAAATTAAGCACAAGATGTACCCGGAACTTCCCGGCTCCCCAGACATACTGGTCTACCCTTCAACTCTCGTGTTTCTCGACGGCTGCTTTTGGCATTCGTGTCCTAGGTGCGGAAGACCACCGAAGTCAAACCTGAAATATTGGGTCCCTAAATTGCAACGAAATCAGGTGAGAGACAAGCAGGTCACCCGGCAGCTCCGCAACCAAGGGTGGCGTGTTCTACGGGTATGGGAACACACAATTCAAAGGCGTCCAAAGTTTGTTCTTGAGAAATTGGAGGGCACAATTGGCTACCACCAGTTCGGCAGTGTGTGAATCGCCGTTAGGGTCAAGCACAGAGACACTGCCTTCTGTAGTTTCTCTTTTCTCAGGGGCCGGCGGCCTAGACAAGGGGCTGGAACTCGCTGGGTTCAAAACGTTATTCGCGACCGACTTACATCCCGAAAACTGCGAGACCCTCAAGAAGAATTTCCCCGATGCTGAGGTGGTGGCTCGTTCAATAACGGACTTGTCCGGCCGTGAGATTCTGAAAAAGCTAAATCGTACGGTGGGAGAAATAGACTTGGTTGCCGGAGGTCCCCCTTGTCAAGCTTTCAGCATTCTCGGCAAGAGGAGGTCGCTGGAAGATCCGCGCGGGGCGTTGGTGTTTGAGTTTGCACGCATCATTAAAGAACTCAAGCCCAGAGCGTTCCTCTTCGAAAATGTAAAGGGCCTTACTAGCGTCAACGACGGTCGAGACTGGAAGGAACTGCTGAAGTACTTCCGAGAACAGACAGGATATGAGCTTCACACCGAAGTCCTCAACGCAGCCGATTTTGGCGTCCCTCAATTCCGAGAACGAGTTTTCGTTGTGGGACTACGAGAGCCAAATCGGAACTTTGAGTTCCCCAACGCTACTCATGCTCCGTCAAGCAAGGCGGTGCTGTTGGGACTTCAGTCCCATCTTACCGTGCGACATGCGCTGCGAGATCTGCAAGGCCAACCAAATCACGACAAACGTATTCACGGGGAACGTGTAGCGTCGCGCTACGCAAAAATCTCGCCTGGCGGAAGGGACCGTACCGATCATACGGATCGCCTCGAATGGGATAAGCCCTCCGGAACTGTCTTGGTAGGTTCATCGGCCGGAGGGGGAAGACCACACATTCATCCAAAGGAACACCGGCATATCACGGTTCGTGAGGGTGCGCGTCTCCAGTCGTTTCCTGACAGCTTTGTTTTCATGGGAACTAATACTTGGTAATACCGGCAAGTGGGCAATGCGGTGCCTCCTTTACTCGCTAAGGCGATTGGTGAGAGAATCCGAGACCATCTTGAGTCTGTGCCGCCGCAGACAAGGTCAAGGAACTGAGATTTGCCGCTACCATATGACGGATACTCGTGGTCGTTTTCTCAGCATGCTGTCGCCTACGTTGAACCTCGTAATCTTTTTGGCCTTCTCCAGGGCGCATCCTTGGTTTCAGGACAGGAAGATGTTCGCGAGGCGGTCAATCGGTTTCTAGCGGATAACGAGATCCTCACGCAAAACGTAAGGGCCGGCCGTGGCCCGGACGCGTGGCGCGACTACCAGCAAGTCTTGGCCGAACTCGGCCTGATGTACTCTACCCTTCTGGTTCCATATGTGACGCTCACGCCTATCGGAGAAGCCTTGCTTGATGGGCTAGTCGGATATTCGGAAGCTCTTACCACGCAAGCGCTTCGATATCAGTATCCCAACGGATTCAAGAACGCGAGACTCGAAGACGCGGAAACCCTGGGACTTCAGATCAGGGGCGGTGTCTTAATCAAGCCTGCGATTTTGATAATTCGAACCCTTCTCGGACTGTTCGACACAGATCCGGGCGAAGCGTTCCTAACGGCCTCTGAAATCCAGCACTACTTAGTTCCAATCATCGATTACAGATCAGAGGCGCCGCGGGCGACTCGGATAATTCGGGAGAGGGGACGTGGCGTGCATCTAGTGGAGCATGGGGTCAGGCGCAACGTTCTTGAGTGGATTCGTTTCTTGAAGTGCACCGATCTTTTTGCGGGGAACCGAGGCGACATCCGACTGGCAGACATTGCTATATCTGATCGGGGCCGAGTGGACAATCTCGTCGATTACCACAGCTCAGCGGAAAGCTTCTGGGTGCCGGCGGAAGATGACGCTAGCCGCATACGTTGGTTCGACCACTTCGGCTCGGTTGCAATGGTTTCGCAGTGGACGCGGCAGGAGCAGGAAATTGATACTGAGTATGAAACGCGCAACTACCCGAGGGGCCGAGACGAGGTGACCGAAGTCTTAGGTGGAGAGCCCGAAGGCCCCTTAGCCCGGTATGATCGGATTGGAGCACGCTTGCGCGATCTGACTGCCGCTGGTGATCCACTCGACGTCCCGGAACGGAGGCTTCGCGACTTTCTCCCCCCCGACCTCGTCCGCGTGGAAGCTCAATACGCGAGGTCGGAAAAAGCTCGCACCCTTCATGCACGAATGGTGAGGGAGCTTGCGAGCGCATTCCGTCAAGGTGGTGCTGACGTTGTGGAGGACCCTAACTCCGTCGATCTCTTGGTAACCAATCAGCAACGGGAGGGCATTATCGAGGTTAAGACGGTGCTTCCTCGCAATCTCAGGTACCGCGTCCGCACTGGTGTCGGTCAGCTTTTCGAATATCAATACAGGCGCAAACTCGAGACACGCCTATTAGGCGCGAAGGTGCGCTGGTCGACTTTCTGAATTCACACCTCAACATTGGGCTTCTTACGAGAACTGATGCTGGCGAATATCAGGCTTTTCCGGCTGGAGACAATACTATTCTAGATGTCCTTCACTGATAGTGGCGCAGGCGGACAAGAACTGAAGTCGTGCCCTTCCCCGGTCGTGGTGCGTCCAAACTCCTAGAGGGTTGAGGCCGTGGAATCCCACGTCTCGCAAAAGACGCGAGACATGGGGCACCCCTTGGTTCGTGGTGGCTCAGTGGACAAAAATAAGTAACCTCCCGATTTTCTCTCAGGGCTTGCTGTGGTAAGGTGCATCAGTGGTCTCCCGGGGTGAATCATGACAGATCGTTTGCAAGAACTTCTAGACCAGGCGAAGAGGGCTGTTCCCAGCGCAGAGGAGAAAGAAGAGCAACGGCGGGGCTTCGCTTACGGGAACACGAAGATTGAAAATCCTCGTATCACGCGGGAGATGGTTGACCGGGAGGCGGATGCGCTAGGAGCTCCGAAGAATGAGCGAGGAAACGGATCGGCATAGCAAAGCGCTCGATGTCGAGCTGATCGCCGATCCCATTGCACGCGCCGAAGCCGAGGCCAAGAATGGCATAAGGCAGTTCGATGCTGTCGTCGAACTGATCGATTACTTTCTGTCGCCAGACAGGAAAGTTAGATTGCGACCGTCCCATCTGCTTCACCTGCATCGCATCGCGCTTGATGGCATCAGCTCGTACGCGGGGAACTACCGTCCCGCGGGAATTGAGATTCATGGCAGCCGCCACCAGCCGGTCGGTGCACATCTTGTGCCCGGCGAGATCGAAGAGATGTGCGACTACATCAATGAGAACTGGGACCGGAGCTCGCCGTTACACTTAGGCGCTTATGCACTTTGGAAGCTCAATTGGATACATCCGTTCACAGACGGAAATGGACGCACGGCGCGGGCCTTATCCTACCTGCTGCGGGCCTTATCCTACCTGCTGCTCTGCGCCCGGCTCGGGTATCGGCTTCCAGGAAAAAACACAATCCCGGAGCAGATCGCGGCCGACGAGACTCCTTACTACAAGGCGCTGGAAGCTGCCGACAGGGAGTGGGCAGAAAGGAAGGTTGATTTGTCCGTCCTCGAGAAACTGCTTGCCGATCTGCTCGCCAACCAGTTGGTTTCTGTCCACGACGAAGCCACAGGCGGCCGCCCTTAGCGTGGTGCCGGGTGCCCATCTTTCGCGCACTTTGCGAAAGTCGGGATTCCACGGCCCGTGTCTCTGGGGACTCTGGGATCTGCACGACAACCCTGGGTCCCCGGGTTTGATCGTAGGCTTATAATGAACGTATGCGGCAACCGATCAGAGTCGACAACAGCCGGCCGATGACCGTGTACGACACGGCGCGGATTTTGGGCGTTTCCAAGAAGCGTACCGAAGAGATCATCCGTGAAGTACGGCGGACGATTCACAGAGATCCCAAAACTGGGAAAATCGTGATCCGAACCAATGGATGGGGAAAGACGGCCGGTAATCATAGCTCCCGCAATGGCACGAAAACTCGCAAAACAGCCTCGGCGCGCCGCAAAGCTTCGCGTTAGGGACGAATCTGTCTTCCTCAACATTCCGAATCTTCCCGCCTACATCCAGAGTTTTCCACAGGGGAAAGTGAAATCCGTGTGACGGATGACCGTGACATGGGTGGTAAATGTTGAAACACTGGGAGTAGCTGGGAAGAAAGTGGTCAGTGATCAGTGATATCAGTGATCAGTGGCCAGTGTTGGGTGAGTCGGTGGTGGTCACAGGAGTGGGATTCGGAGTTGGACACAGGGAAGTGAGCCAAACGCGCGAATCGCCCGCAAAGAACCCTTCGGCTTCGCTCAGGGCAGGCTGCGGGCGATTCGCGCGGCTCGATCAGATCCTTCGGCGGCAAAGGGCGCCCACCTCAGGATGACAAGGTCATTTTTGATATGGGCAAAGGGCGCCCGCCTCAGGATGACAGTGCATGGGCGAGGCTTGGGAGAGCCTCGTATTTTTTTGTCTGGAGACGGACGAGAGGAGATTCGGGATGAGGCGGAAGGCTAATCGGTTAGCGGGTGGGTTGTTGAAGGGGTGCAAGGAGCGTGGGGAGTGGGCGGAGCTATATTTCATGATGATGGTGGTGGGTTTGGGGATGAAAGTGTTGCGGTTGTTTGGGGACTCGGGGCGGTATGACGTGGGCGTGGAGAATGGGTCGCGGGTGGTGCGAGTGCAGGTTAAGTCTACGATCTACAAGCGGCGGGGGGAGGGTTACAGCTTGAACGTGATGGGGCCGCAGAGGAAGAAGTATGAACCGGGGTCGGTGGATTTTTTTGCGATTTTGCTGATCCCGATTGATGAGTGGTACATCATCCCGTATGAGGTGATGGGGCGGACGAATTTGTCGATCCACTTCACGCCTGAGAGTGTGCGGCAGAAGTATGGGGCTTACCGGGAGGCCTGGCATTTGCTGCGGGAAACTGGGTTGACGATTCAGGCTTGTGTTGATCCGGAGTGGGAACAGACGGGGGTTCCAAGTCCCCAGAGGGATGGAGTTGTGGAATCCCAGGTCTCGCAAAATACGCGAGAGCCTTCGACTCCGCTCAGGGCAGTCCATGGGAACCCCCAGTCGTGGTGGCGTCGGCTGACAGCAGGTTCCTCCCCCTCGGCTTGGCTCGGGGCTGCGCCCTTCGGGCTCCGGCAGAATCGCTCGGAATGACAAAATGCGCGGATCGGAATGACAAAATGCGCGGATCGGAATCGAAGCGACGCATAAATTAAAGGCTCCCTTCCAAAACATAAGGAAGGGAGCCTTTGTGTCACCGCTTGCTTTGCTATGCGACGCTGCGGGATCTTGCGGGGGTCAGCTCTGGGGCGGCGCCGCTTACCTCGTCGTGTACTGGAGCTTTCATTCTGCGCAGCACGAAGAACGCGAGTACCGCCGCCGTCAGGTCGAAGACGATGGCTACGCGGAAGACTCCCGCCCAGCCCGTCTTCGGCAGCGTGAATTTGGCCGCGAAGGGTGTCCAGACCGTGGGCACCACGGTCAGGATGATCCCGTAGATGATCAATATTCCCGCTACTGACAGCAGAATGGCCTTGGTGTTTCGCCCCAGATCCATCCGCAGCGCCTTGGGCAGTACGAACACGGCGAACAGCACCAACAGTCCGCCCAGCACGAGCAGGAGGTCGGCGCGGAAGTCGAAAGCCTTACCCGCGGCCATTGCGGACCCGATGGGCACGAACACGGAGGCTGTACCCTTGGCCGTGTAGAGGAAGCCATAGTTCGCAGTGGCGTGCTTGCGACCGAAGAAGTCTCCGCACAGCGCCGGGAACAGCGAGTAGATCTCGCCCCAACCGAAAAACGTAAACGCGCTGAAGATAACGAAAAGCAGCGGATTATGGGCGAACTTAATGAGTGCGTAGATGGCCACGCCTTCTAAACCGAAGGCAAGGGTCATGGTCATCTCCCGGCCGATGTGGTCGGAGATCCATCCCCAGAACGGGCGGCATAGTCCGTTTACCAAACGGTCAGCCGAGAGCGCAAAGACCAGCGCCGGCATGACCAGCCCCAGGAGATGGACTGGTACCTTATCAACCTTGAAATCGACTGCCATGGGGTTGAGTTGGGCCGTCGCCATAAGGCCCCCGGTCGCCACCATAGTCATCATCAGGTACATGAGCCAGAAGTGGGGCGTAGCGGCCATTTCACCGGAGGTAAAATCCACCGGCGACTGGCGCAACTTCACTTCCTCGCTGCCTTTTAATCTCCAGGTCTTGGGCAGCCAGCCGGTCGGGGGCGACTTGAGAAAGAACGCCGCCACGATCACGGTCAATCCCTGCAAGATTCCCCAGCGGATGAACGCGGCTTGGTAGCCCGCCGAAGCGATCATGCTGGCGATGGGCGCAACCGTGAAGGCGGACCCAGCGCCGAAGCCGGCAGCCGTCAGTCCTGCCGCGAGCCCCCGGCGATCGGGGAACCATTTCAAGGCGCTGCCTACGGCGGTGCCGTATACGATGCCGGCGCCCACTCCAGAAAGAGCGTAGGAGAGATAAAGAGCGGTTAGCGACTCGGCTCTCCCGCTGCCAACCCAGCCTAGCCCTGCCAGGATCCCCCCGGCCATCACCAATAACCTAGGGCCGAACCTGTCCACCAGCCAACCCTCGAAGGGCACGAGCCAGGTCTCGAGGAGTACGAAGACGGTGAAGGTCACCTGGATGAGGGCCTGCTCCGACTTAAGGTGCTTCTGGAGCGGCGGCACGAACAGCGTCCAGCCATACTGGAAGTTCGCCACCGCCACCATGCTGAGGATGCTAAAGAAGAGAATGACCCAGCGATTCGATTCGCTGGGAGTAGAACTGACGGTTGCTGAAGATGCTGCCATAGGTGACCTCCGACACGGAGCGTTAAACGTGAACAGCGCTACTGCCGGAACCACACGGTCCGGCAGAGTCGTACCGGTTCACCCAGGAGGGCGTGAACTCGAGAATCCTTTGGCTCGGGCGAACCGTACTATATACTGGTCCACTCATCGAACCACTTGCGGCTAGGGAATGTAGCATGGTTATCCCGAGCTGTCAATGGCCCGAAAACCCTCGTGGCGAGGCTCATTTGGCCAGTGAGCTTTCTGCTGAGGAGGGCGAGTGGCGAGAAACGACAGCCATGGACGACAGCCTGCGAGCCCAGATCGAGAATTATTTGTCGCGCCTTGACGGTCTGAGCAGCCGCGGGCGCCAGCTTCGCGACGCTTTGGCGGCGGACCCGTCCAGCGCCTCGGTGATCGCGGAGAATCGGGCCTGGCAGGAAGACTGCGGGGTCACGATCAATCAATTGTCCGGGGGCAGCAAGGCTCACTGGCTTGCCCGGGCGTTCAGCCAGGGATTCCTAATGCGCTCGACGGACGGCCGGGCCGTGGAAGAGGTTGCGCCTACGGAGATTGTTACGCGGTTGCTGGACGTCCTTGAGCAAGCGGTTGCCTCGCTCTCGGGAGCGGATGATGGCGCGGTGATTTCCGCATCGTCGCCGTCGGAGCAGCCGGCTCCCCGGCGGTTCGAATTCGTTCACAACGCCGAACTGCAGCCCGTGGTGGAGCAGGCCTATATCGATAGCCGGCGCGCGCTTGAGCAAGGGGACTTCGACCTGGCGCTGCGCACTTCTTGCGGAATCCTCGAGGCGATCGTTACTGACGCGCTGGAGCACAAGGGACTGAGCGCGCTGATTGCGTCAGGCTCACCTACCGGGAAGATTGCCGATTGGTCGTTTGAGACGCGGCTCACGGTGGCCGAGAGGGTGGGACTGATTCGCGGCGGGTGCGCGCGGTTACCGGCAGTGGCGCGGGCGTATCGGGATCATGATGGTGCTCCGAAGGTGGAGGTTTCCGAGCGCGATGCGCGGACGACAGGGCAGGTGCTTAAGGTTGTGATGAGGGATCTGGATCCTGGGAGGTAATCGGCCACGGGGGCTGAAGCCCGCATAGATTCTGGGCTTTACGCGGCGCTGAAGCGCCGCTCTTCCACGGCGCTACGCTCTTCCGTGACGCTACACGAAAACCGCTAGTCTTCCAGATCCTGACGGAAGACTGGTTGGGAGGGATCGAGGCTGCCCTCGATAACTGCTACTAGCAGGTTTTCGTAAGCTTCCGTGGCATCGGGCAGAGACTTGTACCCGCGCTCGCGCTGAAGCGCCCCGCTTTCCGAGTAGATTAGCGTGAAATAGCGGCCCGAGGAATATTGCAATTCGAGCAACTTATCCGGCCGGTCGGGATCGCCTTCCTGTCCCAGCACATCCATCAAAGCGACAGTCCACTGCCGGCCTTTGGGGTCGGTGACGACCTCGTGCTCGACGTACTGCCACTCGTCCATGCTCCACAACGGCATAGTCAGTCTTCATTCAAGCAATTGCGCCAGCGCGCTTGCGACCTGCGTCCCGGTGAACGGTTTCGGAACCACCAGGACGCGGTGCGCACTACGGGAACGCAGGCTTGCGGCGGCGGTTTCGGGCGTGTCACTGATGATCACGACCGGAAGTTCGGCGTGACTCGGGTGGTGACGGACGCTGTCGAAAAGCGCCTCGCTCATTTCAAAGGCGGTGCAGTCGAGCACGAGCGCATGGGCGCGCTGCTCGAGAACCAGTTCGTTCACCGCGCTGGTATAGCCCTCGGCGAAGACTTCGTAGCCATGATCGCGCAGCGAAAACGTCAGCAGTTCGGCAATCTCCGGCGTGTCGTCGATGAGCAGGATGCGGCGCAAGCGTGTGCTACTTCTTGCCGGGTCCGGCGCCGGGCAGCCGCGGTTTCTTGGCCGCGCAGGGTTCGAGATCCATGACCCAGACTCGCCCGCCGGCGGTGTAGTAGGCGCGTTGATCGTTCTCGATCATCGCTCCCCAGGCCTCCAGAGTGCGCATGGCAAAAGTGTATCCCTCGAAGTTGTTACGCGTGTGATCCAGCACTTCGTTGGTGTGCCAGTTGTTGGTCAGGATCGCGTCACCGGCGTGCACGCGCAGGACGGTGTAATAGCGGTCGAACGCCGCCTCAGGCCGAACATCGCGCGTCGCGCCGCGCTTCTTGCCCTCGGTGACTATGTAACTTTCCTGTCCTTCCGGCTCGACTTCAGGTTCAAGTTGATTTGGGATAGTTTTGGCGTTCATAAGGTCTCCGCTACGGCCTCGGCTTCTGCTGCCGATGCCATGTTTACAAGGTTTTTCGCATCCGCGGCCTGAACTAATGCCTCGGGCAACTCAACTCCCATGATGCTCCACTGCTCGTTGGCGAACTTCTGCAAGGCGGCAATGTGCTCGGCGTGGAGGTGGCCGAAGCGTCCTTGCAATTTCAGGTACTCGGACACCGGCCGCATGCTTGCCGGACGGAAGCTGTAATCATAAGCTCGCTTTTCTGGATTCCACTCCCACATGGGATAGAGCCCGCATTCAACGACCAGCCGGCCAAGATCGATGGAGCGCGGCGTCTCATACACGAAGCCCTTCTGGCAGGGCGTGTAGACCATGAGGTACGCAGCGCCTTTGTGGTTGAGTCCCTTGCGAACTTTGTTCATTAAGTCGATGGGATAGCCCACGCTCGCGGTCGCCACGTAGCAATGAGGATGACCAGCCGCCATCATCCGTGCGAGGTCCTTGGGGAAGAGCTTCTTGCCTTCCGGTACTTCCGGGCCCGGAGGCGAGAACGTCGTCATGCCGCCATAGGGCGTGCGCGACGACGCCTGGATGCCGGTGTTCGCGTACTGCTCGTTGTCGTAGCAGATAATCAGGCAATCGTGATTGCGGTAGAGCGCGCCGGAAATCGAAGCCAGCCCGATGTCGGACGCGCTACCGTCGCCCGCTTCGCAAATGATGTTCGGAAAAGCGCCTTTCCACTTGCCCTTGCGGATCATGGCTTCATAGGCCGCGGCCACACCCGCGGTGAAGCTGCCGGCGCTGCCGATCTGCGTGTGCGCCCAGGGTACGTTGTAGGGCGTGCAAAGATACGAACTGTTCGCCACATACATGCAGCCGGTCGGTCCGACGAGGATGGTATTGTCGCCCGCGGCTTTGCTCGTCATTCGGTATTGGATGGAGGGCCCACAACCGGCACAGGTGCGGTGACCGGGAACAAACGGCTCGCTCGACGGTAACTCAGGGTTGTAGAAACGCGCTCCTTGATTTGGGCTATCGAGAATCGGCAGCAGCTGCCGCTGGACTTCTATGGTCGCCATATTATTCCTCCGACAAAAATCTTGGTATCGAGCAGTCAGCCTCAGGGGCTAAAGCCCCATTTCCTGCCGTGCTCAACGGCGCGGCTGAAGCCGCGCCCTTTCAAAGCTCTTACTCTTCGAATCCAACCCAGTGAGTGCGCTTTTCGATTTTGCCACGCCGTTGCGCATCCAGCATCTTCTCAGTCATCCAATAAAATTCCTTGAGCACGATCGCCTCGCCGCCCATGCCCGCCATGAATGAGAGGACGAGGGGCCGCTGCCGGCTTTCATACAGCGCCGCGCAGACCTCGGCATAGAGCACGCCGCCACTGCTCACGCTGCCGAGTCCCAAGTTGGTCTCAATCACGCCGACCACTTTGAATTTGCTGAGGACTTCGCGCACACGCTCGGTTGGGTACGGTCTGATGGTTCTCAACCGTACCATGCCGACTTTCAAGCCCCGGTCGCGCATGTGCTGGATCGCGAAGCGCGCCGTCACGCCATGCGCGCCCTGAAGGAAGAAGACCACTTCGGCGTCATCGGTCATGAATTCTTCGATCCACGGATCGTAACGCCGGCCGAAGATCTGCGCGAACTCCTCGTGGACCTGTTCGATCACCGCCATGGAATCTTCCATGGCGCGCGCGCGCTCGAGTTGCAGCGGCGGGCCCTGCTCGGGCATGATCTGCGGTCCGTGCGACACGGGATGCCGCGGATCGAGCGGGTAGGGATGCTTGTAGGTCGGAAGGAATTCCTTCACCTGAGCCGGGTCGGGCAACTCGACATCACTCGTGATGTGCGAGACGAAGAAACCATCCTGGCAAACCATCTGGGGCAGGAGCACGCGCGGGTCTTCGCCGATGCGGTAGGCCATGAGGTGATTGTCGAAAGCTTCCTGGGCATCGCAGGACCAGCCCATGAGCCATCCCATGTCGCGGGTCGATAGTGCGTCAGTATGTTCGGAGCCGAAATCGCCCGGTGGATCGAGCGTGCGGTCGGCGATCATCATCTGCACCGGCATGCGGCTGCCGGAGATCGGCGAGTAAAGTTCGTAGGCGAACTGCACGCCTACGCCCGAGCTGCCGGTGAACACGCGCGCTCCGCTTGACGAAGCGCCGTGCGAGATGCTCAGTTGCGAATGCTCGCTGTCGGCCACGATGTACTCGGCGTCGAGTTCGCCATTGGCCACCATTTGCGCCAGCGCCATCATGGTCGCCGTGTAAGGCCGGATGGGGTAGGCGGCAATCACATCGACGTCGGCGTATTTGGCGGCCTGCGCCGAGGCGACGCAGCCGTTGATCCGGACTGTTTTCTTTTTTCCTGCTGTAGCCGTTGCCATAAATTCACTCCGATTCTAGATGTTCTTTGCGGGCCGGTCTCCCAGATGGATCAGCTCTTGCGCTTGCCGTCCGTGCAGACCCGGTGAGATTGCGAACGCCGTATCCATGCGCACCACGCCGGTATCGAAATCCAGCTCGGGCACGCCCTCGAGGCAGCCCGTGGGACATTCTTCGATGCAGACGCGGCAGCCTTTGCAGTAGTCGACCAGAATCTTATACAGGCCGTTCGAGCGCGCTGGACGGGCGATGCACGGCTCCGGACAAACCAGGTAACAATTGTCGCAGGCGTTGCAGGTGCCGCAACTGAAACAGCGTCCGGCCTCTTCGACCGCCTGCTCTTCCGAGAACGCCTGAATCACTTCTTCTTGTGTCTTGCGCCGGCTTGCCGGCAGCAGGAGCGTCTGCTGGACGCGCGGGAAGTGCGGAAAGTACGTCATGTTCATGCGATTCAGATCGAAGATGACGTCGACGGCGACTGTGCGCGGCTGCAACTTTTCACCGCGCATCACTTTGTCGACATTGAAGGCGACGCGCTTGCCGTCGCCGACCGCGTTGACCACCATCAACGGCTGACCGGAACCCAACTGCACGATGTCGCCCGCGGCGAAGAAATTCGTGTCGCCTAGACGCCCGAACTTGTCGATCTTGATGGTGCCGCGCTCAGTCTTGAATTCGTCCGGCAACCACGCGAGCGAGGCATGCTGTCCTACGGCGATGATCACGTTGTCGACGGCGAAACGCTGGGCGGGAGCTTCTCGATCGACGGTGATTGGCGAAGCGTTGATTGCGCCCGAAAACCGCGCTGGATGCAGTTGTAGAGCCTCGACCTTGCCGTTGCCGAGCACCGCGGTCACGGCCAGCCCGTGCAACAGTTCCACTCCTTCTTCCATCATGTCGTGGAGGTCTTCGGGGACAGCCGGCATTTCCTGGGGATTCGCTTCCACCGTAATCATGGTTACTTCCACGGCGCCTTGCCGCAGCGCTTCGCGGGCGCAGTCGATTGCAGTGTTTCCTCCTCCGATGACAGCGACCCGGGCGCCGAGTTTGACTTTCGATGTGCCCATGCCAATGTCGCGAAGGAAAGGAAGTCCGTAAAGGACGCCAGGTTTGCTCTCGCCTTCGGCTCGTACGCTGTTCGGCTCGGTGAGTCCCACGGCGAGTACGCAGGCGTCGTAGTTCTTTTTCAGATCGTCCCAGGTGACGTCCTTGCCAACTTCGACGTTGGTTTTGATTGTGATCCCAAGTTGTTCGAGGCGCTCGATCTCGCGATCGAGCACCGATTGAGGAAGTACCCAATCGGGAATGCCGCCGCGATTGAGTCCGCCGGCTTTCGGAGATTTCTCAAGGATCGTCACCGCGTAACCGAGACGCGCCAGTTGGTACGCGGCGCTGTGACCGGCAGGGCCCGAGCCCACGACTGCGACTTTCTTGCCGTTCGATTTTCCAGGCTTGACCACATCGTTGGTCAGCGCCTGTCCCAGATCGCCGAGGAAACGCTCGACCGCGCGAATCGAGATGGCCTCGTCGTACTTTCCACGATTACAGGCTTGCTCGCATGGGTGATAACACACGCGCCCCGTGACAGACGGGAAGGGCATGTCCTCCTTGATGAGCGCGTAAGCGTCCAGATACTTGCCGCGCTTCACCAGGTCGAGATAGCCCTGAATCTTTTCGTTGGTTCCGCAAGCGTTGTTGCAGGGTGGCAGCTTGTCGCGATATACCGGCCTGATGGAGCGCCAGTTGCCGGTGGGGAAAAGGTCCTGACCTTTTTCCTGCGAGGGCGCGGGAGTGATGCCCGCGAAGGGAATCTTGAGACGCTCGGGGATATGTGTGCCCTTTGTCGACATGTGATCCTTCCTAAGCAGCCACTGGATTCAGCGGCATGATGTGCAAGTGTTCGAGTGCCATGTGGAATGCGGTTTTATTCGCAATCATGGGTTCGATGGTTTCCATCTTGACGATGCCCGTCGTCTTTACGACCGCGGCAATCAGCGGAGCGGCGATATCGGGCGCGATCGATTTGTTGCGCTCGGCGGCGCCTTCGGTTGAAAGACGGTCGAGGCCGAGTTCGCCCAGCCGGTAGTAGAGCCATTTGTGGTCGGCCAGATGAGCGGCATCTACGCAGACGAGTTGCGCCAGCCGCTCTGCGCCAGGAACGAAGCGAATCATGTATTCCGGTGTGTAATGCGTATTGATCACCAGCGTTCCGCCGGGAGGCATGCCGCGCATGTAATCCCAACCCTTGACCATGGTGCCTTCGACCAGCACGATGATGTTGGGCTGCTCGTTTTCGTACGTAAGCTCGTTCTCGATCACATCATCGCTTACGCGGCAATACTTACGCGTGGGGCAATTGGTTCGATCGGGATTGTCGACGTAGTTCTCCATTGCCTGCGAATACTTGCCCTCGAGACGGGCCGACGCGGCGATGGAGTTCACGATGTCGCGGCCCTCTCTGTCCATGATGATGCCGCGCGTCCAAACCGTGAGTTCCGTGTAGCTCATAATCAGTCCTCGTTAATGTTATTACTGTCACTTACTAGTTAGTAGATGCGTCGGAACACAAATCGTCGACACCATTCAGCGAAGTCCTCGAAATCGAGATCGGACAGCAGCGCACACACCGGCAACAAAGCCGCATGATGGTCGCGCACGCCGGCCCTGAGGTCGACGCACTGCGCGACCCGGCATGGCGCAGGTGTGGATTCTGAGGATTTGCAGCCTTGGGTGTTTCTCGGCAGACTCTAAGGGCTCACTTCTAAAGAGCAGTTTCCCATTTGCCTGCGATCCGGTCCACAGAGGTGCATGACCTGTAAGCTTTGCCCCAGCACATTCTCTACGCGGGCGGGGCGTCGGCCTCCACTTCTGTCCGGAAAGGAATTACCCCGGGGACTAGCCACTTCTCCCACATCTCATCGATCTTACTTTGGAAGTAATCGATATCATCGTTGGTAAAGTGCGCGAA
>Ga0185299_10001743_pt1 | contig 38702 bp, 37 predicted proteins | sample PaiPotPPA55metaG_FD_128002 | JGI IMG/M metagenome (GOLD analysis project Ga0185299, IMG submission 128002) | Iron sulfur acid spring bacterial and archeal communities from Banff, Canada, to study Microbial Dark Matter (Phase II) - Paint Pots PPA... ...
ATGGGCGGGGCAGCGCGGCGTGCCGGTGATCAGCAATGAATTCGGCGTGTACCGTTCGTTCGCCGACCCGCAGGACCGAGCGCGCTGGATCACTGATGTGCGGACATCGCTGGAACGCCACAACATAGGCTGGGCGATGTGGGATTATTCCGGCAGCTTCGGCTTGGTCACCAATCGCGAGACAAAAGCCAAGCCGGATGAAGTTACGCTGCGGGCGCTTGGCTTGAAGATGCCAGCGGGACAATAAACCTTTCACGGAACTGATCGCGCGCCGCCGGTGTCTAAGCTAGCATCGCAGGGTTCTCTCTTCGTTCCGCCGCCTGAAGTCCCTCTCGCGAGGTGGTCCATGCTCGAAGCCGTGCACCTGACCAAGCGCTACGCGTCCTTGCCCGCGGTACAGGATTTGTCGTTCTCCTTGCGGCCCGGACAAGTACTCGGCTGTCTCGGTCCCAACGGCTCCGGCAAGAGCACCACGGTGAAGATGCTCACCGGATTGTTGCAGCCTACACGCGGCGTGGTTCAGTTCGACGGTCAAAACATTCAAGACAATCTTGAGGCCTACCGAAAGCGCCTGGGATATGTGCCGGAAGAGCCCAACCTGTATCCATATTTGACTGGATGGGAATATCTGGAGCTGATTGGAACGCTGCGCGGGATGCCCCGCCGCGATCTGGAAAAGAAAGTCGATTCGCTGCTGGAACTGTTTTCCCTGCATCCCAGCCGGCACGCCAGCATTGGCTCCTATTCGAAGGGGATGCGGCAACGCATTCTGCTGATCGCAGCGATCATGGACGATCCCGACATCTTCATTTTTGATGAACCCCTCTCGGGCCTGGACGTTACTTCGGCGCTGATCTTCAAGAATCTGGTGCAGGCGCTCGGGCAACAAGGCAAGTTAGTCTTTTATTGTTCGCACGTGCTGGAGGTGGTCGAAAAAGTTTGCTCCGATGTGCTGATCCTGCGGAAGGGTGTGGTGATCGCGCAGGATTCGGTGGCTAACATTGGCCAGATTCTGGGGCAGTCGCTGGAGAATACTTTTCTGCACCTGGTCGACGATGTGGACACGATGAGTCTGGCCCGCGACATTGTCACTGTCATGAAGATGAAGGCGGCATGATTACGGAGGGAATCGACGCGATTGTCCTTCAATGGGAGGAGCGCAGTCAGCGTCCATTCTGGCGGATCGTTCGGCTCTTCGTCGCTCGTATCTTCCGTGGCGGAGGCGACGCGGATACCGACGGCCTCGATCTGGGCATCGGACTCGTGCTCACTCTTGTGGCCCTTCCCGGAGGTTTCGTTTCCCTTTTCTTGCTCGACAAATATGGAACCTTCCTGCAATGGCTGCGTGGCACTACCGTAGACCCCTTGCTGGTTGCGCTTCCCGATGAGTACTTCTTCATCGTCCTCTCCATGACCGTTACCGGCGCGGTTGCGGTGTGGCGATGGGACGCGATCTTTCCCGATCGCCGCGACTATATGAATCTGGTCCCGCTGCCCATCTCGACCCGGACCATCTTCCTGGCCAATCTCGTGGCAGTGCTTTTTTTAGTGGGATTGGTCGCATTCGACGTGAACGCTGCCTCGTGCATTCTGTTCCCCATGGTTGTGGGAGCAACGCAAAGCAAATTCCTATTTTTTGTGAAATTCGCGTTAGTGCATGCGGTCGGAGTAATGCTGGCAAGTATTTTCGCGTTCTTTGCGGTCTTCTCGGTTTTAGGTCTTCTGATGGCGGTGCTGCCGCCGCGGGCCTTCCGACGATTTTCAGCCTACATTCGGGGCATCGTAGTGGTGTATTTGGTCGCCCTTCTCTGCACTACTTTCGCGGTTCCGGACGCGTTGCGGCGGGCGACCGGGCCTGCACCGTCATGGACATTCCTGATGCCTTCATGCTGGTTTCTGGGTTTGTGCCAGTCTTTCCGCGGCCGTGCCGGCCCAGTGCTCGCGGAGTTGTCCAGACTGGCTCTGCCCGGGGTCGCAGCCGTGGTCGCGGTTGCACTCTGTGCTTACGCGCTGAGTTATCAGCGCCACTTTGTACGCATCGCAGAGATCACCGACACAACCGCTGCCGCCCGCAATTCTCGAACATCGCGTCTCGGCCTACTGCTCGACCGCTTCGTGTTCCAAACTCCATTTCAAAAAGCGGGTCTTCGCTTTATTTGCAAGACCTTGCTTCGCAGCGAAGCGCATCGGCTGGTTCTGACCGCGATCGGCGGACTCAGTTTAGTCCTGGCGTCACAGGCCCTGATGGATGCTTTTGAAAACACGAAATCGTGGCGCCAGGCTACGCTTTCTCCTGACGCGCTCTCGATTCCATTTATTCTTTCCTTCCTGATGATTGTTGGTCTGCGCCTCGTCTTCGAGATTCCGGCGGACTTGCGCTCCAACTGGATCTTCCAGTTGATGCTCAATGGAGATGGAGAAGAGTGCGAGCCCCTGGCGAGGAAAGTGATTTTCATCTTGTTGTTGCCCTGGCTGCTCACCCTCACGTTCTTCCTCTACTTGTACGTCCAGGGCTGGTTTGTTGCCTGTCTTCATACGCTGCTGGTGGGGACCTGGGCTGTTTTGTTGACGAATATTGTTCTGATCCGCTTTCGCAAACTCCCGTTTACTTGCACGCTGCCGCTCTTCAAACAACATTCTTTCGTGACGCTTTTATCCGTCTGTTTCGGATTTCTTCTGTACGCGGTGCATACCCCAGAGTTCGAATCATCGGCGCTGGCGAACCCTCTGCGAATGATTGGCCTGATGCCGGTTGCGGCGGTGGCGTGGTACATCCCGCACCATCTGGCCAGAAGCGCCATGGATATCGAAAGGAAACTGATCTTCGAGGAATCTCCGACGCAAACCATTCAGGCGCTGCGCTTGAGCGAATAGTTTCTGGCGGCTGAAAGACGGAATAACTCCGGTTCGCTCAGAATGCACCTAGCCATTTCACGGGGAAACGCGCAGCGAGAGCGTTGGCCAGGCGCTCGTCGGCTGTGATCATTTCGCTTTTGGACTGGATGGCCAATGCCACATAAAGACTGTCGTAGACTGTGCGGCCATAGCTGATCGCCAAATCCAAGGCTTGCGGCACGATATCTATGGAGGGAGCCGTTGCGATGTCGAGGTCGCGCAGGAAAGACATGGCAGCTGCGGCATTGTCTGACGAAATCTCATTTCTTCGAACCGCTTTCCACAGAGCATTTGCCAGTTCCACCCAGAACAGATCGGGTACGAGAAATTGGACTTCGTCGCGGCGACTGGATGCAAGCAGTTCCTCCGCCTCCGTGACAAGTTCTTCGCGTATAGAAGGCAGGCACCACTTTACCGCGACATTGGCGTCGACGATGACTGTCGTCACCGTTCGCGATCCTCTCGGATCATTTCCTCAGCCGAGGGAAATGGCCCAGGGCTGAGCGGCTGCATCGCGCGCAGCCGGGCCAATCCTTCGAACGCCTTGCGCCGGCGTTTCAGTTCCGCCTCCGTGGGAATGTTTTGCTGCAAGAGCGAAATTACCTCTGCGGCAATCGATTTGCGTTGGGCACGGGCGCGCTTTCGGAGGGCCTTGTAAATATCGTCTGGCACGTTCTCCACATAGAGGGTAGCCATAGTTATCTCCTAGGGAAAGTCTAGCATTTCCCAAGGACGAAATGGCATCCAATTTCTTGACAGGATTGGATTCTGCGCTTTATCCTAAGTCTTGCTCCTTGCGGTACTTACGCCTCTTGGCGTGCTTCCGCGGAACGGGTCGGCAACTTAGCGCGGAGGTTTCGCAATGTTCCTGGACATTCATGAGTTGGAACGCCATCCTCTGGATTTTGAGGAGGAGTTTCCGCCCGATGCCATCGACCTGGGCGGAGAGGCCCGGCAACGCACGCCACTACAAGCGTCGGGGCACGCCGAGGTAGTCGAGGAGCATCATGGCAAGCACCAGATAATCAAAGACATACGGCTTCGCGGACGCTTGACCACGGGGTTGGAATTGGAATGCGCCCGGTGTGTTGAGCCGGTCGCCCAGAATATAACGCGCGAGTTCGAGCTGTTATACCGTCCGCTTGGCGCTGACGCGGGTCGCGACGAGCTTTCGGTGACCGACGCGGAAGCCGAAATCGGATATTATCAAGGCGACGGTATCCTGCTGGAAGACGTGTTGCGCGAGCAAGTCCTGCTAGCGCTACCGTTGAAAGTCACGTGCCGCGAAGATTGCAAAGGCTTGTGTGTGCACTGCGGCAAAAATCTGAATGAAGGACCGTGCGGCTGCACCACGGCGATCGAAGATCCGCGCTGGACGGCATTGCGAGAAATTCGCAGCAAGTTGGAGCACTGAAAAAAGCTGTCAGCTATCAGCCGTCAGCTTTCAGCCAATGCGCTCTGGTTGAGATCAACGCAATTTCGCAGTCGATCATCGAGTTCAAGAACTGATAGCTGAGAGCTGAAAGCTGATAGCTTTCGCGAGAGGAATTAAAGAAAATGCCTAATCCAAAACGGCGACACTCCCAGAAACGCACCTCGACCCGACGCGCTCACGACGCTCTGAAGAGCCACAGTCTTGCCGAGTGCCCCAATTGTCACGAGAAGAAAATGCCGCATCGCGCCTGCCCCAAGTGCGGTTACTATAAGGGACGCGAAGTCCTCGACATCAAAGAAGCCAGCTAGTTCTTACACACCATGCCTAGCGTGATTGCGCTGGATGCGATGGGTTCGGACCGCGCTCCGAAGCCGGAGATTGAGGGCGCCATACAGGCGGCGCGCCAGTACGGCGTGCGGGTGCTTTTAGTCGGTCCGGAAACCGCGCTCAGGGCGGAACTGGAGCGCCACCCGGCGGCCGCGCGCCTGCCTGTCGAAGTCATTCACGCCAGCGAATTCATCACCATGGAAGACAAAGTAGAAGCGATTCGCGCCAAGCGTGATTCGTCGATGCGCGTCGGTCTGCGCATGGTGCGCGAGGGACAGGCGGCCGGCTTCGTTACCGCGGGCAACACCGGCGCGGCCATGGCTACAGCGAAAGTCGTGTTGGGCGCGGTTCCGGGGGTTGATCGTCCAGCACTGGCTGCGGTATTCCCGACCGCACCGGGGAATCCTGCCATGCTGCTCGACGTGGGCGCGAATGTCGACTGCACCCCACAGAATCTCGAACAGTTTGCCGTGATGGGTGACATTTATTTTCGCGCCATGTTCGGGAAGAAGGCCGGAAGCACGGGACCGCGCGTCGGATTGCTCTCCATTGGCGAAGAGGAAAGCAAGGGCAACGAACTGACCCGCCAATCGTTCCAGTTGCTCAAGCAACTCCCGTTGAACTTCGTGGGAAATGTGGAGGGCCGCGATCTTTACACCGGGCAAGTCGACGTGATCGTGGCCGACGGATTTGTGGGCAACGTTGCGTTGAAAATTTCCGAGGGCGTGGCGAACCTCGTCCGCACGACGCTGAAGGAATCGCTGAAGGCGACGATTACGCGGCAGGTGGGTGCCCTGCTCTCGCGCAGCGCCTTCACCGACTTCAAGAAGCGGCTTGACCATACGGAATACGGCGGCGCGCCGTTGCTGGGCTTGAAGGGCGCCTGCATTATTACGCATGGCTCATCGAACGCCAACGCGATCAAGAATGCGGTTCGCGTAGCGGCCGAATTTTCGGAGAGTGGAATTAATGGATCGATTGAGCGTGGCCTGGCGGCAATACGGCCAGCGCCGGTTGGCTCTGCCTAGGGTCCAAACCTTTTATGTTGTCATCCTGAGCGAAGCGAGGGCCCAATGGAATTGCCGGCAAGTTGCACAGGTCCTTCGCGCAAAGGCGCGCTCAGGATGATAAAACTTAACTGCCTTCATGACTGAAAACAGAATTGCATTGCTATTCCCCGGGCAGGGCTCGCAAGCGGTCGGCATGGGCAAAGATTTGGCTGAAAAATATCCAGCCGCCCGCCGCACGTTCGACGAAGCCGACGAGGCGCTCGGCTACAAGCTCTCCACTCTCTGCTTCGAAGGACCCGAAGATCAGCTTCGCTTGACGGAGATTACGCAGCCGGCGATCTTGACGGCGTCGATCGCTGCCTTGCGTGTGCTTGAGACACGCATGCCCAAACCCAGCTATGTCGCGGGGCACAGCCTCGGCGAATATTCCGCCCATGTCGCCGCCGCAACATTCAGCTTTGCCCAAGCCGTCCGCACGGTTCGCAACCGGGGGAAGTACATGCAGGAAGCGGTTCCGGTAGGCGTGGGGGCGATGGCGGCCATCCTCGGCATGGAGGCAGAGAAAGTCGCCGCAGTCTGTCAGGACGCGGCGCAGGGCGAGGTCTGCGAACCTGCCAACATTAATTCGCCGGAGCAGATCGTGATCTCTGGCAATACAGCGGCAGTGGAGCGGGCTGCGAAACTGGCCGACGAACGCGGCGCCAAGCGAGCCAAACTCTTGCCCGTCAGCGCTCCTTTCCATTGCTCGCTGATGAAGCCGGCGCAGGATCGGCTTAAGGGCGATCTGGACAAGCTCACGACACAGAAGCCGGTCTATCCTGTGGCTTGCAATGTAGACGCCGAACTGGTAACGAACGACCTACGTGCCCGCGATACCTTGCTGCGGCAGGTCACGGGCTCGGTGAAGTGGGATCCCTGCATGCGTCTGCTGATCGCGCAGGGCGTGCAGATCTTCATTGAAGTGGGGCCGGGGAAGGTCTTATGTGGATTGATGCGGCAGATCGACCGTTCGAAGACCTGCCTGAACGTCAGCGACGACGCCAGCCTGATAAAAACATTGAAATCGATCGAGCGGCTTGGCTGAATCCGTGGTCGGGCAGACCCACTTCCCCGCTGAACCATCTATGGCATATCGTCTAGCGGAATATCAATTCACAAGGAGGATAGCTTAGCGTGTGGTCCGACTTTTCCACCCACACTTGCGCATGTTCGGTGCGGTCGTTCACGATCACATCCACCACGACGCCACTGCCGCCGCCAGGGCAAGTGCTGGCGCCGTAGACTTTATAGGTCTTGATCAAGCCCCACTCCCCGCCCGGGCCCCAGTCCCGATAGAAATCATTGAACAGATATTTCGGATGCGCGTCCGGATGTTGCTGCCACTGCGCGTCGGACATCCAGATTCCGTAGGCAGTTTTGTAATCTTGCTTCTGAAGGGCATCGAAGAAATGGCCGACGATGCGTTTTTCCGGCCAATAGCGATTGAACCAGACAACGCAGAATACAATCAGCAAGATCGCAATTGCCGAAATGATTCGCTTCCTGCGTTTCCGCGATTTTTCCGGGTCATACTCTTGAGCGTCCAGGAGTGTCATACCTCTCTAGCATAACGGACACGGCGCGCAAGTTAAAAGTTCCCAAAAAGAAGATTACCGCCGAGCACGCCGAGAAATCCTAGGAATTGATTTTTCTGTCTGAAACTCTCGGCGATCTCAGCGTACTCGGCGGTAAATGCTTTTAGAGCGTTCGCTTGAATAGCGGGATCGCGATGCCCAGCGTGACTGCAGCGAAGATGGAGAGGAAGAGCATGTCTCCCCAAACCGCCGACAGAGTCGTTTCTTTCAGCAGCAAACACTTGAAGCCGTCGACCGCATACGTGAATGGGTCGCACTTTGCGATCACGCGCAGCCACGGAGGAAATGCCTGGATGGGATACACCGATCCGCTGGGAAAGAATAGCAGCGTGTTAAGAATGCCGAACATGGCGCGCGGCACCAGTGGATCCTCGATGCGAACCATCAATAGAAACATCATCGTATTGAAGGCCAGCGAAGTCAGGACAATCATGATCAGCAAGCCGAGGTCGGTCACCGGATTGAAGATCGTGCCGACGCCAGCCAGCAGAGATCCGATCACCACGATGATAACGCCCGTCATCACAGCTTTGATGGCACCCGCGAGGTTCAGTCCAAGCACGAGTTCCAGTTTGGTGATCGGCGTGACCAGATAACCCTCATGCACGCCGCGCGCCTTGTCGTCGATGTAGAGCATGCCGCCGCCGATCATGACCGACACGAACATGGCCAGCGCCAGCGAGCCGGGCAGCAGAAACTTCATGTATTCGATGTAGGGGTAAAGTTCGACGATGTCGAGCGCCGTTTGCTGCAGAATGCGCGGCGAGACGGTAGGCTGGTTGAGCGAGTTGGTTAAATCCGCCAACTCGGATTCGACTGCCGAACTCATGAAGTTGTCGCTGTTGTCGACGACCAACGCGATGCGCGGATGGTTTTCCTCGTACACCCGCCGGGAAAACTGCGGGGGAATAATGACGGCGCCTTCTAATTTACCGTTGCGCACATCCTCCATGGCGTGCCGATCGTTGTCGTAGTAAATCGGGACGAAGGTGCGAATGTTGGAGCGAACGGAGTCGAAGGCCTCGCGGACCCGCAGTGCCTGTGGGCCGCCGTCCTCATCGACGATGGCGACGCGGGCATCGTGAATTTTTCCACCGAAAGCGTTGCCAAGAATGATCAACTGCACCAGCGGAAAAATCATGGAGGCCAGCATCAGCGCCGGCGAGCGAAAGAACTTGCGCATTTCGCGTTCGACAATCGCCATCATGCGGTTCATAACTTCCACCCCACAATTCGCTTCCGGTGTCCGCCCCCCGGCTGTTGCCAGAGCGACTTTCCGGAAGCCGAGAGCCGAAAGCCGGAAGGCTCGTAGTGCATCATGGCTGGAGGCCCGGCCGCTGTGGCATGACGAAGGCATAGGCCTTCTGCAATTCGTCGCGCAACTGCCTTCCCGTGTAATGAACGAAGACATCGTCCAGCGTAGTGTTCTGTACCGAAAGCGACTTAACCCTCACTCCGCTGTGCACGGCCATCTCGACCAGTTCTGTGGTAGTCCGGGAGCCGTTGCCGGTAAGCACGCGATACATTCCGGCGCCTTCATGCTGCACGGAAGTGACTTCATTGAGCGCGCGAAGACGCTGTTCCCAATCGGCAGGGGCGTTGTCGAACTGCGCTTCGATTACGTTCGAACCTGGCACGCTCGCCTTCAGGGCCATGGGTGCGTCGAGTGCGACCAGTTTGCCGTGATCGACGATGGCGATTCGATCGCACAAACGGTCGGCTTCATCCATGTAATGCGTCGTGATCAGAATAGTCAGTTGGCGGTGTTCCTTTATGTTTCCCAGCATTTCCCACACCGCAACGCGGGAAACAGGATCCAGTCCGGTCGTAGGTTCGTCCAGAAAAAAGATTCTGGGATGGTGCACCAGGCCGCGAGCAATCTCGAGCCGCCGCCGCATGCCGCCAGACAATGTTTTCGTTGCCGCGTTGCGCCACTTTGTCAGGTCGACCAATTGCAGAAGTTCCTCGATCGACTGCTTGCGCTCTTTCGCCGGCACGTCGTAGAGCTTGGCGTAAATATTCATGTTCTCTTCGACGGTCAGGTCGAGATCGCTGGTCAGCGCCTGGGGAATCACACCAATCATGCGCCGCGCCGCGTTCGGTTCCTTGGCGACATCCTGTCCTCCAATGCGAGCCTTACCGGACGTGATCGGGATTAACGTAGTCATCATGCGGATCAGCGTCGACTTCCCTGCTCCGTTGGGACCGAGAAGTCCGAAGATCTCTCCTTCTTTGACGTTGAATGAGACATCGTCAACCGCAGTGAAATCGCCGTATTTTTTAACAATGTGCTCGACCGCGATAGCAGAGGGCGCGGTTGGGTCGTAGACAGGCTTTTCCAGCATAGGCCCGGATGCAGCGGCGGTGCCGTCTTTTGGATTTGCTTCGGACATCATCGTTGCTCCGCAGTCGCGGAGCTTTGCGTACTGCCGCCTTTTAGTTGCTCCGGCGAAACTAGCACTTCAGCAGTCATGCCGGGGACGAACGCGCCTTTGGGATTGTCCATGCGGACCTTTAGCACGATGGTTTTGATGTCGCGCTTGCGGCGGCTGACGTCGCGCTGCGTAGCGAAGTCTCCTTCCACGCCTTTGAAGAAAACTTTGCCGCTCATAACAGTTCCTCCCGGCAAGCGCACGCGCAACACATCGCCGTATCCGATGTGGTCGGCGTAGGTTTCCGGAATCGCCACTCGCGCCCAGGTATCGTTGAGATCGACGATCGTAACAATCGGCGCACCGATGTTGACGACTTCTCCCTGGCGCGCGGCGCGCACGGAAACAGTTCCGCTCACCGGCGCATATACATTCGTGTACCCCAACCTGACAGCGGCCTGATTCTTCTGCGCAATCGCGCTCTTCACGTCCGCCTCGGTCGAGGCTACCGTGCTCTTGGCGGCATTCGCCTGTTGCGTGCGCGCCACTGCCGAGTTCAGGTCGGCTTCAGCGGCCTTGATCAATTCCTGTTGCGCCTGAACCGTGGCCTGCGCCGCTTGCAAGTTGGTCTCGGCTTGCACACGCTCCTGATCGGAAGCGATTCCGGCTTTGGCCAGTGCGATAGCGCGACGGCTGTCACTCGCGGTACGCTCCAGCGTGGCTTTGGCCTGCAGCAATTGCGCCTTCGCTGACGACAGCTTGGCCTGCGCGTTCGCCACGTCGCTCGAAGTTGAGCCCGAGGTCGATTTTTCAGTGTGCTGCATTTCGGCGACTTTATGCTGCAGGCTGGAGATAGTCGACGTGGCCGCGGCCTCCTGTGCCTGCAACTCCGAAGGATCGAGCACCGCGATCAGATCTCCGGCTTTCACCGGAGTCCCTTCGTCCACCAGCAACTTCTGGATGCGGCCTTCGACCTGCGCGCTTACGATGACCTGGTTGGCGTCGACCGTGCCAATCAGCACCAGATCGCGCGAGTGATCGGTAGAAAGAAAATAGTAGGCCGCGGCAATCGCCAGGATAATTCCCAGAAGAATGGCGAAACGGTTACGCGCGCTCATGAGCGTGCTCCTTGCGTAGCGTGGCATTGCGATCAGTGCGGAACAACGCAGCCGAAATGAAATCCAGCACTGCGGCGCGCCGCTCGGCGATGCGATCCCGAGTGAGTGGATTGAATCCCACAATCTTCTGCATCATGGGGGCGCTGCTGAAATAGAAAACGATCACGGCGACCATCGAGGGCACAAAGTGCACGGGGTTGACCGGACGAAATTCGCCGTCCGCGATTCCCTTGCGCATGAGTTCGCTGACGCGGACGAAAATCGGCTGGAAATAGGTCTTGATCATTTTGTCGATGTGTGGAGACTGGCCCTCGCGAGCCCGCATCATCTCGCGTTGCATGAGGCGCGGATACATCTGATTGGAAGCGATGAAGTCGAAATATGCGCCCGCGTAGGCCAATATCTTTTCGCGTGGCGGCACTTCGCTGTCAAGCACGCGGAAGACCGTCGCTTTGAGGCCGGAGAATGCATTGTCGAGCACAGCACCGTATAAAGTTTCTTTATCCTTGAAGTAGTAATAGAGGAGCGCCTTATTGACGCGAGCCTCGCGGGCAATGGCGTCAGTGCGCGCGCCAGCAATTCCGTACTCGGCAAATTCCTTTGCGGCGGCCTGCAGTATGGCGGCCCGACTCTCTTTCGGCTGGCCCCGCGAACCCATGCGGCGCGGCAGGCCAATCCGCGGATTGAAGAGCTTCGCCATTAATTAACCAGTTAGTTAGATTATAGACAGCGGCGTCACACCAACACAACTCTTTCCGTAGCGGCTGCCATGGGACGCTCTTACGATTCTCGACTCGGAATGGAGCCCGGCTCGTCCAGCAGTCTCCGCTCGCTCAGGGTCAGTGCGGGGGTTGGTCGCGGCTTTGATTCACAGGAAGAACTGCTTTCACGACTTCCAGTTCCTTGCGCGCGGCGTCGGCCCGCGGGCCCGCGGGGTCCTCTTTTAGAAATAGCTCAAGTTCTGCAATTGCGGCGGCTCCCTGTCTCTGCTGCTCGAAGGCACGCGCCGCCACACGATGCACGAAAGCGTGAGGCTTCCCGACGGCATGGGCTTTGCGGCTGGTCGCGATGGCTTCGTCGAAATGCCGATCCATGAACTGGGAGTATGAGAGCAGAATCAGGGTCACCGGATCGGCAGGATCGAGAGTGAAAGCCTTGTCCAGTGCGGTTTCCGCAGCAGGGAAATCGCCCGCCGCCATGTGCATTCTTCCCAGGTTAATGTACGGCAGGGCAAAGTGATCGTTGAGACTGATGGCCTTTTGCAGCGCTTCTCGCTCTCGCACCGAATCTCCCAGGCGCGAATAAATTACGCCCAGGTTGTTGTAGGCGAGGGCGTAGGTGGGATAGATGGAGATGGCTTTGTTTAGCTTTTGAACGGCCTGGGCTAACTGCTGCTTGTCGGCCAATTCACCAGCCTTGTCCAGTTCTTTACGGGCACGGCCCGGAACTCCAAGATCGGAAGCCGACACAAACGCGCTCGCGGCCCCGCCAAAATTGCGACCCGGTTCGTTCCGCGATCTCACCTGGATCTCGAACTCGTTCTGACCGGTCGCAGTCATATTGATGCTGCCGGACTCTGCGTTGACAAAATCTCCACCGGACACCTTCACGTGGTAGTCACCTTCCGGCACGTTGAAGAAGTCCACTTCGCAGCGATCATTGGTCACGCTTTGGCCTACTGGACCGTTGTGCCCAATCAACGCGACGTCAACCGACGCGTCACAGATTCCGTTCGGAACGGCCACCCGCACGCGCACTCGCCGGACAAGGTTGCTTGCACCGAGTTGCGCCGCTACCGAACCGCACAGCAACAGGAATACTACAAACATGCGACCCTTCATGGCACGCTCCAAGGGCGCTGTCAGGAACCTGCTCGTTGCTTGTCACCGGAAGCAGGAAGGCTCGTGTGACAACTTGGGTATGAGACGCGAGTGCGAATAATTTGTTATCCACGCATCGCACTCTCTGAATTAATTCTCGGAATTCGCGTTCTATTCAAAACATCACGCCCCTGACAAGATGGTGTATCGAAGCGAAGTTTTGTTACGGTCTGTTTGTGAGGGTGGCGAAGAATTTCGCCGCGAGGTGCATTCGGCAGAACAAAACGCAGATCTACAAGCCGCTGTACAGCGGCCTCGAATCAGTTCAACAGTCTGGACTGTTTCTTGTGAATGTGATGAGCAGCTACTGTGTACCGCCGGCGATGGAGGGCACGAGCAAAACCTCATCGCCTTCCTGGAAAGCGTAGGTGGGGCCGCCCAGGAAGCGGATGTCTTCTTCATTCACATAAATATTGAGAAAACGCCGGACTTGGCCCTTGTCATCGCGCAGATGAGGCTTCAGCTCGGGAAATTTTTCATCGAGTACCGAAAATAACTCAACCAGATTCGACGCCGCGCACGTGATCGAACCCACGCCCGCGGTGTGGCGGCGCAATGCGGTGGGAATTTGCACGGTGATGGGCATGATTACGTTCCCACGGCCTCGGCCTCGGCAATCACTCCGGGGATATCGGAAGGGCTCAGGGTCTGTCGCAGATAGCGCTCGAACTCCGCCAGCTTCGGCGCGATCGCCGCTTCGGTTTCGTAAACGCCGGCGAGAGCGTCCGTAGTCTTCAATCCGTTCCCGGTGATGCACAGCACGGTCGTTTTTTCTGGAAGGATCCGATCTTGCCGATAAAGTTTGCGCGCTGTCCCCACCGTAACGCCGCCCGCGGTTTCGGTGAAAATGCCTTCGGTTTCCGCCAACAGTTTGATCGAGTTGATCACTTCGGGATCGCTGACATCCTCGCTCCATCCGCCGCTGCCCTTGATCACTTTGATCGCGTAATGTCCGTCGGCGGGATTGCCAATAGCGAGCGAGCGAGCGATGGTCGACGGCTTCTGCGGCTCGATCTCAGAGCTGCCGGTCTTGACTGCCGTTGAAATTGGAGAACAGCCAGTGGCCTGCGCTCCGAAGAATTTCACTTCCTTGCCTTCAACCAGGCCGAAATTGACCAGTTCGTCAAAAGCCTTCTTGATCTTGACGATCAGCGAACCGCCAGCCATGGGACAAACCACGTTGTCAGGCAGGCGCCAGCCGAGTTGCTCGGCGATTTCAAAGCCGACTGTCTTCGATCCCTCAGCATAATAGGGCCGCAGGTTTACATTGACGAAGCCCCAGCGATGTTCGTCGGCTATTTGCGAGCACAGGCGGTTGACCTGATCATAGTTGCCGGCAATGCGGACGACTTTCGCGCCGAAGACATTCGTGCCCAGAATTTTCGCGGGCTCAAGATCCGACGGAATAAAGATCCACGCCTTGAGTCCCAGGCGGGCCGCATGCGCGGCGACGGCGTTGGCCAAATTTCCCGTCGAGGAACATGACACAGTGTCGAACCCGAAGGCTTTCGCCTGCGACAGAGCAACGGCGACTACGCGGTCTTTAAAACTCAACGTAGGCAGACATACCGCGTCGTTCTTGATATAGAGATTATTCGCGGCGGCAGATGTCCCACTGAGTTGCTTCGCGAGACGCGGAGCCTGCAACAACGGAGTGAAACCGACCGGCAGCCGCGGCTCATAGCCCTGAGGGAGAGGTAAAAGTTCGGAGTAGCGCCACATGTTCGGCGGGCGCTGAGAAATGCGCTCGCGACTGATGGCGGGCCGCAGCGCGTCGTAGTCGTAAGCAACTTCCAGAGGCGAGAAACAATCGTCGCAAATGGAGCGGGGCTGGTTTCCCCAGCTCCGTCCGCATTCCCGGCACCGCAGTTCGTAGTGAGACATGGAGCTACTCGCTTTCTTTTCAAAAGTCGCGAATAGCTGAGGACGAGCCCGAAAAAGCGGCCTAAAAAGCAAAGGCCTCTTTTTCCAGGAAAAGGAAAAGAGGCGATCGGAATGCCGAATACAGCTCGCATGCCGAATCCCATGTTCCCCGTTTCCAGGAGAGAGTTGGCACCAGTCACCCGGGATATATGATCCCGGATCGGTTGCCGTGGCGTCACAGGGCTCGTCCCTCAGCCACTCTGCATGAAATTCAGGTCCACTCCCCATCGAGTGGAGAGTGAACTTGTTCTCCATGATGCTACATAGGTTGAGGGTACTCGTCAAGGGGGAAACACTCTGATCGATTCTTAACTTCAGATCCCCGAAGATGCTCATGGTGGTCACTTCCCCGTCCTTGGTTTGGCGGTTGGTTGACGTGACAGGGAGCGATTTTGGCTGGATCGATCTCGCAATATTTTTTTCTTTCCGTTGCCTAAAATACTCATTCTTAATAACTTGCTGGGCGGGGATACGCCGGAATCCGGGCAAAATCTTGAGCCAGAAAGACTTACGGTTAAAATCTTCCGGAATAAGGACTTACATTCCGACTGCGGGGCCGTCCTGGAATGGGTGGTCGAAAAATTGTTGGGAGAGCTCTCGCGCATGTAGCGAGCTTGCTCTTTCCGAAATTCTCAGTAAAGGTTGTTCGTCACAAGAAGTGAGATTTTTGCTGTGGAAGGCTGTGGAAAAAGAATGATTAGAAGTGCCGTGGGAAACGTCGCGTCTGTCCCGATTCCAATTCACTTCGTTGCTTCGGCCCACTCCTGCTCGCCGCGTCGAAGCAAGGCATCGCGGTCCTCCAGCAGGATCCAGTGATTCTGCACCAACGTATCCGCCGCATTTTTGTACCGCGCCAGATAAACTTCGCGATCTGTGTAGCGTTCCGCAATGGACTTTCGCGGATCGGCTGTTTTCTCGCGTTCGGCGACGGTTTTAGAAAATGGCACGAAAGACGCTTCGAAAGCAACGCGCTGTTCTGGCGCGCCGATTGATGGATCGCGAAGATTCCAACTCGCGTACGTCGCCAGCGGAACAGTGATCTCGGGCAAGCGCACACCGTCGCGTTCGTTTCCGTCGGCATCAACCTGCGGCACAAGTACGGGGAACGGCTCTCCCACCTTCGGCGGTTGAATGCCGAGAATTCCATCCCGCCAGTTCGGACCGAAATCCAGATGCCACGCCTCATTCGCTTCATGCGGATGGTTGATGCCGGGAATTGCCGGGAATGAGTAATCACGTAGCGGCACTAATGTCCTCTCCGCAATCTTCGGATAGCTGCTGGGCGGAGGAAGCGTATTGCTGCGCACCCACGCATCCATGTTGGCAATCATCGCTCGCCAGAAATATTTCACCGGAAGCGGGGACTGCGGCTGCTGTGCAAGCAGATCGCCTTTTCCTTTCTCCGGAAGGAACGGACCGGAAAAATGCTGCAGGCCGGTGAAGTGATAGATGCGAACGTTGTCCGAAATCGGTGCGTCGTGTTTGCCGTCGGCAGTGACGTGAATCAACGCGGCTGCGCGGCCCCAATATTCATAAGAAGTATTGGAGAAAAAAATCTTCGGCACGACGTTCTCAGCCACGGCGCGGTCGAGTAGTCCGCCCGTATCTCCCGTGACAGGGTCTTTCTCGGGTAGATCGGTAAAAGGAAAGATGTCGGTCGGAAAGAAAACCGACGAAGTCGGCTGCGCGTCGCGAGATGGTTGAGCGAAGCGGTAATTGAAGCTGCCACGTCCCGCCCCCGCAACATGGGCCAGAACACCATCGAGCGCGATCTTTCCATCTTCGTCGGCATTGAAACCTTGATAGAGAAAGTCGCGCAGGAAACGTCCGTTCTGCGAAATGCCTTCGCCGTAGACGCGGGTTGCGGGAGTGATGGCATCAGACTTGTGCTTGGCGTAGGACGCGAAATCGCGGATCGCGGCGAAGCCGCCGCCAGCCACTACGGGATCGGCGACAACGTAAACGTATTCGTAAATCTTGCCGGGCTGAAAGCCGCCGTTCAAATGGATATGCCGGTCGCTGGGCGTCAGTTTTCCATCGACCGTGTGCGCGAACTGCCACCCAGAGCGAGGAATGACGGTGCGCGGTCCGGCGCGGGAATCCCGCACCGTCAGAACATTGCGCGGATCGTCTAGCGCAGAAACTGGGTATTCAGTGCCGCCGATATTGCCAAGAATGAGATGCCCCAACGGAATTTCCGGCATCACCAGCGACGGCATGAGATCGCCGCGCAGCAGGCCGGCGATTGTCTTTCCGTTTTCTTTCGCAATCGGCGCGGAGAAACGCAGTGCGCCCTCGCCAGCCGCATCCCACTGCCAGCCCAGGCTCACGATGGTGAAGCCACTGCGCAAGAGCCAGGCGTCGCCCGCGTCGTTCGCGAGATCCCAATCGCCGCCGTCCACCAGAGACAGAATGCGACCCCGCCCACGATTAGGGACTTCGAGCAGTAGCGAGCCATTGCCCTTGTGGGCATCCTTCGGGCGCACGGCGATAAAGTCGGCAGAGAACTCGACCTCGCCATTCTTCAGATTCACCGCGTTGCCCAGATCGACGATGCGTCCGTTGTGCGGATTCGCCACCGCCAGAGAAAAGTAAACGCGGCCCGTGATGCGCTCGTACACTCCAGCGTTCCCGAACTGTTTGCCGCCGAGGACTTCAGTGCGCGTAACCGTTTCAACCCGAACGACGCGGGCATTGAGCGATAAAACGGGAGAACCCAAGGCCAGCAGAAGTGCAATTACAAGGCGACGAAGTTTCATGCGCGGAAGGATAGCATGCCAGTGTTCGCATGCCCTTTTGCAAGTCAGTGTACAATTCCTCCCACTTGCAGCCGCCAAACTTGGCCGCGATAAACCATTCGTGGGGACTGAACCGTGAAGAAAATATCTCCGAGGTTCACTGCAGTATTCTTCGCACTGATCTTTGCCACTTCCTGCACCGTAACTTCTTTCGCCCAACAGCCTGACAGTCCCAGGCCAGCAGCTACGAGGAGGCAGGCTGCACCTCAGGCTTCCGAAAAGCCCGCGGAGACCGCGATCAAGCCGGAACCGGTTGCCGAGCCAAGGCCTGCGGCCCGCGAGTCCACGCCCGACAATAAAGAAAAAGAAGAGCATTACGACATGACCGAGGCCGTGCCCGTCATAACCCATCATCAGATCACCGTCGACGGAAAACTGCTGAAGTACTCGGCAACCGCCGGGCGCCTTCCTATCAAGCGCGGCGACGGAAGAATCGAAGCGGAAATGTTTTACGTCGCCTACACGCTCGACGGTCAGGACAGCGCCAAGCGCCCGCTCACCTTCGCCTTCAACGGTGGCCCAGGTTCAGCCTCCATCTGGCTGCACATGGGAGCGCTCGGTCCGCGCAAGGTGGTCCTGCAGGCCGATGGCTTCATGCCTCCGGCGCCCTACCGCATGGAAGACAATGCTTACACGCTGCTCGACAAAAGCGATCTGGTGCTGATCGACGCGATTGGCACCGGGTTCAGCCGCGCAGCCGACGCCGAGCAGTTCAAGAGATTCTGGGGAGTGAAAGGCGACATCGAGGCCTTCAGCGAATTCATACGCCTCTATATCACGCGCAACGAGCGCTGGTCGTCGCCGCTATTTCTCTTCGGCGAAAGCTACGGCACCACGCGCTCCGCTGGCATCGCCGGGTACCTCGCCGACCGCGGCATTTCGTTCAATGGCATCACCTTGCTTTCGACCGTGCTCAACTTCGAAACGCTCGAGGACAACAACACCAACGATCAGCCTTATATTTTTCTGGTTCCGTCCTTCACCATGATTGCGGGTTATCACCACAAATTGGCCGCCGATCTTGGACAGGACATGAACAGAGCCCGGCAGGAATCGGAACAGTGGGCGTCGAACGAATACACGCAAGCTCTGGCCAAGGGCGACGCGCTCGGCCCGCAGGAACGCCAGAAAATAGTCGAACAGCTGGCGCGCTTCACGGGACTGACTAAAGAAGTGATCGACGAGGCCAACCTGCGCATCAACGTCCGCAAATTCACCCACTATCTGCTGATCGATCAGAAGCTTCGCATAGGCCGTCTCGACGCCCGCTACACTGGCCCCGACCCCAACGGCTTGCTCGACACTCCGATGTACGATCCCACCGGCTCGGCCACGCAGCCCCCGTTTACGTCGGTCTTCAACAACTACATCCGCACCGAACTGGGATACAAGACCGACATGCCCTATAACGTGCGCGCGCCACGAGGACCAAACGATACCTGGGATTGGGGATCGGCGATCGAAGGCTTTCCCGACACGGCTTCGGCCATGCGCCAGGCGATTGTGAAGAATCCATATCTGAAGATTCTGGTAATGGAAGGCTATTACGATCTGGCGACGCCATATTTTGCCGCCAACTACACGGTTGACCACCTCAACCTTCCGCAGAAGTATCGAGACAATGTTTCGTTTGCGACCTACGATTCCGGGCACATGGTGTACCTGCCGACAGAAGGGCTAAAGAAAATGAAGGCAGATCAGGCCGCGTTTATGGGAAAGGCCGAAGCGCAATAAACTCACCCCTCGAAGGAATGAAACCGTGAGTCCCTCAGGAGTCCCCACATCGTGGCGGAAGCCGGAAGCCCGAGGTCTGAAGTCCGAGGTCTGACGCCCGGTGCCCGCTACTTCTTCACCCACTGATCCACCCAATCATTCACCGTCTCGTACCACAGCCGCGAATTCTGCGGCTTCAGCACCCAGTGGCCTTCGTCGGGGAAGTACAGCATCTTCGACGGCACGCCTTCCATCTGCAGCGTGGTGAAAAGCTGGAAGCCTTCGCTCACGTCGAGGCGGTAGTCGCGCTGGCCGTGTACGACCAGCGTCGGCGTCTTGAAATTGGTCGCGTACTGGTGCGGCGACCATTTCTGGTACATGGCGCGATTGGAGTAGGGAGTGCCTTTGAACTCCCAGTCATTGAACCAGAGTTCCTCGGTCGAACCCCATGCGGACTCGGCATTGAACATCCCATCGTGCGACACCAGGCACTTGAAGCGGTCGGTGTGGCCGAGGATCCAGTTGATCATGTATCCGCCGTAGCTGGCGCCCAGCGCGCACTCCCGGGACTTATCTATAAAAGCATAATGCTCTTCCGCATAGTCGAGCCCCTTCATCAGATCTTCATACGGAGCGCCGCCCCAGTCGCCATTGATGGCGTCGATAAACTTCTGCCCGTAGCCGGTCGAGCCGTGGAAGTTGATCATGATCACCACGTATCCGTTGGCGGCAAAGAGTTCGGGATTCCAGCGATAGCTCCAGTCATCTCCCCAGGCACCCTGCGGCCCGCCGTGGATGAGGAACTTCACGGGATATTTCTTCGAGGCGTCGAAGTTCGGCGGCTTGACCAGCGAGGCCTCGACAGCGTCATTGTGAGCGCCCGTGAACCAGAAGGGCTCGACCTCAGACATGTTGATTTGCGATAGCAGTTTGTCGTTCACGTGAGTGAGCGGCCAGTCTTTGCTCAACGAGCAATTCTCTTTTCCCTTATCAACGTCTCCGGTTCTTGCCGGACAACCTTCTGCAGTGGCGTCGGCCCCGAAAATTTCGACTGGAGCCTTGATCGACATGCGGGTGAACAGCAGCGTCTTCGAGTCGGGAGTGACTGCAACATCATCGTCATAGCCACCCACAAGGGCGCGTATCGATGGCTTGCCAGTAGAGATCGGTCCCACGGCATAAATAAGGGAGTGACGCTCATGCTCCGCGCTAAAGTAAATCGCCTTCGAGTCCGGCGCCCAGAAAAATGTTCCGACCCAATGATCGAAGGTCTCCGTCAGATCTTTCTTCTCCCCTGTCTTGCGGTCGTAGAGCAGCAGCCGGAAGCGGTCGCTCTCGTATCCCGGACGCTGTTGGGCGCGGTAGGCGATGTAGCGGCTATCGGGCGAATAGAGCGGCGTCGAGTCGCTGGCGGGATTGTCGGCGGTGATGTTCTTCGCCGGGCCTCCGCTGACGGGGACGATCCAGAGATCGTTGTTGGTGGAAACTGCCGGATTCTTGTCGTGATTCGAGGTGTAGCAAATCTCCTGCCCGTCGGGCGAGAAGGAATAGTCGTCCTGTCCGCCGAGCGAGAAGACAGGCGCGTCGTAGTCGCCAGGCGTGAGGTCGCGCGGATAGGCAATCAGCGGGCACAGGTTTCGCCCAGAAGCCGCGGGTGGCTTTTGCGCTTCGCAGAGAGCGCCTTCGGGCACGCCCACAACGAACAGATGCGAACGCTTCCCCTCCCGATAGGCATTCCAATGCCGATACAACAAGTGATCGAAGATTAACGCCTTGACCTTGGAATCCTCCATCGCCTTGAGCCGATTCGCGTTGCACTGCCCTTCAGCCTCGGAAGTTCCGTCGCAGTCCGGATAGACATCCGACGTGAAGAGAATGTTCTTGCCGTCCGGCGACCAGAGTTCGCCGCCGGCTTCGGTCGCAATCGAAGTCAACTTGTGTACTCCTGTGACCGTTCCCGCAGCGCCGTCGAAGTCCGCGACCCAGACCTGGGACCCGCCTTCTTTCGTCGAGATGAATGCAAACCGCTTGCCGTCGGGCGCCCAGCGCGGACGGTCCGCATCCTGATCGGCGGTAATCTCGCGCTCCTGCCCACCGGCGGTCGGCACGATCCAGACGTGCGGCGTCTTCGTGTTGGCTTCGAGACTCACATCGACCACGCTGAAGATTACCCACTTCCCGTCGGGCGAAACTTCGGGCTCGCCCACGCGCTTCAGCTTCATCATGTCTTCGAAGGTGAAGGGATGCTTGGCCTGAGCGAGCGCGGGAAGCGTAAACGCAAGAACGAATAAAGCCAGAAAAAATCGGCGCATCAAATACTCCTTAGCAAACGAATGAGTGTAGCAGGGAGAACTTCTAGCTACTACTGGCTAGCCCTACCTCCAGCGACGCCATCCTGAGCGACGTTCTTTGCCGCGAAGGACCTATGCATTTGTGCCGAAATGCATAGGTCTTTCTCTTCGCTCAAAATGACAAGTCGAAGGGGCGCGGGTACGGCACCTAGCACAATGAGCTAACAACCACGACTAGTTCCAACAGCTTTCTTTCCCAACCAACCTCTTTTTGGCGAAGGCATCCAAATGGGTGGCAGAACTGCAGCACCCTTCCCTCCGGCCTCACTGAGCGGAGAGGGGTTGGAGGGCGGGGTTGCCGCGGTGCCTGCCTCTTTAGAGAACCGACCTGCCATGTCCCTGCCTGGGGGCGTGACGAGCAATGCCTGGCTCCATTCCCGCCTGAAATTCGTTAAACTAGACATATGAAATCAGTATCCGCTTGCTTGTTAGTTTTGACGACTCTGGTCTGCGGAGTAACAATTTTGCCTGCGCGCGCTCAGGAGGGTCCGCTCGAAAACACTCCTCCTACTGGCACAACGCCTGAGGACATCATTAAGCGCTTCGCCGCCAAAGAGACCGAGTTTGCCAAGGCGCGCGATCAGTACACCTACCGCCAGGACGTGAAAGTGCAAACCGTGGACGGGAGCACAGTAGACGGCGAGTATCACGAAGTCTTCGACGTGATGTTCAACGACAAGGGCCAGCGCATCGAGAACGTCGTCTTCGCGCCGCAATCGAGTCTGTCCAAGATCTTCATGTCGCAAGAAGACTTCGAAGATATCCGGCACCGGCTGCCGTTTGTGCTGACCACTGAAGACCTGCCCGAATACAACATTCTCTACGTCGGCCAGCAAAAGGAAGACGAGCTGGATTGTTACGTGTTCGACATCGCGCCCAAGAAGATCGAAGGCAAGAAGCGCTACTTCCAGGGGCGCGTTTGGGTCGACAACCACGATTTCCAGATCGTAAAGACCTACGGCAAAACCGTACCCGACATCCGCGAGAAACATGGCAACCAGGAGAATCTATTTCCCAAGTTCACCACCTGGCGGCAGCAGATTGACGGCCAATACTGGTTTCCCGTCTACACCAAAGCCGACGACGAACTGCACTTCAAGCTGGAAGACGTGCACATCAAAGAAATCGTGAAGTACGAAGACTACAAACGTTTCGGCGCCAACTCCAAGATTCTCTACGAAGGCAAAGTCGTGCCCAAGAGCGATAAAGTGCCGGATCAGAAGCCGGAGGAGAAGAAGGATCAGAAATAATGAGGTTTCAAGGTTTCAGAGTTTCAAGGTTTCAACGTTTCACGCCCTCTGGCGCGGACGAACGTTCGGCTGGCTTTGAACGGAGGGATTCGATTAGACGGTTTAGTAAACCGAGCACTTGATAGGCTTCCTGCGCCATCTCTTGCTGTTGTTCCGCGTTGAGGTAGTTCAGGTCTAGCGCAATTTCCAGTTGGGTATCTAGCTCCAGCAATGATCCCCGCGCTTGGCCAAGGAAATGCACGAATTCACCGCGGGTCAACCTCCCTTGTCCCTCAGCGATGTTTGAAGCCACTGATACGGCAGCGCGCCTGATCTGAGAAGTCAGACCATAGGTCTCGGCTCTGGGGAACTTTTCGCTGAATCTGTAGGCATGCACGGCGAGAGTTTTCGCTTTCTGCCAAACCAGGAGTTCACGGTAGGAGCGAGCCACACATCAAGAATAGGTTTCAAGGTTGCAAAGTTTCAAGGTCTCTACGCAAAAAAGCGATCATAGTTCCCACTTTGAAACCTTGAAACTCTGAAACCTTGAAACCTCAGTAGAATAAATACTTCCGCCACTTATCATCCGACCTCCCCATCAATCGCATGATGTGGCGGCTGGTGTGCAAGTTGAAGGCGCGGGGTTCGCGCATCAGCTTCATGCCGGCTTCCGTGGGATGTTGGTTGCCCTTGCGGCGATTGCAAGAGTGGCAGCAAGCGACCAGATTTTCCCAGGTCGACGAGCCTCCGCGGGAGCGCGGCACCACGTGGTCAAGCGTCAATTCGCTCGAAGGCAGCACCGCGCTGCAGTACTGGCAGGTATTGCGGTCGCGTAGCAGAATGTTCTTGCGCGAGAGCGCGCGGCTCTGGTGTGGAATGCGGCGATACTCCAGGAGCCGGATCACCGACGGCAGACGCATGGCCACGCGGGCTGAATGCAGAAAGTGGCCGTTCTCTTCCTCGGTCATGGCCACGCCCTTGAGCACAAGCACCAGAGCACGGCGGGCGGCGCATACGTTAATGGGCTCGTAGGACGCATTCAGCACCAGAACGGGGGCGAGCAGAGCATGACCGTCCCCTGGCCGGTGCGTAGCCGCCGGCGAGAACAGGCCGGCGGCATGCCGGGAGCTTGCATCGTGATCCGTCCTATGCGACATAAAGTTCAATGTTCAAAGTTTCAAGGTTTCAGAGTTTCAAGGTTTCAATGTTTCAAACTCGTCGGTTTCACTCTGAAACGTTGAAACCTTGAAACTTTGAAACCTTCCTTCCCCGCCCTCCGGCTGAAAATCCTCATAATTAGATGCCAGTTTCAGGGTGCGCGCCACCGTCGCGACACACACCTTCGCGGCCCCCGCGCGGCGCAGCACCTTCGCGCATTCGGTGGCCGTGGCGCCGGTGGTGTACACATCATCCACCAGAATCACCTCGCGGCCAGTGACTTCCGCGGCACGCTCCACGGCAAAGGCTCCGCTTAGGTTGGCACGGCGCTGATGGCTGCTCAAACCGATCTGCGAAAGAGTGTCGCGGGTGCGCAACAGGAGGTCGGGCGCAAGCTGCAAACGCTCTCGTGCCGAATAAAATTTTAGCGCCGCCCGTGCAATCACTTCCGCCTGATTGAAGCGGCGCTGACGTCGCTTGGACTTATATAGCGGCACAGGAATCACGAGGATCGGCGGCTGCTCAAAGGTCAATCGCTCAAACTCAGGCTCCAGCGCCGCCAAAGCCTCAGTGAGCATGCTCCCCAAAACCTTCGCCGCCGGACGCACGCCGTTGTACTTCAGCAGATGAATCAGCTCGCGCAGGACACCCTCATAACCGCCATAAGCCGCGGCCCGCGCAAACGGACGCCGAACCCGCCGGCAAATGGGACATCGTCTCAACCCTTGCGCGTCTTTTTCTGCGTAAGCGGAAAGCACGCGGTCCCCGCAGATAGAACAAACTTTGCCGCGGACCGGCTCGACGCTGGCGAGGCAATGGGGACACACCGGAAGCCGCGAGATATTCAGAAGGGGTTCGCCGCAGATGCGGCAGTCGGAAGGAAATAAGACTGAGAAAAGACTTGCAGCGACTTGGCCTGGCCAAACTCGACCCGCGCAGGATCGGTGGGCCCACCCCGGTAAATTACCGGCCACAGACTCTTGCGAAACAATAGAATGCCCTGCTACTGCAACGCTGGCATGGCTAGCCCGGATTTGGTCCTCACTACTGCTGAAGACGGCCTCCTCGTTCATCCCCGCGCACAGATGTGCCGCGGCCAGTCTTTGCTGCGATTCTTGCTCTTGCTTACCGCAACCCCAGCAGTATAGCGGCGACCGCCGCCGCTAGGCAACGTTGCGGTTGGAGGTCGGCGCCACTTTTGCGGGCACGATCTTGGGAGTCTCCGGCAATCGCTCGCGCACGGGAGTGAAAATGAGCCGGTAATCCCGCCGGAAACATTCCCCGCAGCGCACCGGCTTCAGAAGAAACAGCGGCAGGATATAACGCTCGGTCAAGGTGCGACGCCGCGAGCGAAATCCAACTGCGCTACCGCAATCGCGGCAAAAGTACGGCTGAGCCCAGAGCCGATCGGGGGAGTCTTTCATACTTACACCTCAGAAAATACCGACTACGGAGAAGCAGACTGATTGCACCTATTTTACACCAGGAATCAAGTCCGCTGACCACGCATCCGCGGCGCGTAAGAAAAGGCCGAAGGCTTTACCGCCTCGGCCTTATTTTTATGGAACAAGTTTAGGCGACCAATTTGGGCAACGAAAATACGACGGGCTCGGTTACGCGCTCGGCGGCGCCAGCTTTTGAACGTCCGGCGCATCCCCGCCCAGCCAATCTGGATGCTTGGCAGTCGAATCGAAGTGCGAGGAGGTCTTGAACAGTTCGTATTTTCCAGCCATCGCCACTTCTTTGGTCTTGGCCAGCAGTTGCGCAATCTGCTCCCGATTCATAGGCTGAAACGTTTTGGCTGCCTCGAAGGCCTGATCAAGAATTTCAGGCTTATCAATCCCCGTAATCACGACTGACGTGGGCAGGCTCAGCGCGTAGTGCAAGCACTCGATTGGCGAGACGGTCTTGCTCTTCAAAATCACGCTGTCTCCCATCGACTTCATGCCGAGTACACCAATGTTCTGTTTGACCAACTCGGACAAAACCATCTGCGCGAAACTGCGGAAGTGCGCATCCATCACGTTTAAGGGCATCTGCACGGTGTCAAAGTGGAAGCTGTGTTCCGCTGACACTTTCAACATATACAAGTGAATGTGCGGATCTTTGTGGCCGGTGAATCCGATGTAGCGAATCTTGCCCGCTTTCCTGGCGTCCACAAGCGCTTCGTTAGCCCCGCCTTCGGCGAAGATGCGGTCAGGGTCGTCGAAACGAATAATTTCATGATGCTGCACCAGATCGATGTGATCGGTCTGCAGCCGCTCCAGAGACGTCTCGATCTGCCGCTCCGCGACCTCTTTGGTGCGGCCATCGATCTTCGTCATGAGAAATACTTTCTGGCGATATCCATCTTTCAAGGCCTTGCCCATGCGGATTTCGCTTTGGCCCTCGTTGTAGTCCCAGCTGTTATCCATAAAAGTAATGCCGCGGTCGATGGCCGAGCGTATGAGGCGAATGCTGTCATCGTCGGAGAGCTCCTTATGCCCAATATGGAAGCCACCCATTCCAATCGCGGAAACTTTCTCTCCGGTGCGGCCCAGCGTGCGGTATAGCATGTCGCCCTTGCGAGTCCCGGCGGATGAAGTCAATGGAATCTGATTCATGGATCCATTCTCCTGCTTTACGCTGGATTTGTCTTGAGACAAGGCGGAAGGAAGCGTGCTTGCCGCGCCACAAATGGCAGCGGCTTTGAAGAATTCCCGGCGTTTCATGTCAGAGACCTTCTCTTAAACGTTGGAGTCTAATCGTGGTTGAGATGACCAGGAATAGGTTAGGCGTTGCCGTTTATCTTTTCCCTTAAAAATTCGCCTGGGCATTGCGATATACTGGCCCCGGCGTACAGGACGCCGCCCGTCCGCGGAGAGGACCGAGTCCACCTGAGCGACAGTTGATTGATCAAGGTTCTCGCGAACCTCCTTTTCGCCCGCTGCAGCGGACCTCGGGCATCACCACGAAGGAGGTCCGTCATGTCTCGCAAGCCTGCTGGCAAGTCCACTCCTACGGCTGCTCGTAAGTTCACCGATCGTCACTTTCCGGTTCGCCCTAACCTCGATCAACTCAAACACCAGGCGAAGGATTTGCTGCGTGAAGTGAAGCGGGGTGATCCGGCTGCAATCGCAGAGCTGCGCAAGCATCATCCCAATAAAATTGACCCCGCCGAGGCCAAACTCGCCGACGTGCAAGTCGCACTGGCGCGCAGCTATGGACTCGCCAGCTGGCCGCGCTTCGTCACGGCCTGCCGCATGACCGACGCAATCTGGCGCGGCGACGCGGACACTGTCCGTAAATTAGTCCTGAAAGATCCGCGATTGCTGCATGAAAGCGCGCGCGGCGTGGCTGACTGTAACTGGGGTCCGCCCATGTCGTATGCCGCGAATGTCGGGCAGGATGCGATCATCGCCATGCTGCGCGAGCTGGGCGCCGAAGATCTGCAGCATGCCTTCGATCGAGCGTGCCTGCAAGGCCAACTCGAAACCGCTCGGCGATTGCACGCGATGGGCGCGCTAGTGGCTCCGGGACTGGTCATGGGCCTATGTGAAACGCTGAATCCGGACGGTCTCGCGCTGCTGTTCGAACTCGGGGCCGAGCTCGCAGACGCGCACGGCGACCCCCTCGCGCCGGTCGCCTTGCTGCTTCAAACATATAACCGATGGCCGGAGGGAAAACATCGCTGCCTTGAACTGCTAGCCGAGCGCGGCATTGCTCTTCCCGACACGCCGGTGATGGCGATGCATCGCGGCCGCATCGATTTACTCGAAGCACAACTGCGTCGGGACCCGAAACTTCTGAACAGAACTTTTTCACATGAAGAAATCTATCCCCCTGAGTTGGGCTGCCACGCCGACCATTCCCTGGCCCTGCACGGCACACCACTTGCGGGCACAACGCTGCTGCACATGTGTGTCGACTTCGACGAGATCGAAATCGCGCGCTGGCTGATTGACCGGGGGGCGGATGTCAATGCTCGGGCAGAAATTGATTCTGACGGCTTCGGTGGACATACACCATTGTTCGGTTGCGTGGTATCGCAGAGTTATCTGTGCCGCCGGCAACAGAATGCCGAGTTCGCCCGTCTGCTGCTCGATCATGGCGCCGATCCCAACGCGCGCGCGTCATTGCGCAAGCGCCTGCGTTTCGTCCCCGACGAGTCGATGCATGAATACCGTGACGTGACCCCGCTCTCCTGGGGCGAGCGCTTCCACGGTCCCGGCTCCCACGGGCACACCTGGGTAAGCGAACCCGCGATGCGGTTGATCGCAGAACGCGGCGGCCGAAGGTGAAGAAATTCTATGGGGCGCCCGGCGCACTTGTCATGCAGCCTTGCCGCATGCTAACGTGCGCCGTTCCATTGTTTCGAACTGTTTTCATCCCAACGCGCTAAAGGATTCCCCTATGAGCAGCCCCGCCTCCAACGTGCCCAGCAAGAAGCACGTGCCGTTTGTTCCCGAAACCATGGAGATGAAGGAGTTCACGCTGCGGGCCATCCTGCTCGGACTGTTCATGACGATCGTGCTGGGAGCGGCCAATGCCTATCTGGGTTTGCGAGCCGGCATCACCATCGCCGCAACCTATCCGGCAGCGGTGATTGCCATGGCGGCCATGCGGGCGTGGAAGGGATCGCTTCTTGAAGAGAATATCGCCCGAACCGCCGGCTCCATCGGAGAATCGGTCGCCGCGGGCGCAATCTTCACCCTGCCGGCGTTCCTGCTGGCCAAAGCATGGCCGTCATTCCGCCCCGCCGATGCTTACTGGAAGTCTACGGCGCTGATCATGGTGGGAAGCATTCTGGGTGTTTTGTTCATTTCTCTTGTGCGACGCGGGATGGTGGAAGATCCCGAACTGCCGTTCCCCGAATCGCTGGCGGCATCGGAGATTCACAAGGCGGGACAGCGCGGCGCGCAGGCCGCGAAATATCTCTTCTGGAATATCGGCCTTGGCGGCATCGTCTACATTCTGGGAAAATTCGGGCTGTTCGCCGCCGACACCGACCTGCACGTCGGCGTCGGCAATCTGGGACACAGTCAGGTTCGTCTGGGCACGGCGGGTAGCACGAATGTAGTCGCCACCGGAGGCACCACAGTGTTCGCCGCGCCGAGCGTGAGTCCTGCGTATCTCGGCGTCGGCTACATCATCGGCGTCAGACTTGCATCGATCCAGTTTGCGGGCAGTGTGCTGGCTTGGGGACTCCTAGTTCCATTGTTCATCTTTTTTCTCGGGCCGCAACTCAAGGCGTACATTCCCGCCGACACGCCCGACAACTGGGCCAACATGGCGGATGCGGTCTGGCGCTACATTGTGCGTCCCATCGCGGTTGGCGGAATGCTGGTCGGGGCCGCGTTCACATTGTTCAAAATGCGCGCCAGCCTGACCGCTGGACTGGGCAAAGCATTCGCCGACTTGCGCCAGACATCCGCCGAGCAGGCTAAGCTGGCTCGCACTGAACGCTACATGAGTTCGAAAATCGTCTTCAGCTTGATCGCCGGAATGTTTGTTTTGATGTGCCTGCTCTATATCAAAATTTCAGGATTATTTTGGCCCGCGATTCTGGCGGCGGTAGTAATGATTCTGGTCGGATTTTTCTTCGCCACGGTGTCAGGCAATCTGGTTGGATTCATCGGCTCGTCGAATAATCCGATTTCCGGACTGACCCTGTCGACTCTGCTGATCGCGGCGCTGCTCATGGTTGCACTCGGAGTCTCCGGCACGTCGGGAGTGGCCGCGGTTTTGGGCGTAGCGGCGGTGGTTTGCGTTTCGTCGGCGGTAGCCGGCGAGCTTCTTCAGGATTTCAAGGTCGGTTACATTTTGGGAGGCACCCCCCAGAAAATTCAGACTGCGGAGCTGATTGCCGTGGTGGTGGCTAGCCTCGTGATGTATTTCCCGCTCATGCTGCTGCATGAGGGCAGCATCAAGGCGGGTGGTGTGGGTTTTGGCGGCCCGGAGCTTCCAGCGCCACAAGCCGGCCTGATGGCAACTTTGGCCTTGGGCATCGTAGGCCACGACATGGCCTGGCCCCTCGTAGTGGTAGGAATCCTGTTCGGGATCGCAATGATCATGATGCAGGTCAAGAGTCCCATGCTGGTGGCCGTCGGCATGTATTTGCCGTTCGGCACCACATTCGCAATTTTTGTTGGCGGCGTCTTTCGTTCACTCGGCGACTGGCTAGCCGACCGCCGCGGCTTCAACGGTGCGCAAAAAGCTCGGGTGGAAAATGCCGGCGTGTTGGTCGCCTCCGGCCTGATTGCCGGCGAAGCGCTGCTGGGGTTGGTATGGGCAGGATTGCAGTTTGTCCCCAGCTGGGGAGCGCCCAACCATCCCCCGCAAATCTTCAGCAATCCGTCCTACCTGGTGGGCGGGATGATTGTGCTCGCCGGGTTAGCTGCGCTAATGATCTTTTTGCCCGTTTCGGCGGCTGGAGATCCCAACGAGCCAGCACCCCCGACCGCGATCATGTAGCAGTTCGTGTGGAAGTGGGCGACTTCGCCCGCGCTTTGCCGACAGGTTCTTGTCTTGAATAGCACCTAACTCCCTATCCACGAAAAAGATAGCTTCCTGCAGAACCGCCAATTCACCCCATCCACCCGCTCAATTTAGCTGTTGAATCCATCCTGGGGCGTCTAGGGCAAAAATCGTTGCGTGCCCCAAGGCCCTCTGATAGCCTTATATAGGACTTCTTCTCGATGTGTCGCCCCGCAGCGACCCCGTGGATTTCCGGTCCCCCCAGACATTGAGTCACAGTTTATTCTGCACAAGCATGCACGAAGGAGACACACAACTTGGCATCAAAGAACCGTTATTTATTTACCTCTGAATCCGTAACCGAAGGCCATCCCGATAAAATCGCCGACCAGATTTCAGACGCCATTCTCGACGCCTGCCTTACCGAAGATTCCTTCAGCCGCGTGGCCTGCGAAACTCTCACCGCCACCGGCCTGGTCGTCATCGCCGGAGAAATCACCACCAAAGCCTACGTCGATTTCCAGCAGGTCGTTCGCGGCACCGTGCAGTCCATCGGATACGACAACGCTCTCCACGGCTTCGATTGCAACACCTGCGCCGTCATCTCCAGCATCAACAAACAATCCGGCGACATCGCCATGGGCGTGGACACCGGCGGCGCCGGCGACCAGGGAATGATGTTTGGCTATGCCGTCGACGAAAATGCGGAGCTGATGCCGACTCCTATTTCGTTGGCGCACAAGCTGACCATGCGGCTCTCGCAGGTTCGCAAGAACGGAACACTTCCCTTCCTCCGTCCCGATGGAAAATCTCAAGTTACAGTTGAATATGACGCCAAGGGCAAGGTGCTTCGCGTCGATGCGGTCGTGATCTCGACGCAGCATTCGGAAACGGTTGCCAACGACGAATTGCGTGCGGGGATTCTGAAGCACGTGATTCAGGCTGTGATTCCGGCGCACTTGCTGGACGAAGACACGAAGTATCACATCAACCCTACGGGACGGTTTGTGATTGGCGGGCCCATGGGCGACACGGGACTGACGGGACGCAAGATTATCGTGGACACCTATGGCGGCATGGGACGCCACGGCGGCGGCGCCTTCAGCGGAAAAGATCCGACGAAGGTGGACCGCTCCGCGGCTTACATGGCGCGGCACATCGCCAAGAACGTGGTCGCGGGCGGGTTGGCGGGACGCTGCGAAGTGCAACTGGCATATGCGATCGGCGTGGCCGATCCGGTCAGCGTGCTGGTCGAGACGTTTGGCACGGCAAAGGTAGATCCGGAGATCATCCCCGATTTGATCCGCTCGCACTTCAAGCTGACGCCGCGCGGGATCATTGATTCGCTGAATCTGCGGCGGCCGATTTACAAAAAGACCGCGGCTTATGGGCACTTCGGGCGCAGCGATGCAGACTTCACTTGGGAAGCGACGGATAAAGCTGCGAAGCTGGCCAGCGACGCGGGCTTGCGGGAATCCGTTGGGGCAGCTCGAAAGTAAAGTTCAAAACCCCCACCCTATCGCAAAGTACGCGATAGGATGGGGCACCCGGCCCGGTTTGAATTATTCATAGGTAATCAAAATTTGTTTTCTGCGCTTTTAGCGCGCCACATAGGAGAAGCATGTCAACAGCAGCAGTGAATTGCGATATCAAAAACGTAGAACTGGCCGATTTGGGCAAGAAGCGCATCGAGTGGGCGAATCAGTCCATGAAAGTGCTGCAGATCATCCGCAAGGAGTTCATCAAGAATCAGCCGCTGAAAGGCATCCGCATTTCGGCTTGCCTGCACGTCACGGCTGAGACGGCGAATCTGGGCATCTGCCTGCGCGATGGCGGAGCGGAAGTTGTTCTATGCGCCTCGAATCCTCTGTCCACGCAGGACGACGTGGCCGCCAGCCTGGTGCGCGATCACAACATTCCCGTCTACGCCATTAAGGGCGAAGACAACGACACTTACTACAACCACATCCTGGCCGCGATCGATCACAAACCGCACATCACTATGGACGACGGGGCCGACCTGGTCACGATTCTGCACACCAAGCGCACTGACGCGCTCGATGACGTAATCGGCGGAACCGAAGAGACCACCACCGGAGTCATCCGCCTGCGCGCGATGGCGAAAGAAGGCGTGCTGAAGTTCCCCATTGTCGCGGTCAATGACGCCGACACCAAGCACCTGTTCGACAACCGCTACGGCACGGGACAATCGACCATCGACGGCATCATCCGCGCCACCAATTTCCTGCTGGCAGGTTCGAAGTTCGTGGTCGCCGGTTACGGCTGGTGCGGCCGCGGACTGGCTAGCCGCGCCCGCGGCAACGGCGCGGAAGTGATCATCACCGAAGTCGATCCGACGAAAGCCCTTGAGGCGGTGATGGATGGCTTCCGCGTTATGTCGATGACCGAAGCCGCGAAACTGGGCGACGTATTCTGCACCGTGACCGGCAACAAGAGTGTGCTGACGAAAGAGCACTTCGATCTGATGAAGGACGGCGCAATCATCTCGAACTCGGGGCACTTCAACGTGGAGATCGACATCCCGGCGCTCGACAAGATGTCATCTTCGAAGCGCACTACGCGCGCATTCGTCGAAGAGTATTCGCTGAAAGACGGCCGCAAAATTAATCTTCTGGGTGAAGGCCGCCTCATCAACCTGGCTGCGGCGGAAGGCCATCCGGCGTCGGTGATGGATATGAGCTTCGCCGACCAGGCGCTCTCGGTCGAGTACATGGTGAAAAACAGCAAGAAGCTGGAGAAGACGGTCTACAAAGTTCCCGACGAACTCGACAAACGCGTGGCCAAGCTGAAGCTGGAATCGATGGGCATCAAAATCGACCGCCTGACGCCGGAGCAGGAAGAATATCTGGCGGGCTGGAGCGAGGGAACGTAACCGTGTGGAGCGGGCACTCTTGCCCGCTTGCTTTTGAATTCGATTCGGGGCGGCGTAAGCCGCCCCGCTTGCTTTGGTATCGAGGCGGCGACGCGACCTATGCCGCATTCTTCTTGGGTTCAGCCTGCTTGCGCTTCTTCACGTACGACAAACCCCGGCGGAGTTCGCCGCTCAGATCGGACGACTCGGTGGCGATGTGAACCGGTTCGGAAGTCTCGCGTCCCATCCAGCGATTCAGTTCTTCTGGCGAAGCCTGGATGCGACGGCCTGCGCGGGCCACGGGCATGCCGGATTTTGCCCAGCGTTGCGCGGTTGAGATTGGCAGGCCGAGGAACGTGGCGATTTGTTGCCAGCCTTTCAAGGGTTCGCTGGAAGATTCGATTTTTGGCATGGAAGGTTTTGGCATCAGACATATCTCATTGTTTCGATGCTTGAGAGTGATTTTGGGGCTGCTATGAAAGTGGAGGCGCTGCCGCCGCGAGGTCTGAGAAAACACTCATCCCGTTGATCGTTCTGTTTCCCGCTGGTTCGTTTCGGAAATTTGCCGATAAGCAATGTGAACGTTGCCAGAATCAGAACTCGGGCTCTGTCTCGGTAACGGAATCCGCAATAGACGGATTCGGCATGATTTGACGGAGGATGTGGCTGGAATGACGAAGATTCTGGTGGTAGATGACAGCAAGTTTCTGCGGCTGGCCACGGAGCGGGCCTTGGCGCGAGCGGGTTACCAGGTAAGCACGGCGATAGATGGAGAGGACGCGTTGAAGATCGCGCGTGAAGAAAAGCCGGACGTGATCCTGTTGGACATGCTGTTGCCGAAGATGACGGGACCGGACGTATTAAAGGCGCTGAAGAAGGATCCCGCAACGGCGGAGATCGCGGTCGTGGCGTTCACCAGCCTGTCGCAGAAAAACGCGGTGCGTCTGCAACAGGATGGCGCTTGCGCATTTCTGGATAAAGCGGCCTTGGGACTGGATAAGGGATCGGAAGCCCTGCTGGTGGCGTTGGCGCGCATTGTGCAAGAGTTGAAGTTGGAGGTTCCGGCGGGCGCGTTGGCGAAGTAGAAGCACTGTTTTGGAGCGATTCCCATGTCTCGCAAAAGAGGCGAGACATGGGGCATCCGGCTCCTAATTGACTTTTTTCGAACTGATTCGTACTGACTTTCTTCTGCGGAAATGCATCCTAGCTTTGGTTTGGCGAGGGAAGGATTTCTCTCGGGCTAAAGGTTCCGACGAGGAAAGTCACGATGAGCCTTGAAATTGATGTGGAGAAGATTTCAGAAGTTCTATTGGCCGACGGATGGCACAAAGTCTCTACCGTGGGAGACGGAAGGTCTTCGTTCGGACTGGATGTCTACGAATTCCACGAGCCCAAGCTCGGGGAGGAATCCGAGACTGAGGAGACTTCTGCTCGGAAAATAAAAGAAGGTATGCAGCAGGATTCCCGGAGCGGGGCCCGCTGGACGGATTCGGATGGTTCGCGAGTGTTCTGTCCGGTGACATCGATTCTGGCGGTGAAGTACGCAGCGCTGAAGAAGACGGAATGAATAGGGCGCGCTTTATCGACGACGGGAAAAAGAGACGTTGCGGAGCAACGTCTCTACGAAGAATCTTATAGGATTAGCCACGTACGCTGATTTTCGAGAACGAGAGCACGGCGCGGCTCGACGTAGGACGGCCCATGGACAGTGCTGGCCGGAACGTGGTGAAGATCAGCATGCGTTTTACTTGCGGCAATACTTCTTTGGAATCCTGCGGATCGGAAAGAATGCGGTAATCCTGCACGCGCCCGTTGGCGTCCACATAAGCTTCAATCACCAGCGAGTCCGAGTCGATCGTGTCCAGGGTCATGCCAAACGCGCTCTGCTCTAACTGAGGCGCGGTGTTGACCATGACCAGGGGCACGTCGTTTCCGGCTTCCACGGAGGACGGAGCCACGAAAAACACCATCGCAATCCCGAAAATAATCAGCGCGCTCAGAAATCCTGCGGTTGCCGGGACCATGAATGCGTGCAGAGCATTCTCCAGACGCACCATAAGTCCTTCCATCTGGCCGTGCTTGGCCTGTTCCGTTTCGCGCGAAATGGCCAGCCGCAACTTCAGTCCCAAATCCGACGGCACTTTGGGGCGGGCCATGCTTACCAGCAGTTGCTGCGTCCGCCGCAAGCCCAGATACTCGTCGTTGCACGCGGCGCAATCAGACCAGTGTTGCTGTAGCGCGAGCATCTCCGTCCCCGTCACGGCTCCATCCAAATACGGCGAGAACAACCGCCTCGCCTGTGGGCACTGCAGTACAAGAATTTCCCCTGTGCCCTTCATGGCATCACCTCGATCCTTCTACCCCCTGCAGCCACCTGCGACCGCGAACTACGATGTTCTTTATGATGATGATCAGATTCTTTACAGTCCGACATCGGAGCGGTCAATCCCAGTTCATTCCCAACTTCGCGCACGTAGGGCGCCAGCCGCTGCCGCAGCGCGTCCCTTCCGCGAGTGAGGCGCGATTTCACTGTTCCCAGCGAAATCTCCAACACCTCGGCAATCTCTTCATATGACATTCCTTCCAGATCGCGCAGAATGAGCGTCGTGCGATACGGTTCAGGCACGTGCCTCAACTCTTCTTCCACCCGGCGCTGCACTTCGTGATGCGCAACGCTATCGAAAGGAGAATCCGCGTGGTCGGTCAGAGCCACCTGCATCGCGTTTTCGCCCGCGCTCGGACCGCCCGATTCGGGCGGCTCAATCGATGTCTCGCGCGCCTTGTGCCGGAACCACCAGCGCCGCCGGTTTGCCGCCTCGTGCAGGGCGATGCGGTAGATCCACGTCTTCAGGGTCGAGCCTCCATGAAAGTGGTTCATGCCGCGAAACACTTTCAGAAAGACGTCCTGCGTGGTATCAGCCGCGTCCGCCGGGTCGTTCACGATGCGGTAGACCAGCCCATACACCGGCTGTTGAAACTCGCCAATCAGCCAGGCATAAGCCGTTTCCGAGCCGGCCTTCAGCTCCGCGACGATCACAGCTTCTTCGTGCGAGCGTGCTCCGATTGCACTTGCCAGATCACCCAAGGTGGTTGCTCCCGCCATAACGGCGTCCCCTTGATTATAGGATTTTCCACCCTACCGCGCCTTGAAAATCTGCTGCCCGGCCCAAACGGCTGAAATCCGGCACACTGCCAGCGAAGCCGTAACTCTCACCCAACATAGACTCCGAAGGGATGTCAAGAGTTCCCGCCGGTAAGTGATTTAGTTTCAGCAGATCAGAATGCACGGTTGGCATAGACGGCCGTTTGGTGGGACTCCTATAAGCGGAGGTTACTCCGAGGGGTTACGTAAGATCGGTGCGGCTGGCGGCTGACTTCCGGTCTGGTCTCTGGGTGGAACTTCCGTGTTGCCGACAACAGGGCAGTTGAGCCGGGCGGCCTGCCAGCATCCCTAACGAACAGCCATCGGGCTTCTATCGTTATCTCCCTTTGCTCGCGCGTCGCGCATGAATGAAGAGACGACCGTCCGGCAAGCAATGCAGCTCAGTCGAGTCAGATTTTGCGGACTCTGGTTATTCGGTGCTCCAAAATTAGGTGCCTGCAATGGCGCAACTTTCACGCTGCTGCCCTCATCTGACCTCCATCACATTAATGAGGGAAGCGAGACGTCATGACGTTGAAGCCGAAAAATACGATCTGCCTCTGGTTCAACAAGGATGCACAGGATGCGGCCCGCTTCTACGCGGCGACCTTTCCGAATAGCGAAGTGACCGCTGTTCACACAGCGCCCGGTGACTACCCGGGCGGCAAGAAGGGCGATGTGCTGACGGTGGAGTTCAAGGTTCTGGGCATTCCTTGTCTCGGTCTCAATGGCGGCCCGGAGTTCAAGCACAGTGAGGCCTTTTCCTTCCAGATCGCGACGGACAATCAGGAAGAGACGGACCGTTACTGGAACGCGATCGTCGGCAACGGCGGCACGGAAAGTCAGTGCGGTTGGTGCAAGGACCGCTGGGGCCTCTCTTGGCAGATCACGCCGCGCGCTCTAACCGAGGCACTAGCGGCTGGCGGCGGCGAGGCAAAGCGTGCCTTCGAGGCAATGATGCCGATGAAAAAAATCAACATCGCCACCATCGAGGCAGCGCGGCGGGGATGACGTGGCTCTACTGTGGCCTTCAGAAGAAAAATGGCACGGGGAGGCCCTTAGGGCTTTGCGGGCAGCGGCTGCCAGAGCTCAATCTTATTCCCGTCCGAGTCGTAGATCCAGGCAAAGCGACCGTAGGATTCATCCATTCGCTTGGCGTCAATCTTTACTCCCTCTTGTTTTAAGCGGTCGAGCAAAGCATCCATATCGTCCACGATGTAGTTGATCATGAACGGGGCAGGGCTGGGATCGAGATACTTCGTGGAGTTGGGAAAAACAGTCCAAACTGTAACGTGTTCTTTTTGCGGGTCGTCGTGTTCGCGCCACGGAAGCATCGCGCCTTGGCCTTTATCAGCGAGTCCAAGGTGCTTCGCATACCATTCGCGCATCTGGTCACGATTGGCGGATTTGAAGAAGACACCGCCGATTCCAAGGATGCGCCCGCGCTGCTCCATTTTTACCGGCGGCTGCGATTTTTCAGGTTGCGGAGATTTCACGTCCTGTCCTCCTTTTGAGAAGGCCGAGATGAGCAACAGCGAGCCGAGCGCAATTGTGCTCCACGGTATGCCTTGCATCGGCGGATTATACATAAGTTTCGATTCGAAGGGAGAAATCGGTTCGCTCCGGGTTTGCCGCGATTCACGCGCCTGACCGTCCCTTTCAAAGGGACTGTACTTTGCGCGCGCTCGATTGAGGCGGCTAACCGCAGTGGTGCCGGAATCGCTGCTAGATTCTGGCGATCTTACCGATGGCGCTTAGGAAAATCTGACTCTGCTCCGGTAGGCCAATGCTCACTCGAATGCAGTTCGGCGCACCCCATGCGTTCAACGCACGCACGCTGATTCCCTCGCCGCGCAGGCGACTCGCGACGACCAACGCGTCTTCTCCGACGTCGCAATAAACGAAGTTTGCGGCAGTGGGAACTACGCGATGTCCCAGTTCCGAAAGTCCGTCCGTCAGAACTTTCGCCTGGGACGCGTTGTTGGAAACGACTCGTGCAATATAGTTCTGATCGTCGAGCGCAGCGAGGGCCGCCACCTGGGCCAGGGAAGCCACTGAGTACACATTGCGCATGTGCGCACAGTAGTCCAGAAGGTCCGGCGGACCCAGGCCATATCCCACGCGCAGCCCGGCCAGCCCATGCGCCTTGGAAAACGTTCGCAGCACGATCACGCTCGCGCCCTGCCGCACGTATTCGAGAGACTGTGAATATTGAACCTTCCGCTGTGCCGCGAAAGAGAGCGCGAAATCGTAATAGGCTTCGTCGAGGACGACGACTACATGTTCGGGAACTTTCGCGAGGAACTCGTCGACCGCCGCGGCATCGAGCATGGTTCCGGTTGGATTGTTGGGATTCGCCAGGAAAACGATTCGCGTATCCGGGTTGATG
>Ga0185299_10001744_pt1 | contig 38697 bp, 32 predicted proteins | sample PaiPotPPA55metaG_FD_128002 | JGI IMG/M metagenome (GOLD analysis project Ga0185299, IMG submission 128002) | Iron sulfur acid spring bacterial and archeal communities from Banff, Canada, to study Microbial Dark Matter (Phase II) - Paint Pots PPA... ...
GAACGTTGATTCAAACGGAACACCGTCCTGGCCAGGGTCTGATTGAGTACAGCCGGACCGATCCGCTCTCTAGGTAGAAGCATTGTCGGATCAACTGATTAGATGGTGTTGCATCGACCGGTTGAACTGGCACCGTTAGTCAGGACTTGTCCTTACAGGAAAGATTCATTGCTTCTTAACGGAATAATCGCGTCCTGCAGCGTGAACCAATTCCAGCGGTTCAAACGGTAAATCGGCGATATGCCTTCTGGATGCGGCTGAAGCTACGTCCGATTGGAGGCTCGTCATCGTGACCCAGAACTCTTGCAGGTCGCTCGAAACGCTGTAATAAATTACGCCGGGCCTTTGTGAAACATCTGTGACGCGGGGGCCATGGGCGTTAGTCGCAACTACGATTTCGTAGAACAGCGAATGACCCAGCTGCTTGTACCTGCTCGCTAGAGCGGGTACAACACGGTATTGCCACTCCGCTGGACCTTCCCACAGTGCTTGCCTGAACTCGGATTCGTTTGCCGGAAATCGGTGGTGGTCCTCGTACCAAACGCGAAAGAATGCGTGCACGTCGGAGAGATAGTTAGTATCGGCGATGCTGCTGAACGCATGCGGCGGGAGATTAGGAATGTTGACCATCGCTGCCAAGCCCGTGAGGATGGGAACAGCAAACAGACAGCCCTTAAAACTTCGACGCCAAACTCCGTATAAAGTCGCCCAAAGACTGATGAAACCAAATCCGAGAAAGGCCAAAGCGGTGCCCGCATACCAGTATTCGGCGTAATAGACGCTAGAAGTATGGATTCTAATCCAGCACCAAAACAGATAGCCTCCATAACCGATGGTCGGAATTGAGAACAATCCCAAAAACACAGAAAACGATCCCTTGAGAAGTAGGCGGGACGACTGGTGCATTTGATTCCTTCTGGCTACTCAATGTCGTCCCTTTAGGAATATCATGAGACCTTGAGAGACAACTGACTTTTGCTCTCCGGTGTGCTGTCATTTGGACGTGTCGTCACGTAATCGGAAACTGACCCACCCCTCGGGTTTTAATCCTTTGAGCGCCGCCCGCATTTTTTCGACGCATGAGGATTTTGTCTCATTACAGCGATGATGACTGTCGCGTACACTAGGCCGCGGAGCCTGGTGTGCATTGTTTTGCAATCGATGGTCACAAAAACCAACAAGAACAATCTGCCTACCTCCTCTTCCCCAGAATGGGCCGCACTGCTGCAGTGCGCCTCTCCTCACGCCGACCTGTCGATACTTTCTGCGTTGCATCGCGAAGTATCGTGGCCCACGCTATTTACGTTAGCCTGCGAACACGGCGTCATTTCGTTGCTCGCCTCGGGTGTAGCCCAGTTCGAGAAAAGCCTCGCGCCACCGAAGTTCGCGCATAAAATCCGACAACTTCACCGCTCGCAAGTCCTCTCGGCGTTGCAGATGACCGCCGAGCTATTTCGGCTGGTTGATCAATTTCGCGACGCCGGATTGGATACTCTGCTCGTAAAAGGTCCCGCCCTGGCTTTACGCGCTTACGGCGACACCGGCGCACGACAATATGGCGATCTTGACTTCATCGTTCGCCAAAAAGACATTCCTCGCGCCACCGAGCTAATGATTTCCGCCGGCTACGAGCCGGAAATAGCTGTCGAGGCCATCAGCCCAAAAAAAATTCCTGGACAATATGTTTTCGTTCGAATCGCAACTCCGCTCCTTGTGGAACTGCATACCGAACGCACCATGCGTTACTTTCCTCGCGGGCTTCCCATCGAAGAGTTCTTCGCGCGGCGGCAATATGTGAACGTCGATGGTCACCAGATCCCCGCTCTCGCCGTCGAGGATGAAGTACTCCTGATTTGTATTCACGGCGCCAAACATCTTTGGGACCGTTTATCAATGGTCGCCGATGTTGCCGCATTTATAGATCGTCAAACCTCTCTGGATTGGGAACGCGCTTTTGCCACGGCGCGGTCTGTGGGTGCGCAACGCATGCTGCACACTGGCCTGCTCCTGGCGGACAATTTGCTTGGCGCCGCTCTGCCGCAAAATGTACAAACGAGGTTGCAATCAGATCGGTCCGCCTCGCAACTCGCCGCGAAAAGTACGACGTGGCTGCCTTCGGCTGGGCAGACGCAGCCGGGATTATTCGCCCGCGCTCTGTATCGCGTGCGCATGCGTGGGAATGTGGTTTCAGGGCTAGGTTACTTGCTTCGCCTTACCTTCTCGCCCACCCAGGAAGATTGGCCGGCTGGAATGGAAAATGAACATGACGGGCGTTTCGCATCGCTGCGAAGGCCTGTTCGTCTGGTCAAGAAATATCGGGGCGGCGAGAAATCTTGATCATTCGCGGTTTAATCAACAACGTATCTGACAAAAAAAAGCCCGGACGCAAAAATGTCCGGGCCTTTTCTAAGTTGCCGGTTAGATGTTCGTGCGACGCGCGATAATGTGTTTCGTCGTCGCTGGTGCGGGCACTTCCACGTTTAGAGAAATTTCACTCTTGTTACGCAGGACACCCAGTTTTACCGTATGCGTTTTGTCCTTGCCCTCTTTGTCTTTGCTCTCCGCGTCTTTATCTTTCTCGCCGTGTTGTGCCGCAAGCTTTTGACGCAGGTCTCCCACCGAACGAATGCGCTCGCCATTCAGGGAAGTGATCACATCGCCGGCCTTTAATCCGGCCTTCTCCGCTGGCGAACCTGAATTTACGGATCGCACCAGAATGCCCTCACCGTCCGGAGCGCCAAAAAATGATCCTAGCTGTCCAGCGAGGTCTTCGGCATCAATGCCCAGTCGCGGATGGCCGGCGTAAACCATCGGGCCGCCCCACTCCATCGAGGGCATGTCCGGAATTTCCGCCACTTCCGGCATATCCGGCATCTCTGGTAGGTCCGGCATGCGAAACGCGAACGTACCGGGCATACCCGGCGTTACTCTCGTCATGTTGCGCCGCAATTCTTCAGACTTGCCCAGCGTGACGTTAATTTTTTGCGTACGGCCGTCTCGCCACACGGTAAGCTGCACGTTCCGTCCGGCAGGAATTTCGCGAATCATGCGCCGGAATTGCATCGCACCTTCCACCTGCTGCCCATTGATTTCCGTAACCACGTCATTTTCTCGAAGTCCGGATTTCGAAGCGGGGCTGTCCGGAGCAATTCTGCCCAGCACGACCCCGCGCTCCCCTGGCAATTTTAATTCCTTGGCATTGTCGCTGGTGACTTCCCGGGTTTCCACGCCCAGCCAGCTTCCGCCTTCCTCTCCAAACATCACATTGAAATCGCGTACCTGCGGTTCAACCGCTTCTTGATTTCCAGCCGCTTGCGCGCGCCGAGCAGCCGTATATCCCGGCGCTGCTATCAATGCAGCGCACAGCACGGCGGTGCCACCTGCAATAGTCCATATGCCCTTATTCATAAATCTCTCCTCCGAAAAAATTAGCTTCTGCGAATTTAGACGCAGCAAAAGCTAAACCGTTGACCTCAACACCACCACGCGAATCCCACCGTTTACGGTATGCAAGTGGATGGGAGTCCCGCCCTTGCCAATTTTTCCGTGTATTTCCCGTGGATGCAGGGAACTTTCGAGCGCGAGCGGCAGCTCCGAAGAAAAATTTCCATTTAAGCAGCGCGCTTCCAAATTTGCCTGCAGGTCTGCGGGCACGGCCAGCAGCAAAGAACCGTTAGTAGTTTCGGCTGTGGCTTCGCCGTTCTCGTCTCTGGTCGCGCCGAGATGCGCAAGCTCCAGATGCACATTGCCATTGGTGGTGTGCGCGTGCACGGAACCGCCACCTTCGTACACCTCGATATTTCCATTAACAGTGTGGAGATCTTCGATCACGTCCACGCCGGCGATACGCAAAGTGCCGTTTACCGTTCCCACATGCTCCACATGCGCGCTGTGCGGCACGTGAATCACATATTCCACGGCAACTTCCACGCCTGCGTTCTGGGGATAGCGCGTAATCACAGACACCGCGCGAGGTTTCGCGTCCACTTCAATCGAAACGCGATCCAGATCGGACTCCTTACTCTTGGCGGTCTTCACAGCGTGAACTTCGATGGCATCGCGATCCCAGCCTTCCACTTCCACCGTGCCATTCACATTTTGTAATTCAAATGTGCCGCCCGGCTGCAACGGGTAGCTCTGATCGAAATCCTTGCTCATCGCCAAGCCAGAAGCGGCACAAGCCGCACCCGCCACAGATAGAATTAAAGCTGCGCGCAACGCATGTCGAAGCATCGTTTTTACCCCCTTCGATTTTTACGACGGGCCCGGACCGCAACGCGAAACTACAACCTGCACCCCGAACGAATCTTTATGTTGTGCCAGCCGCGCAATTACGTGCGGCCATTCAATTCAGCTGAAAATTAAATGTCACCGTTGAAACCACTTCAACCTGTTTGCCATTGATCCACGCCGGTTTGCCTCGCCACTGCTTCACCGCAGTAATTGCCGCATCCGCTAGCGCCGGCTCGCCCTGGAGCAATTTCAATACTTCCACGCGCCCGTCTTTCTGCACGCGCACCTGCAACTTCACGACTCCCTGAATGCCCACACGCTGCGCGAGCTCCGGGTAAACCGGATGAGGTGAATAGGTGAGCCGGTTGCGAAAATCGTCAGCATCCTCGCGCAAACCGCCGGTGACCGCGACTTCCAGCTTGCCCAGCCACCTTTCCAGCCAGTCCCGTTGCGAGTCCGCCTGCTGCTGTGTTTGCGGTGGCACTGGTGAAACGGGTGGCGCCGGCTGAGCCACCTCTACGACACGCAAGCGTTCCTGTTGTTCGCGAATCCGCGATTCCCGTAGCGACGGATCGGAATCCAGGAATTGCAGCCGAATCTTTCCCGCGGAAGTGCGCAGCTTCAATGGGATGCCACCGCCATTCAACACGCCGATGGCATGTACAGGACCCGTGCCGTTGGATTCCGCGGTTTGAAAACTTAAATGTAGTGCGGGATCGGCTTCAATGCGGTGTTCACCGCCTTTAGCGACCAGCGCGTCGATATTCACCGCGAGGTTGCGCGGCAAAAACACGACAATGTCGCCATTTCCGGAGGCCAGTTGCGAGGCTCCCGCAAGCTGCACGGTCGCTGCCTGTGCAGACGCAGCGCCGGGCAAACCATTAGGTGCGCCGCTGGGCCCACTGTCAGGCCCGCTTGAGGGATTGATCCACGCAGTAATCGTCCCGTCCGCCGTGGCCGCCTGCACCGCGCCAGCAACTCGTGTCAGGCAAATGCTGCCACCGCTGGACTCCACTTCCATGGGCCCGGCAACATACATAATGCGAATGCCGCCGCCACCTGTCTGCGCATGCACCGAACCGCGCACTTCGCCAAAATCAATCTGTCCGCCTCCGGTGCGCACATTGACGAAACTTCCCGCATGCCCAACGGTAATGTTCCCGCCGTCGGTATCCAGATCGGCGCGCCCGCCAATCGTGCCCGCGCGAATGTGACCGCCGCCACTGCGCAGCGCGGCGTCGCCGGTAACGTTGCCGACGTTGATGTGTCCGCCTCCGGTAAACACGTTCAAGTTGCCGGCCACGTCGAGCACCTGAATGTGCCCGCCTTCGGTTCGCAATTTCGACGAGCCCCGGACAGAATTTCCGGCGTTGGCGTCGTGCACGTGATGGGCGGCATTCTGTAAGCCGCCGACGCCAATCCGCCCGGTGCGGATATTTCCTCCCTGCGTGATCAGCGTCGCGGTGCCGCCAATATCCTGAGTTTCAATGTCGCCCGCTTCGGTGTTCACGTCGAGGCTATATCCGGCGGGCACAGCAATTTCAAATTGCACCCAAAATTGCGCACCGGATGCTGCTGCTCGCGCGGCCTGCGGGGGTAGTGCCCCTTCAATCTTCACACCCGTGCCAGTAGCTTCGACGCGCAGAACATATTTATCGAGCAGCGCCTGAGCCTGCGGTGGTCGCGCGTCCGTCTCGATGCGCACTGTGTAACGCACCGCCGGGGCCGCGCCTGCTTCCAGCGTAACAATGCGCACAGAGCCCAGATCGGCGTTTAGCCGCAACGTCAACCCGTCTTGCGTCTCAAGCACACCGGTCCGCTGGTCAAAGGCGCGCGGCGTTGCAGGATCGCCAGGTTTCGTATGCTCGAGAGGCTCCAACTCCACGGCGGCCCAGGCTCGACTTGCAAACGTAAAGACACAAAGAAGAATCGGCAATCCGTAAAGCCATGGCGTACTGCGAAAATTCCCGCGTCGAAACTTACTCTGGTAATGGGAGGAAACTTTCATCGATGAACTAAATCCCGCTGATCACTACTGAGGTTCTCGTGGCCCAATCTGCCGCAACGCAGCCGCGCTGCGCAGCCGCACATAACGGCTAGGATCCCGCTTTTGCAGCTCTTCCAGGGTGCGAATCACTTTTTCCACGGAAGCGTCCGATTCGCCGGACGAACTCGCCAGTATGTCATCGGACTGCTCGTCAGAATTTTCTGGCGCTCCTGCCAGTTTGGGGTACGAAACCACATTTGCGCCTCGCGACTCATGTTCCAGCGAGTGCACCAACATGTTCACAACTTCCACGCGCACCCCCGGATTCGCATCATGCGCCAGCGCATCCAGCATAACTTCTCGAACAGCGTCATCCGAAGCCGCATCCTTCAGCGCTTCCAGCGCCTTCATGCGCACCGCGGGATTCTGATCCCTGCGCGCGGCCTGCAGCAGCGCCTTACGCACTTGCGCGTCTCGCGCCTGTGCCTTCAGCGCATCCAGACAATCCAGCCGCACGCCGGCATCGAAGCGCTCGCCGTTTTCCACGACGTACGTAAGCACCCGGCGCATGTTGCTGTCATCCACGTTGCCGGAAAGCACCATGGGCTGCTCGGCACGCAATTGCAGTTGCACCGTGCCCGGCGCGGCATTGGGCCACGGCGCAAGATTAATTCCCGCCACCGCCATTTTTGAAAGCTGCTCGTCGGTAAGTTTTTGCGAAGCCAGGACGTTTACAGCACGGCCGTTGCTGTTGCCGGGAAGTCCATTTTGCAGCCAGGGCATCACTTCAGCGCCCAACAAAACACCAAGGAAAATCAGCATTGCGCCACTCCACGCCGGCCGCAAAGCCATCCAACGGCGCACCCAGCCGAACGGCTGCCAATGCTCACGTACCGGTGTCACGGAAAGATCGTCAAGCGTTTCCGCGAGCTGGCTGCGGCATTGCGACAACAGCGCGTCTGCGGAATTGATTTCGCCTGCCGGCGGATTCGCGGCCTCCATCGCTTCCCACAACGATCGCTCACCAGCGAGTTGTTCCGCGCACGAAGCGCACATGGCAAGATGTTCATCGATCAGCTTGCGTTCGTTCTCGCTGACCTCATCGCATGCGTAGAAAACCAGAAACGGCGCAACGTAAGCGCAACGCGACTTCTTGTTGTCCGCCCCGCTCATCGTAGCTCTCCCAATTCATGCCGCAGCTTGCGCGTCGCGCGGAACAGCGAGTTCTTCACCGTCTCTTCGGTGGTTCCCAGCGCATCGCCGATGGCGCGAAGCTTCAACCCCTGATAGTGCTTCATCTCAAATACGATGCGCTCGCGAGGTGAAAGGCGTTCCATGGCCAGAGCGATTCGCGCTTTTATCTCTAGTCCAAACATGGTGCGTTCAGGATCGAGCGTGGGCCGGTGTTCACGCTGCCGCTCGAAAAAGTCGGTAATGCCTTCGTCGTGGTGCCCGTGATTCGTCTCCGGCGACTGATCCTCGGGCCGCGCTTGCCGGCGGCGCAAATGGTCGAGGCACACGTTGGTGACGATGCGGTATAGCCAGGTATAAAAGCTGCATTCAAAACGGAATCGATGCAGGTTGCGGTAAACCTTCAGGAAAGCTTCTTGGTAAACGTCGCGCGCATCTTCCGGGCGCTTCATCAGATTCAGCGCCAATCGTAAAACGTCCCGGTCGTAGCGGTGAACAAGCTCCTCGAACGCGGCGCGGTTGCCAACCTGGGCCTCGACCACGAGCGCCCGATCATCGAGGTTCGGCAGAGAAGTCACCGCGCCCAGGGCTGCGTCTCCGCCGCCCGCGCCTCCAGCTTCACCGGCCACAGCCAAAACCCATCGTGGAAGCGACATTCTTCGCCTTCTGTTCGCGTGCCGCCCTTGAAAATGTGTCGTGGCGCCCGCCACTACACGATAATCCAAGTTTCTGCATTAGGCCAACACGGAACACCCGTGCGACCACCCTGTTTGGACGTGCTGCTACCCCATGGGTGAGCATCGCTTCCCTGAATAGACAACGCAGCGATGAGCTATTTTGTTTCTCTATTTATTGAAATCTAAAAGGCGAAGATCCTTTGTTTTCTTAAGGGAAGATGTAAAATCTACGGCGTCTAGGGTCTATGGCTCGTCACGAGCAACCCGCTTGTTCCAAGCCGCCAGCGGCCAAGCCAGCAGGCCAGCCAACACCAGCAGGACAGCGTAGCCAGTCCCGCGGTAGAAGGCGTCCGGTTGCGAAACCAGTTTTGCCGCCGCTGCCAGCAGCGAAGTCCCCGACACCACCAGGAACAAACCAAGCATGTTAAAGCGCACGACCTGCGTTATCCCGATTACCAGCAAACCTAGAAGGAGGATTCCCGCCAGGAACTGTTTGGCAAAATCCCCAGGCGTCCCCCAGGCCGTGCCCACGGTTGCCAACGCGGCGCTAAAAAAGAGCAACACCCTCAGCCACGGCTGCTTCACATTTGTCGCCACAAAGGAAGCGCAGAGTGCTACCAGCCCGGTATACATCAGCGTCCTGAGCAAAACTGTTCCAAAAATCGCCGCAGTCGGAAGCGTCGCATCAAAATCGCCTCCAAAAGAAGCTTCAATACCACGATGGGTGGTGGGCCAATGAGATGATAGCGCCGCAATCAGGCGGCTGAATCCGATCAATGCTGCCGTACCGCCCAGGCCAATCAGGAGCGCATCGCGGTAATACGTCGGCGGCATACCTGTCCAGCCCGGCAGGCGCTCTTCACCGAAGGCGCGCCTCCCGAAATACCAAGCCATGCCAAAAAGCAGCACGATCCCGGAAAAATACACAGCGCCTCCGAGCACTGCGCCGATGCCGATTCCCACAAGCATAGTCTTCAATGGAATGGCCGTCTGATACCCATTCATAAAACTGGCGATGCGGTCGCCGAAAGCAAAAATAATCACGTATGCCGCCAGCCCCCACAGGCCCCATACAGCCAGGCGCCGCCAGGGAATGGAATGCGCATCTTCGGAGCGCAAGTTTTTCAGAAATACAATCAAAGCCACGATCATTAGCCCGCCCAAAACCAGAATCGGCAGCACCATCGAGATAAGTACCCGCGGGAGCGTCAGCTCCGACTGCCTCCGTCTCCAGTCATCGGGAATTTTTATGTACGTGCGATAGTCGGACACTTCGTCGCCAAGAACCGACACGTCGATACGCGCGTGCGCGTGTGATTTGGAATCTGCTTGCGTCCCCGACTCATCGAGTGCGCGATTTTGTTCCCACGTGAGTTGGTGGTCCACCCGATGTGGATGCTTGTCGGACCTGGCTTCGATCAGCGTCCATTGCGCCAGATCAATTTGCTTCGCGCCACGCAGATAACCTTCCGCGCGCTTCACGGCCTCATCTTTGCTGAGCGTAGCGCCAGGGGCAACTTCGCTCAAAATGTGGTGCACCGAATGCAGCGCGCCGTTCGGGCGCAGCACCACCGCGAATTCTTCCGGCTGGCTGTCGCGAAAATAGCGAACTCTCCAAAGTGCCCCGGGCACTTCCTTTTCGTAAATTTCGTTCACCCCGGCCACACCCACGCGTTCACGCAGAAATTCGTTAGTCACCGGATCAGTAGTATTCGCGAGCAACACCGCGTGATGGTAAGTCCCCGGGTCTATCCCGCGGTGGCGAAGCACTTCATCCGCATCGGTGAGTGAGGTTCGCGCATTGACGGAAAGCTTCAGATAATCCCCGATAGCAGGCTGTTTGACGCGCCAGGCCAACAAACCGCCAATTACGAGGCACGCCGCGAGTACCCCAATCAGCCCGGGCGTGAGTGCATCGTAAGCGCGGGCCTTTCTCGTCAGGTCACGATCTTCAGCCACCTCGTCTACGACACTAATATCTGGAGCTGGTACCGCGCGATTCAGCAAATCATCCACTGGCGCAAAGTGGCCTCGCCTCAAATACGCCACACCCGAAAAAATCAACGGCGCCAGCGCCGCGGCACCCACGATCACGCCCGAAATCTTGAAATACATGCTGTTGGAGCGCACCAACAGCAAGCCCACCAGCGAAGCATCCACGGTGTAGTGCCAGATAAGCGTGGCCAGAATGCCCCAATTCAGCATCACAATTCCAGCCACGATGCCGATGATTCCTACTTCAATTCCGCGCGTGTAACCAGGCTCCTGCGGGTACGCGCTATGCAGGAAGCTCCACGAAAACGCCGGCAGAATAATTGCCAGCACGCGCGATTTGGTCAAACGCCCCACGAAGGGTATGGCGAATAAACGAAAAAGAAATTCTTCGCTGGTCGACGCTAGCAACCCGATCGCAACCCCCGCGATCCATGGAAAAGACGTGTTCACGGCATCCGAATAATTCAGATCCTGCGGTGCCCACACGCCCACTTTGCTGCCAAACATATAAAACGCCACGATAAAACCGATGTGCGCGGCCGCCAGCGACAAGCCCACCGCCGCGGCGGAAAAAAATTCCTTGGATTGCAGCCCGCGCAAAGTAAACGCCTGGCTAAGCCGCAAGCGGTCCGGTTGTGTCGCGCGATACAGCGGCTCCGCACCTGGGAGCACCATCGTGACCGTCAGCGCCGTGCCAATTGCCATCAATATGTTCAAAAGGATTTGCAGCGCCACAAAACTTCCGTACGAAGCGTGGGTATCGTAACTTGCCCGCGTCGATTGCCACTGGTTGAGCTGCATGAAAAAAAACAGTGCGGCCACCAGGGCGCCCAGTTTTATCGCCCCCATCCAGTCGGCTTGCCCTTTGCGCCACAATGAAATTCCCAGCCACAACGCGCTGCCCATCAGCAGCACGTACGGGATAATCGCGATCTGGTTGTACAACAGGTTCGTGGAGCGCAATTGTTTGTAGCTGCGCTCCCAGGCTTCGGGCACCTTCAAATATTCTTCGCTGTTTCCGATCTGATCGCCTTGCAGCACCACATTCAGACGGTACGGCGCGTCCTTGGCACGAAATCCATGTTTTTCCCACGTGAATGACCAATCCAGCCGGTTCGGTCTTTTCACCGAATTTATTTCTTCCGGTAAAAGATCCCAGCCCGACTTGATACCCAATTTGCTTTCAAGAAAATTTTCAGCATCGTATTGGGCGGCGGCGCGCTCCAGCGTTGCGCCTGCTCTAGCTTCTTCCACATGATGCTCGTAGCCCACCACCTGGCCCGCGGGACTCACCCGAACGCGAAACTCCTCTTCCTGTTGAGGCTTGAAAAAACGCGCATCCCAATACCAGATATTCAGTTCCGAAGACATCAACCGGTTGGCTTGCTCCAGCCCGGTTTCGCGTTCCAGATATGTTTTCGCGTTGTCGTCTACGTTGAAAACGATAGCGGACTGATAGCTTGCCGCGTTCTGGCCCTCACTCGCCAAAAACTCTTTTGCGCGTGTCAGAGCTTCCCCGCGCGACACCTTGAAATTCACCGAGGCTTCCGGAAACGCGCGGAAATAATATTTGTGCGCAAACAACGCGCCAGCAATTCCTGCCACCACCCAAAGCAGTAACGCGAGTTTGTTCGCAGACGTTAAACGGTCAGTCGACACGAAACCTCCACGACCTCACTTCGGAAACTAAATCTCTGCGTCAATTGAATTTCGCAGGAGTAATTCAAACTTCCTGGATAACGAGGTATCCCACACGGCCTAGTTTCATGGTGGGATTTTGGGTAGCTACAAACTAAGACGTATCCTTGAATAAATACGCAGCGCCATCACTCTAGAATACGCACGAAATCAGTGCAAGTTTCGCCCGCAGAGCGGCTTATCCCAGTGCTGCGTATCCATAATGGTATAAAAGATGGAGTTGTTTTGCCGTTAGTGTGCAAATGCTAGGAGCAGGATCTTATCCCGCGTTCGCAAATCGAGCGCTTTTCCATCGTGCCCACGCAAACCCTAACAACGGACGTACGCATGATCAAGGGCGTTGGCCCGCAACGAGCCGAATTGCTGGCCAAGCGCGGAATCCACACGCTCGAAGACCTGCTGACCTACCTGCCTTTTCGTTACGAAGACCGCATCCATTTTTCCAATGTAAAAGACATCCAGCCCAACGGCATTTACACCATCCGTGTCCAGGTCATGAGCGGCCAGGCCGTGCGCACCATACGCGGGCGCGATGCAGTTTTTCATCTGCTGGTACGCGACGCCAGCGGCCAGCTTCCCTGCAAATTTTTTCACGGCGGTTACCTGGAAGGCCGCCTCAAGCCCGGTCAAACGCTGATTCTTCACGGCAAGGCCGAGATAGACAAGCTGCGTCCTGCGCGCATTGAAATGGTCAATCCGCAGATGGAGATGACCAGCGACCAGATGGACTCCACCGAAGTCGGCCGCATCGTCCCCATTTACGAAGCCATCGGAACGTTTGGGTCCCGCTCCATGCGTCGCGCCATTTATGCCGCGCTCGATCTGCTTGATCCAAACATGCTGGACGTGCTGGCCGCCGAATTGCGCGCGCGTCTCTCTTACCCTTCACGGCGCGAGGCGTTGATTCACACGCATTTTCCGCCGGCGACAGAATCCCTCGACGCCCTCAACACCTTTCGCTCCGCCGCTCAGCAGCGATTGATCTTCGAAGAATTTTTTCTTTACCAATTGAGTCTGGGTCTGGATCGCAAAACCACCCGCAAAGAAAACGCCATAGCTTTTCGCCTTCGCGAAGATAATATCCGCGAAGCGCTCAAACGCATTCTGCCGTTCAAGCCCACCGTCGCACAGAAACGCGTGCTGGCAGAAATTGCCGCCGATCTGGAAAAGCCCACGCCTATGAATCGTCTCTTGCAAGGCGATGTAGGCAGCGGCAAAACGATCATCGCTCTTCAAGCCGCGGTAATCGCCATTGAAAATGGCTTGCAAGCAGCCCTCATGGCTCCCACCGAAATTCTTGCTGTCCAGCACTACCTCGCGGCCAAGAGAATTCTTGCGCCCGCCGGTTATCGCGTTGAACTATTAATTAGCGGCCTGAAGTTTCGCGACAAAACCGCCGTGCTCGGAAGTATCCGCACCGGCGAAGCCAAGCTGGTCATCGGTACCCACGCTCTCATCGAAGACCAAGTCGAGTTCGCGCGCCTCGGCTTTGTCGCTGTCGATGAGCAGCACCGCTTTGGCGTCTTGCAGCGCAAACGTCTCATGGACAAATCCCTCGTGCACGGACACGCACCACACGTGTTGGTGCTAACCGCGACACCGATTCCACGCACGCTCTCACTCACTCTCTATGGCGATCTCGATGTCTCAATCATTGACGAACTTCCTCCCGGGCGCACACCCATCGAAACGCGCATGACCACGCAGCCGCACCTGCCTGGAGTATGGGAATTTGTGCGCAGAGAAGTTAACTCCGGTCATCAGGCCTATGTCGTCTATCCAGTTATCGAAGAATCGAAACTCGAATTAAAAGCTGCCATTGAGGGATTCGAACGCCTGTCCCGCGAAGTATTTCCCAAGCTAAAACTTGGGCTTTTGCACGGACGCCTTTCCAGCGAAGAAAAAGAAACCGTGATGCAGCAGTTCCGTAAAAACGAAATACAAATTCTGGTGGCCACCACCGTTGTGGAAGTCGGCGTAGATGTCCCGAACGCCACCGTAATGGTCATCGAGCATGCCGAACGCTTTGGACTGTCTCAGCTGCATCAATTGCGCGGGCGCATCGGACGCGGCGCTGCCAAGTCTCATTGTATTTTGATGGCGCCACCTTACATGACTGAAGAAGCTCGAGCGCGCCTCGAAACTATGGTGCGTACCGCCAATGGATTCGAAATCGCTGAAACCGACTTGCTCTTGCGCGGCCCCGGCGAGTTTTTTGGCACCCGTCAATCCGGCGACATGGGCTTTCACATCGCGAATCCAATACGCGACCGCGAGTTGCTCGAATTGGCACGCCGCGAAGCCTTCGCGCTCGCCGACGATCCCGAGCGAGCCGCGGAGTTGCGCGCGGTGCTGCGATCGCTGCCGGAACACTGGCAGCGACGCTACCATCTGGCGCGGATCGGCTGATAATTTTTCCCGTGAGCAAATAAGTTATGCGCGTCATCGCCGGAATCTACCGCAGCCGCATACTGAAAAGCCTTAAAGGCCTCGCTCTGCGCCCCACCAGCGATCGTTTGCGCGAAACACTTTTCAACGTGCTGGGCTCAGGAATTCAAGACTCGCGCTTCCTTGATGTGTTCGCCGGAACCGGCGCCGTGGGAATCGAAGCCCTCAGCCGCGGCGCTGAGCACGTTTCCTTCATCGAAAACCATGCACCCAGCGCGGCGCTGATTCGCAAGAATCTCGCCGCTCTGAAAGTGCATTCCGGAGTGACGGTTATCTGTGCGGACGCCATCCGCGGACTCGAAACTTTGGAAGCTAAAATAAAACCCGGCGAGCCCGCCTACGATTACATCTTTATCGATCCGCCGTACTCCGCCAACGCGGACTATTCCCGCGTGCTGCAAAAAATCGGCGCATCCAATCTTCTCGCCGAAAGAGGTATCGTCACCGTCGAGCATCGCAAGGCCTTCGACCTGCCCGAATCTTTCGACACTCTGAAGCGCGTTCGCCTCCTGCGTCAGGGCGACGCCGCCCTAAGCTTTTATCGCCGCGAGGAGCAGTTGCAATCCATCTCAAATGTAGATAACCCCTAGAGCGACCCACACATCTATCTTCGGAAGACCTAGCCGTCCGGAATGCGTGAGTGTTTCGACCACCGAACACTCAAAAACGCGGAGGGTGCCCCACCCTCGAATTTTAGGGTTTGCCCGCCGTGGCGGGTGGGGCTTTTGACTCTATTTGTTTTTTGCAAATTTGAAGTTGCGAAATTTACCAGCAGGCAGCACGCTATAATCGAGACTGCATGTCATTCGGCCAAGCCAGCAATACATTAAATCTTTTGGGACAGCAAGGCGCGCTTGTTGCACCTGACGTGTCTCCATCAGCCGGGGGCCCGCAATTCGAAATTCGCTGGAACAGCTTCCATCAAAGTCTCGGAAGCAGCATCCATGCACTCGTCACCGGCCCCACCCCAAGGAAAAAATTTGTTAGCCGGAATTTTTTCAGAGATTGCTCGGTCGAAGGCCGTATCCCGCGCGCCGCCGTAACCGCTGCCGCCCTGTGGCACATCGTTTTTTTGCTGGCGCCCTGGCCGGACCTTCCCGCAACTCCAAGAAAAAATCCCGCGTTTGAAAACTTTCAGCTTACCTGGTCCGGTCCAATCAATGACTTCCCGCCGCTGAAACTTCCCTCCGCACCCGCGCCCACAACTCCCAGACCGCGTGGCGACGTTGCCAAGCCCATCGCACGCGAGGGCGCCGACTGGTTCCATCCTCGCCAGCGCATTTTCACCGACCCCGTCGCGCCAACACACCCACGGCAAACTCTGATCAACACCGCCGCCCGCATAGTCCCGCCAAAAATTCTCCCCAGCTTGCCGAATATTGTTTTGTTGCAGCAGAGTGCTGCTCCCGGAAAACCGCGCATGGAAATCACCGAGCAAATGCTAGCTCAGCTTCATCCCCGCGAACATCACACGGCGACTGTGAAAGCTGCGCCGCTGCCCGATGTTCCAGCTATTGACGGCGCTCCCGCCGAAATCACGTTGGCTCCAGCCCCCAATGCGCCAGCTCGTCCCAAGCTAGAGTTGAATGCCGGCGCCGCACCGCGCGTTGCGCAACAGCGAACGCCATCAAGCGACGCCGGACCAGCTCCCGAACTCGCGCGTCAAAACTCGATGAACGCCAGCGCTTCAACGCTCATCGCGCTTTCCGCAACGCCGGGGCCCGTAGCGCCCAGCGCACCACCGCAAGGCAATCTCGCCGCGCGCGTTGCCATTTCTCCCGAAGCCAAACCACCTGGTGTTCCTGGGGGCAAGCCGTTGCCCAACGAAAATAATAATGGCGGCGTTGGTGGAGCGGCCGAAAATCTCGGCGGCTCCGCGTCTGGAAATATTGCGGGAACAAACTCAACCACGGTAAGCATCAGCGGCGGCAATCCCACGCGAAAAAACATGTCCGGTTTATCTGTCAACCCGCAGCCCAAGATCGACTCGCCCACGCCTCACCGGCTGGTTGCAAAAATCGATCCGCGCGCGCGAATCGCCGACGCACGGGAACGAACCGGTCCGCCAAATTTTGCCGCGCTTCCGCCCGGCGCAAAACCTGAACAAGTTTTTGCCGCGAAAAAGATGTACACCATGCTGGTCAACATGCCGAACCTCAACAGTGCAACGGGCAGTTGGATCTTGAATTTCTCGGAGCTGCGCTCGTCGAGTTCCGCGCCACACGTAACGTCGGCTGATCTCTCGGGTCCGTCGCCCATCAAGAAGAGCGATCCCAGATATCCGCCCACGCTCGTCAACGAACATGTAGAAGGAGAGGTCGTGCTTTACGCTGTAATTCGCGCTGACGGTTCAGTGGATAGCATCGAATTGGTTCGCGGCCTGGATCAGCAGCTCGACGCCAACGCTATGGAAGCCCTGAGCCAGTGGAAGTTTAGGCCCGCGTCGCGGCAAGGCACGCCCGTCGATCTCGAAGCCATTGTGCACATCCCATTTCGAGGTCCGAGCGACAATTAGCAGCGCGTGTTTGTTTTTTCCTGAGAGCGCCGAGCATCACGCCGTAACCACCGCGATCAACTTATCGATATCGCGCTCGGTATTGAACAAATGCGGCGATATGCGCAAATTCCCCTCGCGCAGCGCCACGAACACATTATTAGTTCGAAGCTTATTGTATAACGCCACCGTTTTCTCCGGCGTCCGCGCGGCAAAACACGCATACGGCCCGCGCCGCGCCGCATCAAGCGGGCTGGCCGGCACGCAACGATCCTTCGGCAAGCGCTCAAACATCAGCTCCATCAGCCCGCGATTATGAGCCTCCACTGTTTCAGGTTTCATTCGCAGCACCAACTCTAACGACACTGCCGTAGCCGACAAATTAAAGTAGCTGGCGGTCTCCGCCGAGTCCCACCGCCGCGCACCCGCGGCCACTTTAGGATCGGGCATCACCAGCGAGCCGAAGTGACTCGCGCCTTCCGCAGCGGTCCAATAGAACGGACCTGGCCTCATGTTGGCCATGTGCTCACTTCTGGCCCAGAAAAATCCGGTGCCGTACGGGCTCAGTAGCCATTTGTAGCCGGCGCACACGATAAAATCCGCGCCCAATTGCGTCACGTCCATGGGAGTAGCGCCGCAGCACTGGCTCGCGTCCAGCAGCAACAACGTGCCTTGCGCGTGACATGCGGCCGCCAGTCGCGCCGCATCGATCATCGAGCCGTCGTCAAATCGCACCAGGCTGACTGACACCAATCTCGTCTTCGGCGACAACGCGGCGATTAAATCGTCCGCGCTGATAAATCGATCGCTGGGCGCTACGATCTTCAGCGCAATGCCCTCGCGTTTCTCCATCGGTCTCCACGTCGTGTATTGCAAAGGAAATTCGCCCTGCGCAGTGATGACTTCATCTCCGGGTTTCCAACTCAACCCGTAAGCCACTGAAGCCATGCCCGTACTCGCACCAGTGGTGAGCGCGATTTCATCCGCTCGTGCACCAATCAATTGTGCAATCGAAGCGCGGATGCGGTTCGGCACATCGAAATACGCCTGGTCGGGTACCCGTTGCGGAAATTTCTTCCATTCAATCGCTCCTTGCGCGGCCTTTAGCGAGGCTTTCGGCATCGGAGCGTTGCCCGCCACATTCAGGTAAGTTGCGTCTTCAAATTCAAACCATTCATCGCGCCAGTTAGTCTGCGCAGGACTCGACGTTGCGGTGGCCATCGGATACCTCCCGGTACTGCTCAAAGAGTGCAAGCGCTGGCCACGCACTTCAACGTCCAATTTGGGCAACGGCGCTTCAAACAACAGAACGTCTGAATGGAAATTTTAGCTGCCGGACCTCTAGTAAAGCTCGCTAGAAATGTGTCCGCAATTCGCGGAACGCCGGCAGGATCACCAATTTCCCTGCGCCCGCTACCACCGGCTCATGCTCCAGTTGCCAGGTGTCCTGATGCGGGATATACACGGCATTCAATCCTATCTTCATGGCCGGATTAATATCACTGCGCGGGCTATTACCAATCATCCAGCCCTGGGACTTCACAATTTTGTGTTTGTGTACCAGCTTGCCGTAAGTTTCATGATCCTTTTCCGGCACGATCTCGATAAATTCAAAAAATCCCTGCAGTCCCGAGCGCTCCACCTTAGCCGCTTGTTCCGCGGCTTCGCCTTTGCTGAATAAAATCAAGCGGTGCCGCTCCGCAAGATAGGCAAGCGTTTCCGGGACGCCATCCATAATTTTTGGTGGGGTGCGCTCCAGCTCCAGCACGCGCTCTTTAATAGTCTTTACTGTCTCGCGGACCGCCATTTGCTCCGCCAGCTTCATATACGTCTCTTCCAGGGAGCGCCCAAAGCACCGCACGCCATAACCGTACTGGCGGATATTTTTTCGTTCCGTTTCATTTAAAATGTGGCGAATATAGGCGCGCGTGTAACCGCAGGACTCCACCAGGCTGATGAAATCTTCAATCAGCTTTTCAAAAAAAACATTATTCTCCCACAGCGTGTCATCCGCATCGATCAGCAGCGTGTTCCGTCGCATATCTGAATTCTACATTATGGCATCAGGACGCTTTGCGCTGGCCCGCGGCAAGTTTCTCCAGCACGCTGCGCGCGGTCTTTTGCAGCTCGCCAAAACGCGTCAGATAAGTTTGAAACTCCTGATTCAACGCTTTAGCTTCGGTGGGTCCCAGTTTTGTGCGTAAAATCATGTCGCGCAGCTTCACCGGGTGCGGCAACAGCGCGTCTTCCTGCAATTCTTCCAATGCCAACTTGGCGTCGTAGTGGTACATAACTCTCCCCCAAACGTAGCTCAAAATAATTGTACTCGCAGCGGGCAGGAATTTCTGAGCCGCGAAAGTTTTTTGACAAGAGGGAACTTTTCAAGCTGCTGCGCTAGAAGCAATAAATTCGTAGCGGTCAATCTTTGCGGCGATGCCCACCTTCCCGTTTTTGCCCTCATCGACCCGTACGATCATGCCCCGGCACCGTATCTTCACATCCGAGGACTTCAGCATGTCTTTCGGCAGGGTAATGACAAAAGCGATTTCGCGGCCCGCTTCGAATTTTTCTCCCGCAAAAAAGTACAGGCCCCGGTAACTCACATCCCGCATGTCCACCGGCAATTCCTTCCCCTTGTGCTCCCACGGAAGAATGCTGAGTGGCAGGTGCATCGTGAATCGGCGAGCCTCGCGGCGGTCCGCAGCGCTATTCATAAAGCTCCCTCAGTTTAGGCTGGAATGCAGGAACGCTAACACCGCCATCCGCAAACTGCAACGCGAAAACCCGGTATTTCTTTCCAACGATCCGTTTAGCACTTTGGTACCTGGTACAGCGTTCTCGGCCCCGTGCGCGAATGTCGAAATTTTACTTACCAGCCGTACTGATAGATAGGCGGACCGGCTAGAACCGAGGGACATGCCAGTCCAGTGCTCCTACCTCAACCGTGACAATATTTCCTCATTACGGTCTAATTTATTAGTACCGGCTTACCACCAAAAATGAGATGAGCCAGCACCACGATTCACGAAATTTTTTCCTATCCGGCCTGGTAGGACGCCTCGAAGCCATCCTGTGGACGCCGCGCAGCCCCACTACGCCTGCGCTTGCCGCGCTGATCTGTCATCCCCATCCGGTTTTCGCCGGCACGATGCACAACAAGGTAGTTTTTCAGGTTGCTAAATCGATCGACGCGCTCGGCGCTCCAGTCCTGCGTTTCAATTTTCGTGGCGCCGGACTCAGTGAGGGAGTTCACGATCGCGGGATCGGTGAGCGCGATGACGTCCGCACCGCATTGCAATTTCTCGTCGCCGAATTTCCCGGCGTGCCCTTGCTGGTTGCAGGATTTAGCTTTGGCTCTGTCGTAGGCCTTCGGGTGGGATGTCAAACTCCAGAAGTGACGCAATTAATCGCGCTGGGTCTTCCGGTAAATAATTCTGACGTATCGTTCTTATTCGAATGCCGCAAGCCTAAGCTATTCGTACACGGCGGCAATGATGAACACGGCGACGTGCGCAAGGTTGAAGAATTGGCGCCCTCATTGCCGGGCGAAAATCGCCTGGTGATCGTTGAAGGAGTCGACCATTTTTTCGCCGGCAAATTAAGCGAAGTAGATCAAGCCATCACCACATGGCTCATCGAACAAGTTCCCTCACTCAGAAAATAACTTCGCAACAAGGTGGGTCCCAAAAAGCAAGTCTGTCCGAAATATTGAAAGGAATTGTTAATATTAAATCCATGTCAACCAAACCCTTCTTTGTAAGTCGCGGGAATCAGGAGTGCCGAGAATTTCTTCTCAACATTGAAAGAGATCCTTCCCTTGCCCGTGAACCTGTGCTCCGAAGGTACGAGTATCTCCTTGAGTGTCCAGTCCGTGCTTTCATCAAGCGCCATTGAGCCAAGCATCCAGATTCCAGCAGGTACAATCTGGCCGAAACCCAAGGCTTACCATGTGCATGCGACAGAACAGTTCCTCACTCAATTAGCCGCACGATCAGGAAAACACGCGGAGCCAGAGATCTGCGACCATTTTCATGCGCACCGCGATAGTCGGGGACTGATGCAGTGGTACGACGCCTTTGACCTTCCTTTACTCGTTGACGAGTCCATCCCGGAGTCGAAGCTTCAAAATTTCTGTCGCGGTCTTCGGGTTCAATACATGCGATGGCAGGCGCCAAACGCCCGTCGATGATTCAGCGAAGTTAGGGAATACCGATGAGAGCCGTTGCTTCTTTAATTCCTCGTCAGGCGGTTTCTCCGCGGTCAAAAAGTTTGCTGAACTGCTCCACGGTCGCGGTCGGCACGCCCAGCAGCCGCACGTTCGCTCGCACATGTTCCGGCCGCGACATCCCCACAAGTGCTGTAGTAATCCCTGGCGCGGAGCGCACAAATTGCAGCGCTCTCTCCGCGTCGTTCTCCAACCCGAAGGCGTCAGCCACAAATCCCGGCAGGTTGCGAGCCACTTGTCCCTGCAGCAAAGAAGCGCTGGCGATCAGCGTGATATCCAGCTCATCCGCGGCTTCGGTAATCGTGCGCTTGCGTCCCGCGACCGTTTGATTCCCCAGCGTCAGCGCTTCCGTCATTCCCAGATTAAAAGGCAACTGCACAAACCGGAAACGATGCCGTCCACCGGCAATTTCCTGCGCGATCTGCACCAGCTCGGCGAGTTGCATCGAGTCGCGGGCGCTCGCTTCCTGCCTAAACGCATTCCAGGTAGCGACGCCGTAATATTGAATCTCTCCAGCTACCACCGCGGACTCTAGAAACGTGAATGCTTCCCTGATGCGCTCGAGAAAATCCGCCTTGGGGTCCTCCGCAAGTTGCGATTCGGGATTGTGCAAATAAAATACATCTACGCAGTCCACGCGCATGTTGCGCAGGCTCCGCCCTAATTGATTTTTCAGGAAGCGCGGCGTCATGCAATGGCCGCCGCCAACAATGTCTTTCGCACCCAACACGCCCGGCTGAATATATTCTCGAAAGAAATATTCATTCGGATCGCTGGGCATGTCGCCGTCCGGCGTCAGGTAACCGGCCTTAGTGCATAAAATCAGTTCGTCGCGGGCGATGCCCTTGGTTTCTAACTCCGCCAGTGCCGCTCCGACGCTGCGTTCACTGCGCTGAAACCTGTAATTGATGGCCGCATCAATCACATTGATCCCACCTTGCGCCGCCTCCACGATCGCCGCTGTGTAACCACGGTCAGTCTTCTCATCTGGGTTCCCCAAATACGTCCCAATTCCTAGCGACGAAACCGCCAGTCTCTGCGCTTCGCGAAAGTGTCCCTCAACAGCCTTAGGAAATCGGGCCGCATAACGGCGTGTCCCATCAGGCGTGGCAAAGGTTGTCATCGTTGCGCTCGTAATTTTCTAATGTCCGCTAATTTGCTCGGCATAAACGCGAAGTATAACAGGCCAGCCGCTTCATTAATTCGCACTGGGCTCCTTAGGTGGTTCGGGGGGAGCCAGCAACCGCGAACAAGCCCGCAGGATCCTGCGATAAGGCCAATCATTCTTCGCGTGAAAGAAAATCTCGCCGGTTCGCGGGTTGCTGTAAAACCACCGCGCCACCAGCCATAAATGCTCGCTCAATTCCCCTTTGGCCAACGGCAATTGATGTTCAATCACCCGCAGCGTGCCCGGCTGCTCGGCTCCATTCGGCGAAGCATTTCGCGAACCATTTGGCAATTGTGTCGCACCGACTGAATCGTCCGCCGGGTCGAGATAATTGCGAAAAATTTGTTCCGCCGACCGCGGCTGGCTGGCTATTTCCCCAAATGGCAAGAAAAACGGCTCACAAAGCCTTCCGCCCTCCACACGATAAGCCGCAACCACCTGGTCGCCCGCGCCGCGCTGCAAAATCACAGCGTCCAAAGCCTGAATGCGTCGCGCCAAGTCTGGCCGCCCGCGCAACACCTCGTCTAGCTTCTCGACTTTTTTGTGCAGCGTTGCCGCACGCTCGAAGTCCAGGTCAGCACTGGCACGCTCGCGCTCACTTTCAAATGTCGCGCGCAGCGACTCGCCACTGGATTCCAGAAACTTTACGAACCGCTCCACCTCCGCGTCGTATTCCTCTTTCGAACACCCGGCAAAGCAAGGCGCCAGGCACATTTTCATTTCGGAATACAGACACCCAGGAAACGTGGGATCACGCCGGATTTTTATCTGGCAGCGCCGCATCTTAAAAAAGTCCAGCGCGCGATTCGCAAACGCCAGCGCCGCGCCGCGCGAAGGGAATGGCCCGTAATAACTTCCAGCAGTCGGCGTCCCCGAACTGTCCACCGAAATGTGCCGCGTCACGTAACACCGCGGATAGGCGTTCCGGAGGCTAACCTTAAGCACCGCGGGCGGCCGCATCCGCAACAAATCGCGATAGCGCTGCGGAAAAAGTTTTTTAGCATGTTGGTAATAAGTGAGGCTCTGTTCGAACGTTGAACCGACGGGGCGATATCGCACACCGCGCGCGAGCGCGCGCAAATTCAGCCGTTTGCTTGTCGGATCAGGCGGCCCAAGCAGCCGTTGCAGCCTGCGGCGTAAATCCTGCGTGCGGATCAGCAGAGGTTCAGCATTTGAATCATTTAATTCCACAAGGCAAACGGCAGGCTTCGATGGCAAAGCGGCAAAGAATTCTGCGTCAGTGGCGGCGTCAAAGGCGAGGGAAAAATCCAGTTCCAACACGCACCAAGAATACTACGACTCAAACAAGGAAGTCGGTTACAGCGGAGCGCCGCCGAACCCGATTTCGTTTCCATCGGCATCACGGTACGTGGTCTTGCGCACGCCGTTCGAGTAGGTTTCCCGCTTCACGGGATTGAGGCCCCGATCGGCTATCTGCGCGACGAGCGCATCAAGGTCGTCGACGAAGAGCGTGTGCATGGCGTGGCCGGCGTGTTCCGGCCGCTGCACAATGTACAAGTACCGATGTTCCGCAAGCTCCCACACGGCCTCTGTATCGTGTGGAAAGAAGGTGGGCGGGGCGCCCAGCAGCCGTTCGTACCATTGCAGCGCCGCCACGCAGTCGGCGACCGGGATTCCCGCGAACAGGTCGAGCTTCGTGATCGGAACCATTCTTATTGCTGTTTCAACACCCACGAGGCAATCACCAACCGCTGAATCTCGCTCGTGCCTTCATAAATCTCCGTGATGCGCGCGTCACGATAATTTCGCTCCACTGGATACTCGCGGCTATAACCATTCCCGCCATGAACCTGAATTGCCTTGTGCGTCACACGTGTAGCCATTTCACTGGCAAATAATTTCGCTACCGCGGCCTCCATGCTGAATCTGGCTCCGCTGTCCTGCTTCCACGCCGCTTTGCGAATCAATAGTCGCGCGGCATCAATCTCCGTGGCCATATCCGCCAACATGAATTGTATGGCCTGAAATTGCGCGATCGGATGCCCAAAGGCCATGCGCTCCTGCGAATATTTTAAAGCCGCTTCAAACGCGCCCTGCGCAATTCCTGTCGCCTGCGCGGCGATACCGATTCTTCCGCCATCCAACGTCGACAGCGCCACTTTGTAGCCTTCCCCTTCATTGCCGATGCGATTCGCGGCCGGCACGTTGCAATCGGAAAACACCAGCTCGCTGCACGCCGTGGCACTGATCCCCAATTTTTTCTCTTCCTTGCCCACGCGAAATCCCGGCGTCCCTTTTTCAATGACGAGCGCGGTGATGCCTTTCTCTCCCTTGGCCGGATCGGTGTTCACATACACAATAGCCGCATCCGCCGCGCCCCCATTGGTGATCCACGCCTTGGTGCCGTTCACAACGTAGCTGTCGCCCTTACGCACCGCTTTCGTTTGCAACGCCGCGGCATTTGAGCCTGCTTGCGGCTCCGTTAACGCATAGCAACCGATCTTTTCTCCACGCGCGAACGGCAGGAGAAATTTCTCCTTCTGCTCGGCGGTGCCAAAGCGATGAATCGGATCGCAGTACAGCGAATTTTGCACCGACAAAATCACGCCCGTGGACGCGCAACACCGCGAAATCTCCTCGATCACGATGGTATAAGCGATGTGATCGAATCCCGCGCCACCTTCACTTTCCGGCAGAGCGATTCCAGTCAGCCCCAATTCCGCCGCTTTCTTGAATATTTCCCGAGGGAAATGTCCCGTCTCGTCCAACTCTTTCGCGAACGGCCGCACTTCAGATTCCGCGAATTCCCGCACGCTTTTTTGCAGGAGCAACTGCTCCTCAGTCAGTTGAAGATCCACTCGGTATTTTCTCCGCGTTTAAGCCGCTGAAGCCACATCCAAAGCTTTTCGCATGCGCTCAAAGGTCTTATGCAAATCTTCCGGATGCACACGAGTCTCGCCCGTAACGGTCATAAAGTTTGTATCTCCAAACCAGCGCGGCAGCGCATGCAGATGCAGATGCCCGGCAACACCCGCGCCGGCAGCTTTCCCCAGGTTCATGCCTACATTCATCCCGTCGGGTTTATAGCTCGCGACATAGGCCTTCTCTACCCGCTGCGCCAGCTGCATCATCTCCGTTAGCGTCTCTGCGTCGCATAATGCCAATTGCGCCACATGCGCGTACGGCACGATCATTACGTGCCCGGATGTATAAGGATAGCGATTCAAGATCACGAAGTTTTTTTTGCCGCGATAAACTATCAGCGACGCAGCGTCATCGTCGCGCGCCAAAGCTTCGCAGAAAATACACTCAGCCTCCTTATCGTCATGCACCTCTGTGATGTATTTGTAGCGCCACGGCGACCACACATAGTCCATCAGGCATCCTCAAAGAAAACGACGCTCGCACAGCATAACGCACAATCCGTTCAGGCCGCGCGCATCGCTACCCAGTGTTTTATTCAGGAAATGAATCCAGCGGTTTTTTCAGGAATGAGTCGCGTCGCCAGGCACCGAACTGGCGGGCCTTGCGGCAGCAGCAGAAGCGCCGGTTCCCGTAGCGTCGCCGTTCGAATTGTTCACAAAATCCTTCAGCTCTTTACTAGGCTTGAAGAAAGGAATCTTCTTAGGAGGCACATCCACTTTGGCGCCCGTTTTGGGGTTACGGCCTATGCGTCCGCGCCGTTGCCGGGTGCGAAAACTCCCAAATCCGCGAATCTCGATTTTGTCGCCCTTTTGCAGGGCCTCGATGATGCTCTCGAAAATCGTCTCCACAATCGTCTCGGACTCCTTCCGCGGAAGTTCCGAGATGCGTAGCACCTCTTCGATCAGATCTGCCTTCGTCAACGTCGGATGCTTAGTCATAATCCCATACCTCTTCGCCCGGCGCAGTCCAACCACCGGGCTTCTGACCGCTTTTCGGCCCCTCAAATCGGTGTTACAAAACGGGTTAGGGCGGAGACCCGCCCCCTGGGTGCACCCTTCCTATCATTAAAACAGACCCGGCGTAAACACAATTGTCCAGCTGGGTTGGAGTCAAATATTTGTGGCTGGACCGCTAGCGGCCCAGCTTTGACTTGAGAGCATCGCCAATCGTCGCCGTCGATGAAGACTTACCGGTGGAAGTCGACTTGTACTGATCGATCTCCCGCCGTTCAATTTGCTTCACCGCCGCGCGGTAGCTAAGTCCAATGCGCCGCGTTTCCGGGCTGATCTTCACGATCTTAAAGTCGTACTCTTTGCCCGGCTCCAACGGCCCCGCACTCTTCAGCGGCCCCGTCGAGGTACGATGCATCGGCGCCGGTCCCTCATCGCGGCGCCGCTTGTGCTCCTCAATCTCAGTGTTATGGCACAGCGCTTCGATGTTCTCGCCGAGTTCCACAAACGCCCCAAACGTCGCGATGCGCGAAACTTTGCCTTTCACGATCTGGCCCACTCTGTGCTGCTTGAACCAATCACCCCAGATATCGTTGACCTGCTTGATGCCCAGAGACACACGCCGGTTTTCCGGATCGATCTTCAAAACCTTGGCGGTAACGTCTTCGCCCTTCTTGAAAACCTCGTGCGGATTTTTCACTCGCCCAGTCCAGCTCACGTCGCCGACGTGCACTAGCCCGTCAAATCCGTCCTCGATTTCCACGAAGGCGCCAAATTCCGCAATGTTTCGAATCTTGCCGGTCACCACCGTGCCCACCGGATATTTTTCCGCCGTGACCATCCACGGATCGGGTTGCGCCTGCTTGATCCCCAGCGAAACGCGGCGGTCGCTCGGTTTAATATCCAGCACCACGACATCTACTTCATCGCCAACCTTCACGAGCTTTGATGGATGGGTCGGCTTCTTATTCCAGCTCATCTCCGAAACGTGTACGAGCCCTTCAATGCCTTGCTCCAACTCCACGAACACGCCGTAATCCACCACGCCAACCACTTTGCCCTTCACCTTGCCGCCCGCCGGATATTTCTCAGAAGCATTCACCCACGGATCGGGAATCAGTTGTTTCAGGCCCAGCGAGATGCGCTGTTTATCCTTATCGAATTTCAGGATGACAACGTCCAGCTCCTGGTCCGGCTTCAACATGTCGGACGGATGCTTTACGCGGCCCCAGCTCAAATCCGTCAGGTGCAGCAGCCCGTCGATTCCTCCCAGATCAACAAACGCGCCGTATTCCGTCACGTTTTTTACGTGTCCATGAACGGTCTGGCCTTCCTTCAGGGATTCCATCAACTCCGCGCGCTTCGCAAGCTGACCTTCTTCCAACAGCGCGCGCCGGCTCACCACCACATTGCCGCGCCGCCGGTTCAGCTTGGTGATGCGCACGTCCATTTCCTGGCCCATCAAGTCGTCCAGGTTCGCCGTCGGCCGCAAGTCGTATTGCGAACCAGGCAAAAATGCGCGCACGCCGATATCCACCACCAGGCCGCCCTTGATGCGGTCTACTACCTTGCCCTTGACCGTTTCTTTCGCTTTGAACGCCGCTTCCAACTTTTCCCACGTGCGGCGGCGCAGAACTTTCTGGTAGGACAAAATCTCGAAGCCGTCTTTGCGTTCACCGGTTCTTTGTACTTCGATTTTGGCGTTCGGCTCGGGGCGCGGAATCTCTGTCTCCGAAAATTCCGCCGCGGGAATCAGCCCTTCGGTCTTCTGACCCGTATCCACAACCACACCGTGTTCGGTGTAGGCCACCACCGTCACTTCGATAATTTCGCTGTGCGACGCGGCTTCCTGCTTTTCGTCGTACTGCTCCATCAACTTGCTCATCTCTTCTGAGCCGGCCGCTTCATCAGCAGCCGTCGCTGCTTCGTGATCCGCGACCACAGCCGCGCCACTATTGCCAGCGTGCTGGCTTATCCCCTGGTCACTGCCACCTTGATGGGCACTTGTGCCGTCCCTGTCAGCATCTCGATGTTCCGTTTCGCCGTCGGCGCCATGCGAACCCGAACTGCCCGCTGAGCCCTGTGCAAACGATCCGCTCGAAGTATTGGCGGGGCTCTGCGAGTCGCCATCGGCCTGCGGCACAGTCGTGGAATGCTCTGCGTGGCCGCCAGAATGGCTGCTTCCGTCGGAACCGGAACCGTGCTGGCCAGCGTCACTATGCGCAGCAGTCGATGACCCGCTCTCGCGTGTCGCTTCGTTTTTCTGTTCTTGAGTTTCAGGGCCTGCGGCGGAATGCTGCTGGCGGTTAGAATCTTTCGCAGCATTTTCCGCTTCCGGCGCAGCCGCAGCAGCAGCACCAATTGCGGTGGTGGACGCCGGATTATCGTGGTCGGGAAACATGGTTGTAGGCCTCCGGGATAAGTATCCCTGTTTAGTCGAAAAAGTTCCTTGCGAGATCCCTACTTGGATAGCCGTGCAAGGAGGTGGACCGTTCAGTTGGTCGCTAAGGAAAAAGTGCCGCGGGCGTCACTGCAAGCACTGCCAAAACTGCTGGAATTGTCACGAGGAACGCCGCAACCTAGGGAAAAGCATACTCGCCGACTCAACTCCCTGTCAATGAATCGCAAACGCGATAGAGTCATTGTATTGGTCGCAATCGACGTATGGAACTTGCGGTTAGAAATCGCTCTAACGTGGTCAACTTGAAACCACCGACCAAGTAAACCCACGCGGAGGGTCTTTTAGCGTGGAACCGCCAAGACTCAAACCTCGCAGCTCCCAGAAGTCCGGCACAATTTCAGAAGGTATCTCGTCAACTCTGCGCTCGCCCAGCTTGTGTTTTTTCGCGGCGGAAATCTGGAGCAATTACTTCAACGGTGCGGCACATCTCGTACAATCGTGAACGCATTCTGCTTCCTATGCGCTGCTCCAGCGTATCTTCGCGCGACGCAGGAATAATCCGGCCACCAGGCAACCGTGACGGTTCGCCTTCCGAAACTGGATTGTCCACATAATTTGTAGTGATCACTGTCGTGCGGTTCTCGTTATAGCGCGCATTCAAAACAATGCCCACAATGTCGCGCACCCAATCCGAAGGCTTGCTCGCTCCCAGATCATCCAGCACCAGAATTTCCACGTTGCGAATTGGTTCCAGAATGCGCATCTCCGTCGACTCACTCGCCGGGTTATAACTCGCCTGAATCTCTTTCAACAATTCGCGGTAATCGCAAAAAAGCCCGCCGTGCCCTCGGCGAATCAATTCTTTCAAAGCCGCCACGGCCAAATGCGTTTTGCCCACGCCCGACGGCCCCATCAGCAGCAATCCCTTTTCAGCCGCACCCGGATAGTCCCGGACAAATCCCTGCGTCAGCATCTTGGCCTGCTTCATGGACTGCGCGTGCTGCGGCATCCACGCTTTACCATCCGTCAGATCCGCGACATAACTTTCAAAATCGCAATGTTCATACCGTTTCGGTAGGCGCGCGCGCTCCATCACCCGCGCAGCGCGCTCTTCCATCCCGCAATCGCACGCCAGCGCGACTTTGCCCGGCGCGCCATCCAGCCGCTGCTCCAGCCGCCATCCCGTTCCTCTACAAAGTGGACAATTTTCTATCGCCATATCGACTCAGCATACGAGCAGGCACCCGTCACGGCAAGCGACCTACCTGCGTTGCCCCAACTGTTCGTGCCAGCGGCATGCTAAAGTTCCCAATTCAATAACGGTGCAAAGTGAAAGCTAAAACAAAGACCGCGACTCCCCAACCCACTTTACCTGTAAGCGTGCGTGTCCGCCGCGAGATCCTTGCCTGGTTCTGGGTTGGCCTCGTCTTTTTACTGGTCAACGGAACGATCGGCGAGGCGCGCGTCATTCCTTCCGGTTCCATGGAAAATACCTTGCTGATCGGAGACCACTTGATCATCAGCCGCGTCGGATACGACGCCGGCCTGCCCTTCACGAATTGGCATGTTTCGCTGTGGCGCAATCCCAAGCGGCAGCAAATCATAATTTTCAGGCCGCCGTACGCGCCGGATCAAACGGACCTTGTCAAGCGTGCGATCGGCATGCCTGGCGACGTTGTGGATCTACGCGACGGAAATGTTTGGATCAATGGAAAGCAACTCGAAGAGGATTACACCCTGGGTCCCACTAACCCAGCGCCGCCCGGATACTCTCAGCGCGGTCGACTAAATGTCGCCTTCCCTTACCGCGTTCCGGACAACTGTTATTTTGCGATGGGCGACAATCGAGGGAATTCTTACGACAGCCGCTTCTGGGGTTGTGTGCCCCGGGAATACCTCATCGGCACCCCGGTGATCATCTACATGTCTATAGATGCGAACCCCAGCGCATGGCAACCCGGCCACATTGTCGACCGCTTTCTCGCCTACGCCAACGTGCTGATACATCCCGCCACCATGCGCTGGAAGCGTATTTTCCACACCTTTTAAAAGCCGGCACGACACTACAGGGCACCACCCTGGAAGTTTGTGAGTGAGACCCCGGAGCTCACAAAGTGTGGCCCAAAATATTTCGCTGATCCTGTGGCTGAAATGTAAATAAATGTTGGAGCTAGATCACTGTGAGTGCCGGCAAAAACGACATTCCGACCAGTTCGTTCGGCTTCTTCAACTCCTCGTTTTGGTATACATGCGGCCATCGCGCTAGGACCGATTGTTCTATGCCGTGTGCTAAGCCAACGCAACGATCTAATCATGGCCTCGCGCGCCGTGGCCGGGTTCGACGTATGGCGCTTGACACATCTGCGCACTAGACTGAACACAGCTGCCTTCTCGGCGAGTGAAGGTATTACGCCTACGCTTTCCATTACGCAATAGTCTGGAAACTGCGAAGGCCAACTAGTGTTCAGTTGAAATTCGTCCTTCGCTTCTGGCAGCCACATCCAGGTCAAGGGGTCGATCGCATTGTGAATTCTCAGAGAGGCGGGCGACAAATCTGATTCACCCTTCAAACGTAACCAGCCAACTCCATGAAACGCATGGCGCCGATTCTTCTTTGGGCCAGTTATTCGCTGAAATGCGTCATTCGCGGATGTTCGGATGTGGTTGACCACCGCGGCCATGTCGTTTGTATCGGATTCCGAGATGACTCTGGCGAGCCATGTGTCTGAGCATTCCCCCGCTATCTCAGAGAGCCCGTTGTAGGCGAAAGCGAACCGACTGCCGATCATCACCGCTTTATTTTGCTCATCGTCCATAACGTCGCCCGGAGGCAATAAGTTCGTTATCCGACGATCCGACACCTGATACACAGCGCTCGGTGTAAGGCACGATAGTATTAGCGTCATCGCACCGCTCTCATCCGCCGCGATTACTCTTTTCTAGAAGAAGCCGGATCATCGCAAATAGACGATGAAACAGGAAATCCACATGCTCCTCATCCACAATCGGAGTCTTGTTCACTTCTACATGCGCTATCATAAATTCATTACCAATGTCAGTTAGAATCTGAGCCTCATTCTCTAATACCTCTCTGAAATGAATCTCGTTAGTGGCCATGTCAAGAAGCCGTCTTGTACTCTCCCTTTTCTCCAGGTAGTTCTAATGACTTGATCCGCTCCCATGAGTCCCAAAGAGCTTCTTACGATTCTCGTCGAACAGCAGAGTCTCGGTTTAGGAATTTTGTTCGTGCTCTTTCCAAAAGTTGATCCAGCGGATTGTCCCCAGTCCTAAAAACCGCTTGGGACAAGGCCTCGCGAATACCTTCCGGCGCAATTCTTTCCACCTGGCCCGTGCCCATTAATTCAAAGGCAATGCCGTTACCAGCGAACATAAGATTGATCTCTTCGATAAATCTTGTTTGTCCAGCGTCTTGGTCGAACTCTAGGTGATTGTGACCGAAAAATCGGTGAGCACTGCCCTGCTGAGGTTCAGCAATCTTGTCGTAAGCGAACTCGATTAGATCAAGGACTTCCATCGTTGTAGGTGCCGGGGCACCCCGCTCAAACGGGTCTAAAACACGATAGGCTCGAAGAGCAGCCCTCAGTGCAGTCGTGTCGGTTCCTATTGGCCCTAATCCGTCGGGACAGGGATCAGGATAGGCCATGCCGAATGAACCGTCTGCTGCTCGGTTTGCGGATGTGTCCTATGATGCCGGCGATTAACGCCTCGGGCAGTTCCGTTTCCACACGCGGCACCTGACCCAAGTGGCGATCTGTGAAGAAACCCACCTGGCGCTCCCACCCTTTCCGACTTTGCCACTCCGACTACACTTCTTGAATTTGAATGTGCTCGCGTAAAGCTGCGACGAGTTACGATGAGCTACGCACTATTCGCGGCACAGCGCGGACAATGGCGTGGCGCGAATCCTGCTCCGCCGGGCGCGAAGCCACGCGCGACAGTTCCTGCTGGACCACCTTCGCGAACTCGCCCATCTGGCGTTCCATCTCAATCATTTTTTCGCGCATGTTGAGAATAATTTCGATGCCCGCCAGGTTCACGCCCATGTCGCGCGCCAGCGTCAAAATCACGTCCAGCCGCTCAAGATCGGAATCGGTATACAGCCGGGTATTCCCCTGCGACCGCGAAGGCTTCAGCAATCCTACACGTTCATACAAGCGCAGCGTCTGCGGGTGCAGTTTATAAAGCTCCGCCACGGCGCTGATCATGTACCCGGCTTTTGCACGTTTTTTTGTTCTTTGCGGCATGGCCTTACACACCCGCCTTGCTGAAAAGATTTTGCCGCGGATCTTCGGGATCCAAAGTTTCCAGGTCTTTCATCAGATTACGCACCCGCTCATCCGTCGGCTTCGGCACCACCACTTGAATCTCGGCGTATTGATCGCCGCGCGTGCTGTTGCGAGCACCAGGCACGCCCTTTTCTTTCAGGCGCAGGGTCTTCCCGCTGTCTGTTCCCGGAGGAATGCGCACCAGCGAGCGCCCATCGATGGTGGGCACTTCAATCTTCGCGCCAAGCGTGGCCTCTGGAACGGTCACCGGAATTTTGGTGTAGAGATCGTTGCCGCGGCGTTCGAAAAATTCATGCGGCTTCACCAGGATGCGCAAATACAAATCTCCCGGAGGCGCTCCCATCGTTCCGGCATTTCCTTTGCCCGGCACACGCAAGCGCGCACCGCTGGCCACGCCGGCGGGAATGCGCACATCCACTGTTTCGGTCCGCCGCACGCGGCCTTCGCCGTTGCATGTCCGGCACATGGTGCGCAATTTGCCGGTACCTCCGCAGCGCGTGCACGGCACGTTGAAACGCATTTTCCCCGCAGCTTGCTGGATCGTTCCGGTGCCGCCGCAAGCGGTACAAGTCTGCGGCGAGCCCACCGCGCCAGTTCCGTGACACGTCTCGCAAGTATCCATGCGCGTGATCGAAAGTTTTTTTACCGCGCCGCGCACGGAGTCCCAGAAATCAATTTCCACCTGGTATTCCAGATCGCCGCCCGGTTCCTGCTCCGGCTCCATCTCGGCGCCGCGGCCGCCCTTAAAAAACTGGCTGAACAAATCGCGAAAACTTCCGCCACTGCCTGCCGGGCCTGCGCCCGAACCGCCGCCACCGCCAAAATCAAATCCGCCAAAATCAAAATTGACGCGCGCATCATCGTCTTCGCCGCCGTGCGACGAAGGTCCACCACCCTGCGGCAGGTTGTCGCTATAAAATCCGTACTGGTCGTACATCTGGCGCTTCTTGGCGTCGGAAAGTACGTCATACGCTTCCTGCAGCTGCTTGAATTTCTCTTCCGACGATTTGTCGCCGGGATTCAGATCAGGATGGTATTTGCGCGCAAGCTTGCGAAACGCAGTGCGAATGTCCTTGCTGCTGGCCTTCTTCGGCACACCGAGCAATTCGTAATAATCGGTTTTAGCTGTCGTTGCCATGATTTATATTTTTGCGATCTCGAATCGCGCTTCTCGAAATCCGTCGAATTCTGCTGCTAAAAAATGTTCGGCCCACTCCGTCTTTCGGACGAAGCGGGCCGGTTCCTTACTCTTCGCTTCCGCGAAGTTCCGGCCCGCGTGGAGTTACTCTCCACACTTTCCTTCTTCGCTCAGCTACTCAATTAATTAGGACGCTTGCTGTCGTCCACGTCCACGTATTCGGCATCGATCACGTCGCCGGGCTTCCCGCCTTGCGGGTCACCGCCTGCTGAGTTAGCCCCAGGACCAGCTGGTCCGCTTTGAGCGCCAGCGCCGGCCCCCGCCGCGCCCGCCTGTTCCGCGCCGCCAGCCGCTTGTGTGCTCTTGTAGAGCTCTTCGGCGATCTTGTGCAGCGAGCGTTCCAGGTTTTCAGTAGCGGAGCGCAGTTTCGCAACGCCGCCCTCGTTGATGGCTTTCTTCGCTTCTTCGATGGCGGTTTCCGCGGTCTTCACGTCCGCTTCGTCGAGCTTCTCGCGATTCTCGCGAATCATCTTTTCCGACTGGTACAGAATGCCGTCCAGGCGATTGCGCGCCTCGACCTCTTCCATACGCCGGCGATCGTCCTCGGAGTGCGATTCGGCCTCCACGCGCATCTTCTCGGCTTCTTCCTTGGTCAAGCCGCTCGAAGCGGTGATAGTGATCTTCTGCTCCTTGTTGGTCGCTTTGTCCTTGGCGCTGACGTTCAGGATGCCGTTCGCGTCGATGTCAAACGTGACTTCAATTTGCGGTGTCCCGCGCGGCGCTGGTGGAATTCCATCCAGCTTGAATTTGCCAAGCGAGCGGTTGTCGTTCGCGAATTTGCGTTCACCCTGCATGACGTGAATTTCCACGCCAGGCTGGTTGTCCGCCGCAGTGGAATACGTCTCCACTTTGCGAGTCGGGATCGTGGTGTTGCGAGGAATCTGCACGGTCATTACGCCGCCCAGAGTTTCCACGCCCAGCGAGAGCGGTGTGACGTCCAACAGCAGGATGTCTTTCACGTCTCCAGCCAGCACCGCGCCCTGAATCGCAGCTCCCACCGCCACGACTTCGTCCGGGTTCACGCCCTTGTGCGGTTCTTTTCCGCCGAAGAACGTGCGCACCAGTTGCTGCACCTTCGGGATGCGCGTTGAACCGCCGACCAGCACTACTTCTTGTATGTCGTTCGGCGACATCTTGGCGTCTTCCAGCGCCTGCTTAACCGGCTTCATGGAGCGTTCCAGCAAATCGTTCATCAATTGCTCGAGGCGTGTGCGCGTCAGCTTCAGTTGCATGTGAATCGGCCCGCTCGCGCCCGCGGTGATGAACGGCAGATTGATTTCCGTCTCCATCATCTGCGACAGCTCGATTTTGGCCTTTTCCGCTGCGTCCTTCAGGCGTTGCAGCGCCATGCGGTCCTTACTCAGATCGATGTTGTTCTCCTTCTTGAACTCGTCGATCAACCAATCCACGATGCGTTGGTCAACGTCGTCGCCGCCAAGGTGGGTGTCGCCGTTAGTGGATTTCACTTCCACTACGCCGGCGCCAACTTCCAGCACGGAAATATCAAACGTGCCGCCGCCCAAGTCATACACCGCAATGGTCTCGTCGGTCTTCTTGTCCAAGCCGTACGCCAACGCAGCCGCCGTGGGCTCGTTAATGATGCGCACCACATCCAACCCCGCAATTTCACCTGCCTGCTTGGTGGCCTGCCGTTGCGCGTCGTTGAAGTACGCCGGCACGGTAATGACCGCCTTGGTGACCTTTTCACCCAGAAAGTCTTCCGCTGCGGACTTCAGTTTTCCAAGAATCATGGCCGAAATTTGCGGCGGGCTGTAGATCTTGCCGAAAATCTCCACGCGCGCGTCGTCGTGGTCGCCCTTGACAACCTTATAAGGGATGCGCTTCATTTCGTCGGTCACTTCATCGAAGCGGCGGCCCATGAAGCGCTTGATCGAATACACCGTATTCTCGGGATTCGTCACCGCTTGCCGCTTCGCCACTTGTCCCACAAGGCGTTCGCCGCCCTTGGTGATCGCTACCACCGAAGGGGTTGTGCGCGCACCCTCCTGGTTGGGGATTACCACCGGCTCTCCACCCTGCATCACGGACACCACCGAATTGGTTGTGCCCAGGTCAATTCCAATAATTTTACTCATGTAATTCTGGCCTCCATTAAGCCTTCAAAACCCTTGAGCCTAGTAACTCACAGAGTTTGCGGGTCGCCAGCGACCCGTTCGAATCAGCTCGAAGCACATTATAAATATTGAGTGCCTTATTGTCAAGTCTTGTTATACAAAGTTATCCCTATAATTATGTGTTAGATACGAGCACCCAAAATCACTGATCGAAGATATACCTTCTTGAAATAAACGTCCTTAGCCTATCCAGCATCCTACTCTCTTAGCCTCGCGTTCGGAACAGTGCAGGAAACCGTTCGTACATTTGAGTATGCCGGCACTGGTCTTTAGGGTGATTCGCGGTAGAATCTCAAAGGCCTGTTTTAAGCGTCCAACTACTCACGGAGGAACAATTGATTCGTAATCGAAGAGGAATTCCCAAGGTCGCCGTCGCATTCCTCAGCGTGTTGGCCGCTTTGGGCATCGGCGTCGTTCTTATGGCTATGGCTACCCCTCCCCAGACGCCCGGCGCGGTGACCGACGTCGATCCGCACAAGGCCTTCGGCTCCAAGAACGCTCCGCTCGTTCTGGAGGTTTTCAGCGATTTTCAGTGCCCGGCTTGCAAGACTCTGTACGTGACTACGAACCGCCAACTGATGGACAACTACGTGAGTACCAGCAAGGTGTACCTCATCCATCGCGACTTCCCCCTGCCCATGCATGCCCACTCGAAAGTCGCGGCGCAGTATGCACGCGCAGCCGCGCAACTGGGAAAGGCCGAGCCCGTCGAACAAACGTTGTTTGAGAATCAGGAAAAGTGGGAAAACTCCGGAGACGTAGACGGCACCGTCGCAGCCGTCCTGTCCTCTGCGGAAATGAACAAAGTGCGCGCGCTCGTGAAAGGCGGCACCCTCGATCCGCTGATCGAAAAAGATCTGGCGCTTGGCCGCATGTATAACGTAAACCAGACCCCCACCACCATTATTCATTCCAATGGCCAGACCTATCCGATAGTTGGCGTGCAAAGCTACGCCGTGTTACACCAGTTCCTCGACCAACTGCTCAGTCAGAAGTAATTCGTGACGTTCGTGCCATCGTGTCTGCCTCGAATTTTGAAGATGGGTTTTGCATCACGATGGTCGCGCATTTCAATTTTTGATTCTTCTGTTACGATGAACTCCGTTTACGAAGCCCGTAGGTAGAACAACTTGCTGCAATCCAGCCCGCTCAACTTCCGGCGCGTTGTCATGTTGCTGGGGCGCGTGCTTCTAGGCGCGACTTTCATCTACGCCGGCTACTCAAAAGCCTTTCTCCCGAATCACACCTTTTGGCCTCTGTTCTTCTTGAAGTTCTCCATTTCCACCAACCTCGCGAACTTTGCGCTTCAGGTCGAAGCTTTCAAATTGCTCCCAGCGTGGGGCGTGCAGTTTGTCGCGCATGTCCTGCCCTTCACAGAAATTGCGTTGGGCCTGCTGGTATTAAGTGGATGGAAGTTGCGCATTTGGGGATTGCTGCTCACTGCGATCATGCTGGGATTTTTCGTAGTGGTTTTGCGCGCCTACCTTTTGCACATGGACATCAATTGTGGCTGCTTCGCCACCCCCGAGCCCATCAACCTGAAAAAAGTTTTGGAAGACGCAGCAATGTCAGCCCTGGCCGTCCTGATGACCACTTTCGCGTTCGTCGAAGCCCGCCGCCCGCACCCCTGGGCCGCAGCACCAAAACCCGAAACCGTATAATCCCACGTCCTGCCAGTTTGTCAGTTGTGGAGTCCAGGTGGTAGAGTCGAGATGTGGCGCGGTGGGTTAGGTTCGGCCTATCTGTTGCCGGCCCATTCGGTTGCCGGTGCCTCACTATCCGGACCATGCTCCGTTTCCACATCCCGCTCGTCGAACCGGACAGGCCTGTTTCAGGCATCCGGCTCTCGGAGAAGACTCACGCCATAGCCGTTGCATGAGGATTGCACCTGCGGACTGCACAGAGGCTGCAATTTAACATTCAATTCAAAGTGAATAACTTGGGAGGAATAGCAGAACTTTGACCGTTGCCGTTTCGACTTATCTCAGCTCGACAATAAAGAACCGACTGGTTGGGCTGCTGGGGATTGTATCTTATGATAACGTCCGCTCCGGTTGGGAACTCCGCAATGTTTTGTTTAGCTTCCTCACTCATGCGCGCCGCGGTTTGTCCATACCTGTCAGGTGCGCCCACGGATAGATTTATTTTGTATTTCCCCATGTACTGTCCACTTGAAATTGAGTATTCGTATTTCACTTCAACGTGGGCCCAGGCAACCTTGCTGCTCACAACTCTGCCTTGGACTTCTGGCCAAGCGAGGCTGTGCTCCACCAGTTTTTCGTTTCGACTATCGCGCCTCATGTTCCAGATAGCCCAAACCCCCACAAAAGCCAACGGCCATAGGGGGATCAGATACACAAAGTTTGGAATAGTCGTCCTAGAGAAAACCACGTGTGTCATGGATGAAGCCTCGCCTTCTAGGAGGTTTTCTGTCCGTCAGTCGAATTCTTCTTTTGGCGAAGAACTCTAACCAAGGTGTGCGCAAATAGCGCAACACATAAATAGCTCGCCGACACTGTGTAGATGGCAAGCGGTGTGGTAAAGCGATGCAAGAAATGGTGACCGAGGAGCGCGCAACCCTCCGTGCCAACATCCCTGAGACCGTTTTAGTACCCTTAATTAATGAGCAGGGCGAGAAGGAAAAAGGAAGAGATGAATTCTCTTGGTGTTGTTCTTTCCCCAGAGGTTTTGGCTGGCGCGGAAC
>Ga0185299_10001747_pt1 | contig 38663 bp, 30 predicted proteins | sample PaiPotPPA55metaG_FD_128002 | JGI IMG/M metagenome (GOLD analysis project Ga0185299, IMG submission 128002) | Iron sulfur acid spring bacterial and archeal communities from Banff, Canada, to study Microbial Dark Matter (Phase II) - Paint Pots PPA... ...
AAGGCGGGCACACGGTAGGCGCCGGAACCATTACGGAGATTGTCCAGTAGTAGGTGTGGCGCGGGCAGTTTCGCCCGCGAGGTTGTGGGCGCTGTATGCGAAGCGGGCAGGAGTACCGCTGCACATAAGCCGAGTTCAGAAACAGGAGTGAGCAATGCCCCGAGAGATTGTTACGTTACAGTGCGGTGATTGCAAAGAGCGGAATTATTCGACGACTAAGAACCGGAAGACGACGACGGAACGGCTGGAGTTCAAAAAGTTCTGCAACCGTTGCCGCAAGCACACGCCGCATAAAGAAGTGAAATAGATCGGGAGATCTGGCGATCGGGTCATCGGGTGATTTCAGATCGCCCGATCCACCGATGAGGCGACCACCCGATGAACACAGGGGCGTAAGCTCAACGGTTAAACTGTCGGTCTCCAAAACCGAACTTGGGGGTTCGAATCCCTCCGCCCCTGCCAGAATTTTGGAAGGATGACCGAAAAGGGCCAGGAAAAGTATGGGAGTGGAGACAAAGAAGAAGATGGCAAACTCAATCGCATCCGCCGGAGGGAATTTCGGAGACCAGATTAAGTCCTGGCCAGAGCGGGTTAAGACCTTCTACAACGACGTGCGCACCGAGACTCGCAAAGTCACGGCGCCGTCGTGGAAAGAAGTGCAGGCCACCACGGCGGTTGTGGTTATCACCGTATTTATTTTTGGCGTGTACTTTTTCATTATCGATAATTTGATTCAAAAGGGCGTTTCGTTCCTGTACAGCTATTTCGGACACTGAGCCAGAACGCGCGGGACCGGAGTTTAAACTTGATCATGCAGGACGAAGAAAAAAACGACGCTGGGGCAGGCGGAGAGCAGCCGCCCACTGCGAGCAGCGAGCCGCCTCGCAACCCAAACATGAAGTGGTACATCATTCACTCCTACTCTGGGTTTGAGCGCAAGGTGAAGGAGTCCCTGGAGTCCCGGGTGATGGCTTTTGGGCTGCAGGAAAAAATCGGCAAGGTGCTGATCCCGACCGAGTCGGTCACGGAAGTTCGCGGGGGGAAAAAGTACACGTCCGAACGCATGTTCTATCCCGGCTACGTGCTGGTCGAAATGGACATGGACGACCATGTCTGGCACGTGGTGAAATCCACGCCGCGCGTGACCGGATTTGTAGGCACCGGGCAACAACCGACGCCGCTTTCCGATGAAGAAGTGCAGCACATCGTTTACAAAGTGGCTGACAGCCGCGAGAAGCCCAAGCTGAAGGTGAAGTTTGAGAAGAATGAGACCGTGCGGATTTCGGAAGGTCCGTTCGCCACGTTTCAAGGAATTGTGGACGAAGTGAACGAGGATCGCGAAACGCTGAAGGTGATGGTCACAATTTTCGGCCGCTCGACCCCGGTAGAGTTGGAATTCAACCAAGTGGAGAAAGTGGCGTAAGAGCAGTTTCTAGTTTCTGATTGCGAGAAATGCAAGCTTCAAAGTCCCGAGCCGAAAATCCTAGACTTGGGAGTTGAGGCGGAAGAGAGACCATGGCAAAGAAAGTTACAGGTTTCGTAAAGCTGCAGATCGCGGCGGGCAAGGCGACCCCGGCTCCTCCGGTGGGCCCGGCGCTTGGTCAGGCGCAGATCAACATTATGGAGTTCTGCAAGCAGTTCAACGCGCGCACGAACCAGAAGGAAATGGAAGGGCTGATCATTCCGGTCGTCGTCTCGGTTTACAGCGACCGGTCCTTCACCTTTATTACGAAGACTCCGCCCGCTTCGATTCTTCTGAAACGCGCCGCGGGGATCGCCAAGGGATCGGGTACTCCAAACAAAGACAAAGTCGGCAAGGTCACGCTCAAACAAGTGGAAGAAATCGCTAAGCAGAAGATGCCGGACTTGAATGCGGCTTCGGTTGAGACTGCGATCAAGAGCGTTCGCGGTACCGCGCGTTCGATGGGCATCGAAGTGGTCGGGTAAGAAGGCCCGGCCCACATCAAAGTTTTTAGTCGAAATCACCACGGCTCGCTCGAAGAACGGCGAGCGGTGGAAGACAAGGAAAAGTCAAATGAAAAAAGAAGGAAAGAATATCGCCAAGGCGCATTCATTAGTGGAGAAGCGCCCCTATACCCTGCAGGATGCGGTTCCGCTTCTGCAGAAAGTCAAGTTTGCTAAATTTGATGAGACGGTCGAGGTTACGTTGCGGCTGGGAGTCGATCCCAAACACGCAGACCAGATGGTGCGCGGGACGGTGGTTCTGCCACACGGTCTGGGTAAGTCGAAAAAGGTTCTGGTAATCGCCTCCGGCGATAAGATCAGAGAAGCCGAAGCTGCGGGCGCCGATTACGCGGGCGGCGAAGAGATGGTTGAGAAGATCACGAAAGAAAACTGGACCGACTTCGACGCGCTCATCGCTACTCCGGACGTGATGAAATCCGTGGGACGTTTGGGAAAGATTCTTGGACCAAAGGGCCTGATGCCGAACCCGAAGACCGGGACGGTTACGATTGACGTGGCCAAGGCGGTGCAGGAAGTGAAGGCCGGTAAGGTTGAATTCCGTACTGACAAGACCGCGCTGGTGCATTGCCCGGTGGGGAAGATTTCGTTCTCCCCTGAGAAGCTCATTGACAACGCGACGGTGCTGATCACGAGCGTGATCAAGGCCAAGCCGTCGGTTGCGAAAGGCAAATACATTAAGGGCTGCACGTTAAGCTCGACGATGGGGCCGGGGATTTTGCTGGATACGGCTCCGATTGAGACAGCGGCCAAGGCGTAAGCAGCAAGGCCGGGCTGCGTCCAGCGGACATGAGGGCGAGTGTCCCCTCATTCGATCGATTTCAATAATCAACGAGATCTCGAGGATTCGACAATGGCAGTTACGAAAGCAAGAAAAAGAGAACAGGTCGAGAAGCTGAGTGCAGAGCTGAAGAATGTTTCGAACGCGGTCGTGGCGACTTACACCAAGATGACCGTTGCCCAGGATTACGAACTGCGCAAGGCTCTGCGGGGCGCGGGCGCGAAGTATCAGGTGGTAAAGAACACTCTGGCCGAGCTGGCCGTGAAGGGTACTAAGATCGAGGAGGGGCTGAAGAACCTCTCCGGTGTGACCTCGATCGCCTACACCACGGGCGATCCCGTGGCCATGGCCAAGGCGCTCACCAAGTACGCGAAAGATGTACCAGAGTTCACTTTTAAGGTAGGCGTGGTCGAGGGCCGTGTGATTTCGATCAAGGAGATCGAGGCTCTTTCCAGCATGCCGTCGAAGGAAGAGCTTTATTCCAAGCTGCTGTTCCTGATCAGTGCGCCGGCGCAGCGTTTGGTGACGGTAATGAACGCCGTTGGCCGCGACGTGGCGGTGGTGATTAGCCAGGGAGTAGAGAAGGGCAAGTTCAAGGAAGCGTAGCTCGTGTGGTGCGGGCACTCCTGCCCGCGCTGGCGGCAGCGTGTAGAAAGGTTGGCGGGCAAGAAGTGCCCGCCCCACACAGTTTCGGGGCGGTGAAGGCCGTCCGAAAAGATTTAGTTATCCGTAAGTCAGGAGTTGCGCGGTTCAGATTCAGGCGTTGTCTGGCGCATGGAGATGAGCCTGGCGCACTGGAAACCCGGCCCAGGGATAGCGAGATCAAAAATTCATAACTCGAAGAAGAGTGGAGAAATTAACATGGCAGACCTGCAGCAGTTGGAAGAATCAATCGTAGCCTTGTCGCTGCTCGATGCGGCACAGCTGGTGAAAAAACTCGAGGAGCGTCTCGGCGTTTCAGCGGCGGCGGCAGCGCCCGTGATGGTGGCGGGCGGTGGTGGTGCGGCGGCGGCGGCTCCTGCGGAAGAGAAGACGGAATTCACCGTCCTTCTTAAGGAGGTTGGCGCCAACAAGATTAATGTGATCAAGGCGGTCCGCGAAGTCACCAGCCTGGGCTTGAAGGAAGCCAAGGAGTTGGTGGATGGAGCGCCGAAGAACATCAAGGAAGGTGTTTCTAAGGACGAGGCCGAGACCATCAGAAAGAAGTTTACCGAGGCTGGCGCTGTTGTAGAAGTGAAGTGACCGCGCTTGGCGGGCCCGTTCGACGCCCTCGCCCAAGCTCGGTTGCTCAGGGCAGGCTAAGAATGAGCGTAGACGTCCGTCACGCGGTTTTTTGCGCGACGGATGGCGAAGCGGGGTCCGCTGCGGTCATCCTGAGTGCTTTTTGCCAAGGATCTGGAACGCCGATACCTCGGGTAAGCGGTATCGCACCAAATCCAGTGCAAGTCTCAGAAAATATTCACGTTCTAGTTGTGAAGCCGGGGCGGTGGTGTTAGCATCTAAATAACACCGCTTCCCCTGGCCTCACTCATCGCGGGCGAGATCCGCAGGGAAGCTTGGGCACTGTTCCGCGGGCAGGCGGGACGGAAACGGCCGAAGGAACTGGCGCGAAGAACTAAACATCAAGATTGGCGAAACGCCTTTGAAGGCGTCTGCGGGAACGCTTGTCCCTGCGGGCGCCCCGTCGTGTTTTCTTCGATTAACAGCAAATTACGCAGATTCGAAACAACCAGGTTTTAAAACAGCTAGGTAGCGCGGCGCGATTTGGCGCCCCACATTCCGCGGGTAATCGCAGCGCTCGGCTGCGCCTGACATTGGGAGTTCTTGACGAATGAAGAATAATGCCTTCCGCAAACGCTTTGATTTTTCCAAAATACCAGCCACTATCCAGATCCCGAATCTGATCGAGGTGCAGAAACGTTCCTACGACCGTTTTCTGCAGATGGACAAACTGCCCAGCGAACGCGAAGACGGCGGATTGCAGGCAGTGTTCCAGTCCGTCTTCCCGATCACCGACTTCCGCAACGTATCACAACTTGAGTTTGTGGATTACGCCATTGGTAACTGGGAGTGCAAGTGCGGCCACCTAAAGGGACTACACCATCTGCGTACCACCTGTAAGAACTGCGGCAACACGGTCATCACCGATCCGTTCCATCCGGGCGACGTGCTCTGCCAGAAGTGCGGCACTTATAACGCCAACACGCCGGATTTCTGCAACAAGTGCGGCGACCCGGTCGGGCTGCAACTGAAATATGACGTGGCCGAGTGCGAGGAGCGCGGCATGACCTACTCTGCGCCGCTCAAGGTCACGATGCGCCTTACGATCTTCGATAAGGACGCCGAGACGGGAAATCGCTCCATCCGTGACATCAAGGAACAGGAAGTGTTCTTCGGCGACGTGCCGCTGATGACGCAGAACGGCACCTTCATCATCAACGGAACCGAGCGCGTAATCGTCAGCCAGTTGCACCGGTCGCCGGGTGTATTTTTCGAAACCGCCAACAATCGCACTTACTTCCTCGGCAAGATTATTCCTTACCGCGGGTCGTGGGTGGAGTTTGAGTACGACCAGAAGAATGTGCTCTATGTCCGCATCGACCGCAAGCGCAAGTTTCTGGGAACGATCTTCTTGCGCGCTTTGGGGTTGCGTTCGGGCGAAGACATTCTCCGCTCGTTTTACACCGTCGACCGCGTGGCGATCAAAGATAAGAAGCTTTTCTGGACGCTTGATCCAACCAGCGAGAAAGCCACCAATCTGTTGGGGATGAAGCTGGCGCACAGCATCAAGAACAAGTCGGGGGATGAAATTGCGCACTCCGGCCGCAAGCTCAACGCAGCAGTTTTGAAGGAAATCCAGAAGGCGAAGATCACCGAAATTGAAGTCGACGTTACCGATCTCGAAGGCGCATGGGCTGCCGGCGATGTGGTGGATACGACCACGGGCGAGGTGCTGCTCGAAGCCAACACTGAACTCTCGGCCGACAAAGTCTCGAAGATTCTCGATTCCGGCGTGGTCGAGATGAGCCTGTTCTTCCCCGAGCGCGATGATGTGGGCACGGTGATCAGCCAGACGTTGAAGCGTGATTCCGTGAAGACTCCCCAGGAAGCGCTGATTGAAATCTACCGCAAGCTGCGACCCGGCGATCCGCCGACCCTGGACACGGCGACGGCGCTGTTCCACGGCATGTTCTTCGACCCGCGCAAGTACGACTTCTCGAAGGTCGGCAGGCTGAAGTTCAATATCAAGCTGTTCGAGAATCAGGACGCTACCAGTCTGGACAAGCGCACCCTCGATCCCGACGATTTTTACGCGACCATCGGCTACCTGCTGAAGTTGCGCAAGAGTATTGGGTCGGTGGACGACATCGATCATCTGGGCAACCGCCGCGTGCGCGCGGTCGGTGAGTTGATGGAGAATCAGTTCCGGATCGGCCTGGTTCGCATGGAACGCGCCATCAAGGAAAAGATGAGCGTGTACCAGGAAATGTCCACCGCGATGCCGCACGACCTGGTCAACGCGAAGCCGGTGATGGCGGCGATCCGCGAATTTTTCGGATCGTCACAACTTTCGCAGTTCATGGATCAGACCAACCCGCTCTCCGAGATCACGCACAAGCGGCGGCTCTCGGCTCTTGGGCCGGGCGGTCTGTCGCGCGAGCGTGCCGGATTCGAAGTGCGCGACGTGCATCCCACGCACTACGGTCGAATCTGCCCGATTGAGACGCCGGAAGGTCCGAACATCGGATTGATCTCGTCGTTGAGTTGCTATGCCCGTATTAACGACTACGGCTTCATCGAGTCGCCCTATCGCAAGATCAAGGGTGGACGCGTGATCGATTACGTCACCGTGGTCAACACCGGCGACAGCGACTACAAAGTCGGCGATCACATGGAGAAGCATGAAATCGAGAAGATCAACGCGGACTTGAAAGAGAAGCGCAAGAAGCCCGCGCAGATCGATCCGTTCTCGTTCTATCTTTCCGCATGGGAAGAAGACCGGCACACCATCGCGCAGGCCAATGTGGAGCTTGACGATAAAGGCCGCATCGTGGCCGAACTGGTCAACGCCCGCAAGGCTGGCAACTTCGTGCTGGTAAGCCGGGAGGAAGTGGACTACGTCGACGTCAGCCCGAAGCAGTTGGTTTCCGTCGCCGCATCGCTGGTTCCATTCCTTGAGCACGACGACGCCAACCGCGCACTGATGGGCGCGAACATGCAGCGCCAGTCCGTGCCCTTGCTCCGCGCCCAGGCGCCGATCGTGGGTACGGGAATGGAAGGTGTGACCGCACGCGACTCCGGTGCGGTGGTTCTGGCCCGACGCAACGGGATCATCGACTCGGTAGACTCCGACCGCATCATCGTGCGCGTCGAAGGCGAACACCATCCCACGCAGCTTTCGCGGGAAGTGGGCAGCGATATTTACCAGCTCACCAAGTTCAAACGTTCGAACCAGAATACTTGCATCAACCAGAAGCCCATCGTGAAGAAGGGACAGCGCGTGCTGAAGGGCGAGGTCATCGCTGACGGTCCTTGCACGGATCACGGCGAGCTGGCGCTCGGACGCAACGTGCTGGTGGCCTTCATGCCCTGGCGCGGCTACAACTTCGAAGACGCGATTCTCGTCTCCGAGAAGATGGTGAAGGACGACTACTACACTTCACTGCACATCGAGGAGTATGAGATCGAGGCGCGCGATACGAAGCTTGGTCCGGAAGAAGTCACGCGCGACATTCCCAACGTCAGCGAGTCGATGCTGCGCAATCTGGACGAAGCAGGCGTGATCCGCATCGGCGCCAGCATCAAGCAGGGTGACATTCTGGTGGGCAAAGTTACGCCCAAGGGCGAAACCCAACTCACCCCGGAAGAGAAGTTGCTGCGTGCCATCTTCGGCGAAAAAGCTGGCGACGTGCGCGACGCTTCGCTCTACTGTCCTCCGGGCATCGAGGGCGTCATTGTCGACGTGAAGATTTTCTCCCGCAAGGGACAGGAAAAGGACGAGCGTGCCAAGTTTATCGAAGGCACGCAGATCGGCAAGCTGGAGAAAAATCTTTCCGACGAGATCCGCATTCTCACCGACGAGCGCCTCAAGCGCCTGGAGAACATTCTTGGCGGCAAGGAAGTGCAGGCCGACCTGCACGACGAGCGCACCAACAAACGCCTCCTGAACAAGGGCAATGTGCTTGACCGAGATGCGATTGAGCGCATCTCCACCCGCAACCTGAAGCGTATCAAGTACGCCGACAAGGATCCGCGAGTGAATGAGCAGATCGACGAGATCGAAGAAATGACCTCTCGTCAGATCGATGTGTTGAAGAAGATCGTCAACGAGAAGAAAGAGAAACTCACCAAGGGTGACGAGTTGCCGCCGGGCGTGATCAAGCTGGTCAAAGTCTACATCGCGATGAAGCGCAAGCTGAGCGTTGGCGACAAGATGGCCGGCCGTCACGGAAACAAGGGCGTCATCGCTCGCATTCTGCCGGAAGAGGACATGCCATACCTCGAAGACGGAACGCCGGTGGAGATCGTACTGAATCCCCTCGGCGTACCCAGTCGTATGAATGTGGGCCAGATCCTTGAAACCCACTTGGGATGGGCGGGTTACACCCTGGGCGAGAAGATCGGTAACTTGCTCAAGGAAAACACGCGCACCGAAGCCATTCGCCGCGAGCTGAAGGCTCTGTTCAAAGACTCGAAACTCGCAGACACCATTGGCGAGATGGGCGACGAGGAACTGGAAGCCCTCGCACCCACGCTGGCGCGCGGAGTGTACATGGGATCGCCCGTATTCGACGGCGCTAAAGAAGGCGAAATCAAGGCGCTGCTCGAGCACGCGGGCCTGCCCACGTCGGGCAAGACCACCCTGCACGATGGCATGACCGGCGATCAGTTCGAACAGCCGGTGTGCGTGGGCTACATCTACATGCTGAAACTGTCGCACCTGGTGGACGACAAGATTCACGCGCGTTCCATCGGACCTTATTCGCTCATTACCCAGCAACCTTTGGGCGGCAAGGCGCAGTTCGGCGGACAGCGCTTCGGAGAGATGGAAGTCTGGGCGCTCGAAGCTTACGGCGCGGCATTCATTCTGCAGGAGCTGCTGACGGCGAAGTCCGACGACGTATACGGCCGCACCAAGATCTACGAGGCCATCGTCAAGGGCGAAGCAGCCATGGAGCCGGGCGTGCCTGAATCGTTCAACGTACTGATCCGCGAATTGCAATCGCTCTGCCTGGATGTGGAGCTGATCAAGACTGGGGAGAAGAAGCCCACGGCCAGCGCGGCAGCAGACTAACGTAGCGCCGCCGTTCCGGCGGCCGGCGCTACCCATTTTCTTGAGGAACGTTTCGCGGGGCCAAGGCTCTCAGCTACCGCGAGACATAAAAAACTGGCAGCTGGCCACTTAAAACTGGCTGCTGCCATGAGAGCAGGAAGCGGAGGAATCCCTTGTTTCGTTCGAGCCCGTTCGAAATGCAAAACACGATCGCCGATTTCGATGCCATCAAGATCAGCCTCGCGTCTCCGGAAAAAATCCGGAGCTGGTCCCATGGCGAAGTCACCAAGCCTGAGACCATTAACTACCGAACTTTTAAGCCCGAGCGCGACGGCCTGTTCTGCGCCCGCATTTTTGGTCCGGTAACCGACTGGGAATGCTTGTGCGGCAAGTACAAGCGCATGAAGCACCGCGGCGTGATCTGCGACAAGTGCGGCGTCGAAGTCACCCTCTCGAAAGTTCGCCGCGAACGCCTGGGACACATCGAGCTGGCTTCGCCCTGCTCGCACGTGTGGTTCTTCAAGGGCCTGCCCAGCCGCATCGGCCACTTGCTCGACATTTCTCTGCGCGACCTCGAGTCCGTGCTGTACTTCGAGGCTTACGTAGTGGTCGAGCCCGGCGACGCTCCGGTGAAAGAGCGCGAGGTCATCAAGGACGAAGCCAAGTTCCGCGAACTCGACCAGCAGTATCGTCCCGCCGGCTTCAAGGCGATGATGGGCGCCGAGGCCATCAAGGAACTTCTCAAGCGGATCGACACCGATGGTTTGTCGATTGAGCTGCGCGAGAAGATGAAGAATGAGAGCTCGCTGCAAAAGCGGCTCAAATACACCAAGCGCCTGAAAGTGGTCGAGGCCTTTCGCCGCAGCGGCAACAAGCCAAGCTGGATGATTCTCGACGTCATCCCCGTCATTCCGCCGGAGCTGCGTCCGCTCGTTCCACTGGACGGCGGCCGTTTCGCGACCTCCGATTTGAACGATCTTTACCGCCGCGTCATCAACCGCAACAACCGCTTGAAGAAGCTGATGGACCTGCACGCGCCGGAAGTGATCGTGCGCAACGAAAAGCGCATGCTGCAGGAAGCAGTCGATGCATTATTCGACAACGGCCGCCGTGGCCGCGTGCTGCGTGGCGCCAACAACCGTCCGCTGAAGTCGCTTTCCGACACACTTAAGGGCAAGCAGGGTCGCTTCCGCCAGAACCTCCTGGGCAAGCGCGTGGATTATTCCGGACGTTCCGTCATCGTGGTCGGTCCCGAACTCAAGCTGCACCAGTGCGGATTGCCCAAGAAGATGGCGCTCGAATTGTTCAAGCCATTTATTTATCACCGGCTGGAGCAAACTGGAAACGTCACTACCATCAAGCAAGCAAAAGAGATGGTGGAGCAGCAGGAGCCCATCGTCTGGGACATCCTCGAAGAGGTCATCAAGGATCATCCGGTTCTTCTGAACCGCGCTCCCACGCTGCATCGCCTGGGCATTCAGGCATTTGAGCCGGTGCTGGTCGAAGGCAAAGCCATTCGCATTCACCCGCTGGTCTGCACCGCGTTCAACGCAGACTTCGACGGCGATCAGATGGCCGTGCACATCCCGCTCTCTCCAGAAGCGCAGGTGGAAGCCAGCGTGTTGATGCTGGCCTCGCACAACATTCTTTCGCCCGCCTCAGGACAGCCCATCACCGTGCCGACCCAGGACATGGTTCTCGGACTCTACTACCTGACCAAAGGGAAGCCGGGGGCGAAGGGTGAAGGTCGCGTCTTCGCGAATATTGAAGAAGTTTTGCTGGCGCTTGAAATGGGCGAAGTGGAGACGCTAACGCCGATCCGCCTGCGCTATACCGGCGAACTGATTGACCTGACCACCGCCTACGACGATCAGGACATCATTCACACCGAGCCGATTCAGGTGGAGCGCATGTTCGTCAACACGACGGTAGGCCGCGCCATCCTGAACGATCACCTTCCCGAGGGCATGCCCTACATCAACGGCCTGCTCAAGAAGAAGGGCATTGGCGCGCTGGTGAACTATGGCTACCTCCGCTTCGGCCTCGAAACCACGGTCAAGATGCTTGACGAAGTGAAGGACTTCGGTTTCAAGTACGCGACCAAGGCCGGCCTCTCCATCGGCATTGATGACATGGTCATTCCCGACAGCAAGAGGACCTTGGTCAAGGACGCTGAGAAGCAGGTGGTTGCAGTGCAGCAACAGTATCTGGACGGTGCCATCACCAATGGCGAGCGCTACAACAAGGTCATCGAAATCTGGTCGGCGATCACGGAAAAAGTAGCCGATGAGATGTTCGGCCAGATGCAGAAGCGTGACAAGGAAGGCTTCATTAACCCGATTTATGTCATGGCCGATTCCGGCGCCCGCGGATCGAAACAGCAGATTCGCCAGCTCTCCGGCATGCGCGGTTTGATGGCCAAGCCTTCCGGCGAAATTATCGAGTCACCCATCACGGCGAACTTCCGCGAAGGGCTGACGGTGCTCGAATACTTCGTCTCAACCCATGGCGCCCGCAAGGGTCTGGCCGATACCGCGCTCAAGACGGCGGATTCCGGCTACCTTACTCGGCGTCTCGTCGATGTGGCGCAGGATGTCATCATCAGCGAGTACGATTGCGGCACCGTGGATGGCATTTACGTCCAGGGTATCGTCGAAGCCGGCGAAATTATCGAGCCGTTGCGCGACCGCATTGTGGGCCGCGTATCGCTTGAGAAGATCAAAGACTACGACGGCAACGTCATCGTCGACATCAACAACGAGATCACCGAGGAACTCGCGGTCAGCATTCAGGCTGCCGGAATCGAGCGCGTAAAGATTCGTTCGGTGCTCACTTGCGAATCTAAGCGTGGCGTTTGCGTCATGTGCTACGGCCGCAACCTGGCTTCAGGACGCCTCGTCGAGCTCGGCGAAGCCACTGGCGTCATTGCGGCGCAGTCGATCGGCGAGCCCGGAACGCAGCTCACCATGCGTACCTTCCACATTGGAGGCACGGCTTCTCGGGTGTCTGAGCAGTCGCGGCTTGATGCTAAGAACAACGGCACGGTGCGCTTCATCGGACTGCAGACCGTTAAGTCGAAGTCCGGAGATCTGGTGGTGATGAACCGCCAGGGCTCAATCGCAGTGGTCGACGAGAAGAACCGCGAACGCGAACGCTACTCTGTAATTTACGGCGCGAAGCTGAAAGTCAATGACGGCGATCAGGTACAGCAAGGAAAAGTGATGGTCGAGTGGGATCCTTACACTTTCGCCATCCTCACAGAAATCGGCGGCGCGGCGCAGTTCAAGGACTTGCAGGAAGGCGTCACGCTGCACGAAGAAGTGGACGAGGTTACCGGATTGTCGCGGCACGTCGTGGCCGATTCGCCCGACGAGAAGCGTCAACCCGCGATCGTGGTCAAAGGCAAAGGCAGCAAGCGCTACCTCATGCCTTCCCGCGCTCACCTCATGGTGCAGGACGGCGACACGGTGTTCCCAGGAGACGTGCTGGCCAAAATCCCGCGCGAGACTACCAAAACGAAAGACATCACTGGTGGTCTACCGCGCGTGGTCGAATTGTTCGAAGCCCGCAAGCCGCACGAAACCGCGGTCATCAGCGAAATCGATGGTACGGTGAAATTCGGTGAAGTCTCCAAGGGCCAGCGGAAACTGTATGTGCAGGCCGACAACGGCACGGAAAAAGAATACTCGGTGCCGCGTGGCGTTCACATCAACGTGCAGGAAGGCGAGCGCGTCAAGGCGGGGGAACCGCTGATGGACGGCCCGCTCAACCCGCACGACATCCTGGCTGTGCTCGGAGAAAAGGAACTGCAGTCTTACCTGGTGAACGAAATCCAGGAAGTCTACCGGTTGCAGGGCGTCAACATCAGCGACAAGCACATCGAAGTGATTGTCCGCCAGATGATGCGCTGGGTGAAGGTGGAGGACGTAGGCGACACCACGTTCCTGCTGGAGCAGCAACTGGACAAGTTCCGCTTTCGCGAAGAGAACGAACGCGTGATCAAGGAAGGCGGCAAGCCGGCTACCGGACGCCCGCTGCTCCTTGGAATCACGAAGGCTTCGCTCTCGACCGATTCGTTCATCTCGGCGGCGTCCTTCCAGGAGACTACGCGCGTGCTCACCGAAGCTTCCATTCAGGGAGCGGTCGATCACCTGCGCGGCCTTAAGGAGAACGTCATCGTCGGCCGCCTCATCCCTGCCGGAACCGGCATGGAGTACTACCGCAACGTGCGCCTCTCGCCAGAAATGGAAGAGGCTGCCGCCAAGGTGCAGGCGGAAGTATCGGCTGCATACGAAGAGGCCGAGCGCGCCCTCGAAATGATGCGGCATGAGGGCGAGACCGAGGAACTGGCTGCGGAGTAGGCCAAATTAAAGGCAAGTATCGGGGGCGAACCACTTCGCCCCCGAACCCCTTTTTGGCAACTAATTATCAGCCTTAGACAACCATGCACGCCAACCCCCAGCGATTGCAACTTGAGGAACCTGCCGCGCTTCCTTCGTTGCGTCCGGTGGCCTCAAGCCCTAAGCTAGGGCCAGCGATGCTTCGCTTTCTACGCCTTCTACGGCTGGCTTTCTGGCGTGCTTTCCAGCACGACGCTTTTTCTATCGCCAAGGCTTCGGCGTATTCCTCGATTCTTACTTTCTTCCCCGCGCTGCTGGTTGTGGGATCGGTGCTGGCCACATCGCGCAAGGGCGCGCCCTACCTGCGGGAAATCTCGTACGCCTTATCGCGTATTCTGCCGGCGGGCGGCAATACGGCGATGAATTTCCTGCGGGGCGCGTCACAGCGTCCCGTTAGTTTGCTGATCACGGCGTCCTTACTGACCCTGTGGACCGCCTCCGGCGTCATGGTTTCTTGGATGGAAGGTTTTCGTCGCTGCTACGAACTACCCAAGATTTGGGGCCTGGTAAAAGAACGGCTAATCTCATTCCTCCTGGTCGTATTCGCTCTTATCCCCATGACGTTCTCTACCCTGCTGGTTGCCTTCGGCAGCAAGATTGAAACTACCATCCTTTTCTATACCGCACATGAATTCAGCGCCTACATCCTGTTGATGTGGACCTGCATTCGCTGGCTGATCGCCACCCTCACCAGCATTGCGGTCATCGCTCTGATCTATCACAATGCGGTCCCGCGGACGCAGCCTTGGCATAGCGTCATCCCCGGGGCAACGCTGGCCACTGGCTTGTGGTTCTCGTCGACACTGCTTTTTGGCTTCTACTTGCAGCACTATGCCGACTACGGAGTTATTTACGGATCCCTCGGTGCCGCCATTGCTCTTCTGGTATGGATGTATATGGTTTCCCTGGTAATTCTCATAGGGGCGGAGTTCAACGCCATGCTGTTCCCCCGTGCGATGCTGGGAAAAGAGTTGATCGCAATCAGCAGCCCGAGAATATAGTCATCGCGCCTGAACCCTGAGTCTATCCGAACAACAGCGCTGTCAACCCGTTACAATAGTCTCTCCCGGTTGAGCAAATTCTGATCTCGAACTTATGAAACAGCGCAAACCAGAAGTCGTGAAGGAAGATTCTTTCATAGAGGAAAGTGTTTTTTCGCTCAGTCCGGTATCAGTCGCCACCACTCGCCGTGCAAAGATTATCTGCACCATCGGTCCCGCCTGTCACTCCGAAGCGGCCATGAGCGATTTAATGCGATTGGGCATGGACGTCGCTCGCCTGAATTTTTCTCATGGCTCCCATGAAGACCATGCCCGCAATATCGAACGCCTGCGCAGCGCTGCCGCAAAAGAAAATCGAACCATTTGCATCTTGCAGGATCTGCAAGGTCCAAAAATCCGCACCGGGCGCCTGCAAGGCCACGAACCAGTGCTGATTAAGAGCGGCTCAACTCTCGTGATTACTCCTCGCGATATCACCGGAACAGCCACCCGCATTTCGACTACGTTCCAGGATCTTGCCCGCGAAGTTGGTGTGGGCGCCCGCGTTTTATTGCGCGATGGACTCATCGAATTGCGCGTGCGCACCGTTCGCGGCAGAGATGTAGTCTGCGACGTTTTGAACGGCGGCACCCTGGGCGAGCATCAGGGCATCAACTTGCCTGGTACTGCATTGTCGATCCCGGCCTTGACCGAGAAAGATCGCAAGGATCTGGAATTTGGCTTGAAACACGGCGTAGACGCGGTTGCGCTATCTTTCGTTCGCACTGCTGCCGACGTGAATATGGTCAGGCAAATCGTAGCCGGCTTGGGCTGCGATACTCCTCTCATCTCCAAGTTGGAGAAGCCGCAGGGCATCGACAACATTGAAGAAATTCTGGAGGCCTCCGATGGCGTGATGGTGGCGCGTGGCGACCTTGGCGTGGAAATGGCTCCGGAAAAAGTTCCCGTCATTCAGAAGCATGTTATTCGCCGCGCAGCGGTGTGGCGCAAGCCCGTGATCACGGCGACGCAAATGCTCGAGTCGATGGTCGAGAATCCACGGCCCACGCGCGCTGAAGCCAGCGACGTAGCCAACGCCATCTTCGATGGCAGCGATTCGGTCATGCTCTCGGCGGAAACTGCCAGCGGCCGCTATCCTCGCGAGGCCGTAGCGATGATGGCACGCATTGTAGTCGAGGCGGAGAGCAACATGGGAGAGTTCACGCAGCGCCGTCGCCGCGACCGTCACGGCCTGTCCGTCGCCGAAACGATATGCGAATCCATCGCTCACGCTGCCGAAGACCTACCCATGGGTGCGATCGCGGTTTTCACCGAAACCGGTAACACCGCGCGCATGATTTCCAAATACCGGCCGCAGGCCGCCATCTACGCGTTTACTCACAACAACACCGTGGCCCAGCGCACCAACCTCTACTGGGGCGCGCATCCTATGAAGTGCGAGCAGGCGCTCTCGGCCGAAGATATGGTTCGCGTTGCCGAGAAAGAATTGTTAGACCGGCGGTTGCTCAAGCCGGGGGACGTGCTGGGAGTGGTCGCAGGTACGCGCCAGGCATCGGGTTCCACGAACTTCATGCGGCTGCACACCGTCACCTCCGAAGAGGTCAGCGCCGCTACTCACACCAAAGGCAAGCGCCGCAGCAGCCTCCAGAAGCTATAATCGCGAAGTATGTCGCAGGAATATCTGTCCATCGCGATCTGGGAGCCATTGCCCGGCATGGAGGCAGTTTCACTTGAGACCATGCGCGAACTCAATTCCATCGTCTCCAGGAAACAATACGGTCGCGATCTGCTTTATCGTAGCAGCGATGCTCACTACATACTGCTGCGCTACTGGAATTCTGAACAGGCCCGCAGCAGTGCTCAGGAAGATCCCGAAGTGCTGCGCTGCTGGGCCCGCCTGGGAAACGAAATTAAGATTCTGAAGGTCTACGAGAAGCTGCAAGAGATCGGCGTATAAAGTGTCTGCTGAATCGAGCCCGCGAGTTTATACCGATGTATCGGCTGACCCGTTCGTACGCGGTTTCCTTCATCGTCCGGAAAGACCCAACGGTCAGGGGTTGGTTTTGACGCACGGCGCAGGATCGAATTGCCAGGCTCCGCTGCTGATCGCGGTCGCGGAAAGTTTTTCCAGCGCGGGTTTCCTGGTGCTGCGCTGTGATTTGCCGTTTCGCCAGGATCGCCCCTACGGCCCGCCCAGTCCGCACGACGGCAAACGCGACCGTGCCGGGCTGCAGAATGCAGTCATGGCATTAAGAAATCTGGCCGGCACGCCTGTTTTCTTAGGAGGCCACTCCTACGGCGGCCGGCAAGCAAGCATGCTTTGCGCCGAACAAACGGAAGCGAAGCTCGTGCCGGTCCGCGCGCTGCTACTGATGTCTTATCCTCTGCACCCCCCTCGCAAACCTGCGCAACTGCGCACTCAGCATTTTTTCAACCTGCGAACTCCCGCTCTCTTCGTTCAGGGGACGCGCGATCCTTTCGCCACCGTGGAGGAAATCGAGCAGGCTCTGAAGTTGATTCCTGCGAGGACAAAATTACTGACGGTGGACGGCGCAGGACACGATCTGGGATTCAAAGGAAAGTCGAGGCGAGAAGGTCTTCCGGGGACGGTGTTAGCGGAGCTCCAAAGTCTTCTGTAGAGACGTTGCCTGAAACGTCTCTGTCGCTGGAAAGGAAGACGTCTTAAACGCGTATCCACGCGTAAAGCAAGTCTCAAGGCGTCAAGACACTCTGAACTTTTAGTTCACCCATCCCGATTTCGAACCCCCGTTGCCCTTGCGCGGCCCGTCATCCGGTGGAATGTAGTTGCCATGCTCGTCGAATTCAACTTTGCGATCGTGCTTGCTCATGTACACTTCAAACTTTTTCGCCGCCCGCCGCCGCTTCCAGCGGTAATACTCATTCCGAATGCTGAAGTAGCGTTCGGAAGTAGCGAACATTAGACCCTTACGCGGCAGGAATCTGAGGTAGAGATAACCGAACAGCAATCCGCCAAGGTGGGCAAAGTTCGCTACGCCGCCGGTTTCCTGAATCGCCCCCACCAGGGTCAGGAACACGATTCCCCACACGAAATACTTGGCCTTGATACGGAAGGGCAGCGGGAACATCATGATTTCGCTCTCGCCGTAGAGCACGCCGAACGCAACCAGCAAACCGTAAATACCGCCCGAAGCCCCGATGGTAGGCGTCCCCGGAGAGAGCCCCGGAACATGCATATAACTCACAGCCACCGAGGTCAGGCCGGCTGCAACTGTGCAAAAGAAATAAAATTCCAGGAATCGCTTCGATCCCCAATCACTCTCCAACTGGGAGCCGAACATCCACAGGGCCAACGCGTTAAAAAGTAAGTGCAGCAACTCGAGGTGCAGAAAGGAATATGTGATCAGCTGCCAGACCATCCCCTGCATTACCAGCTTTGGGATCAGCCCGAGGTAAACAACTACCCACTCACGAGCGAATGGAGAAGCAAGCCTCATCACGGCCATTAGCAGGTAAATCCCGGCGTACGCCAGGATCAGACGCTTCACCCAGCGCGTGAACGGAGGCAGGCTCAACGAGATCGTACGTCCGCGATTCATGGGCACACTGGGGCCTCAACTACCGCAAGGGAAAGAATTCTATCAATCATGGTATCAGGTTGCACGATCGGCCGGGCTATCCTGAGCAGCTGTACTTTTTTCTCATTTTCTTATTTCTTAGTTCTTGCGCAGCCGCCGCAGCGGTCCTAACGCTCCGGGAGCGGCACCGCCGGCAAACTCCGATGCCCCTGCGCGTCCACAGCCCTCACTGCAAAGATGACATTATCTTTAGAAAGTTTCAAAGTCGTGCGCGTCCCGTTCCCGACTTTTCCCACATGTTCCCATTCCGGACTCGAGGTTGCACGCCAGAGAATCTCGTAACCGGAAGCCGCTCTTCCCGGGGATTTCTCCCAGGTGAGTGTCGAGTCATTCTCCAGATCCTTGGTCAGCAAGTGCACATTCGCCGGAGGCGCTGGCGCCGAGGCCAGTGACGCCAGCGTCGCCGCATTCAGCCGCGCTACGTGCGCGACATAATCGAAGTCCACAAACCTGGGAAGGTCGCCATATTCGATGCCGCCCTCGGTGCGTACATTCTGATGCTGGTGGTGAAAGTCTTCGCGAAATTCCGTGAAGCGCACGGCGGCAAATCCCTGTTGGTTGAACGAATAATGGTCGCCGCCGCGGAGATATCGGTCTAGCCGGAAAACCAGCACAGGCTTCACGCCCACCGTGTAGGCGCGGCCAACATCGGCGATGTAGCGTGCTAACTGCCGCGAGGCCGAGTCGTTCTCACCTCCTAATCCACGAATCCGGTGGATTTCCTGCTCGGTCGCCGCGGCGGGTAGTCCTTCAGAAAATACGCGCACAACGGAGTGATCCTGCTCCGCGCTCTTGTCTCCGCCGACGATGTCATTATTCAGCACCGCTTCGATGTTCCATCCCTGGTCTTTCGCGAGTTTGGCAAAATGATGACTGCCGTTCAGGCCTTGCTCCTCGCCCGCCACGGTCAGGAAAATAATTGTCGCGGGAAACTTCAGCTTGCTTAAAACGCGCGCGCACTCCAGGCTGACGGCGGTTCCGCTGCCATCGTCGTTGGCTCCCGGAGCATCGCCCTTCACCTCGAGAATGTCGCTGTTACGCGAATCGTAGTGTCCGGTCACGAGCACGATGCGCTTCGCGTTCTCTACGTCGGTACCCTTCAGAATCGCGTAAATGTTGGTAATTTCCGTGGGCTGCGGGATACGGTCTGTGGCCGGCTCGGTGAAAGTGTCCGTCTTTACTTCCAGGCAGCCGCCGCAATCCTTCGCGTAGCGCTCGAATTCCGACTTGATCCACTCCCGAGCGGCACCAACGCCGCTTCCAGCTTTGATCGCGGCGGGATCCTGCGCCGATATGGTTGACCGCGTTCCAAAGCTCACTAACTTTTCGATGTTAGCCCGGATCCGCTCCGCGGAAACCTGTTCGAGGGCAGCCGCGATGCTTGAATCCGCAGGCATCCCTTGGTCAGCATTGGTTTCCGACGCTGCAGAACTGGCGTGGCTTTGTGCCATCGCTATCCCGCTCACGCTCAACCACGTCAAAACGACCACATACCACGATTTCTTCTTCAGCGTAGGAATCATCTAGTCTCCGGCATGCGAATTGTCAAGCAAGGATGCGGTTCCAGTCGAAATTTTAATCTTGTCCTACAGCACCGCCCCCCTTGACACTGCGGCGGGGGAAGAATCTAAATATTATCAGGCGTATCTAAGGAATGATGTCGAATGGAAGCGGAGGAATCATGGTTCTTTGTCCTGAATGCGAAACTGATCTGAATGTGGAAGAAGAAGAAGTCGATGAAGGAGAAATTGTCTCCTGTCCGGAGTGTGGTACCGACTTCGAAGTGGTCACAACCAGTCCGCTGGAGTTGAAGGCTGTCGAGGAAGGCTACGTGGAAGAAGAAGAGGAAGTCGAGGCCGAAGACGGTGACGACGCGTAGCGCCTGCCGTCTCCGTCTCCCCGCCTGCCGGTCCTCAGTTTTTCTCCTCCTGTTGCCTGTCTTCTGCGTTATAGCCTCGCAGCTTTCGTCGGTGGCTGCCGCCAGTCCCTCGTCCAAGAAGCTGAGACCAACGGATCCCTATGCTCTCATTTTTGGCACGGTTTGGGGGCCGGACGATCACCCTGTCTACGGCGTGAAGGTTATGATCCGCCGCGCCTCCGACAAGAAAGCTAAGTGGGATCTGTATTCCGATCATCACGGCGAATTTGCCCTCCGCGTGGCCGCCGGCAAGAATGACTACATAGTGGGAGCGGATCTCAAAGGGGTCAAGACTCAAGACGGCCATCCCGTGCACCTCGTCGAGGAGGTTCCGATTCACGTAGAGTATGATGAACGCGTGGATATTGGATTACATCTAGCCCGATAGCTCCACGTCGAGTAGTAGGGCAGTAAAAAGGAACCAGACCAGGATGATTCCCAGACCATCTTTCAGGAGCTTAGCGCTCTTTGCTTGCGCAGTTGTGCTCCTAGTTCCCGTCGCCGGTCGTGCCCTTGACAAGAAAGATAAGCCGCCCGGCCGGTTACTTTCCGGCAAAGTGCTCGATCAGCAGGATAATCCTGTGGTGAGCGCCGTCGTCTATCTCACAAATACGCGCACCCATGCCGTGAAGACCTACATCGTCGGACAGGACGGTACATATCGTTTTCCGGGACTCTCCACGGTGGACTATGAGGTCTATGCGCAGTACAACAATATTAAGAGCGACACCCGATCCGTCAGCCAGTTCGACGACCGATCCCAGGTTTACATCGATTTACGAATCGACAAACATTAGATCCGGAACACTAAAAACATGGAGCGTTCTCTTCTTGCTTGCCTGCGAGGGGGAAATATACCCCGATGCAACTCTTATCCGCTTTCCGGGTTCAATATTAAGGATGTTCTCGCGTCGGGGAGGGAAACCTTGAAAGGATTGGACTTGTTCCAGAATAAGAAGCGTTTTGGTTCGATCGTAGCGGTGAGTTTGCTCTGGACGGCCGTCGTGGCCTTCGCGCAAGAGGCTAGGATGAGTCCGTATCAGGATGAACAGGACGGCGTCAGCGCCGGCGGCAAGTGGACCGAATTCCGCTCAGAGGATAAGATGACTGGCGCGAAAAAAGTCCGCTTTGAATTACTGGCCAACAACTATTTTCGGGAGGACCCGGATTACAAGCCTCGAGTTGAAGTGATATGCACCAACGGCAAGTACCAGTACGCTGACTTCAATCCTGGCGCTAGGCTGGGACGGCCCGATTATCCCGGCTTCTGGGGTCAGCCTAAAATGGAGGTCATGGTGCGTATCGATGGAAGCCACGAACATAAGGGATGGAACTGGGTGCGTGGACATTTCCTCGCCATGGACAAGGGCACGGTTCGCGGTGCTATGGGGTCCCAGGTGTTCAATGTGGAGGTGAAGACGCGAACCGGTTACGCGATCGCGGAGTTCTCGCCTGAAGGCTTGAACCTGGACGAAGTAAAATCTGAGTGCGACCTGACTCCGCATAAACCGTAGCAATTTATTTTGTGCATGAACGGCTGAGCCTGCGGGCTCAGCTTTTTTAATGGGCATACGGTCAGCCCAAGGTTCTAGAATTGCCCTACCGGGAGACTGGCCGGCAGGGTTTGCGAACCAGGCCTTTCTTCAAGTGCATTTCACCCAACTTTACATGGCTTATGCAGCAGCAATTCCCATCCAACGGCGGCTCTCCTTCTCCGTTTCTGTATCGCGGTCGGACTCTGGACTTTTTCCCAGGGTTTCCAGGTCTTGCGCGAATGCAAAGTATTCGAAGACACGCCGCGCATAGCGGTTCGAAGTGTTTCCCATGGGCTTAGTTCACGTAGGCGGCAAGGCGCAGAATCAGCCGAACATGCGGGGAGAACTCCGCGGCTGCCGGCGCCCACGCGCCTTGGCATGATCGGCAAGAGGGCCAACACCCGCCGACTTTTGTGATCTCGACCGGAAGCGATGCCGAACTCAACAGCAAATTTTTAGACGCGCGGGGTTTATGATTCTGGGCGGGGCGGCACTCGCTCTCGTGCGCCTTGCGGGTCGATTCGTTCACTTTCACTTATTCTAGTGGCGATCGGCAGACTGGTCTCACGGAGGGGATGACACATGGGAAGCAGCGTGATCACAGGGGCGGCGTTTCTTTTATTTGTCGTGGGAGTGCTGGTCTACGTCGTCATCCTATACAACGAGTTGGTTCGACTGCGCAACGATAACGACCGCGCGTGGGCGAACATCGATGTGCTGCTCAAGCAGCGTCATGACGAGATCCCAAATCTAGTGGAGACGGTGAAGGGATACATGCAGCACGAGCAGCAAACACTGGTGGCGGTCACGCAAGCGCGGGCTGCATCCATGAATGCGGGGAGCATCAGCCAAAAGGCGCAAGCCGATGTAATGATGACAGGCGCACTCCGCGGCCTGTTTGCGGTAGCGGAGAATTATCCCCAGCTCAAAGCGAACGAAAATTTTCTAAAGTTGCAGACCCGGATCAGCGATTTGGAAGAACGCATCGCGGATCGTCGCGAGTTTTTCAACGACGACGTCAACACCTACAACACACGGATTGGGCAGATCCCCGAGGTGTTTGTAGCTAGCTTCATGAACCTGAAACCGCGGGCGATGTTCAAAGTGTCCGATGAGGATCGGCAGTTGGTGGAGGTAAAGTTTCAGGGTGCAGCGGGGGCGTAAGCGCAAATCTCGACGCTGGACTGTGGGCAGAAAATAAAGATGGAACCCCAAAACATTCCGGGGTTCCATCCCATACCGACTATCTGGGGTTAACTAGGCTGACATCGCTCGGCGCTGTCCTCGGTTCTCGCGAATCGAGGCAACGCCCCGGCGGATGTTCAACCAGTTGTTTTCCTGAAAAAGATGGAAGAGATCATAGGTGTAGGGCACCTCACCGGTGATGATCTCTTCTTTCCCTTGATCATCAGTGACGGCAAAGGCCACTTGTAGCGGATCATCAGGCGAGTTTTGCTTCGTGAAGTGAACAAGCTTTACATTTAGGGTGGATTGCTCTTGAGGTTGCATAGGCATACGTTTCCTCCTTAAGTAAGTTTATTTTTTGGTATTGGACGTACTCCACGAGAACGAATTAAGCGGCGAGTAATGCAAACATTTTTGTAAAGCTTTGTTTGTCCCGGTGTCATTTGCGTGGCTCCAGCCTTGATCGCTGGAGTCCATAGATTAAGGCCCCTCATCAGTTGAATTTGTACGCCTTCTCTCGCGAATATGTTCAACGAGTGCTGTGAGTCGCTAGCAGGCTCGGCGCTTCGGAACTTCAATTTTCCCCGTTTCAGCCCTTGTTTTAGATTTTCGTGCAAATTAATTCAACTTAAGTGCAAGCGCTGGTCTGGTTTTCGGCAACTAACTCAGATCAGATAGGTTAATTTCGCGAACACGATGAAAGGTGGATTCTGATGAACAACTTAATTCGATCAATTCTGAAGACCGCAGTCTACTTTCTGGATCAGACGAGCAATTTCACAAGTGACGTCCGGGACCGCGTTGCAGACGGCGTGGACCGCGTGTCGGACCGGGTATCAGACCTGCGCGAGAAAGCTGAAGATATGTACTCAGGGGACGATCATACCGTCCGCAACGCGCTGACTTTCGTGGCTGGAGTAGGAGTGGGTGTAGGCGTCGCGATGCTATTCGCCCCAGCCAGTGGTGAGGAAACTCGCAGCCAGATCGGCGAGAAGGTCCAGGACATCGGCGATCGGGTTCGGGAACGTTTCTCGACGCGGACATCAACGGGAACCGAAGGCCGCTAGGGCTTACAAGAATAAGAACAACGAACCCAGCCGGAGGCGCTTGATCCGCCCTTCACGCGCTCCGCTGTGTCCGGGACATTCACGCTTAAGCCGAGCCATTCAACCCCAACGGAGAACTATCCATTATGAAACTTCTTTTGCAAAAGCCGTTCCTCATCGCATTGTTCGCGCCCCTTCTGCTCAGCGGCTGGGCCGTCGCCAGTGCTCAACAGTCAACCGATCCCCAAGCCGACAACACCAAGATGAACCAGAGGGACCGAAATTCAAATGAAGCTACCGCCGATCAACAAAAGGCAAACCGATCGGATCGCGACATAACTCAGCAGATTCGTAAGTCCATCGCTAGCGATAAGTCCCTCTCAAGCTATGGTCATAACGTGAAAGTCATCACGCAGAACGGGATGGTGACACTCAAGGGGCCAGTGCGTTCCGAGGAAGAAAAGAAGGCGGTGGAAGACAAGGCTGCAGAAGTGGCAGGGGCGGATAAGGTGACGAACGAAATCGATGTCCAACCGAAACATTAACCGGCAAGCATCCTGGGAGGATCCTATATGGCAGGAAAAAATACGGCAGTTTTTGGAATATATCCGGAGTACGCAGACGTCGAAAACGGCGTGGATGCATTGAAAGCGGCGGGTTTCCGCAATACAGATATCTCGGTACTTTTCCCTGAAAACGTGGGCACGAAGGATTTCGCCCACAAGAAAGAAACCAAGGCACCGGAAGGTACCGCCGCAGGCGCAACTACTGGGGCAGTGCTGGGCGGCGGATTGGGCTGGCTGGCCGGCATTGGTGCGCTGGCTATTCCGGGACTTGGGCCCTTCATTGCCGCCGGTCCGATTATGGCGGCTCTCGCCGGAGTCGGAGTGGGCGGTGCGGTAGGCGGTATCACCGGAGCCTTGATTGGCATGGGAATTCCGGAGTACGAAGCCAAGCGCTATGAAGGCCGTGTGAAAGATGGCGGCATCCTGCTCTCCGTTCACTCAGATAACTCCGAGTGGACCAAGCGGGCGAAAGAGATACTGGAGCGGACAGGTGCCCAGGACATCTCTTCCTCGGGTGAAGCGAGCGCTGACTTTTCCAAGTCGGACCGACCGATGCGGCGTGCCAGCTAATTAGAAAGAAACAAGCCAGGGGGGTCTTCGGTCTACATCCGAAGGCTCCCTAGTCTTTCGGAGCATTAAGCGATCTTCGAACAATCCCTTACCAATCCAGCGCGAAAAGCCTCGGCATTGATGCCGGGGATGGACAGCGCGATGACGGGACTTGCAGGATGTGGCGAACAGAAAGCGAAGAAAGGCGGGTCCAAGTTCGTCTGCAACCGCAAGACTCAGGCTCGGTTCTGCTGTGTGGAATGCGGGTATGAAGCCAACGCCGATCTGGTGGCAGCAATCAATGTACGAAGGGCTGGACTAGCCCGGATCGCCTGTGAAGTGAACGATGGAGTCAGTCGTCAGCAGCAGGAACCCACCTCGGTCGCGGCCTAGCCGCCTGGATCCCCCTCCTTCAGGTTCCTTCAGGTGGGGGAGGACGTCAACGCGACATCTTCAAACATCCCTTAGGGAAGCAGGCCGTAAACGTCCAACTCGTTGGCCGTGGGAACGAAAACCCTCCCTCCTGCGATGGTTGGGACGGTGAACTTCAAAGCCTGTCCGGCGGTGTCGCGTGAGCCTGCCTGCAAGCTGTTGTAAAGTTCGTTGGCGACGTTGGTGGCGTCATAAGCATGCAGCACTGACGGTCCGCTGCCGGAGCCTGTGTTGTTATAGTTCGAGTTGTCGATGTCCCAAATAATGCCCTTGGCGGAGCCATTGGCCGAAAGCGATGCAGTCGCTCCGTGCTGCTGGTAGGCGGTCGCGCCGGAAGAAATTGGTGCTGCGGAAAGCAAACCGTTGCTCCAACTGAAGGCGTGCAGCACGTCACTCTCGGGATGGTAGTAAACGAACCCGTTCCAGTAAACCGGGGTCGAAAAGATGTTGTCGAATTGTTTGGTTCCGGTGGGAACAGTCTCGATGATGTTGTTCGTCGAGGGAGGATTATAGCCGCCCATTCCATCGCGGTTGACGACGAAGATGTTGCCGTCTTTTCCTCCTCCGATGGTTTCATGAGGAGTACTGGAACCGTTGTCCGGCATTAGGATGTTGGACCCGCTGCCCAAATCGGCGTCATTCTGCGCGAGCCAACTGTTGTCCTCCGGCGTGAAAAAATCCAGCACCGACAAGTTGCTAGGATCTAACCGCAGGAACGAATCGTTGTACCCGTTTGTCACCGGATCACCTACGCCGGGCGACAACTCGTCGACCCCACTCATTAGATACAAATCGCCAGTTGTGTCATCGATTGCCGGAGCGCCTCCACCCGCCCACAATCCGCCGCCGGCGCCATCCGGCGTGTCGTTGAAAATTGCGGTTTGCGTTAGCTTCGTCTTGTCGTAAGCCAACACCCAGCCGTGATCGCAACTGCCAAAGGCTATGTAGATTGCGTTAGAAACTGGATTTAGGGCAAGCCCCATGCGTTGATAGCAGCTGTTTGAGAGAGTGATGATTCCATTGGAGCTATCCAAACCGGTTCCCGGATATGCGCCGGTTATCGTAGCTGGGCCTCCGAATTTTTCCACGCCGCTGCTTACATCGAGCGCATGCAAGGTAAACAATGGACCGGTTGAGCTCTCGGCGACCACGTAAAGCGTATTGGTTGTCGAATCGATCACCGGCGTCGAGAGGATGCCGACGTTAGGCGATACCCCAGAGTAATCGTTTTTGGGGACGGGGCTTCCAAGACTCTTCTGCCATAAAGCCGTAGTCTGCGTACCACTCGCGTCGAACGCGTAGACAGTATCGCTCTGTGTGACAACGAAAACAACGCTGTAAGTGTTGGCGCCAATCGTGACCCGCGGCAGATACAGAGGCTGGGCGTAAACCTGGCCATCCACGGGATAAGAAAACAGCTTGCCGAAGTGCGCTGAATTAACATTCGAAGGCGTCAGGGAAACTTCCTCCAGGTACGCGCCGTCGCGAGCGTCGTCATTGTGATAAGTGAGCACTGCAGCGTGAGCAACGTTGAGGACGGTAATTGATGCGGTGACGCTGGAGGAAGGATCTGCCGCGCTGGTCGCTCCAATGCTGTGGGCTCCTGTGGTGGGGGGAGCGGTATACAAGCCACCCGAAGTAATAGTTCCGGTGGTCGCACTTCCTCCAGCCACCCCATCCACTGACCAGGTGACCGCATTGTTCTTCAATCCTTGTAGCGTGGCCTGGAATTGCTCAGTAGCGGATGGATCGATGGTCGAAGCCGAGGGCGAGATCGTAAAGACGAAGATGCTGAGCTCGGCATTCGCCGCCGCGGATGAGTTGACGACGCTGGCGGTGATTGTATGAGTTCCCACTTGTGCCGGAGCGGCGTAGAGTCCAGCAGGACTGATTGTGCCGGTCGTCGAACTTCCGCCGCTGATTTGATCAACCGACCAGGTGACGGTGGTGTTGGAAATCCCGTCAACGGTCGCAGCGAACTGCTGAGTACCTCCCTCAGCCAGCGTGACCTGCGATGGTGCAACTGAAAGCGTGAACACTGAGACTGCGGCGCTGGCGGTAATTGACGGGGTGGCGACGCTGGTGGCGGTGATCGTATGAGTTCCCACTTGAGCTGGAGCGGTATATTGACCGGCCGCAGTGATCGTCCCGACGGTAGCGTTTCCGCCACTTACCTGATCCACCGACCAAGTCACCGCAGCGTTGGAGACTCCCTGAATCGTTGCCGTAAATTGCTGAGTCGCGCGGGCGACCACGAATGCCGTCCCAGGCGAGACCGAAACGCTGCTCGTGACGGTGATGGCAGAGGTCGCGCTCTTGGTGGTGTCGGCGACACTGGTAGCCATCACAGTGTGGCTTCCGGCCTGGGACGGCGCGGTATATAACCCTGCCGAGGCTATCGTTCCGAGACTGGGGTTTCCACCGGTAACCGAATCGACGGACCATGTCACCGCGGTGTTCGAGGTTCCCTGCACGGTCGCAGTGAATTGCGCCTGTCCGCCGACAGAGAGACTCACCGAGGACTGGTTGAGCCTGACACTGACTTCTGTTGGCGTTGGCGTAGAGGCGGACTTGCCTCCACAACCCACCAGTGCGAGGGTGATTGCCAAAGTTACACAGCGGCCAGGGATTGTAGACGAAGGGCCCTTCATAGCTTGCTCGGTAGCGCAAAAAAAGCAAGCTATAGATGGCGTAGGCAGTGAAAGAGTTGCCGGTCGTTGGGCGCGACCTTTTCGGAAGGACAACGCGATGGAATGGGCAACGAGCTACAATGCTCGCCTGGTCAGACCTACAGTATTTACTTCAGATCGGTCGCGTTCGAGATTGGCAGCACGATCATGCCAATAGTCTGGCCGCATCCTTGGCGTAATAGGTGAGGATAATACTGGCTCCGGCGCGGCGGATGCTTACTAACGACTCCATCATAACGCGGTCGCGCTCGATCCAGCCGTTGCGAGCAGCGGCTTCAATCATCGCGTACTCGCCGGACACCTGATAGGCGGCCAAGGGGAGATCGAAGCGGTCGCGGGCAGCGGAAATGACATCGAGATAAGGCATCGCGGGCTTGACCATGATCATGTCCGCACCTTCTTCGATGTCGAGTTCGATTTCGCGCATGGCTTCGCGCAGGTTGGCTCCATCCATTTGATACGAGCGCCGATCACCGAATTGCGGAGCCGAGTCGGCGGCCTCGCGAAAGGGCCCGTAGAAGCCGGAGGCAAATTTTGCCGCGTAGGAGAGAATCGGAGTATTAAGGAAGCTCGCCTCGTCGAGGGCGCGTCGAATGGCGGCGACGCGGCCATCCATCATATCGGAAGGAGCGATAATGTCGATGCCCGCACGCGTGAGGGACACAGACGTGCGCGCCAACAGTTCGAGACTGGCATCGTTGTCGATTTCAAATTGCGCTTGCGAGGCGCGAGTCACGACCGCTGCGAGTGCCTCGATAGCTTTTTTCTTTTCCTCACGATCCCGAACGGCAACCACTCTTGCCGTATTCATAGCGTCTCTGGCGGCCGCTCCCAGCGACATCGGCGTCGATGCAGACTTCACGATCCCGCAATGTCCGTGAGACATGTATTCGCACAAGCAGACATCCCCCATCAGGATTAAATCCGGGACTTCACGTTTCATGGCCCGTGCAGCCTGCTGCACTATGCCGTCGTCTGCCCATGCACCGGTGGCGACTTCATCCTTCCGATCGGGAAGGCCGAAGAGAATCACGGACGGAATGCCTAAGGAACTAACCTCACGGGCTTCCTTTACCGCCTCGTCCACCGAGAGATTGAACACGCCCGGCATGGAGCGAACCTCCTTGCGGACACCTTCCCCGGGGCAAACGAACATGGGATAAACGAAAGCTTCGGGAGTAAGGCGGGTCTCGCGCACCAGGCTGCGGAGTCGGTCGGTTCGGCGAAGCCGGCGAAGACGCGTGACAGGAAAAGCCATAAGGCACCGGAATTTCTAACCTGACGACCTTACCAATCAGATGTAGAGTGAATAGCCGTCAACACTTCCATGATTCTAGCAGGATGAGTCTCAGGGAGTTATAGGACGCGGGACGTTGTCTTCGAGACACGAGTATGCGCCCCACGCCGGCCCAGGGGGAGGGTGACGAAAGTAACCCGCTTGAAACCGAAAGCAATCTGGGAATCACTCATTTTGTCCATAAAATGGGGGCGGATGAGTCTGTTCCAAAAACATCGATGGTTTGTGCTCGCAGGCGGAGTCGTGCTTGCCTATGGCGTAGTGTCCATTGTGCTGCCGCGAGGCTCGCGATTGACCGCCATGACCGATGTCGGGTATCTGGTCTTAACGGTCACCATCGCCATCGCCATGCTGGCGAATGCTGTGTCGGCAAAGGGCGCCAGCCGACGCTTCTGGGTGCTGATGGGAGCTGGCTGTATTCTCTGGTGCTGCAATCAAGCAGGATGGTTGTATTACGAAGTGGTGCTCCACGCGCCTGTGCCGGATCCGTGGTCCATCGACATGTTTTTGTTTCTTCACTTGATTCCGATGATCGCCGCGGTCGGATTGCGCCCACATCGGGCCAATGGTGAACAGAAATCTCGCGTCGGGACGCTAGACTTCCTTCTTCTCCTGGTTTGGTGGGTTTTTCTCTATGCGTTTCTTGTGTTCCCTGCGCAATACGTATCACTAAATGTTGCGGAATATGACAGGAACTTCGGGGCGCTGTATTTGGTGGAGAGCGGTGTGTTGGTCTTGGTGCTGGGGATTGTTGCTCGTCGAGCCACCGGCCAGTGGAGGAGAGTATATCTGAACCTGATGGCCGCGAGCGCCGTGTATGCCGCGGGTTCTCAGGCGGTAAACATCGCGGTCACGAGTGGACTCTATTACACCGGCAGCTTCTATGACATTCCGCTGATTGGAGCAGTGAGTTGGATGGCGGCCACCGTCCTGAGCGCGCGTGCATGGGAGCTCGAATGCACTCCGCCCAAAGGCAATGATAAATGGAGTGCCATGACATTGCGTCTGGCAATTCTTGCCATTCTTTCCTTGCCGGTATTGGGGCTGTGGACCTTGCGTTGGGACAGCGCGCCACCCGCGACGCGGATGTTTCGCACGTTTACGGTGCTGACGGCGATGCTGGGGCTGGGCGTGTTCGTATTTATGCGCCAGTATTTTCAGGACCAGGCATTGATTCATCTGTTGGAGGATTCGCGAAGAAGCTTCGAAAATGAGCAACGTTTGCAGAGCCATCTGGTGCAGAGAGAAAAGTTAGCCTCTCTAGGCCAGCTGGTTGCCGGTGCAGCGCATGAAATCGAGCATCCCTTGACTGCAATCATGCGATATTCCGAGCAGCTGTGGTCGAATCACCGTTTGACGGGTGAGCAGGATACTTTGGTCCGCAAAATTGTGCACCACTCCCAGCGAACTCGCGAGCTGATCTTGAGCCTCCTGAGTTTCGCGCAACAGAGTGCCGGAGAGAAGGCGATGGTGGACTTGGGCACGCTTCTGCAGCGAAGTGTGCAAATGCGCGAACTGCAGCGGCACGATCAGAAAATTCGCATCGAAACTTCGCTGCAGCCTGGCCTGCCGAAAGTCTGGGGGGACGGTCATCAATTATTCCAGGCATTTGTCCAAATCGTTGAGAACGCGCTGGACGCGCTGGAAGATGGTGGCGGAGGATTGCTCCGGGTCAGCGCTCAAGTCGACGGTGGAGAAGTGATAGTGCAGTTTTCCGATGGTGGGCCAGGAATAAAAGAGCCCAATCGAGTGTTCGATCCCTTTTATACCACCAAGCCGATCGGCAAAGGCACAGGCTTGGGACTGAGCGCGGTGTACGGAGTAGTGCAGGAGCATCATGGGCAGATTACCTGCCAGAATAAACCTGAAGGTGGCGCAGTCTTCGTTTTGCGTCTGCCGATTGCGATGGGGTATGTAGCGCAAGCAGCGGGAGCAAAGGCGTAGCTCATCAGCCGCGCGGATCGGCGCATTCTCTGCTCACACCAGGCCCTTTTCCTGCCAACGCCTTCTTCGCTTCTACGACCCGCGACTCCCCCCGTACGCCCCTTCCTGTAACATAAATTGCGATGTCCCAACCGCTCATCCACAACTCCGAGCAAGTGCTGGAGTTCGAAGCTCTGCGCGAGCTGCTTCGCGGATACGCACCCTCGCCGCTCGGCCAGGCGAGAATCCGGACTCTTGCGCCGTCGCTCAATTCCGCCTGGATTGAGGAGCAGCACGGACTGGCGGGGGAAGTGCGCGAATTTCGCCGCGTGGGTGGGAGCTTCGATTTTTCCGGACTGCTGGACATTCGCAAATTAATCGAAAAGTCTCGAATCCGTGGAGCCGTGCTGGAAACTACGGAAATCCGAGATGTTGTGCTGGTCGTTGACCGGGCCGCGGAGTGGCGCGAAATTGCACTGCATCCTCCAGCGAGCATGCGAACGGAGTGGCGGCGCACCCAGACGCTCTCGGAAAGTGTTCCTGACTTCACGGAATTCCTGCGATTCTTCCGCAACAAGATTCAGCCCGATGGCACCCTGGAAGATCGCGCCTCAGCCGACCTGGCGCGGATTCGCCGCGAGATTGAAAAGCAAAGGCGCGTCATCCAGGAAGAGCTGCGCGGATATCTGCGCAAGCTCGCCGAGGGCGGCGCGGTGCAGGACGAATTGGTAACGATCCGTGGCGAGCGCTTTGTCATCCCCGTGAAGATTGAACATAAACGGCGGGTGCACGGTGTAGTGCATGGCGCCAGCTCCAGCGGACAAACGGTGTTCGTGGAGCCGCTGGAGACGATCGAGCAAAACAACGAACTGGTGCGGCTCCTGGACGAGGAGCTGGCGGAGATTCATCGCATCCTGCTTGAGATGACGCGTCGCATCGGCGAGCAGGCGGAGTCGATTCTCGCCTCGGCCGACGTGCTTGGCGAACTCGAGCTGCAGTCCGCCAAAGCGCGATTTGCAGAAGACTACAACTGCGTTGCAGTCGAACTAACCGGCGTCTCTCGGATACCAGAAGGTTCATGCGGGGACAGCCGCCCTGGGCTGTCCGGGAACGAAGCTCGCCTTTTGCTGCACAACGCCAGGCATCCGCTGCTGGAGCGAAATCTAAAACTTAAAGGAGCAGCTGTAGTACCAATCAGCGTAGAACTCGAAGGCGAGCGCCGGCAGTTAGTGATCACAGGTCCCAACACTGGCGGCAAAACCGTAACCCTGAAAACCGTGGGCCTGCTCGCGCTAATGGCGCAATCCGGAATTCCGGTTCCTGCCGATCGTGCGGAAATGCCGGTCTTCGATTCTGTGCTGGCCGACATTGGTGACTATCAATCGATCGAACAAAATCTCTCGACTTTTTCCGCGCACGTCACCAACATCGATTTCATTTCACGTACGACGACCGCTCAGTCGCTGGTTCTGCTCGACGAGCTGGGTTCGGCTACCGATCCCGAGGAAGGCGCAGCGCTGGCAGTAGCGATTGCAGGATTCTTTGGAAGCATTGGCTGTATGACCGTGATTTCAACCCATCACACGTCGTTGAAGGTCTACGGCGCCAATACACCAGGGGTGGTCAACGCGTCGGTAGGATTCAACGAAACCACCTTGCAACCGACTTACGAATTGAAAATGGGTGTGCCGGGAGCGTCGGCGGGCATTAACATCGCGCAGCGGCTGGGATTGAATCCGGCGATCATCGAAGCGGCGCGGTCACGGCTGGGTACGCAAGCTCGTGATGTTGGCGAATTTCTGGACAGACTTCATGCCAACCTGCGCGAAGCCGACAACGAGCGACTGCGCCTAAAGTCCCGTGAACAGGAATTAGAAAAAGAGAAAACACATCTGGCGGCCGAGGGGAAAAAAGAACAGCAGAACAAAATCCGCGAGATGGAAAAGAAGCTGGAGAGTGTGCTGCGCGACTTCGAATATCACGCGCGCGAGGCGGTGAACGCGATTCAGGATCGCGCGGCGGCCCAAAAAGTTTCCAAAGATGCAGAACGTCGCGTAGCCAAGTTACGACGCGAATTTCGCGAACAGTTCGATTCCACTTTGGTGGCACACACCAGCGGAGCCGACCAAGGCGATCCTGACGCCGAGCCACAGCTCGTGAAGTACGTCTCTCAAGGTGACGCCGTGAAACTGAAATCCACTGGACGCGTGGCAACGATCTTGCGCAAATTAGATGATTCGCACTTTGAAGTGGCGATGGGCGCGATGAAGATGAAGATTGGGCGTGACGATATCGCTGCCGTGATTTCTACCGCGCGTGTGGGAGATTCTCCAGTAAAGGCAGCCCGGGCACGTGGGATTTCGGTATCGCTCGAAAACGAAGGCCAGAACGCGCCGTCGGAAATCAACGTCATCGGCTATAACGTGGACGATGCAACGCGCGAAGTGCAGAAGTTTGTCGACCGCGCATTTCTTGCCGGCCTGCCTCGGGTGCGCGTGGTCCACGGCAGCGGCATGGGTATCCTGCGCAAAGCCCTGCGCCAGGCGTTGCAACAACATCCGCACGTGGAGTCGGTAGCCGAGCCTCCGCAGAACGAGGGCGGCGGAGGGGCTACGGTGGTGGAGCTGCGGATATGAGTCGAGCCCGTAAGAGATTGGAAAAGAATTGGCTTGCGGCTGAGCTTCGCGGCCGATTCTCCGGACATATACTTGAACATGAACGGCGAAGAGCGCGACGCTCGTCGTGTGCATGGCTCAGATCACTACACTATCGATCAGAAAGGGTTCTTCATTCGGGGAGGGAGGAAAATGATCACCAGCTCGCGGCTTGAACAGAGATCGGGAATTACACGCGAACGGGCTGGGGAGCTCGCAGCGCTCTCTTGCACCAGCGACGCAGCGGTTTGTCCGAAGCCCTGTGACTGTCTGGTTTTCCAGCAGCTTCAACTGATAAGACTTGATTCCCACAGCTTCTCCACAGCAATCGAACTCTCGTATATTCCAAGCTGAAGCCTTTTCGCTCACAATCCAAAGGAGAGAAGATCTCGATTGACGGCTCATTAATCCAAGCATGCCCACTGAAGATTTCAAAGAGACGGTGAAGCAGCAGGCAGATATTGTCCGCATCGTCGGTGACTACATCAAGCTGAAGAAGGCCGGGGCGCAGAACTATTCGGGGCTTTGTCCGTTTCACGGGGAGAAGACGCCGTCGTTTTCGGTGCACGCCACGCGGCAGTTTTATCACTGCTTCGGTTGCGGGGTTTCAGGAGACGTATTCAGCTTCGTACAGAAAGTCGAGAATATTACTTTTCCCGAAGCCGTCCGTCTGGTGGCGCAAAAGCTGGGGATTCCGCTGCCCAAGGCCACGTTTTCCAATCCCGCGGAGGCTCGGGACGCCAAACTGCGCGCACAGTTGTTCGACGTTCAAGAGCGCGCTGCTGCATTTTTCCAGGAATGCTTGAAGCGTCCAGACGGAGCGCGGGCGCGTGAATACTTGCTTGGACGCGGAGTTGACGAAGAAACGATCGCGCGCTTTCGCATCGGCTACGCGCCGGATTCCGGTTTCCTGCTGCGCGACCGCTTGGCTGGAGAGTTCGGCGAAGAGGTGTTGCGTGAGAGTGGGCTATTTTCGTGGAAACAAGAAGATCGGCCTGTGGCTTCCGGCGCCCGGCGTCAGGAAGGCGGTGACAGCGGTGGCGCTGCCGGCGAACAGCAGGTTCCTCGCGGGCTTGCGCCCGCGAGGAATGACAAGGCTGAAGAGAATAACGGTTCGTCGGAAGCCGGAGGCCGGAAGCCAGCTGCTCTCCAAGCCATGTACTCCAAGTTCCGCAACCGCGTGATGTTTCCGATTACTAACGATGCGGGGAAGATCATTGCATTCACTGGACGAACCCTGGCCAGCGATGAGAAAGCTGGTCCGAAGTATCTGAATTCGCCGGAGACGGGGATTTATTCGAAGGGCCGGGTTTTATTCAACCTCGACAAAGCTAAAGAGGCGATCCGCAAGCTGGACTACGCCATCCTGGTCGAAGGTCAGATGGATTGCATTTCCGTCTATGCGGCCGGGTTTCACAATGTCATCGCCAGCTCAGGCACGGCGTTTACCGAGGTTCAAACCAAGCTGGTGGGGCGTTTCAGCAAGAAGGTGGTGGTGAATTTCGATCCCGATACGGCCGGAGCCAAAGCAACCGAGCGCACGCTAGGCCTCCTTGTGGAAGAAGAGTTCAACATCCGTGTGCTTACGCTGGAGCAGGGCTTCGATCCTGATTTGTATATCCGGCGCAAGGGCAAGGATGCTTACGGCCAGGCGCTCAAGAACTCGCAAAAGTATTTTGATTATCTAATCGACAGGGCGAGAAGTCATTTTCCGGTGCGCAGCGCCGAAGGTAAACTGAAGGCAGTCAACTACCTGCTGCCACACATCCAACGGGTGCCGAGTCGGATCGTGCGCGATGAGTTGGGCCAGGAGATGGCGCAGAAGCTCGGCATTGACTCAGCAGTGTTGCGACAGGAATTGCGACACGTAGCTTCCGAGCGTTCGGCGGCAGCGGTGAAGGCTCCGGCGGAGGTGCAAGCTACCGATGCCGAGCGGATTCTCATTCGCGCGCTCGCTTCGGCGCGCCAGATGCAGCCTGACTCCGAGCACATTTCCGCCCGCGACGGCGCCGAGGAAGAGTTCGATCCCGCGCGCCAGGCGCAATATGCTCTCCAAAGTGAAGCCCTGCATCGCGGACTGGCGACGGAGTCGCTAGTCGAGGCCTTACTCAATGCCGGCGCCGAGATCGCCGATGTAATGGAAATACCGTGCTCCGAGAGCGAACGCCGCATGCTGGCTTCGATCTTGTTGAAAGAGGAAGAAGAACTCACCGCTGAGCGATTGGAGGGCGCCGTGCGTGCGCTTCGGCGCATTCATTTGAGGCGCCGGCAGGAGCAGGTGCAGCGCGAACTGAACAAGCCCGGAGTTGGCGACGATAAGGTACTTCGGAACGAGTTGCTGCTTGAGAAGGATCGGTTGAGCCGTGCGCTCAGGGATCCCAGCTTGGCGGAGGACGGGCTAAGAAATCCCCCGGGAAACCAGAAAAGTGCGTGAAACAAAACAGCAGTTGGAACCATCTAAGTATTTAGCAGAGTTAGAGATAGCGGCGGGCGAGGGGTAATTCGGAGGGCAAGTGATAGACCGGCCGGCACTTATGTGCTAAGCTCTATAAGTTTGTGCTAGGTGCACAACTCCGCGTTACCCCAGATTCCTACCGGTAAACACATTACCATACGCTCCCCAGAGAGCGAATTGATGAATTTGAGGACACCCTTTGGCTCTTGAAGATAAGTACGATGACATAAAAAAGCTGGTCGATGCCGGGAAAGAGAAGGGATATCTCACCTACGACCAGGTCAATGACCTGATCCCGCACGATGTGCACAGTCCCGAAGACCTGGACGACCTGCTCACTACGATTGGCACGCAAGGTATTGACGTGCTGGAAGGCCCGAAACTGCCTTCTGCGGCGCTCGATAAGAAATTCGACGAAAGCGAAGAGGGCGAGGACGTTGAGCTCGACCTCACTCCGGGCGCGCTGGAAAAAACAAATGACCCCGTCCGCATGTATTTACGCGAGATGGGAACGGTGCCCCTGCTCACGCGCGAAGGCGAAGTGGAAATCGCCAAGCGCATCGAGCGCGGTCAGTTGCGCGTGCTCAAGGCGCTGTCGCGGTCGCCGATCGTGATACACGAACTGCTGGCGATGGGCGAAGACCTCAAGAAAGGCGTGCGCTCCATCAAGGAAGTCGTTACCTTCGACGAAGAGGAAATCACCGACGAAATCCTGCAGAACCGGCTGAACGAATTTACCGGCAAGATCGACAACATGGCGAAGCTTTACAAGAAGGTCGCCGTGGTGCAGGAAAAGTACGCGGCAGTGTCTTCAAAAAAGCGTCCCAAGGATCACCGCCGCGCTCGTCGCAACTTCGCCCGCGCCATCGTGAAGGTTTCTATCGCGGTGCGCAAGCTCGGTTTCACTAATGCCGAACGCAAGCGTCTGATCGACCGGGTCAACAAGACCGTCGACAGCATGCGTTCGCTCGACCGGCAAGCTGGGAATCTCGAGCGCAAGGCCGACGCCACGCGCAGCGAAGATCAAAAAAAAGAGTATCGCCGGCAAGCGCGCGCGGTAAGAAGCGAAATCGAAAAGCTGGAAGTGGAAGCCGGCCTGTTGTTCCAGGAGATCAAGCGCACGCAGCGCGAGATTATCCAGGGCGACATGGATGCGGAGCAGGCCAAGCGTGAACTGATTGAGGCCAACCTCCGTCTGGTAGTTTCAATCGCGAAAAAGTATACCAACCGCGGCTTGCAGTTCCTCGACCTGATTCAGGAAGGCAACATCGGCCTGATGAAAGCCGTCGACAAGTTCGAATACCGCCGCGGCTACAAGTTCTCCACCTACGCCACGTGGTGGATTCGGCAGGCGATTACTCGTGCCATTGCTGATCAAGCGCGTACGATTCGCATTCCGGTGCACATGATCGAAACCATCAACAAGCTGATCCGCACCTCGCGGCAGCTCGTGCAGGAACTGGGACGCGAACCTACTTCGGAAGAAATCGCCAAGCGCATGGATATTCCTGTGGCGAAAGTCCGCAAGGTGCTCAAGATCGCGCAGGAGCCAATCTCTCTCGAAACGCCGATCGGCGAAGAAGAAGATTCGCACCTTGGCGACTTCATCGAGGACCGCGCCGTGGTCTCACCAGCCGAAGCGGTGATCAACGTGAATCTCAAGGACCAGACTGGACAGGTCCTGCGCACGTTGACGCCGCGCGAGGAAAAAGTCATCAAGATGCGCTTTGGCCTCGAAGACGGCAGCGAGCACACTTTGGAAGAAGTCGGCCAGTCGTTTGCAGTAACCCGCGAACGCATCCGCCAGATCGAAGCCAAGGCACTTCGCAAACTGCGACATCCCTCGCGCTCGCGCAAGCTGCGGGCGTTTATGGATGGAGTGCGGGACTAGAGCACGATTGTCATCGGGTTTTTTGTCAGCGGGACCAGGGATCTTGGTGTTTGCCTGCGGCTGCCGTATCACGTGCAGGCACAAGGCATAGCCCTACCCTGCGCTCGGTATGACAAGCTGCAGTAATTTATTGAGGCACGCTTTCGGCCGTGCCTCTTATTTTTTCCTCCGGTATTTCTTTTACACCGTCTAAGTTTTCTAATTTCAACGAGAACTGCTCTAGGAAACCCAAAGTACCGCTTCTAAGAGTACCCTGATGTAACAGGCCTCGCCTTCTATGGCAAAACCGAGCGTTGCAAATTGACCCAGATTTCCCTATTTCGCGTCCTTGCTTCGCTCTGTGAGAGTCTCCGTATCAGTCGGCAATGATTGGTCAATGACGAAGTTGGAGAACTTAACAATCCCAGCCCTGGAGTCAAACGGGAGACGTTTGGCTGTGGCTAACTTGGCAATTCCGTGGACCATA
>Ga0185299_10001749_pt1 | contig 38566 bp, 33 predicted proteins | sample PaiPotPPA55metaG_FD_128002 | JGI IMG/M metagenome (GOLD analysis project Ga0185299, IMG submission 128002) | Iron sulfur acid spring bacterial and archeal communities from Banff, Canada, to study Microbial Dark Matter (Phase II) - Paint Pots PPA... ...
TTGCTTGGCCTTAGCCCTTTTTGGGCCGTTGTTTTGGCTCACCTCTTCGGTGTGTGCCGAGGTTGGTATAATCATATTGTCAGGTTGCTGTCTATCCAGCAGCCTGGCAATACCCATGGCATCTACCTGATGGGCTTCGCTGGAACGCGGCGTGATACCCCAATTGTCTCGCGTCAGTTTGGAGCAAGGGAGTCGCCCTACCCGGCGCCTATTTCTTCACCGCCAGAACTAGCGTCGAATTTCGGCGGTTCCACTGATAGCCGAAACTAAAGGTCAGGGACTTCGGAGAACTTGATTGGTAGTATTGCACTAAGTCCGACTGAAGGTAGTTCTTAAAGAGGTTAATCGGTCCAGTGTAACTTCCGAAGAATCTGAGGGTCCATTTGTCCGTTGTCAGGTACTTCACTGGAATACCGGAATCGTCTTCCAAGATGGTAGCGCTATTGCCCAAGAGAAATGAGCGAACGGTATCAAAATGGCTTTCATGCATCAGGTAAGATGCGGCCTTCAAAAAGCAGTTGGCCGGACCGAATTGCTCGGTAAACCGAAGAACCGCGGGGTTACTCTTCAGCCCATCGTTGGAAAGATCAGTGCTGATGAAATAGAGCACTTTTTCGGCGTTGGTAGCCGGATCCACAAACGTGATTTTCACCCCGTGTGGTGGGCCACCCGCTTTGATTACCTGGCCGCCCCGGTCAAGAGAGATGTATTCTACTGACTCGATCATTTTGCCGGTGCGAGCGAGAAATACGAACATAACAGGGAGGACTCCCTGCAGCTCTCCGCGACCGAATTCTTCCCGCATATCCTTTGTCTTAAAAAAGCTAAACTGCAGAATCGTATTTAAGGAAATCTGGATATTCTGCAACGTATTCTCCAGCACGGCCGGTTGAACGGTGAGTAAATCCGGCATTGAATTGACGGTCTCCAACCCTACCAGAACGTAGGTGGTGCAATCGGGAAAGAATGCGTCGGCATACAGGAAGTCGGGGCCGCCAAAGTAATAGACGCAGCTTTTTGACCCGGCGGTTATCGGCGCCAGAAAATCAGAGCGCCAGATACGGATATTGCTGAGTTGACGTCGATCCAGCGCGGCGAAAGCCGAGTTCATCGCCGCGGCATGGGCTTGCCAACCCGAAGTCCGAGTGAGCGGCGCCAACGACGAATTAGCGGCAACCGGCAGTCCAGCCAAGTAACGGGCGGCGTCGGTGATGGGGTTGGTCGGGATTGGCGTTGGCTGTGCCGCCGCTGGGCTAGGAGACTCTAAAGGTATCGGCGTTGGCGCCTGGTCGGCCGGCGTGCTCTCCGGGGTTGGCTCCTGGGTTTGCGCCTGCAGGCACGGGCAAACCGCCAATACGAATAGTAGACTGAGCCAGCGCCTTAGTTGTATTAGGATCATAGTGTCGTTGCGATCGGTTCCACTCTAAATCTCGATAGCGTTACGCTTAGCGCGATCGGGAAGCGGGCCGAATAAAGAAGTAAATTACCAGGCCGGCCACCGCAGTTGCCAATCCCAGAATAGCTTCCACCGGTTTTTCGTGAACCGAGTAGACCATCATCCAGAGCGTAACAATGAGAAAAATTAGCGGCGTCAACGGATAGCCCCAGACCCGGTACGGTCGCGGCAGCTGCGGTTGCCTGACCCGGAGGACGATCAACCCCAGCACGGCGCAAAAGGAAGAGAGTAGCAAAGTAAACTGCGTGTAAACGAGGACGGCTTCAAAGCTGCCGGTCAGGATCAATGCGCTAACGATCAGTGCCTGCAGGAGAACCGCGACATCCGGGGTTCCTGCCGCATTCACTCGGCCTAAGAATCGAAGCCGGCCGAAATCGTCCGCCATCGCTTTGGTAACGCGGGAGCCGATCCAGCTCATGGCGCTAACCGATGCGATGAGCCCAAAGCTGATCAATCCGCTGGCTAGTCGCCCTCCGACGGTTCCGAAAATATGTTGGCCGGCAGTTGCCGCGACTTGCATTTGGCCCGCCAGCTCCTCCTGTGAGGCGGCGATAAGGAACACCCAATTTAGCAAGGCATAAACCACCGTTACCGTGAGCGTGCCAACCAGCAACGCCCAGGGCACATTCTTTTCCGGGTCTCGGACTTCGCTGGTGATGTAGGAAGCAGCATTCCAACCGGAAAAGGAATACATGACGAAGAACATGCTGATCGCGAAAGGATAGGATAAGATCGTTCCGAGATCGTTGGGCGCGGGCATTAGATCGAACGGCTGCTTCGGAGAAAAGAAAATACCAGCCACGATCAAGCAGAGAATCAGGGCTACTTTGACAAGGGTGGACGCGTTCTGGAAGCGCTCTCCGGTCCGGATTCCGGCCAGGTGAATAATGGTGACAACCCAGACGACCGCGAGAGAAATTACCCCGAGGAGATCCAACGAAATATGGAGACCCAGTATGGTGAAGGCAAAAAGGACCGGCGAAGGGAAAGCGAGCAAACCCTGGAGATATTGCGCGAAAGCAATCGCCGCTAGCGCGATCGGCGCGGGGAAACCTATCGTCGAGGAAATCCAGCCCGCCATGAAACCAGCCGCCGGGTGATAGATGCGGGACAAAAAGTTATATTCTCCTCCCAGCCGCGGTAGAGCTACGGCCAGTTCCGCGTAACACAGTGCGCCGCACAAAGAGAGAAACCCGCCTAATATCCAGAGAAAGATCAGGGCGAAATCGGAGTGGATCGACATCACCTGGAAGTGGAGGCTGACGAACACGCCAGTGCCGATCATATTGGCCACGACAATGTTGGTGGCGGTGAGTCCGGAAATCTTCCTCTCGCTCATGCGATTTGCGGCCTTGTTAGTCGAAGTTTCGGTCTACGGAAAGGAAAAAAGAAACATGTCGCCGTTTCGCTGTGTCGCGAGGGACGATGAGGTGATTCGCAAAAGGCGATTAAAAAGCGCTAGCGTGAATCATCCGCCATGAAATGGCAAAACAGAATAGCCCAGGGCTTCAGCCCTGGGTAGGCTCAGCCCAACCATCGCCCTGCAAGGCGACCGAATTGGCGAACTCCGACTCGCAAACCATGGTCGAACGCAATGGGCCCATTATCTGGGGCAATTCGTGCCCTGAAATAAAAAACCATCTCTGTCGTCCCTTCAGCATCCCCAACCCGCTCCGCAGTTGCAATTCGGACTTGGCGCAGTACTCCCACACTCCAAAAACTTCATCACTCCGCGTGGCTCGATTCGAGGACAGCCTGTCCGCCGTAGCCCACGCTCTATGGTGCCATCCGCTCAAGGTCGGCCTCGCAAGCGAGGCGCGCTCCACGGCAAGGCCGTTGGCGAAGGCGGAAGGACGAAGCACCTTGTGCGGGCGACGCGGTTTGGCCCGTTCCCAGGGCTAATTTATATGACCAAGTCATGGCCGTCTTCCGACGCGCCGTTACAACGATACGCCCACACGCCGACACGCCCACACGCCGAGGCTCCCCTCAACGTTCCTTTGCCGACCGAATAAACTGTAGATACCAGAAAAACGATGTCTTTGGGGTCCGGCATTGAGTCGCATAATCCACGTGCACAAGGCCGAACCTCTTATCGTAGCCGTACGCCCATTCGAAATTATCCAGTAACGACCAGACGAAGTAACCGCGGACATCAACACCGGCTCGACGGGCGTCAGCGACGGCGGCGATATGCTCCTGGATGAATTCGGTTCGGTCCCGGTCTTTAATCGTACCATCTGATTCTACCTTATCGGCGAAGGCAGCTCCGTTCTCGGTGAGATAGATCGGGGGAAGCTTTTGATACCGCTCTTTCACCGCCAAAAGCGTGTCTGTGAGGCTGGCAGGGCGGATCTCCCAATCCATCGCGGTCCGCTTGACTGTTGCCGGGGCCGGAACCACGCGGAATCCAAATTGATCCTGTCTGTCCGGGACGACTCGTTCAGGGAAATAGTAGTTGATACCGATAAAGTCGACCGGGTGTTGAATCAGCTGGAAATCACCCCCTCTTACATAAGGAGCAATTTGTGGCTCTAACGTTTCCGGGTAACGCCCGAGTAACAAAGGATCAAGGAAGGGCCAAAAGAGCGTCTCGTCATGTCGCTGGATTGCTTCGGCATCGAAGCCTTCGGTTTGCAGACCAAAACCTAAGTTAACCACCGTGCCAAGCTGCCAATCGCCGCCTTGGGTACGCAAAGCGGTGAGCCCTTGTCCGGCGGCAAGGTTCAGGTGATGGGTGGCCGCCAAAAAAGCTTCTTTCGATTTCATGCCCGGCGCATGCACTCCCTGGAAATGCCCTAGGTAAGCCGAACACATCGGTTCGTTGAGCATCACAAAATGGCGAACGCGATCACCGAGTTTGTCAGCGACAGCAATCGCATAGTCGGTAAACCAGCCCACGGTGTCTCGGTTGGTCCATCCACCGGCCTCTTGCAACGCCTGAGGCAGATCCCAATGATAGAGACAAAGCCAAGGCTCGATTTCGTTCGCTATCACCTCGTCAACCAGCCGTTGATAGAAGTCGATCCCAGCATCATTTATTTTGCCTTTCCCATTCGGAAAGATCCGAGGCCAAGCCACCGAAAACCGGTAGAGGTCCTGCCCCAATCGCTTCATGAGCGCAATATCATCGCGATACAAATGATAGTGGTCACACGCGACCGCGCCGCTTTCGCCGTTCGCGACTTTCCCAGGCTGTTGGCAGAACGTATCCCAAATGCTCGCTCCGCGCCCATCCTCAGTGGCCGCACCTTCAATCTGATAAGCCGCTGTCGACGTTCCCCAAAGAAAGTCCGGACCGAAATCTTCTGGCAATGGCTCTCTCATAGATTCGTCCAGCTTACCATGATCACGGGCGGAACGCCGTCAACCTTGGGAACGTGCGGGAACGGTAGGGATGAGCTCCCGCTCATCCGCCTTAACCCGGTCGATAAGTTTGATTCCCGTGGTGGGTGTTTCTCCGGACGAGCGGGAGCTCGTCCTTACCGTTCCCGGGCGTTCCCGCACGCTCCCTCCGTTAGTACTGATCGGCTAACTGCGCTTGCGCTCGCAGCACATCATGTAAGGTCACCACCCCAATTGGCGAGCCGTCTTCCTCTTCCGGTACTGCTTAGCGACCACTAACCCACCAAGGAAGCTCAGGGTATCGGCGACGATCCAGCCAGTTTTCCCAGCTGCCGCGGTTTCATCAAAACCGCGCGTAGCTTCAATCCGGCTCAGGACCCGGAAGAAAACATACTGCGACCACATCAACACTCGCCCGCCCAGCGTTTTCGGAGAAGTGAAGTCAACATTGATCCAGATTGCGTCTGCGATGCTCAGTTCTGCAATTCTCTCGATCACGGTCTCCTGCGCGGGTGGATTAAATTGGTCCAGAAAAAAATGGGTCACGACGCAGTCAAATTGCTGCTCCGGCCGGTAGTTGCGAAAGTCGGTTTGGATGAACTCCAAGTCGCAACGAATTTCTGGCAGACTGCGGATCCGATCCTTGGCGAGACGGACCATCATAGGAGTCTTTTCCACGACTTTGATACATCCGCCCATCTTTTGAGCGAGCAACGACTTCAAAAACCGACCATTACCTTCGCCCACCAACAAAACCCGATTCGCTTGAAGCACAGCGTCGTAAAAAGCGTTCCTCGCGTTGTCTAGACGTGAACCAAATACCCATCCCTCCAATATCGGGTAAAAGGGAGCCACCAGATCGTATCGCGGCCATGAATCGGACCTCGCTTGGTTAGGGGAGTTAATAGGTTTTTATCGACCCTGATCTCCGAAGAGCAAATCGGTACGATAATCGACAGATGTCGTAAATACGGCGTTTGATGTTGATCCGCGCGATGCTAGACTCTTGGTGTCCAATGAAACCGGCTGCAGTTGCCTTAGACCCTCGCATTAAGAGAACGCGGCAACTGTTGCACAAGGCTTTTCACGAGCTCCTTGCCGAGAAGACCTTTGAAGAGATTACCGTCCATGATATCGCGGAACGTTCCACGGTGAACCGGGCGACTTTTTACGACCATTTCCCGGATAAATTTGCCTTGCTGGAGGACATTGTGGCCGAAAACTTTCAAGCCATGCTCGAGCTGAGGATGGCTGGCTCGATCGGAACCTGCCCGGAGAGCGTGAAACAGTTGATCCGGGCCGTTTGCGATTTCTTTACCGATCTCGCCTCGAGCTGTCAAAAGCATCAGCGACAATTCGCCCCGGTAACTGAGTCTAAGATAAAGTCTTTGCTTCGGGATTTTCTGCTCGAAGGTTTGCGGATAACCTCCCCTCAAGCATCCAAGGCAGACCTGGATTTGAGAGCGACCATGGCGAGTTGGGCGATTTGCGGCGCTGCTTTAGAGTGGAGTCACGCAAAAACCGCCTCACCGGAGGCTTTTACCGATTCCGTATTTTCATTGGTCTGTACCACCTTGCAACTCCAACCGCATGCGACCTGATACTCCTGCCGTCAACGATTTGAGCCATGCGGCCGATTCTTCGGTTACCCAAACCGAGCCGGTATCTGATCGAGAGTTTTTTCATCGGTTCATCTCTGCGGATCAAGCGGAACCAGGACCGGAGCCGGCCTTCGTTCTGTTTCATGATTCCGGCGGAAATGAAGAGGACCTATTGGCGATCGTCGAGGCTGGAGCAGAGCACGGGAAAGCGAATGTGATCGCATTGCGTGGGCTGTTCGAATACGAGCCGGGATATTCTTTCCTAGGGACACCGGCGGAGTTCGCGGCTACCGCGCCCAACTACATCGCTCGAGCGGATCGAATTTCGGAATTTCTCGCCTGGGCCGCAAAAGAGTACAATTTGGATCCCGCCAAGGTCGTCATCTTCGGCGCGGGTGACGGCGCCACCCTTGCGCTCACTTTGCTGTTTGTACATTCAGAGCTACTGGGCGGAGCCGTCTTGATCCGGCCGAAATCGCCGTACCGTCCAAAGCCGCTCCCAGCGCTACCTTGTTACCCGATCTTGATGCTCAATCCGAAAAACGAGAGCAGCGAAGAAAAAGCCGCCGCTGAAAATGTCGCTGAGACACTCTTTGACTGCGGCTGCAGCGTCCGCAAGGTCAAGGTTCCGGCTAACGCGCACTTCGAAGATAAAGTGATCAAAGCGATCCGAGCGTGGTACAAAAAAGTCGCCGCCACCGATATTTCGATCGAGTGCGCGCTGTAGGCCGGTAGGGAGAGGCTATCGGCCTCGGTGAGCGATCTGTTGACATTCACGCGATGTAACCTTGGCGAACCGCTGGCTCTTCGGGAGCCTCGCCCTACCATTTTCGTCTTGTGCTTCCGCGCAACTTGACGACACTCGAAGGCTTATAATTTCTTCTTACGCCCATTCCTACGAATGAAAATAGCAGTTCTCTTTGGCGGCAACAGTTCTGAGCGCGATGTCTCGATCGCCAGTGGTATCCAAGTCACCAAGTCACTGAAAGAGGCCGGCCACAATGTTCTGGCAGTCGACACTTTCCGAGGGGTGCTGTCCGACGTTGAAGTGCAAACCTTGCTTTCCAAAGGGATCGCACCGGAACCGCCGACGACCCATGATCTGCAGGTCGTCAAGGCGAAGACCGGTGGCGTTGTGCAGCCTTCATATTTTACGGACGCGGATGTTGTGTTCTTGGCGTTACACGGTGGAACCGGGGAAGACGGCACCGTTCAAGCCGTCTTTACTGCCGCCGGAATTCTCTACACCGGCAGCGACCATGTCGGCAGCGCGGCCGCTATGGACAAAGATTTGGCGAAGCGGCTTTTCCTCGCCGCGCAGGTTCCGACCCCGGACTGGCTGATGTCGCCCGTCGATCCTGAAACGGCGGCGGCTAAACTCGGGTTTCCGCTAGTGGTCAAGCCGAACAAACAGGGGTCTACGGTTGGGCTGACGATTGTTCATAAAACCGAAGAGATTCAACCCGCGATCGAAGAAGCCTATCGACATGACGATGAAGTAATGTTGGAGCGCTTCGTCCCGGGTCGCGAATTTACCGTGGGAATTCTCGGAGATCGAGCTTTGGCCGTGGGTGAGATCATTCCCAAATGCTCGGAAATTTTCGATTACCAGAGTAAATATCAGCCGGGTGGCGCGGATGAGATCTTTCCGGCGCAGGTTTCGGAGGAGCAAACCGCGCGTTTTCAGGAGTTGGCGCTGCGGGCGCATCGAGCTTTGAAACTGCGTGACTACAGTCGAGTCGATTTTCGCCTGGATCCGCAAGGTGGCATCTGGTGTCTGGAAGCGAATACGTTGCCAGGCATGACCGCCCAAAGTCTTCTTCCTAAGGCAGCCGCTGCCGTCGGTATTTCTTTTCAGGAGCTTTGTACCGAGATCTGCCGCCTGGCCTTGGCGCGAGAAAAAAGGTAGGGCGAGGCTCCCGAAAGGCCGGGCGATTGACCAAGGGTAAAGCGTAGAAACCTTTACCAACCAATTAGCGAGGCCGAAAGACGCGCCGAGCCGTTGATCCACTGTGGGCCACGGCTCGGCGCGTTTAAAGGCATAACCCGGCCGATCGGTAGCCTAATGCCAGCCGCTTCGTTATAATCGTGGGTTCTTCGGGAGCCTCGCCCTACCAATGTTGTGCCTTTCACACGATCTTTACCCCGGCCTCGCGCATGGCTGCCAATGCTCTCGCACCGTCACCGGGTGAAAGGTTAACGGCTCGGCAGGCTTTCTCGTAGACAGCTACTTGGAAACCGAGCTCGCAAGCGTCTAGGACCGTGGCCTTCACGCAATAGTCGGTCGCTAGTCCGACGATCGTGAGGTCATCTACACCGTACCGCCGCAGGAGTTGTTTGAGACCAGTTTCGTGTCTTCTATGGTTGTCAAAGAAACAACTGTAACTGTCGACGCGCTCATCGGTGCCCTTACCAATCCGGACGCCTCCTGAAATCACTTTTGGATGCAGAGCAGCCGCTAACTCGGCGCCATAGGTCTTCTGTACGCAGTGCACCGGCCAAAGGATTTGTTCCTGACCGTCGATCAGGATCCGATCACCAATCTTCCCGTTCGGGTGCGAGGCTGCGAAACTACAATGGTTTGGAGGGTGCCAATCCTGACTGGTGAACACCAGATCGAAGTCCGAGCTCAGCTGGTTTATCACTGGAATGACCTGATCCCCTTCCGGGACCGCTAAGGCGCCGCCGGGCAGGAAATCGCTCTGCACATCGACGATGATCAGAGCCTTCATAGGAGCAGGCAGCCGATCAACTTTCTGCCAGTTCGGCCTCCCGGCGATGTGCCTCGATCAGTTTTGCTTTCAACTCATGCAGGGTATTCTCCAGTCCAACTGGATAGATGTGAGGATTCAGCAACCGTTTGATTCCGGAATAAAATTTACCGAGTTGGGCTGCCGCGTTTTTCCTCACGTCATTGATCGCCGGTCTGTCATACACCAGTTTCCCAGTGCGGAAAATCGGCACTAAAAGATCCTGTCCGCGAGCGTCTTTCGGGATTTTCCGGCGGATAGTAACGTCAGCCAGATCCACGATCGTACTGGATCGCGGGGCTGGCGCTGCTTCGTCGTATAACATGTCGGCGAAATACTCGCCTCCACGTTCGAAACGTCTGACCTGCAGCATACCGGGGTTCGAAACCTTTACGGCTTGCTCTGAAAGTTTGATTTTATATTCCCATTTGCCGCCGCGATCACGGATTGCACCTAGTTTGAACACCCCGCCTAACGCGGGCTGATCGAAAGCGGTCACTAGCTTGGTGCCGACCCCCCACATATCGATGCGCGCTCCTTGCTGATAAAGGCTGCTGATGATGTGTTCATCCAGATCGTTGCTCGCGAGAATCTTGGCATCGGAAAACCCGGCGTCATCCAGTAAACGCCGGGCAACGATGCTCAACAGGGCGAGGTCCCCGGAATCAAGCCTGATTCCTAAGAACTGGTGGCCGTTCTTGCGAAGGTCTTTGGCTACCTCGATCGCGTGCCGGATGCCCTGATGAGTGTCGTAAGTATCGACAAGAAAAATCGAATTAGCCGGCATCGCCTTGGCGAAAGCGGCGAATGCCTCGAGCTCGGTATTGAACGTCATTACCCAACTGTGAGCGTGGGTGCCTTTAACCGGTATCCCAAAGACCTTGCCGGCTAGAACATTGGAGGTTCCGGTGCAACCGCCGATATAGGCTGCTCGGCTGGCAGCCAACCCACCGTCAGGCCCGTGAGCCCGGCGTAACCCGAACTCCAACACCGGCGCTCCCTGAGCTGCGAGACAGATTCGAGCTGATTTCGTCGCGATCAGGGTTTGGAAGTTAATAATATTGAGTAACGTCGTCTCAACTAACTGGCACTGCAGCAGTGGTCCGTTGATTCGCAACAACGGTTCATGTGGGAAAACGACCGTTCCTTCCGGCACGGCATCGACGTCACATCCAAACTCCAATCCACCCAGATAATCAAGGAATGCCGGCGCGAACAACGGCTTATCGTCGGCGTCCTTTAGCCCGGCTAAATATTGAAGATCATCCGGATAAAAACGAAAGTTGTGAATGTAATCGATGGCATCCTCCAGCCCGCAAGCGATCGTGTAACCGCTCCCGAAGGGCTGGTGACGGAAGGTCACGTGAAAGACGGCTTCCTTTTCCCGCAGCCCTTCTTTCCAGTAACCGTAGGCCATCGTTAGCTGGTAAAGATCCGTTAACAAGGCCGGGGATACGCGATCCGTCTGTGTCATACTAGTTGACCGGTTACGGGATTTTGGTCGGGTAGGGATGAGCTTCTGCTCATCCGCAATTCGGTTCCCACAGGTTCCCGCGGATGAGCGGGAGCTCATCCCTACCGGTCCCTGTACGACATATAGGTCCTATCAGGCCTATCTAATCGTAGGGATAAATGATGCCTGGGGGTCCAAATTACGATCCTAGCGAACCCTCCTCGAACCCTAGCCTTGGCCCTGACCAGACAGCCCTAGCCAATCGATAAACGCAGTTGCGCCTCCCTGGAGATACCCAACTTGCCGGCGTACCTCTTTGCCGTTCGAATCGAGCAGGATGTAGGTCGGAAATCCTTCAATGGCATACTTTTTGGCCAGATCCTGGTTCTGACTCTTCTCAGCGGGGCTTTGTGGGGCTTTCCTCGGGAAATCGAGCTTTACCAGGATCAGGTTCTTCAAGGCAAACGTTGAAAACTGGCTCTGGCTGAAGACTTCCTTATCCATTTTGATGCACCAAGGGCACCAATCTGAACCGGTAAAATCGAGCAGCATATATTTGTGCTGCTGGGCTGCTTCCTGCGACGCTTGAGCAAAGTCCGTTCTCCAAGAGAGTTCCGCTCCGCGCATAGATGTCGCCGCCGAAAGCATCAGCGCGAGACCTACGGCTGGGAGGGCCACCCGTAGTCGGGAAAAATAGTTCAAGTTCATGGTAACAGGTCTCTCTATTTTAGGAAAATGTCCACCGCGTCTGTGTAGGTCTTAAATGGATCAGGCATAGAGAGATAGTCCTGGCTCTCCAACGCGATGGAATCCCAATTTATGATGTAGGGAAGATTCTTTTTTTGAAAGAGTGCGACCGCTCGGGAACGACCTGACGCTCGAGTATTACTCGGCGCCGTGTATTTGGTTTCCAGACGCCGGACCGAAGCGTTGAATTCGCCAATCGTCTTGGCCGGTTTCAACGCAAAGAAGAGCCCGCGCTCAGGGTGAACATTGTGATATTCCAGGTCGAGGCTTTGGATCCAGGGATCCTGCCAAGAGAGTCCTTGATCCTCAATGAACATGTTGAGCAACCAGCGCTTCGAGACCCAGTCGACTCCGCCGATTAGGAGATCGGGTTTTCGTTTGAGTGCGTCCAGGGTGAACCCCCAAATCTCCAAAATCCAATCGGTCTCGTCATCCGATCCATGCAAATAACGATGCGCCTGTTCCAGGAACTGGTATTGAATATCGAGTGCGTCCTGGGTCGAACCGTCATCCATTTCAACGACCCAATGACCGTCCGGATTTCGCGAGATCTCCCGCGTCGCCAGCACCGCGTCCCGGAGAGCGATCCCTTCGGGCATAAGGTTTTCTTCCAGTAACGTCAGGATGCAGACCGTGGTGCCAATCTTCAACGCGTTCGCGAACGGGCTCATATTGGAATCACCAATCAACAGGTGGAGCCGTCGATACTTGCGGTAGTCAGCCAGCGGTTCATCGCGAGCGTTAATGATCGCCCGGTTAAATTGCACCCACTGATAGATATCGTTAACGATATGATCCGCGCGTTGGCTGATCTGAAACGGGACATGCCCGGGCCGGTCCGGAACTTCGAAATCAAAAGCTAGCGGGTTTGCCTGACCGACTCGGCCGGCGCCCGAAAAGATCTGGCGAGTCGCTAAGAACGCCAGCAAAGAAGCCAGAATCTCGGGCGTGAATTGCGCTTCACGACGCATCAAATAGTTTTCGTGACACCCGAATGTTGCGCCGGTGTGATGATCGATATTATTCTTTAAGAAAGAAACTTTATCCTCGACCCCGAGTTCATGGATCGCCTGGTGCAGAAGCATGTCGCCGGCGATGTCGTAAGCCACGAGATCCCGCAATGAGAGGCACTCCGGCGATGAATATTCCAAGTGCCCCATATCCAAGTACAACCGGCCTCCGTTCAAAAGAAAACCGCCGTTTCCCGGCGGCTCTTCGTAGTCCCGATAGTGCAAATCGATCGCGCCAACTCGACACTTTCGGAAGAGGTGGTTCTTAATCTTTACCGGCCATGCGTCAGCTTGGCTCTGCGCTTGGTCTTCAGAAATCAGACACCCGTATTCAGTTTCGAGACCAGCTACCCGATTCATGCCTTTTGAGTCTCTAACGAAACCCTAGCAGTCGCAACCGGAAGTTCGCCGAGAAAGGAGATAGAAACGGGCATGGTAGGGCGACCGCGACCGGGGTTCGTCTGACACCGCTGCCATTATGTTGCCGCGCATGCGCGGCCGATTGCGCACCTACCAAGGCTTCAATCGTCGTCAGACTTTTTCTTTTTAGTTCCGGAGGAGCTCTTCGAGCTGCTCTTGGATCCTTCGCCCTTTGTCTTTTCTACTTTGGATCCTTCATCGGCATTTGATCCGCCGCTCCCTTTGTGACCGCCGCCACCTTTGGAGGCGCTAGCGCTTTTTGATCCCTTAGCATCACTCTCATCCTTCGAGCGATGCTTACCCTTCGAGCCGCCTTCACCCTTAGCTCCTGATCCCTTTTTCCCTTTTCCGGTTTTTCCGGAGTCCTTGTGTTCCGAAGCGGCCTTCCCTTTGGCGCCTTTTTCTTCGGCGCCTTTGGCGGTCTGCTTGCTCTCTTTTACTTCTTTCTCCTTTTGATCGCGAACGAGCTTGATTCCTTCCGGGCGCTGTCCTGGCACTAGACTGACGCCTTCACTCGATTTGCTTGGGAGGTTACGGGGGATATGCGCTTCGGCCGCGTATTTGTTGTGCAGGCCATCCATCTCCTCTTTGGTGATACCGTTCCAACCCTTGTTAGCCGTTGGTCTGACGAGTGTCTTGACGACCGTCGGCACTTTGGTGGCGTTCGCTCTCAGCTTTGCGGCCGGGCCATCGATGTTAATCGTATTGCCGCTGATATTTGTCCCGAAACTGGTTCTGCCAGGGACCTCCGAATAATGGATGGTATAAGTCTTAATCTGCTGGCCGGTTGACTGGGTGATTAACTCCGGGTGCGGCCCGAAGTCGCTGATCACCGTCTTCGATGCAGAAAGATTAGTGACATTGTGACTCGCATTCATTAGCTCCAGGTTTTGGCTCAATGGAGCGAGAAAAGTGGCGTAGTTCGGGTTGAACCAGGCGCTAATCGGCAAAAAGGAAAAGGCGCCAGGACCGGTGTCAGAATATGAGTCGCACCACGCCCCGATTGCCACCGCATCGGTCGGTCGAGGACACTCCGGTGACAAGGGCGCCCACCCGATATAACCGTCGTCGCATACCCTCCAAGACACCCAGGCGGGAGACCATTCGGTCCCCGGAATCCAGACCCATCCGGCGCTCTCGATATTGGCCCAGCGCCCGTAATGATAAGTCGCCCAACCGAATGGCTCATCGGTGTCCCAATACCAACCGCGATCTGTCGATTCCCAATGTCCGTTAGTGTATGGGCGCCAATCGCCGTTGCTAGCTGCGATCGACGGCTGAAAGACATAGCCATAATTCTCGGCGTAGAGCCAATGTCCGTCCGACGGTAGTCTGTCGTAAAAGACATCGTAGGAATCGTTGGTCTCTGCCCCGTTGTTTTGGACTTCCTCATAGACGCGGTTAGTAGGTAAATAAAGCTTCCCACTTTGGTTCCTCGTCGACGCCGGGTTACCCAAGGCAACCGCTAGCGGGAGGAACAGAGCGAGTAGCCGAAAAAGAGCCGCAAGCTTTCGCATCGGCGTGAACATAACGGGCGACGATGTGTTCGTCTGATCGGGATGTCGAGTGCAATCACACTGCGTCTGTACCCGACCCGAAAAACTAGTTGAAACCCATGGCCCACAGGGAATTGGTTATCCGATGAGTACTCCTGTCAGGGTTCGTTTTGCTCCTTCGCCGACCGGGTTCTTGCACGTCGGGGGCGCGCGTACGGCTCTCTTCAACTGGCTTTTCGCCAAACGCCATCAGGGAGTCTTTGTGCTCAGGATCGAAGACACCGACAAGAGTCGGGAACGTGAGGATGCTGTCGCGGTGATCTACGATGGACTCCGGTGGCTTGGGCTTGAGTGGGACGAAGGAGGAGACAAAGGCGGAAAGTTCGGTCCTTATTTTCAGAGCGAGCGCAATGGGATCTATGAGAAATATCTCAAAATTCTTGAGGAGAAAGGGCATGTCTATTCCGACCAGGGGGCCATTCGCTTTCGTTCACCTCTCCGGCCGGTAGTGGTTGACGATCTGGTTTGTGGCCGGATCGAATTCGATCGAACCATGGAGCCGGACATGACCATTCGCAGACCGGATGGGTCCTGGATCTTTCATTTCGTCAATGTGGTCGACGATATCGAGATGCGAATCTCGCACGTGATCCGCGGTGAAGATCATTTAACCAATACTTCCAAGCATGTCGCCCTCTATCAGGCGTTGGAGATTGTCCCACCGCGCTTTGCTCACATCCCGTTAATTCTCAACCGGGATGGCTCCAAGATGAGCAAACGTGATGAAGGATCCAGCATCACGACTTATATCGAGCAAGGTTACGCGCCTGAGGCGGTCCGGAACTACCTTTGTTTGCTTGGCTGGTCCCCCAAAGACAATCGCGAGAAATTGGATATCGAAGAGATCATTCAGCTTTTCGATTTGGAGAAGGTGAATCGGCGGAATGCGTCCTTTGATCTCGACAAATGTTTCTGGCTAAATTGGCAATATATCGCGCAAATGCCGGTTTCGCGGTTTCGCGAGTTAAGCCTGCCTTTTATCGAGAAGGCCGGAATTCAGGTCACAGACGACGCATACCTCCTGGGAGTACTCAAGATCGTTCAGGAAAAGATCAAGTTGCTCAAAGATGTGCCGGATTGGATAGGCTATTTCTTCACGGAACAATACGAGTACGATCCGGAAGCGGTCGCCAAGACGTTTGCCGGCCCGGAGGTGATGCATCGGCTCGGGCAGTTGCGCGACGCCTATCAATCGCTCGAGTCGTGGGATGCGGCGACGTTGGAGAGCGGCCTGAAAAGCTTGGCGCCCAAGATACCTTGTAAGACGGGAGAGCTGATTCACCCGGCCAGACTGGCGGTGAGCGGCCGTTCGGTCGGGCCAAGCCTCTATCATATGCTTGAGGTGCTGGGGCGCGAACGGGTGCTGAGCCGCCTACAACGCACCATCGAACGATTTAGCAAATAGACCGTGGGCGTCTGGACTGTCGAGAGATTGCAAGCTTTGTTACCGGGCACTAACCCGCCAGAGTTCCAGCTGGCCGTGTTAGGCGATCCGGTCGAGCATTCGTTGTCGCCGCCAATTCAGAATGCGGCCTTGGCGGCTCGCCGGCTACCCTATCGCTATGACCGGCTCTTGGTTTCGCCGGCTGAATTAGCGGTGGCTTTCGCCAGTCTGCGAGAGCTGGGCTTTATCGGATGGAATCTGACGTTGCCTCACAAAATCGCTGGGTACGAACTAGTCGATCGGCTTGATCCGGAAGCGAAAATGCTGGGAGCAATAAACACGGTGTTGAACCGGGATGGCAAGTTGATCGGGTTCAATACCGACGGCCGCGGGTTGCAGGCGGCACTGGCGGACGCGTTTACCATCGACCCGGCTCAATGCAGGATTGCGTTGTTAGGAGCCGGTGGCGGCGCCGGCCAGGCATCAGCCCGATTCCTAGCCAACCTCAAACCCGAGCGATTGTTGCTGGTTAATCGGACCGCCGAAAAGATGGACATTCTCCGCCGGGAACTGGTTGGGAACTCCACCGTGACGTTTTGGGATTTTGGCCAACTGCGAGAAATCTTTTTTGAGGCAGACTTAATTATCAATGCCTCGTCTCTAGGACTCTCCGGCGCGCCGTTAGGCTGGGATCCGTCCTGGCTGCGGCCGGAACACCGGTTATTCGATATGGTGTACCGCTCACAAGGCGCAACCCCGATGGTGGCTTGGGCGCAACAGAACGGAGTCAGCGCCGCCGATGGCCGGCTGATGCTGCTTCATCAGGGTGCCTTCGCCTTCGAACACTGGTTCGGCCAACCGGTTCCGCTTGAAGCTATGAGAGAAGCGCTGTTCTAGACGAGCGCATGCTCGGCCGGAAACCGGTAGCGGCGAGTGTCCGTCAACGCCGTCGACGATCCGAACCGAGGCGCTTGCGCGAGGTGAGCAACGCCCGCCTAATCTGTAGCGCAGTCGCCATCCGAGCGTTTAGTGGCGACTGCGCGGTGAATCAGGTTCGCGGGTCGCCTCGGTTTAGTTTGCGGCGGTGAGCGTCACCGGCGTTGAGGGACAGTCGCCCCTACCGGGTTCCCGGGGCGAGCACGCTTCCAAGCCGGGCATGCGCCCGGCTTTTGCTTGCGCAGCGGGGTCGGTTACGGCAAAAATCGGGGCTTGTTGTGAGGGGTCGAATGGACGATTTGTGATGACTGGATAACTAGTTAGAGTACCGGGCCCTTTTTTTTCTGTGATTCAACACCTGCTGAAAATCGCCCGCGACAGTCATTGCACTGATGTACGCGCGTGTGAAGAAATCCTGCAAGGAGCCGCCGAAGATCAAAGATCGTTGATCCGATCACTTCTCGATGCCCGCGTGGTCGATGAAGCGAAATTCCTGCGGGCTGTAAGCGGTTGGGTTGGCATTCCTTGGTGGGAAGAAGCGATCAACTCTGTGGCTGCGCCGCTTCGCGAAAAAATACCGGCTCGGCTAGCGCTTCGCCACCAGGTGGTGCCGCTTAAGATGGAAAACAACACGATTTGGATCGGGCTATATGATCCCTTTGATTTGCTGGCCCGCCAAGCGTTAGGGGCCGGCATCGACCAGAAGATTCATTACAACATGGTGACCCGAACCCAGATCCTGCAAGCGCTCAGGCAAGGATATGGGATCGGCGCGGAAACCTTCGAAGCGATCCTGGAAGGCCGGTCGAATGACGGTGATGAGACGGATTTACGGCAAGAGACCAATGTGCTCGACCTGGACGATTCCGAAGCATCCGTCGTTAAATTCGTGAATCAGATTTTGCGCGAGGCATTGGAACAGCGGGCGACCGATGTTCATTGCGAGCCGATGGCGGATGTTTTGCGCATCCGCTACCGCATTGATGGCGTTCTGCATGAGGTCCCGGTCCCGTCAAATATCCGCGTTCTGCAAGCATCGGTTATTTCCCGGTTGAAAGTGATGGCTCGTTTGGATATCGCTGAACGCCGTTTACCACAAGATGGGCGTATCAATCTTGAATTGGAGGGGCAACCGATCGACGTCCGCGTGGCGACGATCCCTTCGGTCACCGGGGAGAGCGTGAGTCTCCGGCTTTTAGGTCAGGAGCGATTTACCTTCGAGCGGTTAGGCCTCGATACAGATTTGCGCCATAAGATCGAACATCTTTTGCAGCTTCCGAATGGAATCGTTCTGGTTACCGGACCGACCGGGTGTGGAAAATCGACTTCTCTTTACACGTTTCTTTCCAGCCTCAACACCAGGGAGCGGCGGATTGTTACCGTTGAAGATCCAGTCGAGTATCAGCTTCCCGGAGTCATTCAAATCGCGGTAAAGCCGGAGATCGATCTAACTTTTGCCAACGGGTTACGGAGCATCCTCCGAGGCGATCCTAACGTGATTATGGTGGGAGAGATGCGTGACCGGGAGACCGCTGAAATCGCGATTCGCGGCGCCCTCACCGGCCACTTGGTTTTTAGCACTCTACATACTAACGACGCCATTGGCGGTATCACCCGGTTGCTCGATATGGGAGTAGAGCCATTTTTGGTGGGGAGCTCCGTTCGCGCATTTATCGCTCAGCGCCTTGTGCGCGTGCTTTGCACTCGCTGCAAACATCCCGGCGAATACTCCTCGGAGTACTTCCGCAAGGTTGGTTTCGTTCTGGACAAAGATCATGTGCCTTACGCCGCTGCCGGCTGTCACGCCTGCCGAAACACTGGTTACCAAGGGAGATCGGCGATTTACGAAATCTGTATCGTCTCGCCTAGGATCCAGGACATGATCGTCGGGGGTAAGGCTGCTTCCGCGCTGCGAGCTGCCGCTATTGAAGAAGGCATGGTGCCGCTTCGTCAGTACGGCTGGACCAAAGTGTACGAAGGTGTTACCACCATCGAAGAAGTGGTGCGGGTAACCGCTGCGGATCTCGAAATGGCCGAGGAATGAGCCGGGATATGAGACGTGAGAAGTGATTAGTGGTGTATGTGGCTGCCGCTCAGACTGAAACAAACGAATCGTACAGATATGACTGATATGTCGTTTAAGAAGCTTGGCATCTCGACCCGTTTGGCCGCGGTTTTTACCTCTCACTTCTCACCTCTCACCTCTCACTTTTCACATAGCGACCAGTGAAAGGGAGCTAGCTATGCCCGTATTCGTTTTTGAGGCAGTAAACCGAGGAGGGAAGCGCGTTCGCGGAGAGCTAACCGCGCAAAGTCGATCTGAGGTATTCCGAAAGCTCGACATTGATCGGCTCCAACCGATCAAAATCGAACAGAAAGACGGACCCAACGGCAAACACCTGGTAGTCGAACGCGCCGCTACGCCGACCAAGATACGGTTATCCCGAACGCAAATCATTCGGTTTACAGAAGAACTGAGTGATCTTCTGGATGCCGGGCTGCAGATCGATCCTGCGCTTCAAGTGATGGAAAAGCGGAAGGAGCTTTCCGCGCTGAAAAACGTAGCTGGGGCACTTCGTGCGCACGTCCGGGAAGGTAGCAGTCTCTCTGCGGCTATGCGCGTTGTCTGCCCGAGCTTCGGCGATTTGTACTGCAATTTGGTGTCCGCGGGAGAACTTAGCGGTTCTTTGCCGCAACTCTTGCGGCGACAAGCTCAGTTCTTGATCACCATTGACGATCTGCAAAAGAAGGTGTTCGCCGCCTTGACTTATCCCGCCATGATTTTTGTGGTTGGGATCGGTTTGATCTTCATCTTCATGACCTACTTGGTGCCGCAGATCACCGTGCTTTTCGAAAAGACCGGAAAAGAGATTCCGTTGTTAACCCGGCTGTTGATTCAGTTGAGCGGGTTTATGGCGAACTACTGGTGGGCGATCTTGGCTACGGTCGTCCTGGTAGTGGTCGGATTCTGGCAGCTAATCAATACGCAGGGCGGGCGCCGCTGGTGGCATCAGACTCAGCTTGGACTCCCGGTTGTGGGAGGCGTCTTGCGCGGGCGTTTCTATGCTCAGTTCGCTCAAACCCTGGCCAACCTGGTTCAAAATGGTCTTCCTTTGCTGAGTGGTCTGCAGTTGGTAAAGGGCGGCACCGGTAATGAGCATTGGCAGATACTCATCCAGAAAGTGACCGATTATGTCGGGGAAGGCGGCTCATTCTCTCGGGGGCTGGAACGGCTCACCGATTTTCCACCGATGTTTATCGATATGGTTGCGGTTGGTGAACAGACTGGTGATCTGGCCAAGGCGTTAGACAAAGTCGGGCAAAAATACGACAAAGAATTGAATCTTAAGATCCAGCGGTTGACGGCTCTAATACAACCGGTAGTCATCTTTGTGATGGCTGGTATGGTCGGCATCATCGCGTATTCAATTATCAACGGCATTTTTGACGCGGTCTCCGGTCTTCAGAGTGGCTAGTTGTAGAGATGTTTTACGCGCTGACGGGTGGTCCGAAAGTAATCAGTAATCAGTAATTAGTGCTCCGCGAGATAAAACTGGGCTGCGGAGATTATCCATTCTTAACCACGACTTCCGACCCTGTCTTCTGAATCGTAAGATACTACTGATTACTGACTCACTGATTACTGATTACTTTCGAACCACCTCTCATCGATCACCCACTCCACACAATGACCCACCTCCGCCTGCTTAGCCTGGATTTCGATGGCACCATGGTTGGCCCTTGGCAGGACGGTAAGGCCGCGGTTAGTGAAGACTTAGTGAATTGCTTGGAGGCACTGCGCAAGGCGGGGGTTCTACTCGCGATGAACACCGGGCGCACGCTTGCTCTAGTGGATCAAGCCATGGAGCTTTTTCCGGTTACCCCCGATTTCGCTTTGACCACAGAACGGGAGATATTTCGTTGGACAGCTGATGGCTGGGAACCGTTCTCGGACTGGAATGAACAATGCCTTCAAGATCATGAAGAGCTATATGCCGACGCCAAGCATCTATTGGTCGAGATCGAGGCCTATATCGCTCACGAGCGGAGCGCGCGACTGCATCGAGAATTTGGACGGATGGTCGGTCTTGTCGCCCATACCGACGCTGAGATGGACCGGATTGTCGATTATTTACGGGTGCAATGCCAGCGGGTGGCAAACCTCTCGTTTCAGCGGAATTCCGTCTATCTTCGATTCTGCCATGCGGTTTACGACAAAGGCTCCGTACTGAAGGCGTTGCAAGTTCGCCTGGGAATTCAACCCAACGAAACCTTCGCCGCCGGCGACAACTTCAACGACTTGCCGATGCTCAATCCGTCGATTGCTGAACACCTGGCTTGTCCGGCTAATAGCGTTGATGAAGTGAAAGCAACCGTCCGACGTTACGGAGGCTATGTGGCGGAGCTGGCTGGAGGAGATGGCGTCGCCGAGGCGCTTCGTCGAATCTGACATCTAACCCGCAATAAACGTGTTCCTTCTGCGAGGGTCCGATTTTTGCGGGTTAGGCTTGCGTCTTTTTTTTGCTCCGACTTACCATCCCAGTGTCGCGTGAGTTCCATAAGTGAACGGATTTTAATCGTTGAAGATGAGGCCGATGTGGCAGACCTCATCGCGCATCATCTTCGAAAGGCGGGATTTTCTGTTGAGGTGGCCGTGGATGGTCTGACCGCGCTGAATTCGATCAAGGCCAATCCACCTTCTCTAATTGTTCTCGACCTCATGCTACCGCAGATGTCTGGGCTTGATGTCTGTCGCGCAGTCAAAGCCGACGCTCGCACTCGCGAAATCGTGATCTTAATCCTTTCCGCCAGAACCGATGAAATCGACCGCGTGATTGGGTTCGAGCTCGGAGCCGATGACTACGTCGTTAAGCCGTTCAGCCCAAGAGAGCTCGTTCTTCGTATCCGAGCGATTTTCCGGCGACGAGGCTCCAGCCGCGAGGACGGTGAGCGCCTCAAAATCGGAGAACTCACCCTCGATTGTTCTCGCCATGAAGTGAAGGCGGCCGATCGAATCGTTGAATGTACGGCCACCGAATTCAAACTTCTTCGGATTCTGATGGAACGGCACGGCCGAGTCCAAGGCCGTGATCGCCTGCTCAGCGACGTCTGGGGCTATGACTCAGTGATCGATACCAGGACGGTGGACACCCATATGCGCAGGCTAAGAGATAAACTCGGTGAATGCGCGCGGTATATCGAAACTGTCCGAGGGTTCGGCTATCGCCTGGCGGTTCCTGCGAGATAGCGGCCGGAAGCGAATCGTCGTCGTCCTCGTCCTCGAAATTGCGTCTCTTCGCTGATTCGGAATAAACGTAGAATCGATTTCGCGGACAAGGGTCAGGGCGGCGCGTTGTCCCGAAGGGCCTAGAGGCTGGTAGCGAGGTATCCCGGTAGCGGCGACTGTCCGAGGAGGTCGAGGGTGTTGACAACCCAAGGCTTTAACCGAAGAGACTGAGCGCAGTTTTACTCAACGCCCAGTCGCCATCCCAGCGCTCGGATGGCGACTGCGCGTCGAGCCTGGGTTGACGCCTCGCTCCGAGAGTACCGCGAGGTTGGGCACGCCCTAGACGTCTTGGGATCCGGCAGCTGCCGGACCGCTACCGGGTTGCCTGCCTACCGTCCTCTAACCTCTTCGGGACAAAAAACTCTCAACACCTGTCCACGAAATCGAAGCCACATCACTATCGCTTCCGTTCCCCGGCCGCGTTACAAGATTTTCGAGGACGAGGACGACGACGAGGAAGAGGACGAAATATTCTCGGAGAAACGAGGGTTCCGGGGCGTTAGCAGGGCGCTCGCAGGAAAGGATTTTTCTGGGCCCGAGGAGAGGGGGAATCGTGGCAGAATTGTTACCTTTTTGCCATCTGATTGTCACATTTCGTTGCTCAAGTCTGGGCTGGTCGCTAACGAATCGCTAGGGACGCGAACTGGCTTTTATCAGTTGCGCAGTGGGGATTAACTATAGTATACCGGTCTGGTTTGTTGGGCGGTGTCGTTTTGCCGCCGAGTTCCAAGGAGAAAACTGAGAAAACCAATGATACGAAACAAAATCTGTTTGCTTGCGTTAGGCGGCATGATTGCCTTATCCGCCGCTAGCGTGAGGGCTGATGACAGCGCGCTCTTGGATGTCTTGGTCAAGAAGGGAATCTTGACCAAACAAGAAGCCGAAAAGCTCGAAGCCGAGGTCAGCAAGGAGCCCGTCGCAGCGCCTCAAGGCCTCGGAGCCAACATCAAGATTGGTGACTGGGTACAGGAGCTAGATCTGTACGGAGACATGCGTTTCCGGGAAGCTTGGTCGAACTATGAGAACCAGCTCCCGACGCCGCCAAACTCCGTTACCACAGGCTATGATAAAAATATTCAACGCCAACGGTTGCGGTTCCGGCTACGTTTAGATGCAGATTTCAAGCTAGCGGACAATTTTTTTGGCGGGTTCCAGCTGTCGACCTCTGACAATCGCGGTGGTACAACAACAAATTCCACGTACACGGGAGGCACCGATAACTACGGTATTTACATTAGCCGTGCCTTTATGGGATGGGCTCCCATCGATGGGTTGACCTTCGTGATCGGTAAACAGAACAATCCGTTCTATACGACCGAGTTGAACTGGGCGCCAGATGTGGGTCCGGCTGGCATAGTGGAGCGGATTGATTTCCATCGCTTGTTTGGCTGGGGATCCGGCGGTGAACCTACGGCTTCGGCTGGTGAACCTGCCGGTTACAGCAAAGATGGCAAGACGCCCCCACCTGCGCCAGCGCCAAGCGGATTTCCGTTTGAGCTGAGCCTCATCGCCGGGCAATTCATCTTCTTTAATAACAACGCTGATTCGAACGTTTCGTTCGACAAAACTGATGCGTTTTTCTTCGATACCCAGCTCCTGGCTAAAATAAAGCTGTTGCACGACGCGGTTACGGTCACGTTCGGTCCTCAGGTCCAAATCTGGAACGAAGCAGGGCTTGGTCCGACGGCAGTTCTCAACAAGACGACGGTGACCAACCCCGTCAATAATCCGACCGGTTCGGCCATTGGGTTTCCCGATGCCTCGACCGCCCCGGCGGGTGGTAGTGGAATCGGCACGCTGGGCAGTCTGGATGATGCTGTACCGTTCCCAATTTACACCCGGGACGAGTTTTATCTTCAAGCTCCCGGCGACGTTTCCTTCAAGCTGGCTGGAGTACCGGTCTCTTTGTATTGGGACACTTCTTACAACGTCTGGGGTCCTGAGCGGTTCAGCGAGGTCTATGGTCCGATGTTTGATAATGTGACCTATACGAAGAGCCTCACCGGTGCTGTGACCCCGCATTTCTCGGGGTTGGTTCACCCGAGCTTCTCCGATTATTTTGCCTGGTTAGCAGGTATCAAGTTCGGCCTAAACAAGAAGGCAGGCGATATCAGTTTGTTGGTTGACTACCGGCAGGTTGGTTTGGCCTCGGTCGACCCGAACATCAACAGTGATGATTTCAATCTGAGTTACCTGAACTCAGCCGGTTGGCGGGCAAGCATTGCTTATAACCTCACCGATTTCGCTGTGCTTCAATTGACCGGCTGGTTTTCGAACAATCTGTCTCGAAACCTTTACGGTGGTTTCGCAACCCAAGGCTCCTACGCGCAGGCTCTAGCGAACGCGTCACAGGTCTTTTATGTCGATCTAGCGTTTAGATTCTAAGGAAGGTACGGACATGAATCGAAACATCTTCAAGATAAAATCCCTGGCATTGTTGCTGATCGTCGCTGCCGGGTTCTGTTCGCTGTTGCTCTCTTCCTGCGCCAGTGGCGGAGGAGGCCAAGCGTCCACGAATCCAGCCTATTACGATCCTAACTCCAAGACTTTCCCTGATACTCGGTGGCCTTTTGGTCCTGGCGGGTACCGTTAAAAGTTCTTGGTAAATCGTCTGCCACAGGCCAGACGGAATAGCGCTTTGGCGTACGATTTTGCTCCAGCTAGTCTGGAGCAAAATCTTTTTTGGACTGGGAACAATCCGGTCTAAGCTTTGCAAATCCGACTGGACTCCGATGATTGATAATCAGCCAGGAAGGCCTTTATGTTTGAGTTTTTGTCGAAAACAAATTTGAGCCGCAACCGCTTTGGTCCCTTGCTCCTTTTCCTAGGAATCCTGCTTTTGGCTGGGTGCACCGGACAATCCAGCGGCAGTGATTACGTGAATCCGGGGCGCGCAGAAACGTATGATCCTCAAGAAACCGGTTATGAGAAGCCGTGGCCGTTTGGAGACCTTGGTAACGGACATTAACGGGAGCCTGCTGGCAGTCTGGTGAAATCTTGGTATGCTCAGACCGAGGAATCGTAATGAATTCAGGAACTCTTTTTCTGAGCGGAAATCAACCAAGCCCTGGGCACTTCTTCCCGCTGTCGGGCTACGCGCGATTCTATTGCTTGATCGCGGCGTGCGTTGTGGCGACTGGGATGGTCGGTGGATGCGCCTCCAACGGAAAGGTAGCAGCTCGCAGCCCATACACTGGAGTCAAGATCGGAGCCGCGATATACGATGCGCGTACTCGAAACTTTGAAAAGCCGTGGCCGTTTGGCGAGGCTCCTGGCCCCGGAGGAAATTTCAACTAAAGTCCACTGAAGCAACTGCATGAACCCTGTTAAGGCAGATGTAGATGTAAACTCAGCTACTACTCGAGGCGCAGCCAGCGCGACCGACTCAACCGTTACGGCGCCTGATCGACCGGCTGCTATCGCCGCGAAGACGATCATCGACGTCAATAGCGTTGACTTCCACTACGGCGCCTCTAAAGCCCTCCACGGAATCAGCCTGAAGGTTCCCGAGAAACAAGTTACGGCATTTATAGGACCTTCTGGTTGTGGGAAATCGACGCTGCTTCGGTGTTTCAATCGCATGAACGACCTCGTCGATCACGCTCGGGTGACCGCCGGCGAAATCCGAATCCAAGGAGTCAATATCAATGCTCCCGCCGTCGATGTGATCGAGCTGCGCAAGCAAGTCGGTATGGTGTTCCAGAAGTCGAACCCTTTCCCGAAGTCGATCTACGAGAATATCGCCTATGGCCTGCGCATCTCCGGTGTGCGTGATCGCGACACCGTTGACGGTGCCGTTGAACAAAGTTTGCGCGCCGCCGCTCTATGGGATGAGGTGAAGAATCGCTTGCACGAGAGCGCGCTCGGTCTTTCTGGCGGACAACAACAGCGACTGTGTATCGCTAGGGCTATTGCGGTCAAGCCGAGTGTCGTTCTGATGGACGAACCATGCTCAGCCTTGGACCCAATCGCGACCGCAAAAGTCGAAGAGCTGATTTTTGCGTTAAAAGATCAATTCACGATCGTCATCGTGACGCACAACATGCAGCAAGCAACGCGATGCTCTGACATCACAGCGTTCTTCTATCTCGGCCGCCTAATCGAGATCGATCGCACAGAGAAATTGTTTACTAATCCGACCCAGAAACAGACCGAAGATTACATCTCCGGCCGGTTTGGTTGATCGGTAGGATATTGTCTGTCTGGGGACCGAACCCGCCGACGTCCTGCAGGGAACGGTATGGTCCGTTCATTATCCATGAGCCGCGAACCGGGATCGCGTTCATAGTTCAGAACGCCATCAAACCGCTCCCTACGGGGCGCGGGCCCGATTCTGGCTAATCATGGTCTTGGTCTCAGCCATCCGGGCAAAATAAATAATTCTCGACAAGCTCAGTAGGGATTACCCTATTCACATAACCATACTATTCCAGTGTGGTTTATTGAATGAATGGGTTACGGACGCTCCAAGGAGGAGCCGAGAGAAACTAATGATACGAAACAAAATCTGGTTGCTTGTGCTGGGCAGCATCATCGCCTGGTCGGCCGACACTGTAAGGGCTGACGATAGCGCCCTCTTAGATGTATTGGTCAAAAAGGGGATCTTGACTAAGCAAGAAGCTGAAAAGCTCGAAGCTGAGGTCGGCAAGGAACCTGTGGCAGTACCGCAAGGGCAGATCGCCAATATCAAGATTGGTGAGTGGGTGCAAGAGCTTGATCTGTACGGGGACCTTCGATTTCGGGAGTATTATCAGAACTACGAGCAGCAGCTTCCGTCGCCCGCGGTCAACGGCTTTGACAAGAATATCCAGCGCCAGCGACTCCGATTTCGGTTGCGTTTGGACGCTGATTTCAAATTGGCGGACAACTTTTTCGGCGGGGCCCAGCTAACCACCGCAGACAATCGTAGTGGCACAACCACTAATGCGACCTACACGGGCGGCACGGACAACTACAATATCTACATCAGCCGTGCTTTCATGGGCTGGGCGCCGATTGATGGGGTGACTTTTGTTATTGGTAAACAGAACAACCCGTTCTATACCACCGAGCTGAATTGGGCGCCCGATGTTGGTCCCGCCGGTTTGGTGGAGCGGATCGACTTCCATCGTTTGTTCGGCTGGGGCTCGGGCGGCGAGCCCGCTGGTTACAGCAAAGATGGAAAAACCCCCGCGCCGGCTCCAGCTCCGGCTGGTTTTCCGCTTGAGCTTAGTTTGATCGCCGGGCAATTCATCTTTTTTAACGACAACGCCGACTCAAATATCTCCTTCGATAAAACCGATTCCTATTTCTTCGATACGCAGCTGTTGGCCCGTCTAAAATTGCTGGGAGGTAACGTGACCCTCACGTTCGGGCCGCAAGTCCAGATCTGGAACGAGGCCGGTCTAGGGGCGACCAGCGTCTTGGCCAACGGTCAGCCGAATCCTGCCTCAGCGCCGGCGGGCGGTTCAGGCACAAGCACACTCGGCAGTATGAACAACGACGCTCCCTTTCCTATTTACTCCCGGGACGAATTCTATCTTCAAGCGCCTGGAGACCTAACCTTCAAACTCGCTAACATCCCCGTGACTCTCTATTGGGACACTTCCTATAACGTTTGGGGGCCTGAGCGGTTCAACCAAGTCTACGGGCCGTTATTTGACAAGGTTACCTACGCAAAGGGGAGCAGCGTCCCGACCTTCTCGGGGCTCGTTCACCCCAGTTTCTCTGATTATTTTGCTTGGTTAGCCGGTATCAGGATTGGGCAGAATAAGAAAGCCGGCGATATTAGTCTCTTGGTTGACTACCGGCAGATCGGTTTGGCCGCAACCGACCCGAACATCAACTCCAATGACTTTAACTTGAGCTTCCTCAACGCGGCCGGCTGGCGGGCGAGTCTGGCCTACAACCTGACGGATTTCGCGGTGTTTCAGGTTACCGGTTGGTTCTCGAACAATTTGAGCCGCAATCTGTATGGCGGATCCGCTACCAATCCCTCACTATTTCCGCAGGCGAACGCCAACTCGTCGCAAGTGCTCGCCGTCGATTTGGCATTTAGATTCTAGTCAATGGCCGGTATGAAAGGATACATCGTTAAAATGAAGGTGACCGCGCTGTTATTGTTAGTCGTGGGTGGACTCTGTTCTTTAATGCTTTCGTCCTGCGCTAGCGGAGGTTCGGGTCAGGCATCCACCAATCCTGCGTATTATGACCCTAACTCTAAGACGTTTCCGGAAAGCCGCTGGCCGTTTGGGAACGGCGGCTATCGGTAACGGAGCTTCGGATTTAGCCGCGAGATGTCGCGGATCAGACGTGCAATGGCTAGAAGCTTGCCGAGCCGTGCCCACGATGGAATCCCGGCTCGGCGCGCTGTTAGACGCAATGCGCAGATGGTCTGGTAGGCGCTGTTTCCTGGTTAACAACTTCAGGCTATTCTGGAGCCTCGCCCTACCATGGCTTCCGGCTTAAAAGGCAAAGCCGAAACTCAGATTGAATGCTCCAAAGGAATCATTCTTCCGCGGGGCTGGATTGATTCCATAGTCGACTCGGATCGGACCCACCGGCAAGTTGTAGCGCAACCCCAGCCCGACGCCGGTACTGAAATTATCGAAAGGGGAATCCCCTAAACCACCGGCATCGAAAAACACCGCGCCGATGATACCGGCATAGATGGGGAAATCGTCTTCAATATTGAAAACCGAACGCGCCAATCCGCCGAGAGGATTGTTGCCAATGTCTTTGGGGCCGAGCTGGCGTTCCAAAAAGCTGCGCACCGTATTAGCGCCGCCATCGAAGAACCTTTCTTCAATGGGAATGCCTACCGAACCGCCCTGCGATGGCAGGATGGTTCCGAACCGCACTCCGGCAGCCAGAACGGTAGGCCCGACCGGGACGTAGATAGAAAATCGCTCAGTCAAAGTCAGGTAGTTAACGTAGTTGCGCAGGAGCTCAGAATCCGAGGCTGCCAGTTCGAAGATCCAGCCCTTTCTCGGATTTAACGGATTGTCTCTTCGGTCAATAGTCTCGGTCAGGCCGAAGCTCACGAGTTCGTAGCTGGTTGGGCCTACTAGCGCTTCTGGAGTAATGTTGATCTGACTCAGATTGCCGTTACGCAGCTGCAAAAAGACCCCACTCTGATACTCCTTGGTTCCGGTGGTTAGCGTCTTTCCATATTTCGCAGTTAAATTCCAGCGGATATACTCATCAACGAAAGTATAGCCGTACAAGCTCTGATCTTCGATCCCGGCCTCAGTCAGAAAATCCAGCTTACTGTTGAGAAACCAGGGATCTTCATAAGAGATTTTCGCTTTTGGACCGCGGCTCGTGATTTCCGCAGACGCAGAGAACACGTGCCCTTCACCGCCAACGTCCCGGTCCGAGAAGTTGCCACCAAAAATAACGCCATAGAAAGTGTCGTAGCCGCCGAAAATCCCGAAATATTTTTGTTTCGATTCATTAGGACTCAAAGTCAGCTGAATGGTGTCGTCCGGCATGGCCGTCTCTTGAAAATCGAGCGAATCAAACAACCCGGTAGAGATCATTTCGGCATCGAGTTCTTGGAGTTTCAATGGGCTATAGGTCTGTCCCATGAGTTGCTCGAAACGGCTCGGCAAAAAATCAGCTCTGAGTCTGGCCTTCGGCTTTTGCTCTACAATGATCCGCCCAAACTGATACACCGGGCCCGCTTCGACGGAGATTTTGACGGGCACGCCGCCGCCTTTTGCCCTGGCCATATCGGCGTTTACTGTAACTTGGGCCGCGACGTGCCCATATTTTTTCAGGATGAACAGGACATCTCGCTGCAAGTCGCTGACGGCAGATTCGGAGTATGGCTTGGGAGGATTGGTTAGTTCGTCGGCCTTTGCCTGAAACGCCGATGTGGGAATCCCGGCAACGTCTGGGAAGTCGATGGCGCCAAATACAAATTTCTGCCCTTCCTTGATGGTTACGGTCACGTTGACTGCGTCGAGCGCCTCATCAAATCGGAACTGTAACGGCTCGGTCTGAACGTTGGGGAAACCTTGCGAGATATAGTAGTTTTTTAGAAGTCCACTACCGGTTTCCAAGTCCCCCTGAACGAACGGAAGTTCCTTTTGAAACTGAGAAAGCCGGGAACGGGTAGTCCCGATCATATAGTCGTTAAGCGAGCTCGGTGGGAAGCTCTGATTGCCGACAAACTCGATCTTGCCCAGCTTATAATATCGTCCCTCGGTGATATTCAGCTGCAGTTCTCTGCCCTGAATCTGATAAGTGACATTTACATTGGGATATCCATGTCGCCGGTAGAAAACCTCAAGATAATAGGCCGTATCATCCGCTAGGGGTGCGCTGAGACCCCGACTTTGAATCGACAGTAGAGGATCGGCCAAGGCTTGCCGAAGTTGGTCCTCCGGGAAATGATCGTTACCGGTAAACAAAACGCGCGAAGCTGCCTTAGACGGCGGTGTCGGCTGCAGTTGGCTGGTAGCAGCAGCCTCTTGCGCTTTGCTCTGCCCGCAGGCAACGCCGGCCCCGAAAACGGCTCCTAGCAATATCAGCAGCCCGCAGCACTGGCCGATGCGTCTGCCTTGGCCAGCGCTGCGGGCTATGACCCCAGAATAACCCAGCTTCGCTGGACTATTCTGCGGTTTCTGATTGCGAGACTTAAAACTCATTGTCTTTCAATGACCAGAAGAACGATCCGGGCATAACCGGATCGTTCTTTTGCCTGAGCTTGCCTTTCTCTCAAATGCATGCGCATTTGAGAGAAAGGCAGGCTCAGGCTATCGGAAACGAATCAGGTATCGTAATTGTCCGCTCACATTTCCGATTGAGCCAAATTCAGCCACCACCTGCCAGGTCTTGGTCAGATTGAACCGGGCGCTAATGTCTTGAGAGCCGACTTTTTGACCGGGAATTACATCCACTTCTAAACGATCGAGAAAATCTTGTTGTTGTTGGTTAGCACCTCCTTTGAAGATCTTCGAATAAAGTTGGCGGATCACCAGAAAAGCGGCTCGGCCGGCTAGCAGACTTGGGTCCTGCACGAACTCGGATGCGGTGGCACCAGTGGCGAGTAACGTCGCTATATCTCCTTGGGTCAATGGAGGGGAGCTATCGAACAGAATCTTGAAGTTCGTCACCGGTCCATAGATGCGCATGGTGATGTCGTAGTCACGCACCGTTGAATGCCCAACGATGTTCAATTGAGGATCCAGCGGGTTATCTCCAGCGTTGAAATTCACGTAACTGTTGCTGATATCCATGTGACTGAAAGGGAGCGAAGCCGTTAGCTGCTCGATCTTCGCGTAGCCGCTGACTAACGGTTTCTGGCCGGTGCCGCTGACTTGGATGTTAACGATTACCGAACCACGGGCCAGGTTGCTCTGTATCTTGAAGGGATCCGCCGTCTCGACCGCGATATTGAATTTCCAATTGTTAAAAGGCGGAACGTCGACTGACACATTGGGTGGCGCTCGCGGCGGTTGCGGAGCGGGCTGTCCGGGCAGGTTCAACGGTAGAATGTCGATGTCCTGGAAGAAGCGGCTGTTAGTCAGGGCGATTCGGCCATCGACTTCTCCGGCCGAGAGAGGTCCCTTAATGGTCAGGTCCAAATTGCAGCGTACGATGATGTTGTCGCTGCGGGTCAATAGAATGTCGTCACCGTGAACCGTGATATCAAATTTTGGATCGGTACCCTGAGAGAGATCGATAGCGCCATTGACGTTGAACGGACCACCAGCAGCTTCTCCCTTTAATTGCGCCAGCTCGACCCGGTTCTCTCGGAAATTGATCTGAGCGACAAAGTTAGAAATTGGTGGGACCAGATCGACGCGCGCCCGAGCCCGCTGAATATTCGCATGGAACTCTCCTTGTAGGACCGGTTTCGCCAAAGTTCCACTAACGTCAACGCTGACGCCGGCGCGCCCTTCGATGGTTCGGATCTCGGGCACAAGCCGTTGCAGAAAACTCAAGTTTGTGTCGGGCCACTTAACCGTCGCCTGGATGGGCGTGGTCTGGGTTAGGCTGCCGGTCTTTATGAACTGAGCGAAATCAAACGCTAACTTGCCGGCGATATTGAGAGGCTGAATATCGGGTTGTTTGGCGGTGCCGCTGACGGTTAGCGTTTTGTTTTCTAACTTTACGCCGATTTGCAAAGATGCGGCTGCCAATGTCGAGGCGGCCGCTGACCGCAAATCAGTGACTCCCAGATTCAGATCGATATTTGGATTGCCGGTGTCCCCCGTTGCTTGCAATGACAATTGACCGACACCATCGACAGCCGCTTTGGGTCCCTGAAAATCCGCTAGATTCACTTTGTCAGTGCGCAAATCGATGTTGATCGGTTGGCCGATCGCGATCGGAATTTTGGACCCGCTTTGAAAGTCGAGCGGGAAAGTGGCTCGGCCTGCCAACTGATGGTTGTGAGTCTTTACTACCAGTCCGGTGATTTCCAGTATCTTCGGGTTTAGATGCAAGGCCATGTTCAGACTACCCAGCGGTGACGTGACCTGTACCGTGGGAAAGTTACCATCCAATGCCTGGTAGTTCCCTAAGCATTCCACGTTGATATGCTGGAATGGTTTCACCGAGATATCTGTGCCGTGTAGCTCCAGACGGCCGTTGGTCGGGGTCGCTTCCCCGGGTGTGGCGGTGGCGGACGGCTGAACGAGTTCGCCTGGGTTGGCGATCGCTAACTCTCCGGCGCCGCCCCAGTTCAGGGTTAGTTTCCCGCCAATACCCAGATCCTGATGGAACGCGTGCAGCACGGGATTCAGAAATCCTAGATTCTCTAACTCTATATCGGCTTGGCCTGAGTAGGGGAACTTGGACGTCAATTTTCCTTTCCCGGACATCTCGATGTGATTCTTCCGGTCGAATATTACCTTAAAAATCGGGAGATCTACGTCTTCGTTGGCGGATGATCCTTGGACCGCCAGTTCTTGAATGGTTAAGCCGCGGAAACTGATTTTGTCCCCGGTTACCAGCAACTGAGCGGCTGATGGGGCGCTCTTGGCCGTACCGGCAACTTGGAAATTAACTGCGGTTTTTCCTGCCAGGTCGGCGCCTGGAACAAAATTCGATAAGAAAGAATTGAAGCTCCGGAGGTCCTCAAAAGCAATCTTGCCGGCGGCATGATAGCGGAATGGATCCGCTAGATCGATGGCACCTCCGACATCAATCGAGTTGGCGGAACCCAAATCGATAAGTCCTTTAGCGATGTCGATGTGGTCACGTGCAAAATCTAGTTCCAAGTCGACCGTTTGAGCAGTCAGTCCGCGATAGTCTACCGAGTGTCCTCGGCAGGTGATTCTCCCGTTGGGCTCCAAGTTTTGCACCGTGACCGCGCCACTCACGGCGAATGCGCCTAAGACGTTCGGCTCGGTTAGAAAGTCGTTCAGCGAGCGGATGTCGATGGCACAACGGGCGGCAACCTCCCGCAGGTCTAATGCGGTTTTTGGTTTCGGGACGGGCAATGAGGCTGAAACGTTGATAGAACTGGGCGCCGCCAGAATCCGAGTGGTTAGATCAACGCTGCTATTGCGGATTAGATTAGCGTCCAGCCGTACCTCCGGAACCCGAATCCCTTGATATTGAACCGTCGAGGTTCGCCCCCAGACAACCGCGGCAATAGACTCCGCCCAGTTCTCTCCTATCGGGAGGACCCCGGTCAGATACCCTTCTGCTTCGGGATAGTCGACCACACAGCCGGCAGCTTTGAGCGGTTGACAGTTCAGACTGAAGTTGCCCGAAAAATGCCCGCCGGCTAACCCGGCGCTGCCTGTAATCAGGGCGGCCGTTTCGATCTGGGGCGCGAACATCTGTGGCTGGGGCAGCCAACCGGCGAACCCTAGTTCGACTTGCAATTCGGTGGAAATCCGGTTCCAGTCCGTTGGAAGAACGAACCCACCCGACGCGTGTACCAGGTTCTGGCCGGCCTGCGCAGCCAGCTCCAGCGACCGGCTTTTACCCTGAAATAGCTCCGTCTCCAGCAGAGCTGAGTCGACGGTGTAGTTGTTCCAGCGAACCTTTTCAGCTCGCACTTGCGCGGTCCCTGACCATTCGCTTGGCCGGTAGGCGTCTCCGGAAATTTGGAGAGATATCAGAGGTAGTTCGCCTTCTATTGCTTGGGGCAAGAGATCTCGCAGGGTGTCTAGTTCCGCTCCATCAGCCTGTAATTTGACGGAAAACGGAGCCCGAATCCGATTCCCCGCTTGTTCTTGAGTGATCGCTCCTTCCATCCGCAATTTTCCTTTGAGCAAGGTGCCATCCAGGTTGACGGCTCCGGCTCCTTTTGCGGATTGGCTCAAATCTGCAGTCAGTTCGTTAATCGAAAGGTAGGGTGGTAGCTCTAGTCCGGTCACCCGCAGCGTGTTGTTCGCCTCCTTGAGAAGTACCCGAAGATTGTTCCAGGTCCCAAGGAGAGGGATGGTGAGGCGCTGGCAGGACAAAATTCCGGTCTCTCCTCGCCGGAATTGGAGGTCGGTTTCCCCAATGACTAAGTCACCCGCGGGGAAGTGATTTGTGAAATTGAAGTGTTGAACATCGATTTTGTAGGGAAGAATCAGCGGAAACCAGATTATGTAGGGCGGGTGCTTCCGTCTTTTCGATTTATCGATCGGCCGGATGACTAGTTGAACATCTCTTACCAAAATCACATCCACGATATCGAGCGCCCGATTTTGAAAGAGCCGGCCGAGGTTGTAATGGGCCGCGATCCGTTTGATGGCTAGCTGCTCCATCGGAAAATCGGTGTTCCCGGGCAGCGGCTTTATTTCCAGGTCTTGCAGGGTCAAGTCCGTGAAGATCGACCCGTGGATTTTGAACTGGATCTCCAGCTTTTCCGCGTTAGCGACTTGCTGGGCGATGAAATGAGCCAGTCCGAAAAAGATGGGCTGGTAAAAGATGACGGTTAATAGAACGCCCAGGACCGTCCCGCTGAGAAGGTATCTTAGCCAACGGGTGCGATTCGGTTGAGCAACCATGCGATCAGGGCCTGGAACAACATATTGACGCTATTGGCAACCCGCGCGAGCTCGCTTTCAGCTCGCTCGCGAATGACAGATGACAAATGACAGATGACAAATTGGGGCTCCGCCCAATCAGTCTTGGGTCCCAAAAACCATCAGCGTTTTCGGCCCTAGCGCAATTTGTCATCTGTCATCTGTCATTCTGAGCGAGCTTCCGGCGAGCTCAGAAATAGAACGGAATCCCCATCTCCTGAAACGCCTTCTTATTCTCGCCGAAGTATTTGTTTCCCAGTTCATTGAAACCGCCCTTCTCTTTAAACTGCTTGAGGAACGCATTTACCTGTTCCCGCAACGCGTCGTTGCCCTTGCGGATCCCCATGGCCCATTCCTCACTTTGAAATGGTTTCAGAATCGCTTTCGTCGTCTCTTGATGGCTTTTCCAGAGCTGGAAAATCGAGACTTGGTCGTAAATCATACAGTCCGCTTTCCCCTGGGCGACCTCGGTTGCGCAGGTCGGAGGATCATTGAAGACGAGGATTTTTGCGTTGTGGAAATGCTGTATCGCGTAGATATGGCCGGTGGTCGCCTTCTTTACCGCCACGGTGATGTTGGGTTTATCTACGTCGTCAATCGATTGGATCGGGCTATCTTTCTTGGCCAAAATGGATAGCCCCATGGCCAGGTAAGCATCGCTAAAATCGATGGACTTAGCTCGGTCTGCCGTCTTTGTCATCGACGAGATCACCAGATCGACTTTTCCCGTTTTCAATGAAGGGATGAGGCCGTCGAAAGGAATGTTTTCGAAACGGAGCGGCCGATGGAGATACTCTCCCATCGCTCTTGACATATCGACACTGACCCCGGCCGGTTGGCCGCTCGTATCGAGCATTTCAAATGGCGGGAAGGCCATTTCCATGCCAATAACGAGTTCGTTCTCAGCGGCTCTAGCCGCTCCAGTGAGGAAAAGCGCCAGCACAACCCCGCTGAATAGTAGTTTCACGACGCTTCTATTCCTATTCGCCGGAAGCCTTTGCAACCCGACAGAAATTTTTTTTACCACAGAGGCACAGAGTACACCGAGGATCGGACCCGCCCAAAATCCCGCTAATTCGCCGATCTAGATCAAGGTTTCAGCCGAAATCCAATTTTCGATCTTTGTGAACTCTGTGTCTCTGTGGTGAAATTTGGTTTGAACATGCTCGAAGTCCGCGATTTGACCGTCAAATTCATCTCCGAGGAAGAGGAGTTCACGGCGGTGGACTCTGTCTCGTTTAACTTAGCCGATGGTGAAACCCTGGCGGTAGTGGGCGAGAGCGGCAGCGGAAAGAGTGTTACGGCTCTGGCATTGACCAGGCTCTTGCCGGAACCGCCGGCTCGGATCGCGAATGGCGATGTGCTGTTGGACGGCGAGTCACTCTTCGACAAATCCCGGGGCGGTCTCCGCCGGGTCAGAGGCCGTCAAATCGCCTATATTTTCCAAGATCCGGCCACGAGCCTGAACCCCGTATTTTCGATTTATGAACAAATCGCCGAAACCCTGCGCCGGCACCGGCCCGATGTGAAGAACATCCGGGAAGAAGTGGTCTACTGGCTCGATCAGGTCGGAATCGTTGACCCCAGTAAACGAATTCACGATTACCCGTTTCAACTCAGCGGCGGTATGCAACAGAGAGTCATGATTGCGATGGCCCTCTGCGCGCGTCCGAGAATTCTGGTCGCGGACGAACCCACCACTGCCCTGGACGTCACCGTACAAACCCAGATCTTAGAGCTGTTCGGCGCGCTAAAAGAGCGGTTCGGAATGGCGATCATCTTGATCACACACAATTTCGGCATCATCCGTGGCTTAGCGGATAAGGTCGCGGTGATGTACCGGGGCAGGCTTTTGGAGTTTGGCGATTGCGCTTCGATCCTCAAATCGCCCAGTGACCCCTACACGAAAGCGCTGATCGATTGTGTCCCCCGGCTCGGCGCCGGCTTGCATCGTCTCAAAGTCATCCCGAGCTCGCCAGATGCTCGCTCGGGAATGACAGATGACAAATGCGGGCGCCGCCTGTCCTAGTCGGTCTCAGCCGAGGGTACCGTTCATGATCTGTCATCTGTCATTTGTCATCTTTCATCGGGACGAGCATCTGGCGAGTTCCTGCGGTGGGCTTCAGCGACGGCAACATACTTGGCTGCCATTTTTGGTATGAAAGCCACTTCATCGGCCGTTAAGGATCGAACAACTTTGCCGGGAGAACCGATTACCAGGGACCCGGGTGGGATCTTGGCGCCTTTAGTGACCAAGGTATGGGCCCCGATGATCGTATCGGCGCCGATTTCGGCACCGTCCAGAATGATTGCTCCCATACCGACTAACACCCGATCGCTGACGGTACAGGCGTGAATCACCGCGCGATGGCCACAGGTCACGTCATCCCCAATCCGGACCGGGTAATCGTCTGCCACGTGTAGAACCGAGCCGTCCTGGATATTGGTTCGTCGGCCGACTCTAATTTCGTTAATATCGCCGCGAAGGACGGCCTGATACCACACGCTGGAATACTCGGCGATATAGACCGCGCCCATAATATCTGCGGTTCGAGCCACGAATACCGAGGGAGCTAATTCAGGTCGTTGGTGAAGAAAATGCGTCCAACTATCGCTGACCTCTTGTTGAAACATAAATACTGTTGCCTGGGTTCAGTTAGTTGCCCGACCAACCGTCGTCCCCGCATTGGCGGGACCACGGCAGGCGCCGGAGGACGCCTGAAACTACCGATCCGTTAATATAGTTGAATCGGGGAGCGTGAAACAGTCAATCGGAGGCGGTTCTGCCGTCGAATTAACGGCTCTTCGGGCTGACGGGAGGCTTAGAAGGCGATTGGCGGAGAAAAAAAGGGGCTTCCAGCCACAAAAATGGCGGTTCTGGATTGACAAACGTCCCCGATTCCGATGAAAAGAGGAAAACCGTGGGCGTGTACGCTCGGCGGCTCTGACAGATGATTTAGAGCCGGTTGCCAATCCACCCATCAATATTTCATGAACAAAGTAGAGCTAGTCGAAGCGGTCAAGAAGCAGCTCGGTACTGAAACGAGCAAAGCCGACGCCGAAAAGGCGGTTACGGCTGTAATTCATTCAATCAAAGCGGGTGTTAAGAAGGATAAGGTGGTTCAGCTCGTTGGCTTCGGGACGTTCAAGGTGGTGGAACGGAAGGCGCGAAAGGGCGTAAATCCAAAGACACTGCAACAGATTAAGATACCAAAATCGAAAACGGTAAAGTTCGTCCCAGGTAAGGATTTTAAAACAAAGGTTTAGGCTTAGATGGTAAGTTAGGGTACTTGGTTTCCCCCCGTGACTGAGAAAACCCGTTTGGCTTCCGTGCCGAACGGGTTTTCTCCCCTCTAGGCCAGACAGCGCATCCGGCACGTATTGGATCCTGCATTTGTGAACCAGGCAGGCGGCGTCCCAGTTATGAGATGCGGCTGGCCAGTGCACCAAGTCAGTGACTGGGGTCGTGGCTTTGCGATCAAAATGGGCCGCTGGCAAGGCGCGACGAAGGAGCATATCTGGAGGTTATACCTGACTGAGGAGCAACGCAGCCGCCGGCCCATTTTCATCGCAACCCTTCGGGCTGCGCGTCTTTTGGCCGGCTGTCCCGCGGCCGCGGGATCGCTCATCGGTCAAAGACCACAGCGGGTATTCTCCCT